>Ga0209447_10000628_pt1 | contig 10014 bp, 7 predicted proteins | sample BogFormECP04_OM3_FD_188243 | JGI IMG/M metagenome (GOLD analysis project Ga0209447, IMG submission 188243) | Bog forest soil microbial communities from Calvert Island, British Columbia, Canada - ECP04_OM3 (SPAdes) (version 2) | ecosystem: Environmental > Aquatic > Freshwater > Wetlands > Bog ... | reverse complement strand
GAATTGTGGTTCCAAGACGAAGCCCGCATCGGCCAAAAGAACAAGATTACGCGACGCTGGGCCGAACGCGGCACGCGCCCTTTTGCCTTGAAGGATCAGCGAACCGCCTCGGCCTATATCTTCGGCGCCATTTGTCCCGCGCTCGGCAAGGCGGCCGGTCTCGTCCTCCCGTCCTGCAACACCGAGGCCATGACGCTGCACCTCCAGGAGATCGCGCTTGCCGTCGAGCCCGGCGCTCACGCCGTTCTGTTCGTGGATCGGGCCGGATGGCATGTCACCGCCAAGCTGGACGTGCCCGAAAATATGACGCTCGTCCCCCTGCCGTCCAAGTCACCCGAGCTCAATCCCGTCGAGAACATCTGGCAATACATGCGCGATAATTGGCTCTCCAACCGGATTTTCGCCAACTACAATGATATCCTCGACCATTGCTGCTTCAACTGGAACAAACTAGTTGAACGCCCGTGGCTCATCATGTCGATCGGAACGCGGCGGTGGGCCCATGGGTAGGACTTTTAGCCCGAATAATTCGGCTGGAGCTGGCGGATGTAGCTTAAATCTCTGATTCCGCGTATGATTTTGGTGTCGAATCAAAACAACGCGACTTTCAGGAAAGCGACGCCGGCCATGAACGATCCGATGTTGCCGTTGCCCGGTCTGTCGTCGGTTTCAGGCAAGAATGTGATCGCCAAATTCGATGGCGGCCTTCTGTCGTCGGACGGCGGAATCTTGACTTTGCGCGAGATCGAGGGCCGCCTCCGCGTCGCCGAGCGCATGGCCGCCTGCATCCAGGACCCGCGCGCTTCCCACCACGTCACGCATTCGATGGCGGAGATCATTCGCTTTCGCTTGTTGATGATCGCGGCGGGTTATGAGGACGGCAACGACGCCGATTCGCTGCGCTCCGATCCGATGTTCAAGATGGCGCTCGATCTGACGCCCTCGGATCGCGAACTGTGTTCTCAACCGACGATCTCGCGGTTGGAGAACCTGCCCGACGCCCGGGCGCTGCTGCGCATGGGGCGCGCCATGGTCGACCTCTATTGCGAGTCCTATTCCAAGGTTCCCAAGCGGATCGTTCTGGATATCGACGACACGTTCGACGCGGTTCACGGCGGTCAGCAATTGCGCCTGTTCAACGCCCACTACGACGAATATGGCTTTCAACCCATCGTCGTGTTCGATGGCGAAGGCCGCTTCATCACCGCCGTACTACGCCCCGCCAAACGGCCCGGCGGCAAGGAGATCAAGGCCTTTCTGCGCCGCCTGCTGCGCGCGATCCGCGCCAATTGGCCCAGGACCGAAATTCTGGTGCGCGGCGACAGCCACTATTGCGCTCCGGAGGTTCTCGACTTCTGTCGCGCCAACCGGCTCGATTACATCCTCGGCGTCGCGCCGACCTCGACCCTGCGCCGGCATATCGAGGGCCTGGAGGACGCGACGAAGACCCTCTACGAGGCCGCGCCCGGGAATGGCAAAGCCAGACGATTCAAGGAGTTTTACGACGGCGCGGCGAGCTGGAGCCGGGTCGAGCGCGTGATCGCCCGCGTCGAGGTCGGCGCGCAGGGGTCGGACACGCGCTTCGTCGTCACCAATCTGCAACAACGCAACGCCCGTCGGCTCTACGAGGATGTCTACTGCCGGCGCGGCCAGGCCGAGAACCACATCAAATCCTGGAAGACGCATCTGGCGGCCGACCGCACGTCGTGCACGAAGGCCACCGCCAACCAACTGCGGTTGTTCCTGCACGCCGGCGCCTTCTGGATCATGTGGGGCCTGCGCGTTTCGATGCCGAAGCATTCTATGTGGCGCGTCGCTCAGTTCGACACGTTGCGCCTGCGGCTGATCAAGGTCGCCGCGCGCGTCGTCGAGCTGAAGACGATGATCCGTGTGCACCTGCCGACATCGTGTCCGGCGCAGCACATTTTTCATTACGCGCTCGGGCGAATCCCGCGCCTGGAAATTCCGCGTTTCGTCACGTGACGGGCGGGGCGTGACGCCCCCAATCAGCGAACTTTTCCCATTCAACCAACAAACAAGCTCGAGCCCAGACGCTGGCGAACCGCCGGCGAGGAGAAGCGCGTCCGCGAGGCGGCAATAACACGCTATCATCACGTCTAAATTGCTCTTTTTTGGCGCGTCGGCCCGCCGGCTGAATTAAGCGGGCTAAATACTTGAATCAATCCTCCGGTACGTTCTACGGTAAATCGGCGGGAAGCGGGCCGTCGGAACGAAGCATCATTTTCGCGTCGCCGCCTTACTCTCCCGGATCCCGGCGACACACTAGCTAAACGCGCCTCCCTCAGCCCCCAGCGAAACCGCAGGCCTCCGACAGTAAAACGCAAATACGCCCGCGAAGCCGGCCAACCAATTCGGGTGTTCTCCACCGGCTCCAAAGCGCTGGAGGATGGCCGGCGAAGGCGCGCATTCATTGCCTTATCCCGAGCGCGGCGCCTCGCTCTCGAAGCGCCAATTCCGTTCGGCCTTTGGGCTGTCGTTGCGGTCGCGGACGACGAAAGGACGCAACACTTTGATCTAAGTCAATAGCCCGACACTCCGGGGACCCTACCATCGCAGCCAAGGCGCAAAGGCGGAATCGACCCCGAATTCCGTCGCGCTGTAGCGAATGGGGCGGCAGATGACGCAAATTTCGGCGAAGGCGAAGGGCATGACGCTCGGCGAGGTCGGGCTGAGCATCGTCTTGGTGCTGTTGGCGTTTCTGAGCCTCTATATCTGGGCGGGCGCGTACGAATCCGGCTTCGCCTTTCACGCGGCCCTGTTCGCCCTCGCGAGCGGAGCGGGCGCATTCGCCATCGTCAATCGCTATTCCGGGCGGTCGGCGGAGCCGCCGCCGCAGACCATAGACGGCAAGCCGAATTACAATTTCGCGCCTGTCAAGTTTCTGTCGCTCGCCGCTATGTTTTGGGGCATCGCTGGCTTCGCGGTGGGGCTCTATATCGCTTGCGAATTGGCGTTTCCGGACCTCAATCTCGACTTGCCTTGGATCACATTCGGGAGGCTGCGACCGCTGCACACTTCGGCGGTGATCTTCGCATTCGGCGGCAACGTCCTGCTCGCGACGTCCTTCTATGTCGTGCAGCGCACGTGTCGCGCCCGCTTGGCGGGTGATCTCGCTCCCTGGTTCGTGGCGCTCGGCTATAATCTCTTCATCGTCATTGCCGGAACCGGATACCTTCTCGGCATCACGCATTCCAAGGAATATGCGGAACCGGAGTGGTACGCGGACATCCTGCTGGTTTCCGTCTGGGTGACCTATCTCCTGATCTTCCTCGGGACGATCTGGAAGCGCGCCGAGCCGCACATCTATGTCGCGAACTGGTTCTATCTCGCTTTTATCGTGACGATCGCCGTGCTGGTGCTCGGCAACAACGCTTCAATTCCCGTTTCGATCTTCTCGTCGAAGTCCTACATCGTCTGGTCCGGCGTCCAGGACGCGATGATCCAATGGTGGTATGGCCACAACGCCGTCGGCTTCTTTCTGACCGCCGGTTTTCTCGCCATCATGTATTATTTCATCCCCAAGCGGGTCAATCGACCGATATATTCCTATCGCCTGTCCATCATCCACTTCTGGTCCCTGATCTTCCTCTACATTTGGGCCGGCCCACATCATCTGCATTACACGGCGCTGCCGGATTGGGCGCAGACCCTCGGCATGACTTTCTCGATCATGCTCTGGATGCCCTCGTGGGGCGGCATGATCAATGGCCTGATGACCCTGTCCGGCGCGTGGGACAAGCTGCGAACCGATCCGGTCCTGCGCATGCTCGTCGTCTCCGTCGCCTTCTACGGCATGGCGACTTTCGAGGGTCCGCTCATGTCGATCAAGGAGATCAACGCGCTCAGCCACTACACGGATTGGGGCATCGGCCATGTGCATTCCGGCAGCCTCGGATGGGTGGGATTCATCTCCTTCGGCGCGCTGTATTGCCTCGTGCCGTGGCTCTGGAATCGCAAGGAACTCTATTCCGTCAAGCTGGTGAACTGGCACTTCTGGATCGCGACGATCGGCATCGTCTTTTATATCTCGGCGATGTGGGTGGCGGGGATCATGCAAGGTCTGATGTGGCGCGCCTATACGCCGCAAGGCTTCCTCGAATACTCCTTCGTCGAAACCACGCAGGCGCTGCACCCGATGTATGTCATCCGCGCGGTGGGTGGCGGCCTCTTCCTCGTGGGCGCGCTGATAATGGCCTACAATCTGGTGATGACTATCATCGCGGCGCCCAGGCCCGAAGAGATCGCAATACCGGGCGTCGCCGCCGCTCTCGCGCCCGCCGAATGAGGAAAGCATCATGTCCGCCACACCGAGCCCTTCTCTCTGGATTCGTCATCAGGTTCTGGAAAAGAATTCCATCCTGTTGCTGATCGGAATCCTGATTGCCATTTCGATCGGCGGTCTGGTTGAAGTTCTGCCGCTTTTCTATCTTAAGAGCACCATCGAGAAAGTCGATGGCGTTCGGCCCTATTCGCCTCTGGAGCTTGCCGGCTTCAACATCTACGTCCGTGAAGGCTGCTACGTCTGCCATTCCCAGATGATCCGCGCCTTACGCGACGAGGTGGAGCGTTACGGCCATTACTCGCTCGCCGCCGAGAGCATGTATGATCATCCCTTTCAATGGGGATCGAAACGCAACGGCCCGGATCTAGCGCGGGTCGGCGGCAAATATTCCGACGACTGGCACCGCGATCACCTGCGCGATCCGCGGGCCGTCGTCCCCGGTTCGATCATGCCTCGCTATCCTTGGTTGGAGAAGACCGCATTGGACGGCTCGCATTTAGACGACCATCTGAAGACGCTCGCGATGGAAGGTGTGCCGTACAGTGCGGAGATGATCGAAAAGGTGAGCGACGATCTTCGCGCGCAGTCGAGCGCGGACGACAGGGCGATCGTGGAGCTGCAGAAACGATATCCCAAGGCGATCGCGAGGGACGTCGGGGGACAGCCGACCGAAATCGACGCGCTGATCGCGTACCTGCAACGTCTGGGAACCCAGGTCGATTTCAAGCTCTATGACGACAAAGCCAACATTCGCTGAGAGGCAGGCATGTCAACTTATCAAATCATGACCAGTTTCGTCGCGTCTTTCGGCCTCGGATATTTCGGGCTGATCTTCATCATCGCGCTGGTCTACGCAGCGTGGCCTTCCAAGCGTGAAGCCTTCGAAGAAGCGGCGCGCATTCCCTTGCAGGAGGACTGATCCGATGTCCGCGTCCGAATCCAGCTCACATGCGCCAGAGAAAGACGCTCATTCCGGGACAGCGACCACCGGCCATGATTGGGATGGCATCAAGGAACTCAACACGCCGATGCCGCGCTGGTGGCTCTATACATTCTACGCCTGCATCGTCTGGGCGTTCGGCTATTGGTTGGTCTATCCGGCATGGCCTTTGATTTGGGGATACACGCACGGGTTCTCTGGATGGCAATCGCGCTCGGCCGCGATGAGCGATGTCGCCGACCTTCACGCGCTGCGTGCGCCCATGAACGAGAAACTCGCCAAGGCCTCGTTGAGCGAAATCGAGAAGACGCCGGAGCTGCTGGCGTTCGCGCGCGCCGAGGGCGGCGCCGCGTTCGCGATCAATTGCGCGCCTTGCCATGGCGCCGGCGGCCAGGGGTCGCGCGGCTATCCCAATCTCAACGCCGACCGATGGATCTGGGGCGGCACGCTGGATCAGATCGCGACGACCATTACGCACGGCGCCCGTTGGGGCTCCGACCCGGACACACACCCCACCATGATGCCTGCCTTCGGTCACGACGGCATTCTCAAGCCGACCGAGATCACTTCCGTGGCCGACTACGTCCGCACCTTGTCAGGCAACGCGCCGGAAGCTGCGGCGAATCTCGACGCCGGCAAGAAGGTATTCGTCGACAATTGCGCCGCCTGCCACGGGGACGACGGCAAGGGCAACGTCGAACTCGGAGCGCCGAACCTGACGACCCAGGTCTGGCTCTATGGCTCGACAAAGGCGGACATTGTTCAGCGCGTCATTGTCGGTGGGGGCGGCGTCATGCCGGCTTGGGGCCAAAAGCTGGATGCGCCGACGATCAAGGCGCTGGCGGTTTTCGTTCATAGTTTGGGTGGCGGAAAGTGAGCGCCGCACACTCCATAGCCGAAGACGACGCGGATGGACCTCTCTACGCCGCTTCGAAGAAGGTCTATCCGCAGAGCGTCAGCGGCGTTTATCGCCGCATCAAATGGATATTGCTGTGCGTGACGCTCGGCATCTATTACATCTTGCCTTTCGTTCGATGGGATCGCGGACCTAACGAACCGCATCAGGCGGTGCTGGTCGATTTGGGGCGTCGGCGCTTTTATTTCTTCTTTATCGAAATTTGGCCGCAAGAAATCTATTACCTCACCGGCCTCCTGATCATCGCGGCGATGACGCTGTTCCTCATGAATGCGCTCGCGGGCCGCGTCTGGTGCGGCTATCTGTGCCCGCAGACGGTCTGGTCGGACCTGTTCTTTCAGGTCGAGCGCCTCATCGAGGGCGACCGGCGAGAGCGCATGAACAAGGACGCGGGCCCCTGGACATTTCAGCGCGGACGCGAAAAGTTGACTAAGCATACAATCTGGTTGGTCATCGCCTGGTGGACGGGCGGCGCCTGGGTTCTCTATTTCGCCGACGCGCCGACGCTCGTGCGACAGCTTGCGACATTGCAGGCGCCGGCCATGGCCTGGATCTGGATCGGCATTCTGACGTTCACGACCTATGTCCTGGCCGGCTTCATGCGCGAACAGGTCTGTCTCTATATGTGTCCATGGCCGCGTATCCAGGCGGCGATGATCGACGAGAGCGCGCTGAACGTCACCTATCGCCGCGATCGGGGCGAACAGCGCACGTCGCTGAAGAAGGCGACGGCGTTGCGCGCTATCGGGGAGCACGCCGGCGATTGTATCGACTGCCACCTTTGCGTGGCGGTGTGCCCGACCGGCGTCGACATTCGCGAGGGCTCGCAACTCGGCTGCATCCAGTGCGGCCTCTGTATAGACGCGTGCGATTCCGTGATGGCCAAGATCGGACGACCGGCGCGCTTGATCGCCTATGACACGGAAACCAACGTTGATCGGCGTCGCGCCGGGAAGGCCAATGTTTTCAATCCGATTCGCGCGCGCACCCTCCTCTATGCCATCGTAATTGCGCTGGTGGGTGGGATCATGACATTCGCTTTGGCGACCCGCGTCGATCTGGACCTGAGCGCCATCCACGACCGCAATCCGATGTTCGTCAAGACCGCGGACGGCTCCATCCGCAATGGATATCTCATTCGGATTGTCAACCGCGCTTCGGCAGATCGCACTTTCGAAATCAGCGTCGAGGGCGCGCAATCGCCGCAGCTTCAGGCAATCGGCGTTGAGCAGGCAGCGAACGGAACGTTGAGCGCGGAGGTCGGCCCCGATCAGACGCGCGAGTTGCGCGTCACCGCAACGCTGCCAGGCGCCCTGAATCGCCCTCCTTCGCAAGACATCGCGTTCCGTGTCACCGATATGGCGAGCGGTCGCACAGCGGTGGCGCGCGACCACTTCGAAGCGCCGTGACACCTAGAAAGCCGAGGTTACGATGAGCCTATCCGTTGGAAACAATAATCAGGACGACAGGCGCAGCACCGAATGGATCGTCCTGGCGGCGCTGGTCATGTTTTTTGGAACGGTCTTCGTCGCCAACGGCGCGCTCGTCTATTACGCCCTGTCGACGTTCAGCGGTGAACAAGAGGCGAGTCCCTACGAACACGGACTGGCCTATGACAGGGATATCGAATCCGCGCGTCAGCAAGACGCCCGAGGATGGAATGTCACCCTCGGTGTGCAGCGCGCGGAGCCCGGAGCGCCGGCGTCTATCGCGGTGGGGATGCGCGATGCGAACAACGAGGCGCTGGGAGGCCTCGAAGTCAGTGCGGGGCTAGAGTTTCCGACCGACAAACGCTTCGATCGCCGCATCGGTCTGATCGAGACAGGGCCCGGCGAATATCTCGCCGATCTGCCGTTGCGCGCGGGGCAATGGGACGTCGTCATCGAAGCCAAGCGCGAGGGCGAGCGGCTGTTCAGATCCCGCAATCGCGTGACGTTGCGATAGCACGGCGTGAGGTTCCCCTTTCGTCTTTCGCGGGGAGGGGACGGGGATGAGGCTCTTCGAAGGGGAGGCGAGGGCTTCCGATTTTGCGGAGGCAGCGCCGGCCACCTAACCCCATCCCCGCAAAAGCGGGAAGGGTATTGACGGCAATGTGTGAGAACCCCGCATGAGCGGCGTCGATCTTTCCAACTTCGTGCGTCGTGGCGACGATGGCGCCGCGCGGCTGGATCTTGCCGTCGACGGAATCGATTGTGCGGCCTGCATTGGCGAGATCGAAGGTGCGCTCGCCCAATTGCCCGGGTTGTTACGCGCGCGCCTCAACTATACCAACCGTCGCCTGAGCATCGAGTGGGTCGAGGGGGCGCTCGATCCCGAACGGATTCTCGACCGGCTCGCCGGCATCGGCTATCGCGCCTATCCCTTTTCAGCCAACGAAGTCCAGGACTCCGAGGCGCGGCAGGCGCGGTGGTTATTGCGCTGTCTGGCGGTCGCCGGTTTCGCGGCAATGAATGTGATGCTGCTGTCGGTTTCGATCTGGGCGGGCGAGGCCAGCGACATCACACCCGAAACGCGCGATTTCTTCCATTGGCTGTCAGCGCTGATCGTTCTGCCCGCCGCGGCGTTCGCCGGCCAACCGTTCTTTCTCAGCGCGTTCAGAGCTTTGCGCGCTCGCTCGCTCAACATGGACGTGCCGATTTCGGTTGGTTTGACGCTCGCGCTCGGGATGTCGTTGATCGAGACCGCAAATCATGCGGCGCACGCCTATTTCGATTCGGCGATAATGCTGATCTTCTTCCTGCTGATCGGCCGCTATTGCGAACTCGCGATGCGGCGGAAAACTCGCTCGGTCGCGGCCAACCTCGCCGCGTTGCGCGTGCCTATGGCGACGCGCATCGACGAATTCGGAGAGGCAACCGCAGTTCCGGCGACCGAGTTGGACCCAGGCGACGTCGTCTTGGTTCGACCAGGCGACCGCACGCCTGCGGACGGCGTCGTTTTGTCCGGGCGGTCCGAGGTCGATGAAAGCCTCGTCACAGGCGAAACCTCGCGGCGACTCGTGACGTCGGGCGGCGTGATCCATGCCGGCGTCTTGAACTACGATGGCGCGTTTCAGTTGCGAGTCACCGCCGCGGCCGGCGATTCGCTGCTCGATCATATCGAACGCCTGATCGAAGGCGCGTCGGGCGAGAAGGCGCGATACCAACGCCTCGCCGACCGCGTTTCGCGGCTCTATGCGCCCGTGGTCCACCTCACCGCGCTCGTCACCGCCCTAGGCTGGTGGATCGCTGGCGCAACGGTGCATGACGCCGTCATCACCGCGATCGCGGTGCTCATCATCACCTGCCCCTGCGCGCTCGCGCTCGCCGTCCCCGCCGTGCAGGTCGTCGCCGCGGGCGCGCTGTTCAAATCGGGAGTGTTACTGAACTCAGGCGACGCCGTTGAGCGGTTGGCGCAGATCGATATGGTCGTGTTCGACAAGACGGGGACCCTGACCCTTCCCGAGGCTAGCGTCGTGAACGCTCAGGAAATTGATCCCGCGCTGCTTCAGCAAGCCGCGCGATTGGCGCTCTCGAGTCATCATCCGCTGGCCAAGGCGCTGGCGAACGAGGCGATCCAGCGAGGCCCGTTTGATGGCGCTCGGGAGCGGCCGGGCGCTGGCGTCATCGCCGTCATCGACGGCGTCGAGGCGACGCTGGGCGCTCCTGCCTTTTGCAAGCTGGAGCGCGAAGCGCTTCTGGCCCAGGAGAAAGATAAATTCGCGTCCGTGATCGCTTTTCGTCGCGGCGATCAGGGCGCGGTCTTTCTTGTTCGTCAGGCGCTGCGGGCCGACGCCAGAGCGACGATCTCGGCGCTGCGGAAACGCGGCTTGGACGTCATGATCCTGTCCGGCGACCGCTCTGCGGCGGTCGAATC
>Ga0209447_10000623_pt1 | contig 10036 bp, 10 predicted proteins | sample BogFormECP04_OM3_FD_188243 | JGI IMG/M metagenome (GOLD analysis project Ga0209447, IMG submission 188243) | Bog forest soil microbial communities from Calvert Island, British Columbia, Canada - ECP04_OM3 (SPAdes) (version 2) | ecosystem: Environmental > Aquatic > Freshwater > Wetlands > Bog ... | reverse complement strand
GTACGGGATTCTGCCGGTCTCAGAGGCACGGGTGTTCGGCCCGACGCGCAATCCGTGGGATCTCGATCGCACCCCCGGCGGCTCCTCCGGTGGCGCCGCGGCGGCGGTGGCGTCAGGAATGGTGCCGGTCGCGCACGGCAACGACGGCGGCGGCTCGCTCCGCATTCCCGCGGCGTGCTGCGGGCTGGTGGGAATCAAGCCGTCGCGCGGGCGAATCACGACGGCGCCATCTGCCGGCGAAGGATGGGCCGGGCTGTCGACGACGGGGCCGATTGCGCGCACGGTGCGCGACGCGGCGCTCATGCTCGATGCGATGGCCGGGATGATGCCGGGCGATCCGTACGCGGCGCGGCCGCATACGCGGCCGTTCGTCGAGGAAGTTTCGGCGCATCCGAAAAAACTCCGGCTCGCGTTCATCAACCATAGCGCGCTCGGGCCGGTGGACGATGAAACGCTCGCCGCGCTCGAGTCCGCGTGCGGCGCTTTCCGCGAGATGGGGCACAGCATCGAGCGGTTGACGCTCGATCCGGGCGCGCTGCTCGTCAAGTTTGCCCGCGTGATCGTGAGCGCGTCGGTCTCGGCGCTGAACATCCCGAATCCGGAACTGCTCGAACCGGCGGCGCGGGGAACCTACGAATGGGGCGCGAAAATTTCGGCGGCGGACTATATCCGCGCAGTCACCGGAATGCACAACACGGCGCGCGAAATCATTCACACGCTGATGCCGTATGACGCGCTGATCGCGCCGACGCTGACGCGGCCCGCGGTGCGCCTCGGCACGCTGCCGTCGAATCCGGAGACGGGCGCCGACGAAATTTACGGATGGATCGCGTTCACGTTCCCGTTCAACTCGACCGGTCAACCCGCCGTCTCGATCCCCAACGGATTCAGCAAGTCTGGCCTGCCGCTCGCGCTGCAGATTGTCGGACGCCCCGGCGACGAAGCCGGCATCATCGCGCTGGCGGCTGAATTCGAACGCGCACGCCCCTGGAAGGACAAGCATCCCCCGATTTGAACGATAGCCCGGAGCTAGCGGGCGCCATTGCAATGGCGATAATGACCGCAAATTGGCCGTCAACGCGGGCGAGCGCGCACTCGAACGCGTTGTGGTCGATGCTCGATGCTGGTTAACGCTCGGTTAATCCGCATTTAGGGGGTGCCTGCTAGTAAGAACCCACTCTGGCGCAGATATTGCTGATAGTCGCGTGAACTAGCGGTTTTTCGTTGGGAGGATGGGGAAAGACTATGAGTTATCAGGCGAAAGTGGCGTTGGTGGCGGTGTGTGCGGTTGCGCTGGGTGTTGCAATGATGCCACAGAACGTTTCCGCACAGATTCCGATGGCGTGCAGTGAGAAGCCGGCCCCTCAGCAAGTAGCATTAACGCGCCCGATTGAGCTCGGTACTTCCGGCGGAAATATCAAATCCATCATCAAGACCAAACACACCAGAGGCTGCTTCAGTGGGACGCTGGGATCGATGGTCGAGGACGCCGACGAGAATGAATACATCCTCAGCAACAATCATGTGCTCGCGGATATAAATAAGGCCAAGCCCGGCCAGCTGATTCTGCAGCCCGGCCTGGTCGACGTCGCATGCTTTCGGGCCAAGAGCAACGCCGTCGCGACGTTCAGCAGCAGCGTGAAAATCAGGTTTGGAGGACCCAACAACCAGGTCGACACAGCACTCGCGGCTGTCCTACCTGGACAGGTAAGCCCCGATATCATGTTTATCGGAGGGATCGCGGACACGGTGGTCAGCGAGCCAACGCTTGGGATGCCGGTGCAGAAAATGGGCCGTACGACTTGCCTGACGACTGGGGCAATTCAAGCAACCGACGCCAACGTGACGATTAACTACTCCGAGGACCCCAAACATCCGAGATTGGCTAATTTCATAAACCAGATTCTGTTGACCGGCAGCATCCTGACTCCGACATTTGGTGCAGCCGGGGATTCTGGATCGCTGGTCGTAACCCAGGATGACTGTCCGCAGGCGGTCGCCTTGCTGTTTGCCGGCAACGCGAGTGGATTCGTAATAGCCAATCCAATCACCTCGGTGCTGAGCGCGACGAACACTTCGATGGTGGGCACTTGCAGCATTCCTGACTCCCAGCCTGCAGACGATGCGGCGGAGGATTCGGGAGTCTCGAACGACGCCGTCAAATCGGCCAAGAGCGTTCGCGACCGTCACGAGGACGAGTTGAAGCACGTCGCCGGCGTGGTCGGCACTGGAATCGGCGCTGACGACAGTGGTCATGCCGAGATCCAGGTTTATGTCGACAAGCTCACGCCGCAAGTGCAGGCTGCACTGCCGACGGAAATTGAAGGCACTCCAGTTAAGGCAGTCGAAACGGGCGCGTTCGTCGCTTACTGAGAAAGAACTTGATTGAATGTGGAACCCGCCGCGGGTTCCACGCCTCCCTGGGCAGGGGTGACCCCTGCACCCAGTATTAAGACGGTAACCTCGCTGATGCCGATCTCATCGGCGGCTCTCATCTGCGTGGAGATGTGCTGCGCGCGCGACACTTCTTCACTGCATTCTGGCGCGGTTTGGAGTAAGCATCGAGGAGACGAGACTCTCGACCGCTCTCAGAGGAGCAATCGCGAAAATGGCCGAACCGTTGCCAGTCAATCTCAATCCTGATCCCATGCCCCAGCCGCCGGGCGGGGAGTTCAGCTTCATGCAGTTGTTGCCCACGGCTGGTGTTCGACGTGGCGATGCCGATCGTCGCGTTCAACCTGCTCGTGCATCTTGGCGTTTCCACGCTGTGGGCGCTGGTCGCGGGCGGCGCCTTTCCGGCGATCAACAATCTCCGGGTCTGGATCAGGTCGCGCAGGCTCGAGCCGCTCGGAATTATCGTGATGACCTTTTTGGCGGTTGGAACGGCAGCCTCGTTGATTTCGGGCAGCGTATTCTTCGCGTTGATCAAGGACTCGTTCCTGACCGCGACCTTCGGCTTCATCTGCCTTGGCTCGCTGCTCGCCGAGCGGCCGCTGATGTTCTATATCAACCGGCAGTTCGTGGCGGGCGACGATCCGGCGCGGCTCGCGTGGTGGAACGGCCTGTGGGACGACCTTCCCGACTTTCGCGCGGCGCAGCGATTGGTGACGGCGGTGTGGGGAATCGCCTATATCGTCGAGGCGATACTCAGGGTGGGCTTTGCGATGGTGCTGTCACCGGCGCAGGTCGTGTCGATCTCGCCCGTGATGGCATTCGCTGTGTTGATCGCGCTGATCTCATGGACGCGCCGATACATGCTGGGGATACGCGAACGTCGGCTTCGCAAGCAGGGACTCCAGCCAGCGAGCTGATCGAAAGGATATTAAGACCAGTTCAGGGGCGGGCTTCGAGGACCAGGTTGAAGGGGGTCGCCGTCGCGCGTCGGACGCGGGAGAATCCTCCTGCTGTCAGTACCTCGCACAGGCGCGCTTCTCCGGCTTGCGTGCCGAGGCCCAATCCGACTTCCTGCGACAGCGACGCCGGTACGCAGATCATTGTCGACGCGGCATAGAACAGCCGGCCGATCGGATTGAGATTCTCCTCGAGGCGGTCGTTGCCGAAAGGCTCGACCACCATCCAGGTCCCATCTTTGGCGAGCGAACTTTTCACGTGCGCGGCGGCGCCGACTGGATCGCCCATGTCGTGCAGGCAGTCGAAGAACGCGACCAGGTCGAAGGTCCCCGGATAATCCTTGGCCGTGGCGCGCTCGAAGATGGCCCGGTCGGCAACGCCTTCCTCGCGCGCAATCTCGCGGGCGCGGTCGATCGACGGCTGATGATAGTCGAAGCCGAAGAATCGCGATTTCGGAAACGCCTTCGCCATCAGGATAACCGACGCGCCGTGGCCGCATCCGACGTCCGCGACGCGCGCGCCGCGTTCAAGTTTTTCTTTGACGCCGTCGAGCGCGGGAATCCATTCTGCCACCAGATGCATCGCGTAGCCGGGCCGGAAAAAGCGCTCGGTGCCGCGGAACAGACAAGGGTCGTGCTCGTGCCATCCGACGCCGCCGCCGTTGCGAAACGCCGCCTCGACTTTGGGTTCGTCGCGGACAGCAGCGGCTGCGATCTCGTACATTGCGGGAAAGAACGCGGGACCGCTTTCGTCGGCGAGCACGAGAGCCTGCTCGGGTGAAATCGAAAAGCGTCCCGAAGCTGCGTCGTAGTTGATGTAACCCGCTGCCGCTTGCGCGGAGGCCCATTCGCGCACGTAACGCTCGACGGTGCCGCTCTTCGCGGCGAGTTCCGCGGGCGTCATCGGGCCCGCTGCCGCGAGCGCTTTGTAAAAGCCGAACTTGTCGCCGAGCAGCACCAGCGCCGTGCCCATTGCGGCGCCGACGTCGCCGAGCATCCTGCCGATTAGATCCTGGAGTTTGTTTTCGTCGATGGCCATCGTAGTTCCTCCGGCCCCCCGAGCGCGCTTTCTGGTTTAGGTCGGGGGCGCGCTTGGGTCAATGTCGAAGAAGAACTACTGATGGTCGGTTCGCGGCCGCAGACCGAAGGCGTCGGCGAGGAGTTCGTGAGAGCGTAGCCGCGCCTGATGATTGTGGACGACCGTCACCAGCATCACTTCGTCGAGGTGTAACACGCTGGCGATATCGACCAGCGTGTCGCGGACGTGCCCGGGCGTGCCGACGATCGCGCGCGGCCATTCGCCCGTCTCACGCGCCATCACGTCGTCGGGCAAAGGGCCGGGACCGAGTTGCGCGAGCGCGTCCTCAGGGGTCGGAATCGGTCCGCGAGCGCCCTCACGCATGCGGCGCACAAACAAGCGCACGCTCGAGGCCATTCGATCGGCTTCGGCGTCAGTCGGTGCGCATATCGCGCCGATGCCGAGGATCGCCAGCGGCGCGGCCAGCTCGTTCGAGGGTTTGAAATGAGTGCGGTAGTACTCGATGGCGGCGCGCGTGTGAGAGGGATCGATGAAATGCGCGAAGGCGTATGGCAAACCCAACTGCGCGGCGGCGGCCGCGCTCCACATGCTCGAGCCAAGCAGCCAGACCTCGGGCGTACCCGGCATCGCGGGCGACAACTCGATGCGGCTGAACGCATGATCGGGGCGGAAGCTCGTGTGCAGAAAAGCGATCAGCTCGAGCAGCTGTTTGGGAAAGTCGTCCTCGGGCGGCTGCGCGCTGCGATCGCGGCGTAGCGCGAACGAATCGAGCGGGCTGCCGCCCGGCGCGCGGCCGATGCCGAGATCGATGCGGCCGGGATAGAGCGCGTGCAGCACGCGGAAACTCTCGGCAACTTTCATCGAACTATAATGCGGCAGCATCACGCCGCCCGATCCGACGCGGATGTGCGAGGTCTCGGCGGCCACGCGCGCGATCATGATTTCAGGTGCGGGGCTGGCAAACGCGCCGGTCGCGTGATGCTCGGCGATCCAGTAGCGCTCGAAGCCGAGGCGATCAGCGAGTCGCGCGAGCTCGATGGTGTTGTGGAACGCGTCGGCGGTAGTGAAGCCGGCGGGGACAGGGCATTGGTCGATGATCGAGAGTTTCACAGGCGTCTGAGGAACCAGGATTTAATTGTAGTGAAACCAACCGCGGGATTCACGCGAAGTGACCCTGCACCCAATGTTAAGACCCAACGTGAGTCATTTTTGCGCTCTGGTAAATCGATCCTGCATTGGCGACAATCCGCGTGTGAGTCTCAGCCGGCGTATCGGCGGGACAACACTCTAACGCGGAGGATCAATCATCATGAGTTGGGATTTTGAAACTGAGCCTGAGTTCCAGAAGGAGCTCGACTGGATCGCAAAATTCGTGCGCGAAGAGGTCGAGCCGCTCGAGTTCGTCCTCGACTGCCATCCCTATGACGTGCGCGATCCGAAGCGCAACGCGCTCGTCCGGCCGCTGCAGGCCGAAGTCAAAAAGCGCAAGCTGTGGGCCTGCCACCTCGGACCGGAGTTGGGCGGACAAGGATACGGGCAGGTCAAGCTCGGACTAATGAATGAGATCCTCGGGCGCGCGACTTATGCGCCAATCGTGTTCGGATGCCAGGCGCCCGATTCGGGCAACGCCGAAATTCTCGCGCACTACGGCACCCCCGAACAGAAGAAAAAATACTTACAGCCGCTGCTCGACAACGAGATCGTCTCGGCGTTCTCGATGACGGAGCCGCAGGGCGGCGCCGATCCGAAAGTGTTCACGACGCATGCGGAGCTCAAGGGCGATAGCTGGGTTATCAATGGCGAGAAGTGGTTTTCGTCGAATGCGCACCTCGCGTCGTTCCTGATCGTGATGGTGGTGACGGATCCCGACGCCAAGGAATACAACCGTATGTCGATGTTTATCGTGCCGAAGGACACGCCGGGCGTGAACATTCTCAAGAATCTGGGCGTCGGCACGCACGAGCGCGGCGGCAGTCACGCGTACATCCGCTACGAAGACGTGCACGTGCCGAAGGATCACATGCTCGGCCCGCGCGGCGGCGCTTTCGTCGTGGCGCAGACGCGGCTCGGTGGCGGCCGAATCCATCACGCCATGCGCACGATTGGGCAGGTTCGCAAGGCGTTCGACATGATGTGCGAGCGGGTGCTGTCGCGCACGACGCAGGGATCGCGGCTGGCCGACAAGCAGATGGTGCAGGAAAAAATCGCCGACTCGTGGATGGAGATCGAGCAATTCAGGCTGCTGGTGCTGCGGACGGCGTGGAAGATCGATCGTTACAAGGATTATCTGAAAGTCCGCAAGGATATCGCGGCCGTCAAAGCGCTGATGCCCAAGGTCTTTCACGACGTGGCGGCGCGCGCGCTTCATCTGCACGGCTCGCTCGGCGCGACCGGCGAGATGCCGTTCGTCGAGCAGGTGATCCAGAGTTTCCACATGGGACTGGCCGACGGCCCTACCGAGGTCCACAAGATAACGCTCGCGCGCCAGGTGTTGCGCGATTACAAGGCGACCGACGGCTTGTTCCCGACGCAGCACATCCCGCGGCTGCGCGAGGCGGCGATTAAGAAATATGCAGACCGAATCGAGCTCGAGGTGGCGAATCAGTAGTCAGTAAATTCTACAGAAGTCGCGGCGCGGCCGTCTTAGATTCTCTGCGGTTTGGTTTGGGCATGGAAAATGCTTTTTCAAATCGCAGAGGAAGACGGTCATGGCCAAGATTTTTTTATCCCTCGGCTTCTGGATGACAATCGTGCTCTTCATCGCGCTCGGCTACGCGTTCGATTTCGCACACGGCGCAGAGTATTCGGAAACTGCGATTGAGCACCCGGCAATTGCGACGTCAATTTTACAAGATCAGCGCGTCGCGGATAATGATCTGCAAGGCAGCGACGTCGTACCGCGATGCCCGCAGAGCGCGACGCCGCGCAGCAACATTGCCGACTTTCCGCAGATGGCGAATCTGCAGGAAGGCGGGCCGTCCTACGCTCCGGGATTTTCGTTCTCGATAACGCGTCAGCCTCCTGCGCTGAGCGCCTGCGCGGGGCCGATCGAAATTCCACGTCACTAGAAGCGCTACCAACAACATATTTGAGGCACGCAAGCATCGCGCGGCGTGCCTTTCCTTTTTCAGTTGCATTATGAAACCGAACTCGGCTAGAACCGGGAAAGGTTTTCATGACGTAACCGTCGAAACCGAAAAGGAGAGGAACGCGATGCAATCGATAAAGTTTGACGATATTCCGGCGCTCACTGCGAAGATCAGCAAGGAGTTCGGTCCGTGGAGCGAGCCGATTCACGTGACGCAGGAAAAAATTAATCAGTTCGCCGACGTCACCGGCGACCATCAGTGGATTCATATCGATATCGAGCGGTGCAAGAAGGAGAGTCCGTTCGGCGGACCGGTAGCGCACGGATTTCTGACGCTCAGCCTGTTGCCGGCATTCAAAACCAAGGACGAATACACCGTCACCGGCTTTCGCAACGTCGTGAATTACGGTGCGAACAAGCTGCGCTTCGTGGCTCCAGTGCCGGCCGGCGCGAGCGTGTACTCGCGCTCGCGGCTCATCGCAGTCGAGCCGCGGCCGATGGGCACAATGCTGACGCGCGAGACGGAAATCCAGGTCGTCGGTGCGCAGAAGCCGGCGGTCGTTTACGAAGCCTTGATGCTGTTCGTGAAGTAGGAGTTGCTGATGGCGTACGAACAGATCATTTACGAGGTCGCAGACAATATCGCGACTATCACGCTCAACCGGCCGGAGAAGCTCAACGCTTTCACCGGCATCATGATGAACGAGATGCTCGACGCGTTCGACAAGATCGACGCTGACGACAATGTGCGCGCGGTAATCGTCACCGGCGCGGGGCGCGCGTTCTGCGCGGGCGCGGATTTGTCGGCGGGACCGCGGACGTTCGACTCGACGCGCGAGGATCGCTCGGATCGTCGCGCCGCGATCAGGCCCGACGGCACTGTGGACTGGAGCAACGAGGCCGTTCGCGACGGCGGCGGACGCCTGACGCTGCGCATCTTCGAATGCAAGAAGCCGGTGATCGCGGCGGTCAACGGCGCGGCGGTGGGAGTCGGCGTGACGATGCAGCTTGCGATGGATGTGCGGCTCGCGTCGGACAACGCGCGCTTCGGCTTCGTGTTCGCGCGGCGCGGCATTGTGCCCGAGGCATGCTCGAGCTGGTTCCTGCCGAAAGTCGTGGGCATCTCGCAGGCGCTGGAGTGGACCTTCACCGGCCGCGTTTTTCCGGCGGAAGAGGCGCTCGAAGGCGGGCTCATCAAAAAGATTTACAAACCCGATCAACTCATTCCCGCAGCGCGTGCGCTCGCGCGCGAAATAGCGGACAACACGTCGCAGGTGTCGGTCGCGTTGATTCGGCAGATGCTGTGGCGGATGGCCGGGGCGGACCATCCGATGGAAGCGCACAAGATCGACAGCCGCGGAATTTTTGCGCGCGGGTCTTCAGGCGATGTGAAAGAAGGCGTCGCCTCGTTTCTGGAAAAGCGTCCGGCGAAGTTCCCCGACAAGATTTCCAAAGACATGCCAGCGTACTTTCCGTGGTGGCAGGAGCGAAAATACAGTTAGCCGCGCTCAGGCGGGCGGACCTTCCGGATATTGCGGCACGTTGTCGGTGATCTCGTGCCATGGCGCCTTCGAGCCGACATAGATATGAGAGCTCGTGCGAACCCCCGGGTCGTCGTCGAGTGCGCCGGCCGGAACCAGCACGATGTTGCGGCCCGGGACCAGGCGCGGCATCGAGCTGCCGCAAATTTTGCAGAACGAATTGCCGAATCGCGCGGTGTTCGGCAGAAGATAAGTGATCACGAGATCTTCGCCGCGCAGCCATCGGAACGAACCCGCCGGCACGAACAGGTTGGCCGCGAACGCGGCTCCGCGCGCCTTGCGGCATCGCGAGCAATGACAGTTGCGCAGCACGAGCGGATCGCTCGCCTCGAACGCCACGCTGCCACACAAACAACTTCCTTTGGTCATCGCGAACACCTCCGGTAGCCGAAAGGTTGACGCAACCGCGCTTCGCCGGTCAAGCTGCATGGACGCATGGCGGCGAGTTGGCAAGAGAGCGAGATAATCCCCGGCTTGTTCGTCGGCGATCTTCAGGACGCGCAGAAGTTCGACGGGACTATTATCACCGTGCTGCCCGACCTGCCCGAGGGCGAGCCGCCGCACGCTATCCAGATGCCGTTCCTGGCCGAAGGTGTCGTGACGCTCGACCAGACCGCCGCGCTGATTGACGACGAGCTCGCGCTCGGGCATCGCGTGCTGGTGCATTGCGAGGAAGGATGCGAGCGCGCGCCGCTGGTGGTCGCGTGGTTTCTGAAGACCAAACGGGGCCAGACGCTCGACGAAGCGTACGCGTTGCTGAAGAGCCGCCGGCCGATCATCGAGGATCGGCGGCGCTGGCTGGGTATCCACAATCGATAGCCGCCGCTAGCCTGATCCGGCGAATTGACTATAGGCTGGCGACGGCTCACGCTGGCGGCGTCAGGCGGACTTCCATTCATGGGCAACTTTCTCAACCGCGTGCTGGTGTACCTCGAGTCCGCGCTCGCGCGTTTGAGGGCCGCGTTTCATCCGGATAAGCCGTGGGTCGCCCGCACCCGCGAGCTGGGTCGCTCACGGC
>Ga0209447_10000622_pt1 | contig 10040 bp, 7 predicted proteins | sample BogFormECP04_OM3_FD_188243 | JGI IMG/M metagenome (GOLD analysis project Ga0209447, IMG submission 188243) | Bog forest soil microbial communities from Calvert Island, British Columbia, Canada - ECP04_OM3 (SPAdes) (version 2) | ecosystem: Environmental > Aquatic > Freshwater > Wetlands > Bog ... | reverse complement strand
GCGACGCCGGTGAGCATGCTGAGCGAAGTGCTCGACAAGGTGGACACGGTATTGGTGATGACCGTCAATCCGGGATTTGGGGGGCAGAAATTCATCCCCAATACCTACGAGAAAATTCGGCAGCTGAATCAGATGCGGGCGCGCTATAATGCCAGCTTCCGGATTGAGGTGGATGGAGGCGTCGAACCGGAAAACACGGCCGAGCTGGCGCAGGCCGGAGCGAACACGTTCGTAGCGGGGACCTCGATTTTCCACACGGCTGATCCAGCGGCTGCAACGCGCCAGTTAAAAAGACTCGCGACTCAAGCTTTGAGCCGGAGGGCATAGAAACCTTGCGAACGTCTGACTGGAATAATCCGATGGCATTGAAAAAATTGCAGAATTTCCGAAACGTGGCATTTCTGTTGTTTGCGCTCGGCGTAATGCTGGTCGCGTGCCCCGGCGCGCGCGCGCAAGTGCCGACGCCTCAGAGCGGCGCCAGCGGTGACACCCCGCCGCCGCCCGCGGCAGACGCGCCGAAACCCAAGCCAAAGCCGCAAGCCAAAGCGAAGCCAGCCAACCAAACCGCCGCAGCCAAGAAAAAGACTGCTCAGAAGAAACAAACCATTGACGTCAACACCACCGCCGAGCCGGACAAGGTGCTCTACGACCGCGCGCAAGCGGACCTGAAAGCCGGCCGCTACATCGAAGGCCGCCTGGCTCTGCAGACCCTGATCAACACGTATCCCGACAGCGAATACCTGGCCAAAGCCAAGCTCGCCGTCGCGGATTCGTATTACAAAGAAGGCGGCACCACCAACCTCACGCAATCCATCCAGGAATACAACGATTTCCGCACTTTTTTCCCGTTCCTGGATGAAGCGGCCTACGCGCAGATGCAGATCGGCCTGGCGCACTATAAGATGATGGAGAAACCCGATCGCGACAAAACCCAGGGTGAAGCCGCGGAAGACGCTTTCCAGGCGTTCCTGCTGTCCTACCCGCAAAACCCGCTGGTACCCAAAGCCGAACAAGATTTGCGCAACGTACAGGAAATATTGGCCGACGGCGATTTTAAGGTCGCTTACTTCTACTATGCGAAGTTGGATTATCGCGCGTCCGCCGCGCGCCTGGTGGAAGTCACCGATCGTTACCCGCTCTACAGCCAGAATGACGAGGCACTGTGGATGCTGGGAAATATTTACGAACGCGCCAAACAAGTTTCCAAGAATGAAGACGACAAGAATCACTGGAGCGACCTGGCCAGCAAGTGCTACGACCGCATCGTGCGCGATTATCCGCTTTCGAAGAACGCCCCTGGAGCCAAAGTCCGCCTGAAAGACATGGGCCGGCCGATTCCTTCCCCCGATCCTGATGCCATCGTGCGCATGCAGAAACAGCAGCTCTACGAGAAGACGCATCACCAAAGCGTAGTCGTGAAGCTCCCGTTGGGACTATTGAAGGGCAATCCGGATGTTTCCACGGCGGCGCGTAACGGCGCTCCGCAGATGGCTCCGCCGAACGATGCGGTCTCGGCGACCGACGTGCTCCGTCCGGGCGCAGCCGGTCCATCGTTTACGTTGACAGGCAGCGCAGCGGGAGCCGGCACGCAAACATCGGGAAGCAGCAGCGAAGAAGTGGTCACGCCGGAAGATGCGACCACCGTGCCGGCAGGCTCCGCCGCCGCGCAGACAGGGGTCGGCGCTGAAATTATTACGCCGCTCGACGACAAAGGTCAGCCAACTTCCGAGCAGCCAGCGGCCACAACTGCCGCTGCAGAAGCGAACGCTCCCGCGCCGGCCGTCGCGCCGCCACCTGCCTCTAACGGCACAGTGGATGCGGGCCTGAACGGTTCCGGCACCGCGAACCCGCCAGCCGAAAGCGTCACCCCGGCCGCCGCCGTCGCGAACTCAGCCAATTCCAGCACAGGCTCTACTTCCTCCGAAACGTCCGGTGCCACTCCCGGCGCGGCCCCCGCCGCAGCACCGGGCCAGCCCGCCGCTGCATCGACCGCCAACTCCTCCACCACGGTAAAACCTACACCCGTGGACACCAGCTCCGAATCCACTAGCAAGAAGAAGAAGGGGATAAAGAAACTGATCCCCTGGTAGGCCGCCGCAACCGCTGCTCGGCCGCTGCCAAGACACTATTGACTCCCTGCTAACAACTCAGGCACTCCTGTACTTCGACTTTGTTGACGCCCCTGCTGCGGGGTGCTGCAATAGGTATGTTTAGGGCTAGGCGCGCCTCGCGTGGAGGCTTGCCGCCCGGGGGATTAAAGTGCCCAGAATTCTGGTTGCGGACGACAACACTAATATCCAAAAAATGGTCGTGCTCGCGTTTCAGGAGCGCGGCGTGGAAGTGATCGCCGTGGGCAATGGCGAAGCTGCGGTGCGCCGCCTGCCCGACGCGAACCCCGATCTGGTTCTGGCCGACGTGTTCATGCCGGTCCGCAACGGCTACGAAGTCTGCGAGTTCGTCAAGAAAGATCCCCGTTTCGCGCACGTTCCGGTAATTCTTCTGGTTGGCGCGTTCGATCCGCTGGATGAGAAAGAGGCGCGTCGCGTGGGCGCTGATGGCGTGCTGAAGAAGCCGTTTGTGCCGCCCGATCCGCTGATCGCGATGGTGATGTCCGCGCTGGAAAAGAATCCCAAAGTTGCCGCCGAACTTGCCAAGGCCAAGGAAGTGGCCGCGGAAGCGCTCTTGCCGCCTGCCCTGCCGGAGGTTCCGCTGAAGGCCGCGCCCCAGCCGCTGCCAGAATTCCCCGAGCCTACCGCCGAAGAAGCCGCGGTGATTTATGGCTTCGGAAAAGGCGTGCGCGCAATTGACCTGGACGATGTCCCGGATGAAGACGAGGAAGAAACTCCCAGGGCCAAGAAGCCCGTCAAGGCTTCCGCGAAAGATTCCAAAGCGCCGAAAACGCCGGCTGCTCCGAAAACTCCAGTGGTCGCGGCGATTGATGATGACGAAGACGATTTCGATGGCTCCGTCACCGCTAACGATTGGCGCCGCAATGCCGCTGACTTCGAAGTTCCCGAAAATGTCGCGGCCGATCCGGTTTATTCCTATGGAAAGGGTTTCGAGCCGATCACTTTTCCTTCGGAGAAAGACGTGCCGCCGCGCCGTCGCAAGACGGACGAAACCGGCGCCGAAGAAACCGCGGCCTCAGCCGATTCCAAGGTCGAAGCCAAAGTTGATGCACCTGCGGTGCCAACGCCCTCGGCTGAGATTTCGCCAGCGCCTGCGCTGGCTTCCGAGGATCGCGCTCCTGCAAAGAAATCCAACGATTGGGATGTGAAGGACCAGCCCGAAATCGAGCTGGCCGCTGGTTCGTTCTCGCGCGTCGAAGAACCTGACACGCAAGCGCGCTTCACGCCAGCCGAAGTCGCGAAGTCCGAAGCAGCGAAGCCGGCGGCAGCGCCGTCCGCAGCAGAGCAGCCGCACGCGGCGGATCACGAACCGGCAGCTGCGGAACCGCCGCCGAGCCGGCCGACGTTGGTGTCGCGCATGCGCGGCTGGATGGATATGCTGACGCCTTCGGCGCCGGATAATTCCGCGAGTAGCGAGGCCGAACCCGCCGATAGCACCGACAATCATTGGATGTCGAATCTGTCGTCACCTGCTGCGTCCGCGCCTGCCGCGGAGTCACATTCAGTTCCTGTAGCTGAATCGGCTGCTGCGCCGGTGGAAGCGGCTGCTTCCGCCGCGCCAGTTGCGGATCCTGCTGCGGAGACGCAGCCGCTCGACGCAACGCCTTTCGTGCCCGCTGCGGCAGAGCAGCCTTCACCAGCTGCGTCCGAATCTTTCGCACCATTCGCGACTTCCGAATCGCCCGACCAAGTGCGGGAAGAAGCGCGCAACGAAGTCAGCGCAGAGCCAAGCGTCGAAGCACGCGGCGAATTGCATGATGAACCGCGGGGTGAAGTAAATCCGGCGGACCAGCCGCGCGAGTTCGGTGACGCGGGCGCTAGCGACGCGAGGTTTGGTGGCTCGTCCTACCATTTTTCCGACGATGGGCACAGCGAAACGCAGCGCGCGGTCCATGACGACGGGCTGGAGCTCGACCAAGCGCCGGCGCAAGATGCGGCGAGCGATTATTCCTCGGGCGCAACGGTTCCCGAAGGGCTCAACGGCGAGGCGGAACCTCAGCCGGAGCCCGTGACCAGCGGCGCGGCTGATTTTTCGACGATAGATTCCGCGAAAATTTCGCCGGAAGTTTTGCCTGCTCCCGCCGATGTCCCAGTAAACGGCAGAGGGGCGCTTTCGGGCATGTTGCCGGCCGAGCCGCTGTTTGGCGGCGAGCAGCGCGAGGAAATCGCTGACGACTATTCGCCGCGCGATGAAGAACCCTTGCAAGCCGACACGCGCGAGCAGGAAGCGTACGCGGAAGAAACGCATCCGGGGCAGCTGCCGCAGGCCGCGCCGAGTGAAGAATATTGGGACCGCGAAGCGGCGGCACACGAGGCGGAAGTTCTGGCGAAGTCCGGCGCATCGCTATTTTCCGAATCTGAGCCGGAGCCGCCGGCGATGCAGGGGTTCGAACGCATTCCCACTCTGCCGCCACCGAATCGCGAGGCGCTTTCGGAAATTCCGTTTTTGATGCCGCCGGTTTTGCCGCCGCAAAATTCCGAGCAGCCTGCAGCGCGTCCGAATGATTCGGAAGCGGTGGACGACATGGTCCGCAAAGTGATGGAAAAGCTGGGGCCGCATCTGCAGGAGTTGTTGTCGCAGGGCGTGAAGCCGCTGGTGGAGAACTTGTTGCAGAACGAGTTGCAGAAAAAAGATCGATAAGTGGTTGGTGAGTAGTGAATCCAGCTCCGCGACCTGTGACCCGCGCAACGTAGCATAGGCCTGCCGGCGGTAGGCGGGCGTTCTTGCCTGTGCTCTTCGATTTGTTTTTTGTATCAACACTGAAAATCATCCGAGTACATTCCAAGCTCACCGGCCGGATTGCGTGTGCCACAAGTTCGAAGGCGGGAGCACAGGCAGGTTTGCCTATGCCACCGACTGGCTGCCGGTTCTCCTGCGGCGGACAAGTGCCTGGGATGAATCGCGCTGTGGCGCTGACCCTTCGAACCGGCTCTGCCGGTTCTCAGGATGAATCGCGCTGTAGCGCTGACCCTTCGAACCGGCTCTGCCGGTTCTCAGGATGAATCGCGCTGTAGCGCGATTCACAACCCGTAGCGCGCGTCGCTCATCAGAGGATTCAAGCAGCAGGTCACTTGCAAAATAGGCCCACCTGGGATTGCAAAGGAGGAGTGACTATGAAAACAGCTAGAAACGTAACGAAGGCGATTTCATTTGCAGCACTCTTGGTGACGGCGCTGGCGAGCCCTTCCCTGCCGGCACGGCCACAACGGTCTCAGGAAACCGCCAGGCCCTATTTCAAAATGGCGCCCCTCGATGAGTACCTGATGACGGATCGAGGTGCCGAGATTGCGATGGCACGCAGCGCCGCACCGCCGTCTATTTCACGCGATGCTGAGGTGATGGTCCTGGGGCGGCATGGGTATGAATCTGCCGTCAAGGGCACGAATGGTTTCGCCTGCCTGGTCGAGCGATCATGGATGTCTCCATTTGACTTTGCGCAGTTCTGGAATCCGAAGATGCGCGGGCCAATTTGCTTTAATCCACCCGCGGTGCGATCGATCCTGCCACTCACTATAAAGCGAACGGAACTGGTGCTCGCCGGAATGTCCAAAGAGCAGATCATCGAGGGCATCAAAGCGTTCGAGGCAAAAGGGCTGCCGCCCGTCGAAGCCGGCGCGATGTCCTACATGATGTCAACTCAGGGATATCTGAACGACTCCGCCGGACATTGGGTGCCTCATTTGATGTTTTACGTTCCGCTTACAGACCCCAAGTCATGGGGAGCGGATTTGCCGGGCACGCCAGTTATGTTGAATCCGCAATTTGCGGGCGCTCCGGAGCCGATTACCGAGTACATGATTCCGGTGGCCACTTGGTCGGATGGTACGGCGGCTCCCAAGGAAGAGTAGTAGAGGAGCATGACGTCGTGCTTCAAAACAGGCGGGTGGGCCGCCCGCCTGCTTGCGTGATAATATCGGCGCGCTTTGACCCCGAATAACACTCCACTGTCGAAAAAGACTTTTTTACCGAGTAACACTGTCTTATCCGTGCTGGTGCTGTGTGCCATCAATTTATTGAACTTCTACGATCGGCAGGCGCCTGGGGCGCTGGTGGAGCCGATGCGGAGAGAGTTCGGCTTATCCGATACGCAGATCGGGCTGCTGGGCAGCATGTTCATCTGGGTTTATGCGCTGGCGGGCGTACCGCTGGGGCGCGTTGCTGATGTTTGGAGCCGAAAGAAGCTGCTGACCATCGGGGTCACGGTATGGTCCGCGCTCACGGCCGCAGCGGGTCTGGCAGCTAGCTTCCCTTTCCTGGTGTTCACGCGGTTGGGTGTGGGAGTTGGCGAGGCCGTTTGTGCGCCGGTGGGGACCAGCTGGATCGGCGATCTGTTCCCGGCAAAGCGGCGGGCGCGGGTGCTGTCCGTGTTCATGCTGGGTGTGCCGATCGGTGGGGCGCTGAGCTTTTTGTTGTGCGGGCCGATCGCGCAGGCGTGGGGCTGGCGGACAGCGTTGGTGAGCGCGGCGGCGCCCGCGATCGTCCTGGTGCCATTTTTGCTTCTGGTTCGGGAACCGGCGCGCGGGGCGTCGGAAGGGACCTCGGAGGAGGCCTCCGCTTCGGCGATCGAAGCAAGGGGATCCATATACGACTTACTGCGCATCCGTACTTTGTGGTGGATCATTTTGTCGGGCGCGTTGTTGAACTTCAACATGTACGCTCTGGCCACTTTTCTGCCAGCGTTCATGACGCGCGTGCACGGATACTCAGTGGCGCGCGCCGGGGTGACCTGCGGAATTGTGTATCTGATTGGCGGCGTGTGCGGAGGCTTGGTGGGCGGGCACCTGGGTGACTTGGTGGCCAGCAACGCGCGCAACGCTCGGCTGTGGATGGCGGCGATCATCGCGCTGCTCGGCGCCCCTATTATGTATTACGGTATCACGCGGCCGGCGGGCTTCGCGCCCGCGGCTCTGGTGGCCATCGCAATTGGTTACGGTGCGTTCAATACCTACTACGGACCGGTGTACGCATCGATTCAGGACATCGTGCCTCCCAACCAGCGCGGCTTCACGATGTCTGTGTACTTCATGGCGATGTATCTGTGCGGTGCGTCATTCGGTCCGCTGTTGACAGGGGGCTTGAGTGATCATCTGGCCCGGCGCGCGATGCATGCGGCTGGTGCGGTGAGCTTGGAGGGATTCCGCGCGGCGGGGCTGCAGAAGGCCATGGTGATCATGCCAATTCTGTCGGTAGTGTTGGCGATCGTGCTTTATTTGGGCTCGCGCACGATGAACCAGGATGTGGAGCGACGGGACGCGAGGATCGTGAGTGGGAACTGAAGGGATGCTCATCGCAATGACCGCGTTTATTGCAGCCATGGGCGCTGGATGGCAGCCGATCGGCGGGCAGTTGCTGGCTTCTGGCGTGATGCTGCTGTGCGGTCATCAGGACATTCGGTTGGGGACCCGTATGGGCGCGGGTTTCTGGTTTTTTATGGCTTTGGCCTTTGGCATCTCGGCGCTGGTTACCGCTACCTGGGCGAAAATTTGGTGGGGGGGCGCAATGCCCTATTGCAAGGTGTGCGCCGCGCCGTAGTTTGCGGAAACCGCACAACCAACAACAGTGGCTGTGCCACGGCAGGAGTGTGGAGGGGGCGGTGCACAGCGTCGCGGAAGAAGGCAAAAGATTTTACACAGAGAAGTGGGAGGAAAGGCGGAGGTAAATCGGAGAGAGAGGGACAATTTACCGCCGAGACGGAGAGGGCGCAGAGAAAACCGTTGGATTGGTTGACTGAGTGGATGTCGTGATTGATGTAGAATCGGGCGTTTTCGCGCGGTCAGTGTTTGCTTACGACTTCGTACTTATCACTTATTACTTATCACTTGTCATTTGTCACTGATTTGGAGGCGGGATGAAAGTTGATTTGTTGGCGATTGCGGCGCATCCGGATGATGTGGAGCTTACCAGTGGGGGGACTTTGCTGAAGATGGCGGCGGCTGGGTACCGCACGGGCGTGCTGGATTTGACGCGGGGAGAGACGGGGACGCGCGGGACTCCGGAGACGCGATTGAAGGAGGCGGCGCGGGCGGCGAAGATTATGCGCGTGGCGGTGCGGCGGAATTTGGGTTTGCCGGATGCGCATTTGGAGATGCGCGAAGATTACAAGATGGCGATTGCGGAGGTGATTCGCGAGTTGCAGCCGCGCACGGTGATACTTCCCTACTGGGAGGGGCGGCATCCGGATCATTACACGGCGGCGCAGCTGGGATTTGAGGCTTGTTTTGTGGCGGGGCTGAAAAATTATCCGCTGGGTGGAGAGGCTTACCGGCCGTTCAAGATTTTGTATGCGGCGGCTTATGAATATCAGCGGCCTACATTTTGCGTGGATATTACTAAGGAGTTTGCGCGGCGGAAGCGGGCGATTTTGGCTTATGCGTCGCAATTTACGCCGCCGAAGGAAGCGCGCAAGTCGAAAGTCGTGTTGCCCCTGGACGAGCTCGAGGCGCGGATGAATTCGATTGCGCAGTATTACGGGCGATTGATTGGGGCGCGGTATGCGGAGGGATTTATTGTGAAGGAAGTGATGCAGGTGGAGGATGTGGTGGAGATTGCGGTGCGGTCGATTTGAGATGGAGAGGGTTCGGCTTTCTGCCGGAAGTCAAAAGATTTTACACAGAGGTCACAGAGGAAATGCGGAGAAAAATCTGAGAAAGATGAGGTGTTTATCGCAGAGACGCTGAGGACGCAGAGAAAGGCGGAGGATATAGAGAAAGCGGGAGAGATCCTTCGGCTGGCTTGAGGCAAAGGCGCCCGCCTCCCTTCGCAAAATCACTCAGGGCAGGCAGGATGACGATGCTCATCGCATGGTCAGAATTCGTCGGATTCTTGGGCGTAGCTGAAGCCTGGGAGGGCGTAGGCGGGGCCTTTGCGGTCCACTTTCACTTTTACGGGGCGTTCGGATTCGGCACCGGCTTTGCGCAGGATGGCGAAGGTGGTCAGGGCTTCGTTGTAAACCTTAGTAACCAAGTAGGATTCGCCGGTGTCTTCCTTCTTCCAGACTTGGCCGACTTGGAGTTTGCGCGTGGGCACATGACTAATGTAGTGAGAATTGGGGGGGCCGTCAACATTAGTGCGCTGGGGTGATTCCCGGAGGCAACATGCGGGGGGATGGTTAGAGGCAGCGCAGGGCACCGGAGATGAACATCTACAGCCAGAGGCGAAAATAGCAAACCTAGGTCAACAGCGCCCGCCTACAAAGAAAAAGCAGGCGGCCGCTACGAAGGCAAATTCGGAGGCAACGTCAAAGGCAAAACAGCCGGCGGGACGCCGGCGCTACCAAAGGCAACCGCGAGGCGCCGATGCGGTTAACGCGGTGGCAAGCTGGGGCGCAGCAAGCAGCGCCCCTACCCCGGATCGCTGAAATCGCGCCTGCGAGGGTGATTTGTGACTTACCTTTTACAGGTGCCAGCAAACTAAATTGAGGCGGGGCACATCCAAGGAAATCAGCGCAGGTGGTGCCGGGAACGGGTGTATAATCCTGGCAGTATCCGCCGGAGGTAGCCATGAGAAACAGTTTGGCGGGGCAGCTAGGGGCTCTGATTATTGCGGCGTCGCTGGTGACTTCGACCAGCATCGCGGGCGTACCGCAGGCGCAGCAGCAGGGCGGCCAACAGTCTTCGTCACAGACTTCGTCGCAGCAGCAAACTGGCGCGCAACAGGGCAGCGCTTCCCCGTCGCAGCAGCCTTCTGCTACACCTTCGAGCGGCGCGGCCGCACCGGGCAGCACCACACCTTCTGGCACCACGCCCGCCAGCACGGCGCCTACCAGCACCACATCGTCTGGCACAACGCAACCGGGAACTACGGCCACGGATGGTCAGCAACAAGGCGCGGTGCAGCAGGCGGACCAGCCCATCGAGCAGCCCACGGATCCCAACGTAAAAGCCGGCAGCAAGGCGGACGTGAGCGCGGTC
>Ga0209447_10000621_pt1 | contig 10058 bp, 11 predicted proteins | sample BogFormECP04_OM3_FD_188243 | JGI IMG/M metagenome (GOLD analysis project Ga0209447, IMG submission 188243) | Bog forest soil microbial communities from Calvert Island, British Columbia, Canada - ECP04_OM3 (SPAdes) (version 2) | ecosystem: Environmental > Aquatic > Freshwater > Wetlands > Bog ... | reverse complement strand
GCGAATTGTCGAGCTTCAAGCCGGACGACAACGGTAAACTCTACAGGGAATTGAAACGGAGGTCCTGGTGCTGCAACTACGTCCATCTTGCGAATGCTGCGACAAAAACCTCGCGCCAGATTCCGGCGAGGCGCGCATCTGCTCGTTCGAATGCACGTTTTGTGCGGCGTGCGCCGAGACTGTGCTGCGCGGCAGGTGCCCTAACTGTGGCGGAGAGCTCCTGGCAAGACCTCGGCGTCCCGCGGCAAAATTGGCGGCGTATCCCGCCTCCACACAGCGGATATACAAACCCGGAAACTGCGCCCAGCGCGAGTAGGCGCTTCAATAGCCGGGTTCTGTCGCTCCCTTGCCGGGTGTGATGAACCGATACACCAGGGCGCCGATTGCACCGCCCAGCAGCGGCGCTACCCAGAACAGCCACAGTTGCGACAGGGCCCAACCCTGTACGAAAACCGCAGGTCCGGTGCTACGCGCCGGATTCACCGACGTGTTGGTGACGGGAATGCTGATCAAATGGATGAGCGTGAGCGCAAGCCCGATGGCCAGAGGCGCAAAGCCGGCGGGGACCTTTTTATCGGTAGCCCCCATGATGACGAACAGAAAAATCGCCGTCATCACCACCTCGCAGACAAGCCCCGCCATCATGCTGTAATGGCCCGGCGAGTGATCGCCGTAACCATTGGCGGCGAGGCCGCCGGCCAGCGGGTCGACGCCGTTGCCGGCGGCAATAAACACCAAAACCTGCGCCGCCGTAATGGCGCCGAGAACTTGCACGATCCAGTAGGGCAGCAAATCCTTCACCGGATGACGCCCGCCGAGGACCAGGCCGAAAGTCACGGCAGGATTCAAGTGGCACCCTGAAACGTCACCGATGGCGTAGGCCATGGTCACCACCGTGAGCCCGAAGGCCAGTGCGACCCCCAGAAGCCCAATGCCAACGTGGGGAAACGCCGCAGCCAGCACGGCGCTGCCGCAGCCCCCTAGTACCAGCCAAAAAGTACCGATGAACTCAGCCGCGAGCTTTCTTATTAGAGGCATGGACGACTCCGAAACGTGCCTGAGGAGAAAATAGCAGAAAGCGAAGGCGTGCGAAATCTGCGAGCCGCTGCTTAATCCCACGATATACATTGCAAGATGGGTGTGAATAGGTAGCTTCAACCCCTTGATTTCGCTAAGCTCGCGGCCATGAATTCGGCAGCAGACGGTCTTTGCGTTGAAAAGGTGCATGTTTGGCGCGGCGAGCGTCATGTGCTCAAGGGCTTGAGCCTTAAGGTAGGTCCACGCGAATTGCTGCATATCTCGGGGCCTAACGGCACCGGCAAGACCACGTTGCTGCGGGTCGCAAGCGGTTTATTGCGCCCGGAGCAGGGGACGGTTACCTGGATGGGCCGGCCGATATCCAGTTCCTCGTCGCAATACCAGGCCGCAATGGCCTATTCGTCCCACGAACCTGCGCTGAAAAGCGATCTGACGGCGCTGGAAAACCTGCGTTTTGCCGTCGGATTGAAGCGCCGGGTCACCCTTCAAGAGCTGCGCACGGTGCTGGATTGCACCGGCGTCGGGCCCATCGCCGATCTACCCACCCGGGTGCTCTCTGCCGGACAGCGCCGGCGCGTGGCACTGGCGCGGGTGTTGGCCATGAGGGCCACGTTGTGGTTGCTCGATGAACCCTATTCGAATCTGGATGCGTCGGGCACCGAGCTTATGTCTGGGTTGCTTCAGGCGCACGTCGAAGGGGGCGGTATGGCCTTGGTGGTCGCGCATCACGCCTTGGCGCTCGACTGCAATGTGCACCGCCTGGAGCTCAATTCATGACGGTGGGTGCCTGGGAAGCGTTTGTGCTGATCGTGCGCCGTGAATTGGTTCTCAGTTTTCGGCGACCCGAGCAACTACTGCAGCCATTGGTGTTCTTTTTGATCGTGACCACGCTGTTTCCGCTGGGATTGAGCCTGCAGTTGTCGCTGCTGCGAGACATATCCCCCGGTGTGCTTTGGACGGCTGCGCTGCTATCGTCGCTGCTGTCGCTGGATGCATTGTTCAAGAGCGACGCGGACGACGGCACATTGGAGCAACTTAGCCTCAGTGGGCAGAGTCTTACCCTCATTGTGGTGGCCAAGACCTGCGCTCACTGGCTGGTCAGCGGGGCGGCGCTGGTGGTCGTTTCGCCGATTGTGGCGACTGCGCTGGGTATTCCGGTTGCTGCATTTGCGACAATGATGCTGAGTTTGGCCCTGGGGACATTGACCTTGAGTTGGCTCGGGGCCATCGGGGCCGGACTCACGATCGGGCTGCGCCGCGGCAATGTGCTGCTCTCGCTGATCGTGCTGCCGCTGGCGACGCCGTTATTGATCTTCGGCGCCGCCGCGACCGAGCGGGCGATTTCGGGGTCGAGTGCCGTGGGGGCCATGTATTTTCTGGCGTCGGTTTGCGTGTTCACCTGTACCCTGGCGCCGCTCGCAGCGACCGCCGCGCTGCGCATCACTTTGGAGTAATGATTGAGGATTCATGTGGACCTGGTTTTATAAACTCGCCTCTCCGCCCTATGTGTACGGGATCGCGGCCGCATTCGTGCCGTGGCTGCTCAGCGCCGCGGCGCTGGCTCTTTGCTATGGCCTCGTCGCTGGACTCGCAATTGCTCCTCCCGATTACCAGCAGGGCGACGCGTTTCGAATGATTTATGTGCATGTGCCGAGCGCGCTCTTGTCGTTGACGATATACACAGTCATGGCAGCGGCCAGTGCCGTGGCGCTTATCTGGCGCATAAAAGTGGGGCATGCCGTGGCGGCGGCTTCAGCGCCGATCGGCGCTTCATTTACGCTGGCGGCCTTGGTAACCGGCTCCCTATGGGGCCGACCGATGTGGGGCACGTATTGGGCCTGGGATCCGCGGCTGACCTCCGAGCTCATATTGTTGTTTCTCTATGTGGGAGTGATGTCGCTGCGTTCGGCATTCGAGGACCCGGCACGCGGCGATCGAGCGGCCGCGCTGCTGGCCGTGGTCGGCGTGGTGAACGTTCCCATCGTTCACTTTTCCGTCGTATGGTGGAACTCACTGCATCAGGGAGCGACCGTTGTTAAACTGGGAGCACCCTCCATGCCGGGCAGCATGTTGTGGCCGCTGCTGGCGATGTGGCTCGGGTTCATGTTGTTCTACGGCGCGGTGCTGTGTATGCGCCTGCAAGGCGAGTTGCTCAATCGCGAGCGGCAAGCGCTTTGGGTGCGGGAGGCGATCAAATCATGAGTAGCGGCTTCTGGTCCATGGGCGGGTACGCGCGCTATGTGTGGCCTTGCTTTGGCTTTGCCGGTGTGATCTTAGGTTGGAACCTATGGTCAGCGCGCCGCGCCATGGCTGCGGCTCGATTGCGGGCACAGCGCGCGCTGGAAATCGCGCTGGCCGAGGGTGCATCGCAATGACTCCGCGCCGCAAGCGTTTGTTCGTGGTCCTGGGCATCCTGGGCGGCGTTGCCGCATCGGTGTCCCTCGCGGTCATGGCGTCGCGCGAGAACATCATGTTCTATTACGATCCCTCGCAGGTCGCCCTGGGCAAGGCACCGCTTGCGAAGCGCTTTCGCATCGGCGGCATGGTGGTCAAAGGCAGCGTGGCGCGCAAGCCGGGCGACCTGCAAGTGCGCTTCGTGCTGACCGATTTCGCGCATGAAGTGCCGGTGGAATACACCGGCGTACTGCCCGATTTGTTCCGCGAAGGGCAAGGCATCATAGCCCACGGTACGATGGACTCGCACGGCGCCTTTGTCGCCGACGAAGTACTCGCCAAGCATGACGAGAAATACATGCCTCCCGAGGTTGCCGCGTCGCTCAAAAATAAGCCGGCCGCCGGTGCGGCTGCTGTCAAACCCACCAGCTAGAAGCTTCAGAGAATCGCCATGGCACCGGAATTAGGAATTTTTGCGCTGATCCTCGCTTTCATACTGAGCTTGTCGCAGGCATTTTTCGGCTTGACGGGCGCCTGGCGCGGCAAGCCGGTTTGGATGGCGGTGGCGCGTCCGGCGGTGACCGGCCAATTCGTGTTTGTTGTCATGGCGTTCGCCTGCCTGGTTTATTCGTTCGTGAACAACGACTTTTCGGTGCTGTACGTGGCGCGCAATTCGAATTCGCAGCTGCCCTTGTTCTACAAGGTGGCTGCGCTCTGGGGTGCGCACGAGGGCTCGCTGCTGCTGTGGATCCTGATTCTGTCGATCTGGAGCCTCGCGGTCGCGGCTTTCAGCCGCGCGCTGCCGTTGACCTTTTCAAGCCGCGTGCTCGGTGTCATGGGTCTCATCAGCTCTGGATTCATGTTGTTTACCCTGTGGACCTCGAGTCCCTTTCTGCGCTTGATTCCCGCAGCGCCGGATGGCGCGGATTTGAATCCCGTGCTGCAGGATTTTGCGCTCGCGATTCATCCGCCCATGCTGTACACGGGCTATGTGGGCTTCTCGGTGGCTTTTGCGTTTGCCTGCGCGGCCATGTTGGAGGGGCGCCTGGATCAAACCTGGGCCAAGTGGACGCGCCCGTGGACCATTTTCGCCTGGCTGTTTCAAACCATCGGCATCGCGCTCGGCAGCTGGTGGGCTTACTACGAACTGGGTTGGGGCGGATGGTGGTTCTGGGATCCGGTTGAAAACGCATCATTCATGCCGTGGTTGGCCGGCACCGCGTTGATTCATTCGCTCAGCGTCACGGAAAAACGCGGCATCTTCAAGAGCTGGACGCTGCTGCTGGCGATCTTCGCGTTTTCATTGAGCTTGGTGGGAACCTTTCTGGTGCGCTCCGGCGTGCTGGTGTCGGTGCACTCCTTCGCCACCGATCCGACGCGCGGTTTGTACATTCTGGCGTTCTTGGTGCTGACCATCGGCGGTTCGCTCACGCTGTACGCCTGGCGCGCCCCGAAGCTATACGCGCCGGGGGGATTCGAGCTGTTTTCGCGCGAGTTTTTTCTGCTGGTGAACAATGTGATTCTGGCGGCCGTGGCCGCCTTGGTCCTGTGGGGTACGTTGTCACCCCTGGTGTACGAACTGCTGGGCGTCGGTAAGATCTCGGTAGGTCCGCCGGTGTTCGCAGTGATGTTCTTGGTACCCATGTTGCCGCTCATGGTATTCATGGCCATCGGCATGCACTCGGTGTGGCGGCGCGGCAAGCTCACGGCGACTGCGAAGCCGCTGTGGTGGCTGGCTTGCGCCGCGATCCTGTTGTCGCTAGGCGTTCAGGGCTTGGTGTTCGGCGAGCTGCACTGGCTGGGCTTGCTGGGTTTCAGTTTCGGCTTCTGGATTATTTTTTCCGCGCTGCTCGAGCCTTTGCGCCGACTGCGTCAAAAGCAAACCCTGACCGCGGCGCTCCTGGGGATGTGCATCGCGCACTTAGGCGTCGGCATGTTTGCCATCGGCGCCAGCGGCGTCGAGAGCTACAAAATAGAAAAGGATGTCTCTCTGAAGCCCGGCGGCAGCTTTCGGATCGCCGGCTATGATTTCAAATTTGTCAGCGCCGCAAATGTGCGCGGACCGAACTATGACGCGGTGCAGGCCGAAGTGCAGGTGACTCGCGGCGGCAAACCGGTGACGTTGCTGGAACCGCAGAAGCGTCATTTCTGGGTGCAGCAGACGGCGAACAGCAAGGCCGCGATTTCCGTGAATTGGGCGCGGGACTTGTTCGTGGCCATGGGCGACCCCTTGGGCGACAACGCCTGGAGCATGCGCATTCAATATAAGCCGCTGGTGCGCTACATCTGGCTTGGCGCCATCGTCATGGCGCTCGGCGGATTGATCGCGGCAACCGATCGGCGCTATCGAGTCAAGGTTCCGGCCGCCGCCCCGGGGTTGGTGACGCCGCCCGATTCGCGAGCCGAACTAGGATCAGCCTGATGTGGAAGTTCCTGCTGCCGTTTGCGGCGTTTGTCGCGCTGGTCGTGCTGTTTGCCTTCGGCTTGAATCCCAATCGGGATATCCATGCATTGCCCTCGCCGCTGATCGGCAAGCCGGCGCCGGAATTCGCGCTGACGGACGTCATGGACGCCTCGAAGATCGTCAGCAACGCAACGCTGAAGGGGCAGGTGTATGTGTTGAATGTCTGGGGCACATGGTGCGGCGCCTGCCGCCAGGAACACGAGGCGCTGCTCGAGATCGCGCAGCAGCACGTGGTGCCGATCATCGGCTTGGACTACATGGATGAGCGCGAAAAGGCGAAGCAATGGCTTACGCAGCTCGGCAATCCTTATAGCGCCGTGGCTTTCGATACCGACGGTAGAACCGCGATCGACTGGGGGGTGTACGGCGCGCCGGAAACCTACCTGGTGGACACCAAGGGCCGCGTGATCTTTAAATTCATTACGCCAATGACCGCGGATGTCTGGCACCACGAATTCTTGCCGCGCATAGCCGCTGCGCGCCGGGCCGGCGCATGATTCGAGCCGCCCGCGTTTGGCTGTTGGGAATCGCATTGCTGCCTGCGGCGTCTGGCGCCCTTGCGCAAACGGAATCAGGCACGCGCCTCGACGCCAACGGCCAGCTCGAAGATCCTACCTTGCAGGTGCGCTTCGAACGCATCACCAAGGAACTGCGCTGCCTGGTCTGTCAAAACGAGTCGATCGCCGATTCGAATGTCGAGCTTGCCAGCGATCTTCGCCGGCAGGTGCGGGAAATGCTGGTCGCCGGCAAGAGCGATGACGCGATCTTCAAGTTCATGACCGACCGCTATGGCGAGTTTGTCCGCTTCGGTCCGCCGCTTTCGGCCAAGACGTTGTTGATTTGGGGTGCACCGTTCATCGCGTTGCTGTTCGGCGTCGTCATTATCTATAGAGTTGCGCGCAATCGCTCGCGCATGCCGTTGGACGAATGATTACCTTCCTCGTCGTCGCAGCCATCATGGCTGCGATTGCCGCGACAGCGGTCGCCGTACCGCTACTGCGCGATCGAAACAGCCGTATGGTGGGCGCGATCGCGGCGGTTCTGGTCATCGGCGCCGCCGCCGGACTGTACCCACTCTGGTCGAATTGGAATTGGCGCGCGCCTGCCGCTGCGCCCGCGGCGCCTCGGCCCGACATTCTGGCGATGGTCGCCAAGCTCGAGCAGCATATGCGCGATCAGCCCGATGACATGCAGGGCTGGCTGATGCTCGGCCGCTCCTACATCGCATTGAACCGCTCGCAAGATGCCGTCAGCGCCTACGATCACGCGCATCGCCTCGGCAAGAATGCGGATGCCGCGCTGGGGCTGGGCGAAGCCCTGAGCATGCGCGCAGGCGGCGATATTACGCCGGACGCAGCGCAGCTCTTCGAGGAGGCGTTGACGCTGGCGCCGGACAATCCAAAGGCGCTGCTCTACGGCGGCTTCGCCGCCGCGATTCGCGGCGACAAGATTCTCGCGCGCAGCCGCTGGCAGGCGCTGAAGGATCTGCATCCGCCGCCGCAGATCGTACAAATGCTGGATGCCCGAATCGCGGAGCTCGGACTGGGGGGCGGCGCCGCCGGCGACGCGCAAGCGGCGCCCGCAGGGACGAGTTCGTCGCCCGCGGGGACGAATACGAGCGCCGAGGGGTCGGCGCCGGCCGAGGTGGCTGTCAATATCCAGTTAGCGCCCGCGTTGAAATCAAGACTAAAATCGGAGGCCTCCTTGTTCGTATTCGCTCGAGAGCCCGGTGGCCGGGGACCGCCCCTGGCCGCGAAGCGCCTGACGAGCGCAGCCATCGGCACACAGGTTCACTTGACGGCGGCGGATTCCATGATGCCGGGACGCGTGCTGTCGGCCGGCCAGCGGGTGTCGATCACGGCGCGAATATCATTCAGCGGACAACCGATTCCCGCGGCGGGTGATCTGTACGGCGAAGTGTCGACGGACGTGGGCCGCGGCGGCGCGCTCGATCTTCTGATCGATCGCGTGGCCGAGTAGGGAATACCATGAGCGTGGCGAAGAATCTGGCGGCGGGGCGGATCCTCGAAAATCAGCTGTTTCCGTATCCGGAACTGCGGCACAAGGACCAAGAGGTGCTGCGCCTGATGGTTGATGCGATCGATCAATACTTGAGCCCCAAACATCAGGACTTCAAGCGCTGGGATCGCGACGCGCAGCAGCCGGCGGAATTCATCCAGGGCCTGCGCGACCTGGGTCTGTTCGGCCTCATCGTGCCGGAGGAATACGGCGGACTCGGCCTGTCGAACGCCGGCTATGCACGCGTATTGAGTCAGAGCAGCACGCACGACAGCTCGGTGTCCCTCACCATCGGCGCGCACAGTTCCATTGGCATGAAAGGCATTTTGCTGTTCGGCACTGCCGAGCAAAAGGCTCGCTACCTGCCGAAGCTGGCCAGCGGCGAATTGATTGCCGCGTTTTGCCTGACGGAATCGGGAGCCGGCTCCGATGCCGCCTCGATTCGCACACAAGCGGTCAAGAATGACAACGGCACCTGGACCTTGAACGGCGAGAAGATTTGGATCACCAACGGCGGCATTGCCGATCTCTACACCGTGTTCGCACGCACGTCATCTCAAGCCGGCAAGATAACCGCATTCGTGGTCGAGGCGGCGTGGCCGGGAGTCAGTCATGGGCAGCATGAGGACAAAATGGGCATCCGTGCCTCCTCGACCACCACGGTGAATTTTGCGGACGTACAAGTACCCGCCGAGAACGTGCTGGATGTGGAGGGCAGGGGATTCAAAGTGGCCATGGCCATATTGAACAATGGTCGCACCGGACTGGGGGGCGGCGCGGTAGGCGGCATGAAGGCGCTGATCGCGCTGTCGAGCCAGCAAGCGCAAAGCCGCAAGCAGTTCAATCAGCCGATCGCTGAATTTGGCCTCATCCGCGAGAAAATCTCGCAAATGGCGCTCGATTGCTTCGCGGCTGAGAGCGTGGTGTGGATGGTCGCTCATTACATCGATTCCGGTGTTGAGGACTACTCCGTCGAAGCAGCCATCAGCAAGGTGTTTGCCAGTGAAGCATTGCAGCGCAGCGCCTACGAAGCTTTGCAGATTGCGGCCGGCAGCGGCTTCATGCGCGAATACCCCTACGAGCAAATTACCCGCGATTGCCGGATTTTGACGATTTTCGAGGGAACCAATGAGGTGTTGCGCTTGTATATAGCTCTGTCGGCCCTCAAGGATCTGGGCAAATCGCTGGGCGACATGAAGGCGGCGGTCGACGACATCTTTAACAACCCCATTAAAGGATTCGGGGTATTAACCGATTACGCGGAGAGACGCTTGACCCAGGCGACCGGGGTAGGGCGCGACAAAATATTGGCTTCGATGCCGCAACTTTTGCGCGAGCCCGCGGGTATTTATGAACGATATACCGTGGAACTGGCGAGGACCTGCGATTTTTTGCTGCGCAAGCATGGCAAATCCATAGCAGACAGGCAGCACGCACTCAAGAGGGTGGCCGACATTGCCATTGATCTATTCGTGGGACTGTGTGTATTGTCGCGCGCCGCAGCGCTGGCTGAGACCTCGAATGAGAACGGTTCTCAGGCGGTCGCCATCGCACGCGTATTTGCGCAGCAGGCTAAACGGCGCATGGCCAATAACATACGGCGTGCGGAGCGCAATGAGGACGAGGAGATGAATCGTTTGGCTGGATTCATCTTGGACAAAGGAAGTTATCCCTGGGATGTGGTGTCATGAGTACTATGTTGTTTGATCAACAACCTGAAACAACCGCGCCTGCGAAGGTGCTTAACCGGCGCATGATCGCCTGGTCGGTCGGCGGACTGTTAATTGCCGTTGTGGTGTCACTGGTCGCGTGGCGTGTCACGCATGCGCTGGCAAAACCCGAAGCGGTCGCTTCAGCCATCCCCACGGTTTCGGTCGCGGAGGTGGGCATCAGCGCTGTGCCTTCCACGGTCAGCATCATTGGCACCATTGCGGCACGCTATGACATGCCGATTGGCGTCGAAGGCGACGGCGGGCGTGTTACCGCGCTGTATGTCGAGGCCGGCGATCACGTAAAACAGGGCCAGGTGCTGGCTCACTTGAACAATTCGGTGCTCCAGCCGCAAGTCACCAATCTGGAGGCCGCGCTCGATCAGGCGCGTGCCGAGGCAGAACTGGCTGACGCCGAATATCAACGTGCCCGC
>Ga0209447_10000618_pt1 | contig 10083 bp, 5 predicted proteins | sample BogFormECP04_OM3_FD_188243 | JGI IMG/M metagenome (GOLD analysis project Ga0209447, IMG submission 188243) | Bog forest soil microbial communities from Calvert Island, British Columbia, Canada - ECP04_OM3 (SPAdes) (version 2) | ecosystem: Environmental > Aquatic > Freshwater > Wetlands > Bog ... | reverse complement strand
CGTTGCGGTGCTCTACTTCGAGAACCAGGGCGGCGGAAAGGAAGACGAATACTTCCGCGACGGCATGACGGAAGACATTATCACCGAGCTCTCCAAAATCACCCAGCTCCTGGTGTTCCCGCGCTCGGAGATGCTGGCATATCGTGACAAGACGGCCACGGCCCCGCAGGTGGGCCAGCAGCTCGGCGCCGCCTACGTGCTGGAGGGCACCATCCGCCGCTCCGGCAACCGCGTTCGGATCACGGCACAACTGGTGGAAGCGTCGACGCGGAGTTCCGTGTGGGCCGAGCGGTACGACCGGCAGCTCGAAGACGTATTTGCCATCCAGGAGGAAATCGCCCGGAGCATCGCGCAGGCGCTGCGCATCACGCTGACGCCCCAGGAAGAAAAGACGATCGCGCGCAAGCCGACGGAGAATCCGCTGGCGTACGATTTCTACCTGCGCGGAAGGAGCTACACGCGGCGGTTGAACATGGACTACGGCCTGCAGATGTTCGAACAGGCCATCGAACTGGACCCGAATTTTGCTCTGGCACACAGCGGCGTTGCCCACCTGTGCGGGCTCATCTATGAGATTCGCGAACAGGATCCGAAATGGATTGAACGAGGACTGGCTGCTTGCGACCGGGCAACCGCTCTTGCGCCCGACCTGCCGGAGGTTCTGGTTGCCCGCGCGCGCATCTGTTATGCGCAGAAGAAGTTCGACGAAGCCGCGCAGTTTGCGCAGCGGGCCATCGAGCGCAAGCGCGACTGTGAAGGATCCTGGAACATGCTCGGCCGCGCTTATTTCGCCTCCGGCCGCTTCGAAGAGGCCGCGGCGCTAACGGAGCAGGCCCTCGAAGCCAACGGCGACGACTATAATACGTATGTTCCCTACCAGCTGTCCTTCGGACGGCTGGGACGGGAAAAAGAAATGAGGCAAGTCCGAGAGCGCATGATCGCGGTCCTCCGGCAGCAACTTGAGCTTGCCCCGGAAGACGTGCGCGCCCGCATCCTGCTGGCTTCCAACCTCGCGTACTATGAACAAGGCGGGGAAGAGAGCATCCGGCACTTGCAGACCGCCGTCGCCCTTCGGCCCAAGGACGGCAATACTCTCTACAATGCCGCCTGCACCTACGGCGTACTCGGTAAGAAGGCGGAAGCGCTGGCGACCCTGAAGAAGGCTGTCGCGGCTGGATATGCAAACATGAACTGGGTGGCCAAGGATTCCGATCTCGATTGCCTGCATGACGACCCTGAGTTTCAGAAAATAGTCGGCCTCAGCGAACGCCCCGCACTGTAGAACCGCACTTCGCCGCCTGGCCCGCCGCCTGAGCGCTGGGCATCCGCCGGATGGATGCGGCACACCTCCGTCAAAAGCCACCGATGGAAACAGAGAGCCCCGGATGCATTACAACAATGCATTCGGGGCTTCGCCGCTTTTATTGCCGCCGGAATAAGACTTTTACTTCGGCATCACTTCCCGAGCCAACTTGCTCTCTACCACCTCGCGCAGGTCATTGCGCTTCTTTCCCGCTTCGATCATGGCGTCGCGCGAGCCGTACTGCTTGGTGATGATGGTTGCGGCCTTGGCGTCCGCCTGATCGATAGCCGCATAGTTCGCGAACAACAGCCCGACGGCCACATCCCAATCACCCGGGTGATCGGTTGTCACGTTTGTCCACATCTTGTAATCGCTGATGATGCCTTCCTTCTTCAACGATGCATAGGTGGGCTTCAGGTTCTCCCGAACATCCTTCCAGAACGCTTCTGCCTGTCCGGGCTTGATGTGGTAGTACGTCACGCGCCACACCGGCCCAAGATCGTAATTCGGATTCTGCGCACCGGCCGGCATCACGGTCAGCAGGGTTGCCACAAACAGAGTCGCCCATAGTGCTTTTCTCATCTTTAGTGTTCGTCCTGAATCTGTATTGTCGATTTGGACTTCTGGCTGGCTCAGCGTACGCTTGTCCCAACCTCGAGACCGCGTGAGTTCGAGGGCGCGTTCGGGCTCGTCCACGAATCGGATTCGCGCACACATCCTCGCCAGCAACTACCGCAGTTTCGCGTACTTCGCTCTTGGAGCGATCGGAACGGAAACGTCCGGGACGGCGTCTTTCCAGACGGAAAAGAAACCCTGATAGGCGGTGCGGGCTTTCGCCTTGGGGCTCGATTCTGATTCACGCGAAAACTGAACAACCCTCGCGCACGCCCAAGAAGTCGCGCTCCCTCGCGAGGTCATCCGGCGGCGAGAGCAGGCTCACGCGTGAGTTCGAGCTTTAGCCGCATCTTCACGTCGTTGTCCACATAGAGCGCCCCATGGTGTTGCCGGACGGGGTGAATCTCCGCCCCTTGCATCACCGCGCTGGTTTCTGGAATTGTCCCGTCACCCCTTGCCGTAACCACCAGATCGGCTTTGTGGCACACGCCAAGAGGCTCTCGCTCCACCTTGGCGCCGGTGATCGTTTTCAGGCCGTATCCGAAAACACATACCGCCGGCACGCTCGATCCAGTGCCCAGTTCCGCGCGAAACTCGCGTGCACGCCGCAGCAGCGGGCGGTGCTCCTCGTGCAGCCACGACTCTTCGGAGAGCACCTCGAAGTGCGATCGCTGGTCCGACACAAAGCGATACGTGGGAAGAATCTGATACCACGACGGGTAGGTCGCCAGCACGTCGCGGAGGCGCGCGTTCATCAGCCCCAGCGGCAGCAGGTCCGGCCCCTTCAAGAGGCTTGCAAAGGCATACGGCGTGCCCGAGTGCGGTCCGCCGAGGAAGATAACCCGCTCCACATTCTTTTTGCCGCCGAGCCGTTCGATGTAATACCGGGCAACAAGACAACCCATGCTGTGGGCGATGATCGTCACTGGCCCTGTGAACTTCCAACTGTCGATTGCCGCCGCCAAATGCTTCGCGGACGCCCGGTTGTCCTGCCGGAAGTCGTAGCCGAATTCCATCAGGTCGGCGCCCACTTCGTATCCCAGGTCTTCCTTCAGATAGTCGGTCAGAAGACTGTACTGATCCTGCCGGATCAGTTTCGGAATGATCACCACCTCATTCACGAGCCCCCGCGCCTCGAGCGGCTGCTCCAGGTCAAGCAGGCCTGGATGAGCCAGCAACATTCGCGGAGCAGGCCATACTTGTTCGCTGCCGCGCCACAGGTTCGATCCCGCGAACCCCGGTACCACAACCACCGCCCGCCGCTTTGCGGTGGCGCCGGGCCGTCGCTCGACAATCGTGAGATCGTCCGGCGAAAACCCCTGCTTGAAAATAAGCTGCGCTGGTCCAATCTGAATCGTGTCGCCGTCACTGACGGCCACTCTCGACACGCGCTGGCCGCCAACCCACGTTCCGTTCCCACTTTGAAGATCGCGGACGCTGAACGAATCACCCTTGCGTTCCAGAACCGCGTGGTGACGCGAGACCCTGGGGGAATCGAGCACGATGTCGCTCTGCGGATCGCGTCCGATCGTCAGGCTGTCTCCCCCCATCGATGCTTCCCACGTTTTCGCCGATGTGTGCACGGCCACGCGAGGCAGTGAGGTCTCTTCGAGGTGCACGGACAGCGGCGCCTGCAGCATGGTCGCTTCGACGTCCTGCTCCGATTCGACCCGCGTCATCTCCGGGTCGGGTTCCTCGCCGTCGGTCTCGAAGCGAAAACTGCAATCGCCGACCACAAGCACGTCACCCGGCGAGAGCGCGGCCCGCGCGACGGACACTCCGTTCAAGAGTATGCCGTTCGCTGAACCCAGGTCTTCAACTTCACATCCCTGGCGGCTGCATTGCACCCGTGCATGGCATCGCGAGACCTTGGAATCACGAAGGACGATATCGCTGGTCGCCGCGCGGCCGATGGTGACGCATGCCTTCGACAGCGTGAATTCCTGCTTCAAGTCTCCAGGCAGGCTGAGCACGAGTTTGCCCGAAGCGTCCCCCATAGAAGGCGTCATGGTTGTATCGATTCGTCCATCCCGATTCGCTGTAGCAGGTCCACGAAACGTGAATCGGAACGAAGAGGATCGAAAACCGGATCCGTGCGCAGATACGCTACCTGCGGGTAACGGTCGTCACAAGCCTTCCGCAAGCAATCGAACACGCTATCGGTTTCCCCGAGGCCCAGGTGTACCAGCGCGCTGTAGAAGAGGCTCACGTACTGGCGCTCCCTCAACTCGGCCAGTTGCGCCAGAATGCCGCGGGCCTCAGTCGGCTGGCTGGCCAAGCCGTGCGAAAGTCCCAAATACGCCAGATCCCCCAAGCTGGTGGGGGACATCTCAAGCGCTTTCCGGAATTCGGCAATTGCTTCCCCGTAAGCCTGTTTTTGGATGTGGCAGCGGCCCAGCAGATGGTGCACGGGACGCCCGAAACCCGGCCCATACTGCAACATCTCGCGGCAATGCAGCATCGCTTCGTCGTAGCGGCGCCCCCTGAAGGAGACGAGCGCTGCGTCTACGTTGATTCCCGGCGAAAGCGGTTCCAGGCTGAGCGCGCACCGTATCTCTTCCGCGGCGGCCGCGGTCCGTCCGAGTGCGCTAAGGCAGGTGGCATACCAGTGATGGGCGCTCGCGTATCCTGGCCTTAATTCGATTGCGCGCTTCAGTTCTTTTTCCGATTCAGCCCAGTCGAAGTCCCATATCGCCCAAAGCATCCCAGCCGACGCGTGCGCCTCCGCGAGCGAGGGATCCAGTTCGATCGCCTTCGCCGCTGCCCATTTTGCCTTCGGAAATACCGCGATCGGTGCAGCCACGTCATAGAAGCACAGCAACGCGTAACAATCCGACAGTCCCGTGTATGCCAGCGCGTACTTGGGGTCCTTCTCGATGGCCTGCTGGAAATAGTCGAGCGCGATGTATATGCCCTCCACCGTGCGCTGGTTCCAGTGATATCGTCCCTTCAAGTACAGCTCGTACGCCTGCGAGTTCTCCGTCTGCCGCTTCGCAACGTGCTGTTTCTCCTCTCCGGTCAACTCGAGGTTCAGCCTTTCGCAGATTTCGCGCGGCGCCTCCTCGAGCACGTCGAGAAGTTCGGTTCGTTTGCAGTTGTACGTCTTTCCCCAGAGCTGACTCCCGTCGGCCACATCCACGAGTTCTGCCGCAATCGCCAGGGTATCGCCCTGCTGGGTCACGTACCCGGTAAGCACCGCCTGCACCTGAAGCTCCGCTCCAGCCGTCACAGGATTCACGCCCCGGCCTTTGTACCGGCTCACGGAGCTCCGCGCCATCACGCGTAGTCGTCGAAGGCGGGATAGGCTGTTAATGATGCTTTCGGCGACCCCATCGCTCAAGTATTCCGTGTCTCCCTGAACGCTCCTGTTTTCGAACGGTAGCACCGCGATCGAGTCAACCCGGACCTTGCGCCGTCGAACGCGGCTGCTTCGCTTCGTCCGGGATTTCGCGCCGGCAGCCGCGGGTTCTGCCGGCTGCTGCAGTGCGTTCAAATCGGCGAGCAATTCCCGCCCCGACGGATACCGAAGCGCCGGATCCTTCTCGAGGCACCGCTCGATTACGCGTTCGAGCCCGGCCGGCAGCGCGGCGTTCACCCGGGATGGCGCCCGGGGAGTTGCGTGCAGGATTTCGTCGGTCAGATCGCGACTTCCCGGCCCCAGAAACGGCCGGTAGCCTGCGGCCATTTCATACAGCAGCACGCCGAACGAAAAGATGTCGGTCCGCGCATCCACTTCTCGTCCCAGCACCTGTTCGGGAGACATGTAGGCGATCGTCCCGACCATGGTGCCCGTCAGTGTGACCGGATCGTCCGCAGCAGGAGGCTCGGGCTCGGGTTCGGCATCGCCCACCACCGTCTGTTCGAGGTTGGCCTGTCCCGCCTCAACGATTTTCGCCAAACCGAAGTCCACCATCTTCGCGGAACCGCCGGACGTGACAAAGATATTGGCCGGCTTGATGTCGCGGTGCACGATGCCTTTCGCGTGGGTAGCTTCCAGGGCGCTCGCGATCTGGAGGGCGAGATTGAGCAGCTCCGGGATGGGTACGGGCTTCTTGCCCATGAATGTCTTGAGCGGCTGCCCCTCCAGACGCTCCATCACGATGAAAGGTGCGCCTTCGAATTCTCCGATGTCGTAAATCGTGCAGATGTGCGGATGGTTCAGCGCCGATGCTGCGCGGGCCTCTCGCTGGAAGCGCTCGAGCGCATGTGGATCGCCGGAAACCTCCGTCAGGAACTTCAGCGCCACCTTTCGCCCCAGGCGCGTGTCTTCAGCCTCGTAGACGATTCCCATGGCGCCCTTGCCGATTTCGGCAAGCACGCGATAATGCGACACCTCTTTTCCGATCATGGGCTCCGCATTCATTCCAGGAACCGTCCGCTTCGAGCGATGCTGCCGGCCTTCATCGATTCAGGTGCACACCGAATTGAGACTTGCTGGAGTCCTGGGCGTGACTGAGCCCGAGCTGTAACGCGATCGGATTAGGACTTCCGCACAGCGATAACGCGGAGAGCAGGAAACTGTTCCTAAAGGCGCGCGTTACGTTGAACCACCACAGGCTCACGGCGATCGACTCAGTAAGGTTCGCGACGCCGTGCCAGACGAACGGAGGATTCCACAGCACGTCACCCGGTTCCAGAACGGTCTCATGCCGGTCCACGAAGCGATATAGCGGACAGCTCGCATAGTCCGGATCTCTGAAATCCACCCTCGACTGCCAGTTAATACCTCGATTGGAAGCGGGATACATGAACGGTGTGTATTGCGGAGCGATCAGCACCCACTTCTTCTTTCCGTACATCTGAACGAACAAATTGCTCACGCCGGCGCAGTGAAACGAAGTCGCCGTGCCCGGCCCGCCGACGTACATCTTCGCGAGAACCCTTCGCTGCCAGGGTATCTGCTCGTTCATATGCCCGAACCTCTTGACGAACGATAGGTCTATGTCTTCTCGGAGGCCTGGGTATTTGTCCATCAACTCCAGGAATGCGCCGTACCAGGCGCCTCCTCCCGTCACATTCTTCAGGAGTTCCTGAACTTCAACGATGGTCTCAGAGGTTGAGACCGCCTCTTTGCGCCCATTCTGATTCGCCGTCCAATTCTGCCCGTCCAGCACCGCGACTTCGTCCCTGCCGCACAGTTGGTTCAAATACTCCGGCGTCCATTTCTTCACTGCCGGCCATTCCGCAGCCGCCCCTTCCAGCACCACCGGGATCCCTGGGAGAAAGTACTCGTCCAGGAACGCGCCGGGAGTGAACTCTCTCCGCCGGTCAACGGGAGAGACGCGACCTTCCCCTTTTGACGTCGCGTTTGCCAACATCCGGTCGCGCAGCCTCTCCCACCGCCGCGGCAGCAGCTTAGTTACATTGGCCTCGCCAAAAAGCCAGTCCATCGAGAACATGGACTGAAAAACCGCGCGTTCGAACGAGCCAATACACTCATCGGCTTTCAATACTCTGTCTCCTAGGGTGGTCCTATTTACGTGGAAGCCGCAGGCTAAGTCAATAAGGGCGTGAAGCAGCGTCAATGGGAGCTAAAAAGCTCCTTGGGCCCCGGGCCCGGAGCGCCTCTCCCCAATATGCTATCTTGGTGCTCTTCCCACCCGTTCTATGGCGAAGAAAACCACATCCACCGCCGCCCCCGCGCCCAAATCCCCCGCCGAACTTACTGTGGACGACATCTTCGGCGAGGGCGGGCTGCTCGAGAAGTGCCACAGCGGCTACGAATTCCGCCCGTCTCAGCTCGAGATGGCGCGTGTAGTCGAGCAGGCCTTCGACAAAAAGCGCCACGCCATCGTCGAAGCAGGCACCGGCACTGGAAAAACTCTCGCCTACCTGATCCCCGCCATCCGCAGCGGCCGCCGCGTGGTGATTTCCACCGCCACCAAGGCGCTCCAGGAGCAGCTCTTCACCAAAGACGTGCCCTTCATCCAGAAACATTTCGCGCCCAACCTGAAGGTCGCCCTCATGAAAGGCCGCGGCAACTTCCTCTGCCTCCAGAAGGCCGCGGCGCTCGAAGGCCAGCCCGTGCTGAAAGACATGGAAGAGATTGACTGGTTCAGCCAGATCCGCGATTGGTCCCACGCCAGCGATACCGGAGACCGCGTCGAGCTCGGCTTCCTGCCCGACGATTCCGACCTGTGGCACCGCCTGGACGCCCGCCGCGACACCTGCACCGGCAAAAAATGCCCCGACTTCGAGCGCTGCTTCATCACCCGCATGCAGCAGCGCGCCGCAGAAGCCGACCTGATCATCGTCAATCACGCGCTGTTCTTCGCAGACCTCGCCCTCAAGCAAGACGACTTCGGCAGCATCATCCCCGAATATTCTGCCGTGATTTTCGACGAGGCGCACGAAATCGAAGACGTAGCCAGCGACTACTTCGGCCGCAAGACCTCCGAGCGCCGCTTTGACGAGCTGGCGCGCGACGCCGAGCAGGCTCTGCGCATGGCCCCCGCCGGGCAGGCTGGGCCCGCTCTGCTGCGGCGCGTCACGCGGCTGCGCGAGAAGGCGCGCACGCTCTTCGAAACGTTCCCCGAAAAAGAAGGCCGCTACGACTTCCCGCCCTCCGAGCGCGCCGCCTTCCGCGAACGCAACGCCGACGCCTACGACGAGCTCGTGAAAGCCCTGCGCGGACTCGAGACGGAACTGGCCGCCCTGCCCTCCCGCACCGAAGAACTCGGCGCGATTTCACGCCGCGCCGCCGAACTGCGCGGCGACCTGTCGTTCCTGATCGAAAGCGAAGAGAAGGGCTACGTCTATTGGTACGAGCGCCGCGGTAAAAACGTCTTCGTCACCGCCACGCCGATTGACGTGAGCGCGATCCTCCGCGAACGCCTCTTCGCCCAGTTCGACACCGTCATCCTCACCTCCGCCACGCTCGCCGTCGGCCGCAAGTTCGACTTCCTGCGCCACCGCCTGGGCGTCGAGATGGCGCTCGAAAGGGTGCTGGACTCCGAATTCGATTTCCAGAGCCAGGCCATCCTCTATATCCCCACCGGCATTCCAGACGTGCGCGACCCCGGCTTCATCAACAAAGCCTCGCAGGAAGTAATGCGGATTCTCGATGCGACCCACGGCCGCGCCTTCTGCCTGTTCACCAGCTACAACCAGATGCGCGAAATCTACGAGCGCGTGCGCCCGCGCGTGCCGTTTCCCACGCTGCTCCAAGGCACCGCGCCCAGGCCCGCCCTGCTCGAGCGTTACCGCAAGACTCCGAACGCAGTCCTGTTCGCCACCTCCAGCTTCTGGCAAGGCGTAGACGTGCCCGGCGACCAGCTCTCCTGCGTAATCATTGACCGCCTGCCCTTCGCCGTCCCCAGCGACCCGATCGTCAGTGCCCGCGTCCGCGCCGTAAATGAAGACGGCCGCAACGCCTTCCTCGAATATCAAGTCCCAGAAGCCGTCCTCGCCCTGAAGCAGGGTTTCGGCCGCCTGATCCGCTCCAGAAAAGATCGCGGCGTCTTGGTCCTCCTCGACGACCGCATCGCCCGCATGCGCTACGGCTCCGTCTTCCTCGAATCCCTCCCGCCCTACACCCGCACCCGCGATCTGGCCGACGTCGAACGCTTCATGTCCGCATCCGGCCAGGATGCTGACCCCGAGGAGCGCAGCGACGAAGCGTGAGTGCCGTAGGCGCGCTGCTTGCTGCGCCCTCCCCGGTGCGTCTCAAGTCGATCCCGGGGCGATATTCGCTGTAAAGCGAGCGTCCGGACTTCTCGGCGCTCTGCCTGTTCACCTGATTGGAATAAAGGTGAGAAAACTTACTCACTGCGGTGACTTGCTAGGTATGCAGCGCCTCGACCACGTCCACCCTCGCGGCGCGAGCCGCAGGCAGCGCCGACGCGATGACCGCGGCAGCAAGCAGTAGCACGGCGGACGCGATCAAAGGCAGCGCCCCCGGCATTTGCACGTCCGCAACGTACTTGCCGATCGAACGTGCGAAGGCAAATCCAACCACCACGCCTGCCCCCACGCCGATCCCCGCAATCAGCAATCCCTCGAAAAGAACGTCGGTCAGGATGCTGCTCGGCTGCGCCCCCAGCGCCAGCCGGATTCCGAATTCACGCGTGCGCCCGCTCACGGAAAACGCCAGCACGCCCGCGACTCCCACCACGGAAATCAGCAGCGCCAGCGTGGCGAATCCGCCGAACACAACGGCATTCAAG
>Ga0209447_10000617_pt1 | contig 10085 bp, 7 predicted proteins | sample BogFormECP04_OM3_FD_188243 | JGI IMG/M metagenome (GOLD analysis project Ga0209447, IMG submission 188243) | Bog forest soil microbial communities from Calvert Island, British Columbia, Canada - ECP04_OM3 (SPAdes) (version 2) | ecosystem: Environmental > Aquatic > Freshwater > Wetlands > Bog ... | reverse complement strand
GCGAGAGCAGATTGCATCGCAGGAATTCCAGAATTCGGTGGTGATGCCGCTGTAGCTGGGATTTTTGAGCATGCGCGTTTTCTTGCCGCCCTTGATTTCCCAGCCGACTTCTGTTGAGAACTGGAATTGGTAGCGGCGATCGTCGATGGACCAGGAGCGGTTGGTTTCCATGAGGATGGCGTCGTCGGTGTCGGCAATTAAATTTTCAAAATCCCACGTGCCAGGATTGAGGCTGATATTTGTCATGCGAATGATGGGGAGGCGGTTCCAGCTCTCTGTGCGCATGGTGCCGGACGAGCGTTTCAGGCCGATGAGATGGGCGGTTTCGCGGTTGGAGAGATAGCCGCGGAATTGGCCGTCTTTGATGATGTCGGTGCATTGCGCGGGGACGCCTTCGTCGTCGTAGGCGAAGCTGCCGAGGCCGGGGCCGTGTTCGAGGCGGGCGTCGGCGACGACGTTGACGATATCCGAGCCGTAGCGAAGCTTGTTGAGCTGATCGAGGGTGAGGAAACTTGTGCCGGCGAAGTTGGCTTCCTGGCCGAGGACGCGATCGAGCTCGATGGGATGGCCAACGGATTCGTGAATTTGCAGGCCGAGCTGGCTGCCGCCGAGGATCAGCGTGCCTGTCTTTTCAGGGCACTGCGGCGCGAAATGGAGGGCTGCGGCTTCTTCGCCGACTCGGGGCGCGTGTTTCAGAAAATCGAGAGATTCCACGAGTTCGTAGCCCTCGAGGGCATGCTGGCCGCCGAAGCTATTCGGATACGAGCGCTTCTGAATGTCGTCGCCCTGAAAAGAGGTCGCACCGATGCCGCAGCCGGTGATCAGTTTGTTCTGATGGATGCGCGAGCCGATGCTGGAAGCAAACCAGGACTCAATCTTTCGAAATTGCATTCCGGTTTCCGTCAGGGTGACGCCTTTGACGCGCCGCATTTCCTCATCAGCAGCCAGTAGCAACGTGAGCTGCGTTTCGAGCGGTATTTCGAACGGGTCCTTGCGAAAGGGGCTCTGCCAGCTATCCACGTAGGGGTCTTCGGGGACCATCACCACGTCGCCGCGCTTCGCGAGGGCCGACGCTCTGGCGATGGAAACGGCCTGCGCGGCACAGGCGGAAACGCTTTCGCGCGTGAGCCGGTCCGTGGAAGCGAAGCCCCATGCGCCATTCGCCAACGCGCGAATTCCCAAGCCGATCGACTCGGACTGCGCGAGGGTTCCGACTTGGCCGTTTTTTGTGGTCAGGTCGCGCTGGCGAAGGTGCATTACGCGAACGTCAGCGTAGCTTGCGCCGCGGAGGCGGGCTGTGTCGAGGGCGTTAACCGAGAGATCCCACATGAGAGTGAGCCTGGAAAAGCTGAATTTAGTTTACAAGAAAAAGGGGCGTTTTTCGGCGCCCCTTTGGAAAGAAGAAAAGACTACGCGCAGGAATCGCGGTGCTACGTTCCTTCTTGCCAGGAAGCGAGGTAATGCTCCTGCTCGGCGGTTAGCTTGTCTAGTTTGTGGCCCATGCTGTCCAGCTTGAGGCGGGCGATTTCCTTGTCGAGATTTTGCGGCACGACATAGACCTGCGGTTTCAGTTGCTTGTAGTTCTGGCGCAGGTATTCGGCCGAGAGCGCCTGGTTGGCGAAGCTCATGTCCATGACGCTGGCCGGGTGACCTTCGGCGGTGGCGAGATTGACTAGACGTCCTTCACCCAAGAGATAAACCTTGCGGCCGTCTCTCAGGAGATATTCGTCTACCAAGGGGCGCACTTCGCGTTTGCCACTGGAAAGTTTCTCCAGCGCAGGAATGTCGATTTCGACGTTGAAGTGGCCGGAGTTGCAGACCACTGCACCGGTCTTCATCATTTCAAAGTGCTCCGAGCGAATCACGCTTTTGTTGCCGGTGACAGTGATAAAAACATCGCCGAGCTTGGCTGCGTCAGCCATAGGCATAACGCGGAAGCCGTCCATTACCGCTTCGATGCCCTTCGTCGGATCGATTTCAGTGATGATTACATCGGCGCCGTGGCCCTTGGCGCGCATGGCGACGCCGCGTCCACACCATCCGTAGCCCGCGACGACGACCTTGAGGCCGGCGAGCAGCAAGTTGGTGGCGCGAATGACGCCGTCGAGCGTGGACTGCCCAGTGCCATAGCGATTGTCGAAGAAGTGCTTGGTCTCGGCGTCGTTGACGGCGATGATCGGATACTTCAGTGTGCCGTCTTTGGCCATGGCGCGAAGGCGGATGACGCCAGTGGTGGTCTCTTCCGTTCCGGCGATAACGTTGGAAACCAGATCGGTGCGCTTGGTGAGCAGCATGGTGACGAGATCGGCGCCGTCATCCATCGTGAATTGCGGCTGGTGTTCGAGAGCGGCGCGCAAGTGCGAATAGTAGGTCTCGTTGTCCTCGCCCTTGATCGCGTACGTCGGAATGTTGTAGTCGCGGTTCAGCGAAGCCGCGACTTCGTCCTGGGTCGAGAGCGGATTGGAAGCGCAGAGAACCGCATCGGCACCGCCATCGCGCAACGCAATCATCAGATTCGCCGTTTCGCTGGTCACATGCAGACAAGCGGAAACGCGCAGGCCCTTGAGGGGCTGCTCTTTTACAAAGCGCTTACGAATGATTTCGAGCACGGGCATCTGGTTGCCTGCCCACTCGATCTTGCGCTTGCCGGCGTCGGCCAGCCCGATATCTTTTACATCACCCTTTTTCAGTTCAGCGGTAGCCACACTCGTTCTCCTTAATCAAAGTTTGCGCGGTTGGGGGACTTCGCGCGGGAAAAAAACTTGCCAGCGCAGGAGCCGGCGTTTCTTGCAGGCCTGGCCTATCGGCGAGCCGCGACTTCCACCGTGGCCGCGGATCCCAGCCCGGCTGCTTTGCGAAGAGCGTCCGCGCGGTCGGTGCGTTCCCAGGTGAAGCCAGGGCCGCTGCGCCCAAAATGGCCGTACGCCGCGGTGGGCTTGTAAATGGGCCGACGAAGATCGAGCGCTTCGATGATGCCCTTGGGTGTCAGCGAGAAGTATTCGCGGATCAGCGAAGTGATTTTTTCTTCGGAAATGGCCGCAGTGCCGAACGTTTCGGCCATCACGGAGACTGGTTCGGCTACGCCGATAGCGTAGGCGAGCTGTACTTCCGCTTTGCGTGCCAGCCCAGATGCCACCACGTTCTTGGCGATGTAACGGGCCATGTAGCAGGCAGAGCGGTCCACCTTGGAAGGATCTTTGCCGGAGAACGCGCCGCCACCATGACGGCTGTAGCCGCCGTAGGTATCCACGATAATTTTGCGGCCGGTCAAACCGGCATCGCCCATGGGTCCGCCGATGACGAAGCGTCCCGTGGGATTGATGTGGTACTTGGTTTTGCTGTCGAGCATGGCGGCAGGAATGATGGGACGAATCACATTCTCGGTAACGGCATCGCGCAAATCGGCGTTGGAAACTTTTTCGCTGTGCTGCGTGGAGATAACTACGCAATCGACGCGAGCGGGCCGGCCATCGCGATACTCGATGGTGACCTGGGACTTGCCGTCAGGCCGGAGAAAATCAACTTTATTGGATTTGCGAATTTCGGAGAGGCGCTGCGTAAGGCGGTGGGCAAGCTGGATGGGCATGGGCATCAGTTCGTCTGTTTCATCGCAAGCGAAACCGAACATCAGGCCCTGGTCTCCCGCGCCGCCAGTATCGACGCCCATGGCGATGTCCGGCGATTGGCGCTTGATGGTGCACATGACGGCGCAGGTTTCGGCGTCGAAACCAAATTTCGCGCGGTCATAGCCGACACCGCGGATGGTGTCGCGCACCAGCGTGTCGTAATCGAGGATGGCGCTGGTGGTGATTTCGCCGGCGACCATGGCCAAGCCGGTGGTCACCAGAGTCTCGCAGGCCACGCGGCCCTGGGGGTCGATCTTCATCACTTCATCGAGAACCGCATCGGAAATCTGGTCAGCAATTTTGTCCGGATGGCCTTCGGTGACGGACTCCGAGGTAAATAAGAAATTCCTTAAGGCTTCGCTCAAAACACTTTCTCCTTCGTGAACCGCGGCGGTCCAGCCGCCGGGACAGGCTATTCACAGTGTATTCGATTAACCCTACAAAACTAACATCGCAGGGTCTAAGAATCAACGCATTGACATTGAACGACTTGCAGGTGCATCGAACGGTCGCAAAAGGGGGTTGAACGGCGCCTGGGAGCATCGAATGGCGCGTCCCGGGCAGCTCTAGGCGGCGTCTTCGTCGTCATCGAGCTGCACGTCGAGCTTGCCCTTGGTCTTTTTGGCCATCAGGTAGCTGCGGATGAAAGGGTCGATGTCGCCATCCATGACGCGGTCGACGTCTCCGGCACTGAACTTGGTGCGGTGATCCTTGATCATGCGGTAGGGCTGCATGACGTAGGAACGGATCTGGCTGCCAAAAGAGATGTCGAGCTTGGTCTCGTCGAGCTTGTCGGTGTGCGCCTGGCGCTTTTGGATTTCAAGGTCGTAGAGGCGGGAGCGCAACATCTTCATAGCCATTTCGCGGTTTTTGCCCTGACTGCGCTGGGCTTGGCAGCCGACCACGATATTGGTCGGAAGATGGGTGATGCGAATAGCGGTCTCCACCTTGTTGACGTTCTGGCCGCCCTTGCCGCCGGAACGGAAAGTATCCACGCGCAGATCTTCCGGGCGGATATTGATTTCGATGCGGTCGTCGATTTCCGGAATTACGAAGACCGAAGCGAAGGAGGTGTGGCGGCGTGCCGCCTGATCGAATGGGGAGATGCGGACGAGACGGTGCACACCCGTTTCTCCTGCAAGCAGGCCATAGGTATTTTCTCCAGCGAATTGAATCGTGGCGGACTTGATGCCAGCTTCTTCGCCGGGAGTTTCATCGAGCAGGGTGGCGTCGATGCCTTTGCGCTCCGCCCATCGGAGGTACATGCGGAGAAGCATGGAGGCCCAGTCCTGCGATTCCGTGCCGCCTGCGCCGGGCTTGATGGTCATGATGGCGTTGAGGTGGTCGGTCTCGCCGGAGAGAAGCGTTTTCGTTTCGAGTTCGCCGACGTAGCTTTCAGAGTTTGCCAGCTCGCGGTCCAGGTCTTTCAGAAGGTCGTTGCGCTGCTCGGCGTTGGTTTCTTCCGCAGCCAGGCTGACATAGGTCTCGACGTCTCCGGAAATGGAAGCCAGCTTTTCGTCCGCGGCAATTTGTTCTTCGGCGCGCTTGCGGTCGCGAAGAACGGCCTGCGCTTCTTCCTGGTTGTTCCAGAAATCGGGCAGAGCTACGCGGGCTTCGAGAGATTTCAGGCGTTCGCGGTATTGCGGGGCGTCAAAGAAAGCTCCGCACGAGGGTGATGCGGGGCTTCAGAAGTTCATAACGGTGTTGCAGATCTTCAAGAATCATTCGGCGCGCCAGTCTTTGGCAACTTTTAGTTCGACTTTGTTTCTTGTTACTTTTCGCTTCGTTGGATCATTAGGTGGCCACTTCTATTTTCTTTGGCTTCCAGCCAACCACCAACAGAATAGCGGAAACCAGCACGCAGAGCCAAGCGAACCAATCGCCGAAACGCGTGTAGATGGTCTTGTCGGTGCGAAAATCGTAAGGCAAATCCGCTGCGGCCCGCACATCCCGCGGCAAGGGGCGGAAGATGCGTCCGTAGGGATCGATGGAAGCGGTGATGCCGTTGTTCGTGGTGCGCACGATCCAGCGGCGGTTTTCGACGGCGCGAACGCGCGCCATGCGCAGATGCTGCTCCGCGGCGGCGGAGTGGCCGAACCAGCCGTCATTCGAAATGTTCACGAAGAGCTCGGCGCCATTGGCGGCGAAACGGCGGATTTCTCCGGCATAGATGGCTTCGTAGCAAATAAACACGCCGAGCGTATAGCTGTTGGGAAGATGCGCGACGGAATAGGTTTTTCCCTTGCGAAAGCCGCCCACTTCGCTGGAAACGTTGGATACTACGCGATGGATGAGCGGAAAAGGCTCGTATTCGCCGAAGGGAACGAGGTGCATTTTATCGTAGGAAAAAACGCGGTCGCCTTGCGCGCTGAACATCAGCGCGCTGTTGTAGGGGATCATGGACGTGTGCGACGCGCCGCCCGCCGAAACCGTTTCCTGCTTCCACTCCACCACTCCGACGATGAACGGATCATGGAACCGAATCGCCAGATTCGAAGCGAGGACCGAAAAGCGGCGGTCCTGAAACGAAAACGGGGCAGGAGCCTCGGGCCAAACCAATAGATCGGGATGGTTGCCGGAAGGTGCGAGGCTGAAGCGCTGGATTTCGTCCAAGTCCTTTTCGTGCGAGGCGAACCAGTCGCTGGGGTATTCGTCTGCCTCAGGGAAATTCAGCTGTACTGCACGCGCCGTGTGATTTGCGACCGGCTGCGGCACGAAGTGCGGGCCGATTAACATGACCAACAGCACTGCGACGGCTGCGCTGAGCAATATCGCCAGCCGCTGCCTGGGTGGCCGCGTCGTATCGGCATCGTACCAGGCGAGCAAAGCGTTAAACGCGGCGACAAGAAAAGACAAACCGTAGATTCCCGTGATCGTGGTAAGTTGCACGAGCGCGCCATTCGCCGCCGCAGGATAGCCGAGCAAGTTCCACGGAAAACTGATTTCCGGCAGATACGTCCGAAACATTTCAAGCGTCACCCAGAAAAACGGTGCGCCAAAACATGCCAGCGCGATGCTCCGGCGAGACACCCGGTGAATGGCCCAGGTCGCGAGCCCATTGCCCGTAGCCCAAACGGATGCAATCAGCAGCAGCACGCCCCAACCGCCGGCGCGCGAAAGGCCGCCGTGCACGGCAAGGACTTCTGCAATCCATGGCACAGAGGTCAGCACAAAGCAGATGCCATGCAGGAATCCGCAGCCAAACGCGACGCGCGGGCGCGCGCCGAAAAGCGCGATCAGCAGAATGCCGACGCAAACCCACGAATAGATGCTGAGATAAAATCCTGTGTAGGAAAATGAAAGCGCAGCGCCGGAAACTGCGGCAATGAGTAGTCTCATCCATGATGGAGTTTCACTTCCGGGATGCGGACGAAAGTAGGTGAGCCACGAGCGCCCAGGCATTAGTGCTTCACGATGGCCTTGAAGCCGGCCACCTCGAGGCCTTTCCTGGCGTTGTCGACGGCTTTCTGATCGGCGTAGGGGCCAACCAGCACGTGGTAATACTTATCGCCCTGCGGAGACTGCACGAAGGTTGGGAAATTTTTCTTGCGCAGAGTATTCGCAAGCGCCATGGCATCCGATTCTTTGGTGAGCGCGGCAACCTGTAAGCTGGTGCCCCCGGCGGCGGTGAGAGGAGCGACACCTATGGTTTTCGAAATCGCGCTGGGCTGTTGCTTCGCGGTATTGCCGCTTTTTCCAACTGCGGACGTTGCGGAAGGGTTTATCGAAGGAGCGGCGACCGGCTTCAGATGATCGTCAGTCTTGTTCGAATCCCCGGCGTGGTAAAACTCCCAATCGGATTTTGCAGGTGCTGGCGTTTCGGCTTGAGATTCAGGCGCTGGCTTTTTGTTCGAGGGCTTCGGTGCAACTTCGGGCTTGGGCAGAACGTCGCGCTCCGGGAAGTCGCGCGGGTTTGTTGACGCGCGCACCTGGCCATCGCGCCCCATGACGTAACCCAACGTAAAGAAAAGTCCCGAAAACAGCAGCATCAGCATGAACAAGCCTATGACGTGCCGTCCTTCGAGCACTCGCTCTCCGGCGCTCCCTCGTTTTCCCCCAGAAGCCATTCTTACTTTTTCGATCCCCCTAACGCTTGTACCCAGCTATTAATGATATCGATGGGCAGGGGGAAAACAATCGTTGTGTTCTTCTCGACACCTATCTCCGTCAAAGTCTGCAGATAGCGCAGCTGAATCGCGGAAGACTGCGTCTCAAGAACTTTCGCAGCATCGGCAAGTTTCTGCGACGCCTCGAATTCGCCCTGAGCGTGAATCACCTTGGCGCGGCGCTCGCGTTCCGCTTCGGCTTGCTTGGCGATGGCGCGCTGCATCTGCTCCGGAATGTCGACCTGTTTCACTTCCACCTTGGAGACCTTGATGCCCCAGGGCTCGGTGTCTTGATCTAGGATCACTTGCAGCTTGGCATTCACTCTGTCGCGCTGCGAGAGGATTTCATCCAATTCGAATTGGCCGACGATGCTGCGAAGCGTTGTCTGAGCCAGCTGTGATGTCGCGTACTGATAATTCTGTACTTGCGACATCGCGAGGTTGGCGTCCACCACACGGAAGTAACAAACGGCGTTTACTTTCACGGAGACGTTATCGCGCGTGATGATGTCTTGCGGCGGAACGTCGAGTGTTTCGAGCCGCAGGTTGATGCGGTAGAGCGTTTCGATAGGCCAAAAAACCAGGTTTATGCCCGCGCCTTTGGCCTCAGGCAGCAATCGTCCCAACCGCAGTACGACGCCGCGTTCCCATTCCTTGATGATATAAAGCGAATTCCAAAACCAAATCAGAAAGATCCCGATGATTAGCGCAGCCCCAAGAAGACCGAACTCTGGCATGTTTATCCTCCAAAACTTAGGTGCATTCTACTTGTTTTCCGTGACCGCCGCTTCCTCCGGCTCGACGAGTAGCTTGAGGCCCTCGACGCTTAGAACACGCACGGGCTTTCCTTCCGACACCGCACGGGGAGAGACAGCTTGCCAAAGCTCGCCATGGACACGAATCATCCCTTCTGCCCCGGCGCCCAAACCGGAGATGGCGATTCCTTCCTCGCCTATCAGCTCTTCTCTTCCCGTCGTGGATTTCCAGGAGCGGGAACGCAGTACGAGCCGCATCAGAAATACGGTGATGAGTGCAAACGGAAGCGTCGCGGCGAAGGCCACTCCCAGGCTGACTCCTCCGGAAGTGAGCGGCGAACGAATCAGGAACATTGCCCCTAGCATCATCGAAATGATGCCGCCAACAGCAAGGACGCCGTGACTCGTAAATTTTGCTTCGAGAATGAATAGGGTGAGCGCCAACAAAATCAGCAGTACTCCTGCGAAATTTACAGGCAAAATGTGCATCGCATAGAGCGCCAGCACCGCGCAGATGCCTCCAATCACGCCGGGCGCGATCATCCCTGGATGCGTGAACTCGGTGTACAACCCGAGCACGCCCACCATCAGAAGCACAAAGAAAACATCGGGCTCGACGATGCGCGCGAGAAAACTCTGGCGAGCGGAGAGTTCGAATGGGGTGATCGATGCATCCTTTAGCGCTAGAACCGTCTTGGTGCCGTCGAACCGCGTGATCGTGCGGCCGTCGAGCTGACGCAAAAGATCCTCTGGAGAGGACGCGATCAAGTCGATCAGCTTCCCATCAAGTGCTTCTTTTTCCGTAAACGCTTTCGCATCTGTCACCGCTGTTTCGGCTAGCGTTGGGTTGCGGCCGCGCTTTTCGGTGTAGCTGCGCAAAAAGGCCATGGCATCATTCAGTATCTTCTTGCGCATGGTTTCGTCAATTTGCAGTTGGAAGCCGCCAATTGCCACCACCGGAGACGCTGCACCCGTGTGTGTCGCCGGAGCCATGGCCGCGATGTCCGCCGAGAGAAGAATGAAAAAACCGGCCGATGCACCGCGCGCGCCGGTGGGCGACACGTAGACGGCCACCGGCACGGGCGACGCTAAAATATGCTGAATGATCTCCTTCATCGAGTCGCTCAAACCGCCGGGCGTATCCATCGTGATCAAAATGAGCGCTGCATGCCGGTTCACGGCGTCGGCAATCCCCTCATCGATGTAGGTGGCCAGCACAGGTTCGACTTCGCGATCGAGATTGAGCCGTAGCACGAGTGGATTTGCGGAATGCTCGTCCGCCGTGGCGGTTGGCAGGACAAGTAACGCCGCCGCGATACACACACCGCAAAAAATCATCAATGCCCGAGCACCGAAAATTCCAGAACCACAAGCTCTTTGAACCAAACGATGAGCGCTCATTTTGCGCCTCCGGACGGCTTGACCTTCTGCAAATGTTCCAGCAATTCTTTCGCATCGGGATATTTGGGAGCGAGCTTCAGCGCGCGCTCCAATTCATTACGCGCAAGATCCAGCTTCTTCTGCTCCAGATAAACGCGCGCAAGCGTCGTGCGTACCGCCGCGGAATCCCGAATTTCCAGGGATGCCTGCAACTCCTT
>Ga0209447_10000616_pt1 | contig 10094 bp, 5 predicted proteins | sample BogFormECP04_OM3_FD_188243 | JGI IMG/M metagenome (GOLD analysis project Ga0209447, IMG submission 188243) | Bog forest soil microbial communities from Calvert Island, British Columbia, Canada - ECP04_OM3 (SPAdes) (version 2) | ecosystem: Environmental > Aquatic > Freshwater > Wetlands > Bog ... | reverse complement strand
ATCCGCAACCTTTACCTTCCGGCCAGGATGCCATCGACCGGCGCGCTTGGCCGGTCGCGCGCCAATGGCGCACCGCAGGCATCGCCGCCGCGGCCGCGCTGATCATCATTCTCGCGGTGTGGTTGGGCGGCAAGGTTTTTGGACCGCATGAACCTCCTGCCGCGGCGCCAGCGCCGCCGGGGACATTCCGCGCCACTCCCCAGCAGCTGAAAACCTTCACGGTGCAATCGGTGCAAGTGCATGCATTCGTCAGCGAGGAATTGACCGAAGGCAAAATCGGCGTCAACGGCGATCGCGCCACACCCGTGATCTCGCCCTATTCGGGTCGAGTCACGCGGGTCATCGCCGGGCTCGGCGATACGGTCAGGGCCGGGGCACCGCTCGCCACCGTGGAAGCATCCGAGTTCGTGCAAGCGCAAAATGACCTGAAGGTCGCAGCGGCACAAGTGAAGCTCGCGCGCATCAATGAAACCCGCAAGCATGCGCTGTACGATGCCAAGGGCGGCAGCCTGCAAGACTGGCAGCAGGCGCAGGCCGACCTGGCGTCGGCGGAAACCGCGTTGAATGCGGTACGCAATCGCCTGCAGATCTTCGGCAAAACGGAAGTCGACATCGCAAACCTGGAATCCTTGCAGGCGATGAATCCGGCTGCGACGATCGTCGCCCCCATCGCCGGCGTGGTGGTGGATCGCCAGGTGGGTCCGGGCCAGTATTTGCAGGCTGGCGGCACTCCGGTCTTCACGATCGCCGATCCCAGCAGTGTTTGGCTGCTCGCGAATGTGCGGGAAGCGGACTCAGGCTCGGTCAATCTAGGACAGCCGGTCGAAGTCCGGGTGCTGGCCTATCCTAAGCGGATCTTCAAAGCGCGAGTGACTTACGTGGCCGCAGTGGTCGATCCCGTCACCCACCGATTGCCGGTGCGCGCCGAAATCGACAACCACGATCTCGCCTTGAAGCCCGAGATGTTCGCGACGTTTCGCATTGTTACCAGCGGTGCAACCGAGTCTCCCGCGGTGCCGGCGGCTGCGGTGGTTTATGAGGGAGCGGCAGCACATGTTTGGGTGGTCGCCGCAGACGGCCTGGTGTCCTACCGGGCGATACGCACGGGGCGCAGCGACGATGGGCTCGTCGAAGTGCTCGATGGATTGCAGGCCGGCGAACGCATCGTGACCAAGGGCGGATTGTTCATCGATCAAGCGGCGGTCCCCGCCTCGTCATGAACGCCATCGTCACCTTCGCGCTGCGGCAGCGCGTGCTGATCGTGGTGCTATTGGTGATGGTGCTGATCGGCGGCGCGGCCAGCTTCCTGTCGCTCAATATCGAAGCCTATCCCGATCCGGTGCCGCCGCTGGTCGACGTCGTTACGCAAAGTACCGGCCAGTCGGCCGAGGAAATCGAGCGCTACATCACGATTCCCCTCGAGATTCAGATGGCCGGCATCCCCAACGTGCAGGCCATTCGCACCATTTCATTGTTCGGCCTGTCCGACGTCAAAGTGCAGTTCACCTACGACTTCACCTACACCCAGGCGGAGCAGTGGGTTACCAACCGCCTATCGCAACTCGGCGCGCTGCCGAATGGCGCGCAGCCGCAGATATCTCCCACCAGCCCCATCGGGGAAATATTCCGCTATCGGGTGGTCGGACCGCCCAACTACTCGGTAACGGACTTGAAGACGCTGCAGGATTGGGTGCTGGAGAGGCGCTTCAAGGCCGTGCCGGGCGTCATCGATGTGACCGGCTGGGGTGGAAAGACCAAGACCTACGATATCGCGATCGACCAGCGCAAGCTGCTCGGGTACGGATTGTCCATACCGCAGGTGCTGCAGGCGCTGGCTAACGCGAATATCAACGTCGGCGGCCAGACCGTGAATTTCGGCGCGCAGTCCGCGGTGGTGCGCGGCGTCGGACTGATTCATTCGGCCGACGAGATCCGCCGCACGATGATCGCCAACAACCAAGGCGCCCCGGTGCTTCTCGGCGATGTGGCCGATGTCACCATCGGCAATTTACCGCGCTTGGGAATAGCCGGTTTTGACAACGTGGATGACATCGTGCAAGGCATCGTGCTGATGCGCCGCGGCGCGGAGAGCATCCCCACGATCAAGCGGGTGGAAGCGGAGGTGGACAAGATCAACGGCGCCGGGATCCTACCGCCCGGAGTCAGCATCCAGCGCATTTACGATCGCAGCGATCTCATCCATGTCACGACACGCACGGTGCTGCACAACATGCTGGCGGGGATCCTGCTGATTTTCATTCTGCAGTGGGCCTTTCTCGGCAACGTCCGCAGTGCCGTGATAGTTGCAATGACCATCCCGTTCGCCTTGTCATTTGCGATCGGACTCATGGTGCTGCGCGGCGAATCCGCGAACCTGCTGTCGGTCGGCGCAATCGACTTCGGATTGGTGGTGGATGCCACCGTGATCATGGTCGAGAATATCTTCCGGCATATTGCGCAGGACGCGGCGCATCTTGGCCAGGGCCCCAGCACCTTGCATCGGATGCGAGTGCGCAGCGGCTTTCGCGGCCGCACCGCCACCATTTCCATGGCCGCCGCCGAAGTCAGCCAATCCATTTTTTTCGCCGCGGCCATCATCATCGCCGGCTTCGTCCCGCTGTTTACATTGTCCGGAATCGAAGGACACATATTCGGGCCGATGGCCAAGACCTATGCATATGCCATTGCCGGCGGCCTCATCGCCACCTTCACCGTCGCACCGGCGTTGAGTCTGATGCTGTTTCAGGACAAGGTCGCGGAGCGCGAAACTCCGGTGGTGCGCGTCTTGAGGCAAGTGTACGAGCCGGCACTCGAATTCGTGCTCGCCAATCGCATCATCACCTTTGCCGGCCTGGCGTTGATCGCGATACTGGCGCTCTTCGCCGTGCGCTCATTGGGGTTGGAGTTTCTACCCAAGCTGGAGGAAGGCAACCTGTGGGTGCGGGCGACTTTTCCGCAGTCGGTCTCCCTCGAAGACAGCGACACCTACGTGAATCGCATGCGGGTTCTCATGTCGAAGTATCCGGAGGTGCAGTCGGTGGTCTCGCAACACGGCCGGCCGGATGATGGCACCGATGCCACCGGTTTTTTCAATGCGGAATTCTTCGTGCCCTTGAAGCCCTTCGACAGCTGGCCCAAGGGCTTGGACAAGGACAAGCTCACCGAAAACATGACCAACGAGCTGGAACAGGAGTTTCCGGGCGTGAACTTCAATTTCTCTCAATACATCCAGGACAACGTCGAGGAGGCCGCGTCGGGAGTGAAAGGCGAGAACTCGGTGAAGATCTACGGCAATGATCTGGAGACGCTGGAGAAAACCGCTGACAGCATCGCCGCCGTGCTGGCGAAAATTCCCGGCATCACGGATCTTGCCGTACTGCGTTCCCTTGGGCAGCCCACCATCAAAATCGACATCGATCGCGTGCGCGCCGCGCGCTACGGCCTGGCTCCTGGCGACGTCAATGCGGTGGTGCAGACCGCGATCGGCGGCCAGAGCGCCGGGGATCTTTACGAGGGCAGCAGCGATCGTCACTTTCCGATGATGGTGCGTTTGGCAGCACCATTTCGCCAGGACTTGGATGCAATACGGCGCATACCGATCAGCGCCGCGGCGAGCACCGGTAACGGCGTGATCCAGATCCCGCTGCAGGATGTGGCGGACATTCAATTGGTGTCCGGCGCCGCCTTCATCTATCGCGAGCAACAGCAACGCTACGTGCCGATCAAATTCAGCGTGCGCGGCCGGGATCTCGGCGGCGCGGTGCTCGAGGCGCAGCACGCCGTCGAGGCGCAAGTGACGTTGCCGGGCGGCTACTACCTCGAGTGGGTGGGCGAATTTGGAAACTTACAGGAGGCGGCCGCGCGTTTGGGCGTCGCCATACCGCTGTCGCTGGCGCTCATTGTCCTGCTGTTGTATTTGAATTTCGGCAATCTGCGCGATGCGCTGCTGGCGGCCAGCGTGATCCCGATGGCGCTTCTCGGCGGTATATTTTCCCTGCGCATCACCGGCACGCCCTTCAGCGTGTCTTCGGCGATAGGATTTGTGGCGCTGTTCGGGATCGCGGCCATGGATGGCATTTTGATCCTGTCCTACTACCACCTGAGTCTCGAATCCGGACTGGATCGTGCCGCCGCCATGCTGCAAACCTGCCGCACGCAGCTGCGACCGGTGATGATGACTTGCATCGTGGCCTGCGTGGGCCTGCTGCCGGCGGCGTTTTCCACCGGGATCGGTTCGCAGGTGCAGCGGCCGCTGGCGCTGGTGGTTGTCGGCGGCATGCTGCTGGCGCCGGCGCTGATTTTGTTGGTGCTGCCGGTTCTGATATTGCGATTCTCCCGAGCGCAGGAGCTGCCGCAGGAATTGCCGCGCGAGGGCGGCACATGAAGCAGGCTTGCGCAACGTTGCGGCGTGCGGCAGTAGGGTGCGCGGCAGCCGGCCTTGCCGCGTGCGTGGGACCGAATTTCCACGAGCCCGCGCCGCCGCACGTCGATCGCTACACCGTCGAGGCGCAACCGGTGCAAACCGCATCGGCGCAGGGGCCGGGCGGCGCGGCGCAAAAGTTCCTGGCGGAGCGCGAAGTGCCGCGAAACTGGTGGACCTTGTTTGGCTCCGAGGAACTGAATGCGCTGGTGATCGAGTCGCTGCGCGCCAACCCCAATGTTTTGGCTGCCCAGGCGGCGTTGCGAGAAGCGCTGGAGAATACGGCGGCGCAGCGCGGCAGTTTTTTCCCCACCGTGCAGGCCGGGTTCGGTGCCAGCCGCAATCTCAATGCCACCGGGGTGCTGGCGCCGAATTTGGCGTCCGGCACTGCGCTGTACAATCTCTTCACACCGCAAGTCACGGTGAGCTACGTCCCCGATGTATTCGGCGCGAACCGCCGGCAGGTGGAATCGCTGGCGGCGCAGGCGGAGGCCAGCCGCTACCAACTGGATGCGACCTACCTCACCCTCACGGCCAACGTGGTGACCGCGGCGATCCAGGACGCGGGATTACGCGAGCAGATTTCCGCCACCGAGCGGGTGATAACTCTCGAGAAACAATCGCTGTCGGTGCTCAAACGCGAACTGGAGCTCGGTGCGATCGCGGAAGTTGACGTCTATGCCCAGGAAGCCGCAGTCGCGCAGTTGGAGGCGACATTGCCGCCGCTGCGCCGGCAATGGCAGACCGCACTTGATCAGCTGGCGGTATTGACGGGGCACCTGCCGGCGGAATTCAAACCGCCAAAAATCGAGCTGAACCAGTTGCTGTTGCCGGTTGATCTGCCGCTGGGCGTGCCCTCGCAGCTGGTTGAACGCCGGCCTGACGTGCGTGCCGCAGATGCGCAGCTGCATGCGGCCACGGCGCAGGTTGGGGTTGCGATAGCCAACATGCTGCCGCAATTCACGATCACGGGCGATATCGGTAGTTCGGCCACAGCCATGAGCGATTTGTTCAAGGCCGGCACGGGATTCTGGAGCGTCGGCGCCAACGCCACGCAGACGCTGTTCGCCGGGGGCACTCTGATCCACCGCAAGCGCGCAGCCGACGCTGCACTTGATCAAGCCGCGGCGATGTATAAGTCGGCGGTGCTCACCGCATTTGCCAACGTCGCCGATGCCATGCACGCCCTCGATACGGATGCGGATGCGTTGAATGCCGCAAGCCGCGCCGAAGCCGCGGCTGATCAAAGCTTAAGCGTGGCGCGACACCAGCTCGACTTGGGTTCGGTGAGCTATCTGGCGTTGGTTGTCAGCGAGCAAACCTACCAGCAAGCCCTGATATCGCTGATTCAAGCGCGTGCCGCGCGCTTTGCCGACACCGCCGCGCTGTTCCAAGCGCTGGGCGGATCGATCGCCCCCCCGACCCCCGGCAGCGATCGCTAGTGAGCAGCCACGGGCGCGGCAGATTCAGCGTTGGCTGCCGGTTCGGTCGGCGCTGCGCGCGCGACCAGCAGAGTTTTCGCGAACAAGGCATGCAGGCGGCCAACGCCGCGCGCCAGATGCATGGTCGAGGTCAGCAGTAAGACTCCCACCAGCATCAGCAGCGGCAGCACGAAAACCGAATCCGCTATCCACTCCGCCGCGCCAGGCGCCGTCATGTGTATGTCGCTGAAACCGGCGACACCGGCGCGATTGAGAAAATCGGCGAGCGGCGCGAATATGAATGCCAGGCTCACCGACAGTCCCACCACCGCCGTCACGAAGTAGGCAATGCCGATCGGCAGCATCAAGATGAAGTATGCGATGGTGGTCCAGGTGCGCCGATCCTTCAGCATGTCAATTATTCGACTCCAGAACGCCTGCGCCTTGCCCTGGTACACCGGCCGGCGCGGCATGCGCTCGCCTGTCATCGCTTCGATCAAGCGTCCTTCCGCCAGCGACACCACGCGGCTCACCGCCACGAACACGAGGAAAAACGGCACGCCGATGATGAGCACCCCCAAGCCTGCGGAGAGCGACAAGCCGGTTACCGCGAACACGAAATAAATGATCCCGGTGGCCAGCGACAGCAACATGAAGAATAAGCAGGTATAGGCGCGCGGATCCAGGAACACGCCGAAGAACTTACCCACCATCGTTGTCGCACTTTTGCGCGGCGTCGCCATCGCGGCCTTCACTTTGACTTCGGTGTCGCGGTACGCGGTCGCCACTTCGTCCGGAGCGCCGTAGGTCGAGGCGATCAATTCGAGCACATCTGATTCGGACTTGTCGGGATGCGCAGCAACCTCGGCGCGCAGATATTCCTCGGCGTCGTAGAGCGCGTCTTGAATGAGCGCGCTGTCCGCGCCGGCGAGCTCCTCGCGAAGCTGACTTAGGTACTGATCGATGGAGCGTGGCGCGCTGCGGTTCATGGCGATTGTCCTGTGTTCGATTGTTCTATGAAGCGGTCGACGAAGCTGCGCGTACCTTGCCAAATCAGCTTCCATTCGGCGAGCACGCTGCGGCCCAAATCGGTGATGCGGTAGTAGCGGCGTGGCGGGCCGGAGTATGAAGGAACGATGCGGCTGGTCAGCAAGCTCCCCGCCGACAGGGCTCGCAACACCGGATATATCGTGCCTTCCTTGAAGATGGAGGTGCCGTCATTGGCGCTCGCCAATCGCTTGGCGATTTCATAGCCGTACAGGTCTTCGCCCGATTGAGCAAGAACCGCAAGCAGCACCAAGCCCACCAGGCCTCCGTTCAGCTCCTTTTGGAACTTGCGTTCGTTGCTATCATCCATAGGCTAGTACTATATAGTTACTAATAGCATTTAGCAAACAGTATTAAGAAGGCTACAGAACTCCGTCCGCCCCAGGGCCGTCTTGAGTGGATTTCCTGCAGGTCTCGGGCACACTAGGCACCCTTTTATAGCGTGGGGAACTGGTAAATATGTGCGGCATCGTGGGAGTGGTCGCTGAACGCAACGCAGTACCCATACTGATGGAGGGATTGCGCCGTTTGGAATACCGGGGCTACGACTCGGCCGGTTTGGCCGTGATGGATCATGGGCACCTCACCCGTTTGCGCACCGTCGGCAAGGTCCATGTTTTACAGGATGCCATCGATGCGCAGCCGATCAAGGGATCGGTGGGCATCGCTCACACTCGCTGGGCGACCCACGGCGTGCCAACCACCGAAAATGCCCATCCGCACATGTCTCGCGGCGGCGTGGCGATCGTGCACAACGGCATCATCGAAAATCACGAGGCATTGCGCGCGGAACTCAAGAGTTTGGGGTATGTCTTCACGTCAGAAACCGACACCGAAGTCGTCGCGCACCGTATCCATCATCATCTGGGCTCGTCCGCCGATTTGTTAGCGGCCGTGCGCAAGACAGTGGCTGAATTGCAAGGCGCCTACGCGCTGGCGGTCGTGTGCGAAGCGGATCCCGAGTGCATCGTGATGGCGCGCCAAGGCTGTCCGGCGGTAATTGGCCTCGGGCTCGATGAGAACTTCGCTGCCTCGGATGTAGCCGCGTTGCTGCCGGTTACGCGGCGCTTCACTTTTCTCGAAGAAGGCGACGTCGCCGAGGTACGCCGCAGGTCCGTCAAAATTCTCGACGCTGCCGGCAATCCTAAGGTGCGCGAGGTGCGCGAAAGCGACCTGCCGGCGGACGCCGCCGAGCGCGGGCCGTACCGGCATTTCATGCTCAAGGAAATTCACGAACAGCCGCGGGCGATCGCCGAAACGCTGGAGGAGCGGATCGCCGGCGGTAAATTGCTGGATGCCGCCTTCGGACCCGGCGCCGCCAAGATTTTCAAGCGCGTCAAAGCGGTTCACATCGCTGCGTGCGGCACGAGTTTCCACGCCGGCCTGGTCGCGAGCTACTTGGTGGAGCAAATCTGCCGGATACCCGCGCGGGTCGAGATTGCCAGCGAGTACCGATATCGCGATCCGGTGATCACTGCGGATACCTTGTTCGTGACCATTTCACAGTCCGGCGAGACCGCCGACACGCTGGCGGCGCTGCGCAACGCCCGGCGAGCCCGGTATCTCGCGACGCTCACCATTTGCAACGTCGCCGAGAGTTCGATGGTCCGGGAATCAAACTTGGTGCTTCTGACCCGCGCCGGCCCGGAGATCGGCGTCGCCTCGACCAAGGCGTTCACAACGCAGCTGGCCGCGCTCGCGATGCTGATCATTGCGCTCGCAAAAAACGGTCCAAATGCGCGCGAAGAAAGCGCGCTGGTGGGGCAATTGTTGCAATTGCCGGGGCTCGTGGAAAAAACTCTCAAGCTCGACGCGATCATTCGATCGCTCGCCGAGGCCTTCGCCGAGAAACGGCACGCGCTGTTTCTCGGCCGCGGACCGTTGCAGGCCATTGCCATGGAAGGCGCGCTGAAACTCAAGGAGATCTCCTACATACACGCGGAGGGTTATGCCGCCGCGGAACTGAAGCACGGACCGTTGGCGCTGGTGGACGAGGACATGCCCGTGGTCGCGGTGGCTCCCAGCAACGAGCTGCTCGAAAAGCTCAGGTCGAATTTGCACGAAGTGCGCGCCCGCGGCGGAAAATTATTCGTGTTCGCCGATCCTGAATCCGGAATGGACAGCGAAGACGGCATTACGGTGATCAAAATGCCGGTGCACGCGACCGCGCTGCAAGCGCCGATAGTCTTTGCCGTTCCGATGCAGCTGCTGGCATATCACGTCGCGGTGCTCAAGGGCACGGATGTCGATCAGCCGCGCAATCTGGCGAAGAGCCTCACCGTCGAATAATCCGCGCTCAAGATCCGGCCCGCCGCGCCGATGATCTTAAGCTTAAGGTCAAATCTTAGGATCGTCTGGTGGCAGCTAGCAAAACGGCATTTGGTCGCTTGACATGGCTTACGAACTCGGCGCGCCTGCGTGAGCTCGAGTCCCTTTATGCGGCGATCAATAAGTCGCAGGCCGTCATCGAGCTGGACATGGAAGGCACGGTGCTGGCCGTGAACGACAGCTATTTGAAGATGTTCGGCTACACGCTGGCGGAGATTCTCGGCCAGCCGTATGCGTTGTTCGTCAATCCGGCGGACCGCGAGGCAGCCGAGTATCGGGCCTTGTGGGAACACATGCGAGCGGGTCAGTTCGAGCAGGGGCGCTTCAGGCGCGCAGGCAAGGACGGTCGCGAAGTCTGGGTTCGTGCAAGTTTCAACCCGCTGATTGGTCAGGACGGCAGACCCTGGAAGGTGATCAAGTTCGCGAGCGAAATAACGCCGATCATCCTCGAGACGCGGGCCTTGGACAGCGCCGTTCACGAATCCTTGGATGTGATCCAGGCGGCACTCAGCGGCGCAGGCGACCGGCGCATCAGCATGAACGGCAAGAGCGGTAATCTCGAGCTACTGACGCGCAGCATCAACGAGCTGATCGGCAGCGTTTCAACGACGGTGGCAGAAACGATGGTGGTGGTGCAACGGGCCGTCGCCGGCGATCTTACGGCGCGAGTGAAGGTTGATGACAAATCGGGTCACTTCAAGACGCTCGCCGCATCGGTCAATTCGATGATTCAGTCCATGATGGAAGTGGTCACCAGCGTGACCAAGACCTCGCACCAGGTTCAGCTTGGCGCCGAGGAGATTTCTCGCGGCAACCTCGAATTGAGCACGCGCACCGAGGAGCAAGCCTCCAGCCTGGAGGAGACGGCCTCCTCGATG
>Ga0209447_10000615_pt1 | contig 10099 bp, 9 predicted proteins | sample BogFormECP04_OM3_FD_188243 | JGI IMG/M metagenome (GOLD analysis project Ga0209447, IMG submission 188243) | Bog forest soil microbial communities from Calvert Island, British Columbia, Canada - ECP04_OM3 (SPAdes) (version 2) | ecosystem: Environmental > Aquatic > Freshwater > Wetlands > Bog ... | reverse complement strand
CGTTTTCCTACAACCGTTTCGGCGGGGAATTGCGCCAATACCTTTCCATCGGCCAGCGAGTCACTTTAGCCGGTCACATATTCACCGAGTACGAGCCGGCGGGTAACGAGATGCCGTTCTGGTCGCAGGCGCGCCTGGGCGGCGACGAGAGTCTACTCACCGATCAGGAAACGCTGCGCGGCTACGGCACCAGCCGCTTCATCGACAACAATCTATTCGTGATGAACCTCGAGGTGCGCACGCGAGTTTGGGATAAAGACGTTTTCGGCACTCACGGGATACTCGAGCTGGCGCCATTCGCCGAAGCGGGACGCGTCGGTCATGAGATGAGCTACAATCCGTTCGAGGATCTGCATCCGGTCGGCGGCATCGGATTTCGCGGAATCGCGGAGCCGTTCGTGGTCGGGTACGTCGACATCGGATGGGGCGGCGAAGGCGCCGCAGTTTTCTCGGGTATCGATTATCCATTCTAAGTCGTCCGAGCGCGGATCGTAACTCGGTTTCGCCTCAGATGCGGCTTTCTGAACTAGACTACGACTTGCCCGAAGAGCTGATCGCGCAGGAGCCGCTCGCCCGGCGCGACGAGGCCCGCCTGCTCGTGCTCAATCGCAAGACCAAATCGATCGAGCATTCGCGCTTCTACAAACTCGTGCGTCACCTGCGCGAGGGCGATCTGATCGTGCTGAACGACACGCGCGTGCTGCCCGCGCGGCTGTTTGCGCAGAAGGAATCGGGCGGGCGCGTCGAGCTGTTGATGGTGCGGCCCGCCAGCGCGTCCGAAGGTCCCGCCGGAGCATGGCTCGCGCTTATCCGGACGCATCGCGTGCTGAAGGACAACGCGCGGCTAATCCTGGGCGACGGCCAGGTGCTGCGAATCGCGGGCTATGCGCGGCCGGGACGGCCCATAGTCGTGGCTGAAGGTGAAACTTCGATCGAGCAGATACTGAATCGCGACGGCACTCTCGCGCTGCCTCATTATATACATCGCACAGTCGGACCGGCTGACATCGACGACTATCAAACCGTGTACGCGGCGAAGCCGGGCGCGATCGCGGCGCCCACGGCGGGGCTGCATTTCACCGACGAGGTGTTCAAAGCGCTGGCCGACGCGGGCATCCGCACGGCGACGGTCACGCTGCATATTGGTCCGGGAACTTTTGCGCCGGTGCGCGCCGTTGAGATCGAGAGTCACACGATGGAATCCGAGTGGTACACGATTCCGCCGGCGACGCAGGCCGCGGTCGAGCACGCGCGGCGAGTGGGAGGGCGTATAATCACGGTGGGCACTAGCTCGACGCGCGCGCTCGAGTCGTGGGCAATTACCGGCGACGTCGAGGGCTTCACCGGGCTCTTTATTCATCCGGGATTTCGCTGGAAGCTGGCAGACGCGATGCTGACGAACTTTCACATGCCGCGAACGACGGTGCTCGCGCTGGTGATGGCGTTGGCGGGGCGCGATCAGATTCTCGCCGCATACCGCGAGGCGATCCGCCATCGCTACCGCTTCCTCAGCTACGGCGACGCGATGTTAATCCTGTGAGCGGGCCAATCGAATTCAGCGTTGCGGCGGTCGACGGCGACGCGCGCACCGGACGAATCGTCACGCCGCACGGCGCGATTGCCACGCCCGCATTCATGCCGGTCGGAACGCGCGCTGCCGTCAAGGCGATGGCGCCCGACGAGTTGTGGGCGATGGGCTACACGATGGTGCTCGCCAACGCATACCATCTCGCGATTCGCCCGGGCGCGGAGCTGATCCGCGAGATGGGCGGAGTCGCGCGCTTCATGGGATTTCCGGGCTCGACGCTGACGGACTCGGGCGGGTTCCAGGCGATGAGCCTGGCGAAGATCAATTCGATTAACGAAGAGGGCATCCGGTTTCGATCTCATCTCGACGGCGCGCCGTTGATGCTCACGCCCGAAAGCGCAATCGATATCCAGGAGCGGCTTGGCGCCGACATCATGATGGCGCTCGACGAATGCACGCCGTTCCCGGCCGAGTATCGCCGCGCGCTCAGCTCGCTCGAGCTGACGGCGCGATGGGCCGAGCGATCGCTGGCGGCGCGCAAGAGTACGACGCAGGCGCTGTTCGGAATTATCCAGGGCAGTATTTTTGAAGATTTGCGCAAGACCAGCGCGTCGCAGATAACCTCGATCGCGTTCGACGGCTACGCTGCGGGCGGGCTGTCGGTCGGCGAGCCGAAGGGCGCGATGCTCGAGATGGCGGCGCTGTCGGCGTCGATGATGCCGGCGGACAAGCCGCGCTACCTGATGGGCGTGGGCACGCCGGCGGATTTGCTCGCTGCCGTGGCGATGGGCTTCGATATGTTCGACTGCGTGCTGCCGACGCGCAACGCGCGCAACGGGATGGCCTTCACCAGCACGGGCGCCGTGTCGATCAAGCAGGCGGCGCATGCGCGCGATACGATGCCGCTCGACCCGGCGTGCGATTGCCGCATGTGCCGGACCCATTCACGCGCTTACCTGCGTCATCTATATTTGTCGGGCGAGATACTCGCGGCGCGCGCGCTGACGGAGCATAATCTCCACTTCTTCGCGAGCTTGATGCGCGATTGCCGCGATGCTATCGCATCCGGGAATTACAGGGCGTTTGCGATGGTCACATCGGCGGCTTGGGATACGGCCGCCGACGCGGTTGACCAGTGACTAAATGACCAGTGACTACAGGTTTTATCGATCGCTTAAGGACGTGAACTGATGTTGTTCGAAGGTACCGCATGGGCGCAGGCGGCAGCGGCCAGTCCTGCCGACGCTCCGTCCATAGTGCAGCAGTTGATGACGGGACCGGGGCCCGTGCTGGCGATGGTCGTCGCCGTCATGTACTTCCTGGTCTTCCGGCCGCAGAACAAGAAGGCGCAGGAGCAGGCCAAGATGCTGAGCACGCTCAAGCGCAACGACGAAGTGGTGACGACCGGCGGAATCATCGGACGGATTCACGAGGTCGGCGACAAGGTGCTGACTCTCGAAATCGCGCCGAACGTCCGCATCCGGGTAGAGCGGGCGCAAGTCTCCGGCATCTCGAGCTATAAGGCGTCGGCCAAGAAAGACGACAAGTAGAGGCTTCATCAATAGTGGAACAGACCCAAAGTTTCGGACCGATCCTGATTCTGCTCGTGCTGATCGTGTCCTTTCTCTATATGCATTTCACCAACGGCAGCGGCCTCACGCGCATCTACCTGGCCGGGGCGATCGTGCTGGCGGCGATCCTTATCCTGCTGCCGAGTCTCAATATCGATCTGCCCGATTGGTTCAAGGCGGGATTCGGTCAAACCAAAATCCAGCTTGGTCTCGATTTGCAGGGCGGGACGCATCTGCTGATGCAGGTGAAGCTCGACGACGCGGTGAAGACCCAGTTGGGGCGCCGCGCCGATGACCTCAAGAAGGAACTGAAGACCGACAAGATAGATTTCACCGATGTCTCGGTGGACGACGCCGGCAACCTGAACGTCAAGCTCAAGTCGAGCGCCGACCGGACGCCGTTCCTCGACCTCGTGCAGAAGTCGTACTCCGATTTGACCGCGTCGAGCAACGCCGACTCGTCCAGTATCGGGCCGGCATACTTGCTCGCCTTCAAGCCGCAGGAGGTGCAGCAGATTCGCACCAACGCGATGGACCAGGCGCTGGAAACGATTCGCAATCGAATCGATCAGCTCGGCGTGCGCGAGACCACGGTCGCCAAAGAGGGCGAAGACGAAATCCTCGTGCAGCTGCCCGGTATCCAGGACCCCGAGCGCGCCAAGGAACTGATCGGCAAGACGGCGGTGCTCGAATTCAAGCTGGTCGACGATACGAACAATGTGCAGGACGCGGTCAAGAACGGACCGCCGCCCGGCGACGAACTCCTCTACGGCACCTCGGAGACGGGAGGGCGCGAGCCGTACCTCGTCGAGTCGCCTGTGCTGATGACGGGCGACGTCGTTACTGATGCGCGCGTGCGGCCGGGCGCGCGACTCGAGGGTCCGTACGTGGCGGTCGAGCTAGACAATCGCGGCGCCGACATCTTCGATGCGATGACGTCGGAAAATGTCGGGCGGCACCTGGCAATCGTGCTCGATAACACCGTTTACTCGGCGCCAGTGATCAGGGAGCGAATTCCCGGCGGCCACGTGCAGATAACGGGGCGCTTCTCGCTCGACGAGGCGCACGATCTCGCGATCGTGTTGCGATCGGGCGCGCTGCCGGCGCCGGTCGAAATCGAGGAGGAGCGCACCGTGGGCCCGTCGCTCGGACGCGATTCGATTCGCCAGGGCGAGCTGTCATTCGTGATTGGCGCGGGCGCCGTGTTGATCTTCATGGCGCTCTACTACAGCGGCGCGGGCTTGCTCGCGGACTTCGGTCTGTCGCTGAATATCCTGCTGCTCATCTGCGTGATGGCTGCTCTCGGCGCGACGCTGACCTTGCCGGGAATCGCCGGCATCGTGCTGACGCTTGGCATGTCGGTCGACGCCAACGTGCTGGTGAACGAACGAATGCGCGAGGAGTTGCGCAACGGCAAGTCGCCGCGCGAGGCGGTGAAGCTCGGCTACGAGCGGGCGTGGTCGGCGATTCGCGATTCGAATATTTCGACCTTCGCAGCAGGGCTGATTCTGTTCCAATTCGGCACAGGCCCAGTCAAAGGATTTGCCGTCACTCTATGCGTTGGAGTGCTGACCGGATTATTTTCCTGTATTGTAGTTACACGTGCTTGGTATGATTACCGAATTTCGATGCGCAAATTGACGAGAATTAGTGTCTGATGACCGTTAATGTAGCTATAAGAACTGGATTGAACGAATTCGCGGGGTTGTGGGCAAATTTTCGGGAACAGGCTGGCTGCTACCTTGACTTGGGCGATGGGCGCATACTACAAAGTCGCGTCCTGAGAAATTCCCCCAAGAGAGGCGTCTTGTTGGACTCGTATGGCCGATAAAGACGACATACTGTTGAATTCCCGCGAAGTCGCGTTCCTGCTCGATTTGAGTCCGGACACGGTGAATGAGTTTGCGCGGCGCAATATTATTCCGGCGTTCAAGAAAGGGCGCCAATGGCGATTTCGCAAGCGCGATATAACTTCTGTCAAACGTCAGTTGCGAGGAATCAACGCGGCGGCCTGAAGCCGAGTCGCCGCGCTGCCGGTCCCGCCCCGCACTGATCTCCTGGGCGCCTCCAACCCGAGGGAGTTTTTCGATGTCCCAACCTCATGAGAGCCGCGTCTACTCCGACCTGGCTCGCTTCTACGATTTTTTCTTCGGCCGGGTTTTCGTCGATCGCGAGCACGAGGTTATCGAGAGCCTGAATCTCAGGCCGGGTAACCGCGTGCTCGAGGTCGGCGTCGGCACCGGAATCGCTCTCGATGGATATCCGCCGTATGCGCACGTCGTCGCGATCGATCCGTCGGCCGACATGCTCGAGCGCGCGAAGAAGCGCGTGACGGAGCACGGCTGGGGACACATCGAGCTCCGCCTCGGCGACGCGTTGAATATCGACTATCCCGACAACAGCTTCGACTACGTCACGTCGTTCCATGTGCTCACCGTTGTGCCTGATCCGTACCGGATGATGTCGGAGATGGTGCGGGTGTGTAAGCCGGGCGGGCGAATCGCGCTCACGACGCATTTTCAGAGCTCGAACCCGGTGGTGGCGGCGATCAACAGCGTGGTCAATCCTGTTACGCGCCAACTGGGATGGACCACCAAGCTGCGCAAGCAGGACGTGCTGAAGGGGCATCCGATCACGCTCGAGCGCAACGGGAAAGTGAGCGCGACCTCGGTGCATACGGTGATCGTCGCGCGCAAGAATTCGTAGATCGATTTGTTCGAGCAGTTGCTCATTGGCTGAAGTATCGCCACAAATCAGTAATCAGGTGGTCGATCCCGTGTGCGGAATGCGGGTCGATCCCGCCACCAGCAAAAGATTCCTCGAATATAAGGGCACGACCTATTATTTCTGCGGACCGCGCTGCCTCGAAAGATTTTCCAACGATCCGGAAAGTTTCTTAGCGAAAAAAAAGGTTGAAGTGGCGCCGGCGAAACCCGGCGCCAGCGCTCCCGCGGCGGATGCGGCTGCGTACACCTGCCCGATGCATCCCGAGGTTCGCCAGGACCATCCGGGGTCGTGTCCGAAGTGCGGCATGGCGCTCGAACCGGTCGCGCCAATCCAGCCGGTTTCGAAAACCGAATACGTCTGCCCGATGCATCCGCAGATCGTCCGTTCCGAGCCGGGCAATTGTCCAATCTGCGGCATGACGCTGGAGCCACGCGTCGTAAGCGCGGGCGACGAGCCCTCGCCCGAGCTAAAGGACATGACGCGGCGCTTCTGGATAAGCGTCACGCTGACGGTTCCGCTGATGCTGATCGAAATGTCGGGCATGATGGCGGGGCGGGGCGTGATACCCGCAGCGGCCCGAACGTGGATCGAGCTGGCTCTCGCGACTCCCGTCGTGCTGTGGGCGGGAAGGCCGCTGCTGGTTCGCGGCTGGGAATCGATCGTCAATCGCAGCCTCAACATGTTCACGTTGATCGGCATGGGGGTCGGCGTCGCTTTCAGCTACAGCCTGTTCGCGGCGGCGTTTCCGAACCTGTTTCCTGATTCATTTCGCGCCGCCGACGGGACGGTGCCGGTTTACTTCGAGGCGGCCGCCGCTATCACGGCGCTGGTGCTGCTCGGGCAGGTGCTCGAGTTGCGCGCTCGAAGCAACACCAGCAGTGCAATCAAGGCGCTGTTGGGATTGGCGCCCAAGACGGCGCGCGTCATCAGGGCCGACGGCCGAGAGGAAGACGTCGGGCTCGACCGCGTCGTCCCTGGCGATCGCTTGCGCGTGCGGCCGGGCGAGAAAGTGCCGGTCGACGGCGTGGTAGCCGAGGGCGCGAGCGCGGTCGACGAATCGATGGTGACGGGTGAGCCGATTCCGGTCGAGAAGAAAGCGGGCGACCGCCTGATTGGTGCGACGATCAACGGCACCGGCGGATTTATCATGCGCGCGGAGCGAGTCGGCAGCGACACGCTGCTGGCGCGGATCGTGCGCATGGTGAGTGAGGCGCAACGCAGCCGCGCGCCGATTCAGCGGCTGGTCGATGTGGTCGCGTCGTATTTCGTGCCGGCGGTCGTCATCTCGGCCGTCATCACTTTTATTGTCTGGGCGATGGTCGGGCCGCAACCGCGGATGGCCTACGCGCTGGTGAACGCGGTCGCAGTTTTGATAATCGCGTGTCCGTGTGCGCTCGGCCTGGCGACGCCGATGGCGATCATGGTCGGCACCGGGCGAGGCGCGACTGCGGGCGTGCTGATCAAGAACGCCGAGGCGCTCGAAATCCTGGAGAAAGTGAACACGCTGGTGGTCGACAAGACCGGGACTTTGACTGAGGGCAAGCCGCGGCTCGTCTCGGTCACTGCTCTCGCCGGATTTACCGAGGCCGAGGTTTTGCGGCTCGCGGCCAGCCTCGAGCGCGGCAGTGAGCATCCTCTTGCCGCCGCGATCGTGGCGGGCGCCGAAGAGCGCAAGCTGACGCTCACGGCCGCGAGGGATTTCAAATCGGTGACCGGACAGGGCGTGAGCGGGCGCGTTGAGGGGCGCGCGGTTGCGCTCGGCAATGAGCAGATGATGCGGGCACTCGGCGTCGGCATCGAGGCTGTTTCCGCCGACGCGGATGCGCAGCGGAAAGATGGCCACACCGTGATGCTTGTATCGGTAGACGCGCGCGCGGCGGGACTCGTTGGCGTGGCCGATCCGATCAAGGCGTCGACGCCGGAAGCGCTCAAGATGCTGCAGGAAGACGGCGTCAAGATCATCGTGCTGACGGGAGACAATCGAATCACGGCGGCGGCAGTGGCGAAAAAGCTGGGAATCGATCAGGTCGAGGCCGAGGTCATGCCCGATCAGAAAGCGACGGTGGTGAAGCGGTTGCAGTCGGAAGGACGGATTGTCGCGATGGCGGGAGACGGGATCAACGACGCGCCGGCGCTGGCGCAGGCGCAGGTCGGGATCGCGATGGGGACGGGGACCGACGTCGCGATGGAGAGCGCGGGGGTCACGCTGATCAAGGGCGACTTGCGCGGTATCGCGAAAGCGCGGCGGTTGAGCCGCGCGACGATGCGCAACATCCGGCAGAATCTTTTCTTTGCCTTTTTTTACAACGTGATCGGTATCCCAATCGCGGCGGGCGTGCTTTATCCGGAGTTCGGCTTGCTGCTTAGCCCGATTATCGCGAGCGCGGCGATGAGTTTGAGCTCGGTGTCGGTGATCACCAACGCGCTCCGGCTCAGAAACGTCAGACTCTGACGACGCAGACTTGTACGAAAGAGTGATCAGGGACGACATGGTTGTCGGCGAATCTGATGATTCGAGCCAAGGAGCTGCAATACGAGATCGCCGGTCTCGAACGGAGACATGGCGGCCGCCTCGGCGTCGCGATTCTCGATAGCGCAGGCGCGAGCGTGATCGCGCTTCGCGGTGACGAGCGCTTTGCGCTGTGCTGTACGTTCAAGTTCCTCGCCGCAGCGTTTGTCCTCGCGCGGGTCGATCGCAAGCAGGAAAGTCTCACTCGCCGCATCGTCTATGGGAAAGATTGCCTGGTTCAGTATTCCCCGGTGACCGAGAAGCACGCCGGCGAGAGCGGGCTGACTGTCGGCGAAATCTGCGAAGCGGCGATGACGCTCAGCGATAACACGGCTGCGAATCTTCTGCTCGACAGTTTTGGCGGACCGGCGGCGCTGACGGCATATGTGCGGTCGCTCGGAGACAGCGTCACCCGGGTCGACCGCCGCGAACCGGAGTTGAACGAGGGCAGACCCGGGGATCCTCGCGACACCACCAGCCCGATCGCGATGCTCGAAATTCTGCGCAAAACCGTTTTGGGGGGCGCGCTATCCACTTCGTCTCGCGAGCAACTGACGGCTTGGCTCGTCGCCAACCGGACCGGGGATAAGCGGTTGCGGGCCGGCTTGCCGAAAGGCTGGCGGGTCGGGGACAAAACGGGCTCCGGCCCGAACAATGCGACCAACGATATCGCCGTCATCTGGCCGCCGATGCGCGCGCCAATCGTCGTGACGACGTACTACGCCGAGGCTCGCGCATCGGAAGACCAGCGCAATGCGGTTCTGGCGGAGGTCGGGCGCCTGGCGTCGTCGGTTCGCTCGCTATGACGATCCGATCAGCCGGCAAGCCGCGGCCGATTTTTTTCCAAGTCGGTCCAGATGATCAGGCCGAGATCGATCACGTAAAGCGCGATCACCAGATTTCCCAGTTCAGACGCGAGATTGCTCGCCGGCATGAGCTGGACGATTCCCCACAAGAGAAACGCCGCGGCGAGCATCACGCGCTTGAACAACTCGAGCGGACGCGGGCGCACTATCACCTGCAATACGAGATAGGAGATCCCGGCGAGCAGGAGAGGCAGGGCCGACAGCGGGACATTCTTCAGTAACGCCCAGCATCGTGATGCCTGCGTGGCGATCGCCGCGGGGAACGAGGACAGCATCGGGGTAACGCCGACGCATAGCAGGGCGACGCTGCTGAGGACCGCGAGGATTGCGAGCGACCTCGTGAGCCATCGCAAGAGCTCTTCGACGGCGGAGCGCTCGCCGGGTCTTTTCATCGAGCTTGCGCGGTCGTTAGCGGGTTCCAGTTTCGATTCGAATTGCTGGGAGGTTGTCGATTCAGGCATCGTCCTCGTCACTCTACTGATGTCGTTGAGCACAGACACAGTTTGCCAAAGCGGTTCGGCAGTGAGAATGGGTCACAAAGAAGCTGGTTGATTGACACCTCGATCTCATGTCGATAGGTGTTAGCCACTGAGCGAGAAGGCAAGCGCAGCGTGGCTGAATCGAACAAACCCGACTCTGATTCTCAAGAAAACGACGAACGCGTCGAGCAACTCGCCAAGGAGCTCGCCGAGCGTTTGCGTGCGATGCCCAATCGGCAGGAGCTGACCGACTACGCGGTGAGCCTGCTGAAAGAGAGCAACGAGGACGCGGGCACGGCGGAGCAGGCGGCGGCGATGGTCGAGCGGGCGGCGCGCAACGACCCGTTCAATCCGATTGCATTTGCGATTCCGCTGATCGTGATCGGCGCCGTGCTGTGCGCGACGGGAATCCTGGCGGG
>Ga0209447_10000613_pt1 | contig 10102 bp, 10 predicted proteins | sample BogFormECP04_OM3_FD_188243 | JGI IMG/M metagenome (GOLD analysis project Ga0209447, IMG submission 188243) | Bog forest soil microbial communities from Calvert Island, British Columbia, Canada - ECP04_OM3 (SPAdes) (version 2) | ecosystem: Environmental > Aquatic > Freshwater > Wetlands > Bog ... | reverse complement strand
GGCGCAACAGATCGGCACAGGAATTGAACTCTCCGCGCTGCGAAAGGATGGAACAGAGTTCCCCATCGAGATCATGCTGAGTCCTCTGGAAAGCGCGGAAGGCACTCTGGTGACGGCAGCGATCCGCGACATCAGTGTGCGTCGAGCCGCGGAAAAGCATTTGGGACAGATGGAGGGCCGCTACCGCGGACTACTGGAAGCGGCACCGGACGCCATGGTGGTGGTCAACCAGGCCGGAGAAATCGTTCTTTTAAACGTACAGGCGGAAATTCAATTCGGCTACCGTCGCCATGAACTGGTCGGGCAAAAGGTCAAGAACATCATTCCCGAAGGCTTCGCCGAACGCCTGGTCTCGGACGCGCTTCGCTCCACCGAAGATGCTCTTGCCCAGCAGATCGGAACGGGCATCGAGTTGTTGGGCCGGCACAAGAATGGCGGCAACTTCCCTATCGAAATCATGCTGAGCCCCCTCGAAAGCGCCGAAGGTATCCTCGTGACGGCAGCCATCCGCGACATTACGACGCGCAAAAAGGCCGAAGTCCATCTTCTGCACAAAATGGAGGAACTAAACCGCTCGAATGAGGAGCTCGGTCAATTTGCCTACATTGCGTCTCACGATTTGCAGGAGCCGCTGCGCATGGTGGCCAGCTACACGCAGTTACTGGCCAGGCGTTACAAAGGAAAGCTGGATTCCGATGCTGATGAATTCATTTCATTCGCAGTGGATGGCGCCAGCCGCATGCAACGTTTGATCCAGGACCTGCTCGCTTTTTCGCGTGTCAGCAGTAAGGGACAGGACTTGCAGGAAACCTCCAGCGAGCAATCTTTGGAGCGAGCCCTCCTGAACCTCCGCGGCGCTATCGAAGAGAGTCACGCCCTCGTGACGCACGATCCCTTGCCCAAAGTGATGGCCGACGAAACGCAACTGATTCAGTTATTTCAGAATCTTGTCGCCAACGGCATCAAGTACCAAAACCCAGGCATTCCCAAGGTTCACATCTCCGCAGAAAATGGCGGCGAGAAATGGATTTTCTCCGTCAAAGATAACGGTTTGGGAATCGACCCGCGGTACTTCGAAAAAATCTTCGGCATGTTTCAACGGCTGCACAAACGTGAAGAATTCGCCGGTACGGGAATAGGACTGGCAATCTGCAAGAAAATTGTCGACCGTCACGGAGGCAGCATCTCTGTGGATTCACAACCGGGCCACGGCGCCACCTTCAGCTTTGCATTGCAAGGATTGGAGAAGAAATCATGACCTTCATCGGAGGCGATGGTATGGCCATTCAAGTTCTCCTCGTGGAAGACAGTCCAGGCGACGTCCGCCTGACCAAGGAAGCTTTCCGCGAGGCTAATGGATCGATCGTATTGCATGTGGCTTCCGATGGTGTCGAGGCCATGGCGTTTCTAAGGCAGGAAGGCGCGCACGCCAAAGCTCCTCGTCCGGACCTGATTTTGCTGGACCTGAACCTTCCAAAAATGGATGGCCGCGAAGTTCTCGCTCACATCAAGGACGATCAAAGTCTGAAGACCATCCCCACGGTCATTCTGACTACCTCCGAGGCAGAGGGGGACATTCTGAAAAGCTATCAGCTTCAGGCAAATTGTTATCTCAGCAAGCCTGTACAGTTGGCCAGCTTCGACGCTCTGGTCAAGAGCATCAATGATTTCTGGCTAATCAAAGCCAAATTGCCCCAGCAGAAGGAAAACTCATGAAGAGAGCCGCAAAAATTCTTCTCCTCGTGGAGGACAGTCCCGGCGACGTTCGCCTGACGCGCGAGGCCTTCCGCTCTGCCAAAGGTGTCACCCAATTGCATGTGGCCAGCGACGGCGTCGAGGCCATGGCCTTTCTTCGCCGCGAAGGCCAGAACCGCGACGCTCCTCGGCCTGATCTCATCTTGCTGGACCTGAACATGCCTAAAATGGATGGCCGCCAGGTCCTCTCTCTCATCAAAGCCGATAACGATCTCAAAACCATTCCGACCGTCATTCTCACCACCTCCGAGGCGGAAGCCGACGTGGCGAGAAGCTATGAGCTCCAAGCGAACTGCTATCTCTGCAAGCCCGTGGAGTTGGACGCCTTCGAGAGCCTGGTGAACAGCATCTATGATTATTGGTTCGTCAAAACCAGATTGCCGTATCGAGAGCAAGTCTAATGCTCAATAATTCTAAGAAGACGCGCAAGGTGATGCTAACCCACGTTGTGGCTGATGCCAAAGGCTGCGGCTCCATGTTCGCGAGGCTGCACGGATGATGTCCCGCGAGCCAAACCACGCTCCTATTGAAGTGCTGCTCGTAGAAGACAGCCCAGGCGACGTCTTGCTGACGCGGCAGACACTTCGCGAGGCCAATCCCTCAATCCACTTGAGCGTGGTGACGGACGGCGCGGAAGCTCTCGCCTTCTTGAACCACAAAGGTATCTACTCCAGTGCACCCCGCCCCAACTTGATCTTGCTGGATTTAAATATTCCGAAGTTCAGCGGCCATGAGATTCTGGCGCAAATCAAGTCGCATAAGGACCTTAGAATAATTCCCATCATAATTCTCACCTCCTCGGCAGCGGCGGATGACATTCTGAAGTGTTATCAGCTCGACGCGAGCTGCTTCCTTACCAAACCCGTGCAGTTGGAGGCTTTTGAGGCTCTTCTCAGGTCCATCAACGATTTCTGGCTCAATAAGTCCAAGTTGCCCTCCAGGGATTTTGAGAAATTGGCCAAAAAAGGCCTCAAAAATCTTCTTTTGGTCGAGGATAACCTGGGGGACGCTCGCCTGCTTCGGGAGATGTTCAAGGAGCAGGGAGCCATCAATTCCAACCTCACCCACGCACAAACTATGGCCGAAGCCGAGAAGCTTCTTGCAGCGACTGCGTTTGACCTAATCCTGCTGGACCTGGGTCTGCCTGACGCCAACGGACTCGGAGCCGTGCGCCGCGCTCACACGGCCGCACCCCGAGTGGCCTTGGTCGTGTTAACGGGTTTCGATAACGAATCTCTCGCGGGGCAGGCTTTACAAGAAGGCGCGCAGGACTATCTCATCAAAGGCCAGATTGAAACGCGGGGTCTTATGCGAGCGCTTCGTTATGCCGTTGAGCGCAAGTTCATGGAAGAAGCCTTGTTCGTCGAAAAGGAACGCGCTCAAGTCACCCTCAACTGTATCGGCGACGCCGTTGCCTGTACGGACAGTCAGGGAAACATCAGTTTCCTGAATATCGTCGCGGAAAAGATGACAGGCTGGACATGGCAGGAAGCGAACGGCCGGCCCATGGCCCAGGTCCTCCAAATTCTCAACGCCGAGACTCGTGAAACTATTCCTGATCCCATGAAAATGGAAATTGGGTTGCAGGGGTCTCACCACCTGCCCCCCAATAGTATCCTCGTCGGCCGCCATGGCCTGGAAACGCCCATCGAAGATTCTGTCGCTCCTATTCACGACCGCGAAGGCCAGGCCTCCGGAGCTGTGATCGTCTTCCGCGATGTCAGCTCTGCCCGCGCCATGGCGCTTGAAATGACCCATTCGGCGCAACATGATTTTCTGACCGGCTTGCCCAATCGCGTCCTCCTGAACGACCGCGTAAACCAGGCCATCGTCCTGGCGCCGCGGCACTCGAACAAAGTGGCGGTTTTATTTCTGGATTTGGACGGCTTCAAACACATCAATGATTCCCTCGGACATCCTATCGGCGACAAACTTCTTCAATCCGTAGCAAAACGTCTCATCGATTGCGTGCGCGGTTCGGACACCGTCAGCCGCCAGGGCGGCGATGAATTCGTCGTTCTGCTCTCCGAAGTTGACGAGGCGGAAAATGCCGCAGTCTCGGCGGCGAGAATTCTTCAAGCGGTAGCGGAGGCGCACTCCGTCGATCAGCACGATCTTCACGTCACCGCAAGCATTGGCGTGAGCGTTTATCCGGACGACGGCCTGGATGCTGAAACCTTGGTCAAAAACGCCGACACCGCAATGTATCAGGCCAAAGAAAACGGACGTCATAGCTATCAGTTTTTCAAGCCCGCGATGAATGTCCGCGCCGTCGAGCGGCAATCCATCGAGGAGAATCTCCGGCGCGCCCTGGAACGGCAGGAATTTGCATTGCATTACCAGCCTAAGGTCAACCTGCGGACCGGCCGGATTTCAGGCGCGGAAGCTCTGATACGCTGGACGCATCCCACACGAGGTCCAATCTCTCCGGCACAATTTATCCCCGTCGCGGAGGACTGCGGTCTGATTCTTCCGATCGGCCAGTGGGTCCTTCGGGAAGCCTGCAAACAAGCCCGAGCTTGGCTGGACGATGGGCTGCCGTTTGCTGCCATGGCAGTCAATATCTCCTCAATGGAATTTCGAGATGACAACTTTCTGGAGGGTGTCTTTAAAACTCTCCGCGAGACTGGTCTGGATCCGAGTTCGCTGGAGCTTGAATTGACCGAAAGCGTTCTCATGAAGCGTGCAGAGTCCGCTGCGTCCGTCCTCAAAACCCTGAGAGCTAGTGGCGTGCAGATTGCCGTCGATGACTTCGGCACGGGCTACTCTAGCTTGAGCTATCTGAGGAAGTTTCCGATCGATGCTCTGAAGATAGATCAATCTTTTGTCCGGCAAATCACCTCAACGCCCGACGATACGACCATCGTGACGGCCGTTATCAGCATGGGCCGAAGCCTCAAACTCCGCGTCGTTGCCGAGGGCGTGGAAACTCCCGAGGAACTGACCTTCCTTCAGACTCAGCTTTGCGACGAAGCGCAAGGCTTCTATTTCAGCCGGCCGGTCCTGCCTCAGCAATTCGCCAGATTGCTCAAAACCGGAATTCCCGAAGCGTCGGTGGTCGTTCATCGGTGACCATGCCTCGGCCGTCAGTCAAAAGGAGCCCTAGCGTGAAGGTCAGGAGCAAGCCTGCTGCAGCTGAATTCGCACTGGCTCGCACGGTGAGAATCGAATAATGGAACCCTTTAGCAAGACTAATTATGGTCAGGCTGTCCCTGCTCCCGCCGATCCTGTCGAAAGGCGAACTTGTCCCCGCTATCCTTTCTCGCCTGAGGTCGAAGTCGTCGACGTTCAATCCGTCACGCGTCTAAGGGCCACGCTCTCGGATATCAGCAGAAACGGCTGCTGCGTCGATACGATTAACCCGCTTGCGAAGGATTCCGCCGTGGGAGATTTGACGGGGTGTGGTCCGCCGCTTTCCCATTGCTCAGCTCGCGGAGCCATTTGCTATGCACGTCGATCCAGAATTGCGCCAGGTTGTTACGGATCTGGTTGCTCTACTGAACGGAAAAAATATTTTGAACGATTCCGAAGGAATGGTCTTTTGCGAAAGCTTTCCAAGTAACTGTCTCGAAGCGGAGTCCACACAGTGAAGAACATTTTCGGTTGGCCGTGCGATCCAGTCGTTTAGAGGCAAAGAAATGCCCGTAGACGTCCTCTTAGCCGAAGATAATCCTGGTGACGTACGCCTAATGCGTGAAGTCATGTTCGACATAAATAGTGATGTTCGCTTGCACGTAGCTTCCGACGGGGTCGAAGCCGTCGCGTTTCTGAAGCGTGAAGGGATTCACGCCCATGCCCCTCGTCCAAGTCTTATCTTCCTCGACCTGCATCTGCCAAAGATGGATGGCCGGGACGTTATCACCCGCATCAAGGCAGACGAAAACCTAAGAATGATTCCAATAGTCGTGCTCACCGTATCGCAAGGGCAATTAGACATCATCAAGGTCTATGAACTCAGGGCAAGCTGCTATGTCTGCAAGCCCGCCGCACTGAAGGATCTCGAGTCGCTCCTGAGAAGTATCAATGACTTCTGGCTGACAAAAGCAAAGCTGCCCAAACAGGCACAACCAACGTAAGCATCGGTCGTCCTCGGGATTCGAATGGATGCGCACATTCGCCGCTCTGCGTGGTACGGAAGAGTTCAATCCACAAAGAGCAAAACCAGTGCGGCGCCGGTAACCATGCCGGAAAAGCTTGCTTCTGTTCTTGGTGGTAGGGGCCGTGGGGATCGACCGACGACCCCTTCCATGCCATGGAAGCGCGCTCCCAGCTGCGCCACAGGCCCACGATTGAAGGCAAAAGCCCACGCCCGCCAAATCGGGATCGAGGCAAGTACCGAATTCATTTTCGCCGCTGGCATTCCACGCCGGCGCGCCACTTACATCCCAGGTGCAAAGACTAGGATTCCAGCAGAGCTCGTAACTTGTGAGCATATCTGCGACTCGACGTGACCACCGTTCCTTCTGCCAGTACGATGTCGTAAACCCCATCGAACATCGGACGAATCTCGCTAATGCAGGCACCGTTCACGATGGCTGATTTGCGCACGCGTATGAAGTGGTGTGGCGCCAGCTTCTCTTCCAGGTGTGCCAAAGTTTCCCGCAACAGGTGATTATCTCTGGCGGTGTGTATGCAGGCATAGTTTCCCGTGGCTTCGATCCACAAAACGTGGGAAACGGGAACAAAGAAAATCCGCTTCTTGTCCTTCACCACAAAGCGTTCCAGTGGGCGGAGACTACGGAGGGATTGCAGCAGTGGTTCGAGACCTCGATTTGCCGTCGCGCGCTGTTCGAGGACCTGGAGTGCGTGCGCTAGTGCCTTGGCAAATCGCTCCTTATCATACGGTTTCAGGAGATAGTCAACAGCGTGCACTTCGAATGCACGAATGGCGTGCACATCGTGAGCCGTGACGAAGACATATACGGGAGCGGGGTCGGTCGATGGCTCCACATTTTCGATGACTCCAAAACCATCCAGATCAGGCATCTGCACATCGAGGAAAACGATGTCGGGATGAAGTTCATTGATCTGCTCCACCGCACTGATTCCGTTCGCCGCCTCGCCTACAACTTCAATGTCGTTGTGTTTGGCCAGATAGCGGCGGATACCGCGGCGGGCGATCGGTTCGTCATCGACGATCAGGACTCGCGTCTTCATGCGAACTCCGCAGTGGAATGGTAATGATGGCCTCACAGCCTCGACCGTCGCCCCCGGTAAGTTCCAGCGACGACTCGTCCCCGTAGAGCTGTTTCAAGCGCGACTGGACGTTGGTGAGTCCAACGCCGAATCGCAGGCGCGATCCCGGTGCCGGACCCGGGCCGTCATCGCGGACGCAGAGCCAAACTCTGCCGTTGTGTCGTTTGGCAGTGATCTCTAGCCGGCCTGCGGCGGAATCGACGCTGATGCCGTGCTTGATGGCATTCTCAACCAGTGGCTGAAGCGCCAGGCTCGGTACATAGACTCCGAGAAGGTCGGGTGGCACGTCCATGTGAACTTTCAACCGATCGTGAAAGCGTGTCTGTTCGATCTCCAGATACTTGCCGACGAACTCGAGTTCGCTCTGCAAGGTGATTTCGTTCTCCCGCCGTTCGAGGGCCATACGCAGCAAGTCGCCGAGGCTGACCAGCAGATGGCTTGCAGCCTCGACGTTTTCCTGCATCAGGACTCCAATGGTGTGAAGACTGTTGAATAAAAAGTGCGGATGTAACTGGCTCTTAAGATTCTCAAGTTCGGCATGGGAAAGCTGCGCCTCCAGTTGCGCCGCTATAGTCTGGCGCTCCATAGCGGTCTGGTAAAAGTGGATCGACTGATACAGTCCTACAACTAACCAGTACGTAAGCACGCCAGTGAAGCTCATCGATAGAACACTGACTGTGAACGTCGGGGGAAGGCGCGGCGCACCAGGATCGGTTATCTGAAAAATTAGCCGCAGAAGTCCACGGCTCAGAAAGTATGCGGTGACGGATCCCACGGGAGCCATCATGAACGACGTGACTGTGTGGATCGCTATATGAGATACAAACCTCGGCCCCGTCAACGGGAATCGTTTGGCCATAGCAATCACAAGCGGTGTGCAAGCCGCCCATACGTACCAGTAGACGAGTTCGATCGCACCCACGATCACCAAGCTGACGTGCCCGCCGTGAACCTTCGCCACCACGATCTCCTGCACGGTGAACAACAGTCCTACAATCGTCCACGCACACAGGATCAAAATCCATCTCGTCCGTCCCATATCTGATGTGGCCTCGAGCAATGGGTGTGTCGACCCTTCGGCACGAATTATAGCTGAACCTTGACGGCCAACTCTGACCGCTTGTCTCATTTCGGACACCGCATGTCACTTTTCCTATAAACACTGGTTTTTCGCGGCATATTGTCCGGTGAGCAGGAACATCGCCTAGAGGAGCTCCACATGAAGAAGATTCTGACTAAGTACGGAGTGTGCGCGCTTGCGGTAGCTCTGATGCTGCCGTTGACGCAGGCGCAGCCGGCAGAACCGCAGGCCGCCTTCGCGAAAGATGCCGGAACGCTTTCCGACAAATTCACAGCACTCGCGCGCGTTATGTCGGGCAAGTACGACTGGAAGCCCGGCCAGGGCGTTCGCTCCGTCGGCGACGTGTTCAACCTGATCGTTACGGAGAACCGCATGCTCGCCAGCGTGCTTTCGGGCACACCGAATACGGGGGCAAAGGCCGCGCCCATCAGCGATCCGGAGAAAATGCAGGAAGCTCTGAAGGCTTCTTACGTCAATCTGCAAAAAGCGATTGCGGGACTTTCCGATAACGACCTGCAGACGCCGGTGAAATTGTTCGGAGAAGACATGACAAGGCTGGGCGCGGTGATGCTGATTCTCGAAGATCAACACGAGCATCTGGGGCAGTCGATCGCCTATGCGCGCAGCAACGGGGTGGTTCCGCCCTGGTCTAAGTAGGAGCGTCGCGCGGTGGGACACCCATTTCGCATTGTCCAAGAAGGAGTATCGATGACACTTAACTTCTGGAAACTCAAAAACTGGAAATCCAAGGGATGGAGTGTTTGCGCCATTGCCCTGCTTTCTTTCACGGCCGGATCGCTCATGACTGCGCGCCTCGCTCAAATTGACCACGTGAGGGCCGACAGCAATCGAGTCTTCGAGCTTCGCATTTATCACACTGCATCGGGCAAATTGCCGGCACTGGAATCGCGGTTTCGAGACATCTATTCAAAGCTGTTGGCCAAACACGATCTGCAGGTCGTGGGTTACTGGGTACCTGAGCGGTCAGCCGATTGGGACAACACATTCGTCTACCTCGTGGCTCATTCCAGCCGGGAGCAAGCAAAAAAGAACTGGGACGCGATGCTGGCCGACCCGGAGGTTCAGGAGGCAATTAAATCCGAGGAGGCCAACAAGTTGGTGGAAAAGATAGACCGAGTGTACATGCGGTCGACGGATTTTTCGCCGATGAAGTAGCGTCGCATTTCGCAAAAGGAAGATGCCCTATGAATAAAAAGAGAATGAGCGCAGTATTCGTTGCACTTCTTATGTGGGGTTTGGCCTCTCACGTGTCAGCGCAGGGCGCGGAACCCAAATTCAACTCCAATGCTGATGACCTCGCGAAGATTCGCGGCGTATTGGAGGAGTACCGTCAGGATATTATTCGCAAAGACGGCTACGCCATAACGAAGCTCGTGCTGAACCACAATGTGCTCTTTCACCACATCAACACCCAGGAAGAGATTGATAGCGCCCGCAAACGTAACGCTCAATTCGATGGGATTGGCCCGAGCCATCTCGATGAACTTGTGGAAATCTTCACTACGTCGAAGGACAAGCTCGAAGGGAAATTTCAGAACATCGAGATTCGCCAGGACGGTCCTCTGGGGATGGTGACATTTAACTACGATTTTTACATCAACGACAAGCTTACCAATTCAGGCCTCGAGCACTGGCAGTTGTGCAAAATTGATGGGCAGTGGAAGATCCTGTCCGTTACCTGGACGAGCTATCATCGCAGCTGACCGACAACGGCCTAATTGATTCCATGACAATGTCGGCTCCGATGCCCGTGGGAAATACGGGGGGAAATACGGGGACAGACGGGACGCTCCCCAATTTTTCTACGAATGGAAATTGGCGAACGTCCCGTCTGTCCCCGGTCTTTTAATGGGGATTTTTCGCCAACTGGCTTGCAAGGACGCGGGTTGGCGGTCCCCCGTTAAATTTGTTTTCCTAGCGGCTGGCTGGCGGAATGATACCGTTTAAGCGGAGATACTCGACCATCTGACCATAGTGATCGAAGCAGTGGCCGGGGACCAGGACTGACATATATAGCCGTGTCGTCATACCTTGTCCAAACGGGTTCTT
>Ga0209447_10000612_pt1 | contig 10104 bp, 5 predicted proteins | sample BogFormECP04_OM3_FD_188243 | JGI IMG/M metagenome (GOLD analysis project Ga0209447, IMG submission 188243) | Bog forest soil microbial communities from Calvert Island, British Columbia, Canada - ECP04_OM3 (SPAdes) (version 2) | ecosystem: Environmental > Aquatic > Freshwater > Wetlands > Bog ... | reverse complement strand
GTTAGTTTTTCGTCTTCCTGGAATTTCACGAGGCTCGAAATCGCCTTGCCCCGCGTAGCCGCCGCAGCCTCCGGGAGTTCGTAGACTTTCAACCAATACACGCGCCCCTTCGATGTGAACAGCAAAATGTAACTGTGCGCCGAGGCGATGAAAAGATGCTCGACGAAGTCCTCTTCCTTCGTGCGCGCGCCAATTCGCCCCTTGCCGCCGCGCGACTGATGGCGGTAGGTGTCCGCCGCCGTGCGCTTGATATATCCGGCATGGCTCACCGTGATAAGCATCTCCGTGTCGGCAATCAGGTCTTCGAGTTTGATCTCGTCCACTTTGTCGACAATCTGCGTGCGCCGGTCGTCGCCATAAGCCTTGTGAACTTCGCGCAACTCTCCGGTAATGACCAGCTTCAGTTTTTTATCGCTCGAAAGAATTTCCTGCAACTCGGCAATCTGCTCGCGGATAGACTTCAATTCCTTGACGATGTCATCCACGGAAAGTTGCGTGAGGCGATGCAACTGCAACTCGAGGATGGCGTCGACTTGAATCGGCGTAAGGCCATCGGAAACGGACCGGGTGATTTCCCCTTCGAGTCCGGCAACACGGTACTTCCTGCCGTCCAGCTTGACGCCTTCGATCTTCCGGGACTTCCCGCTCTCCGTGATCGTTACTTCCTGATCCGAAAAATACTTGAGCAAGTTTTCTTTGGCTTCCGCGCGGCTCGAGGACCCGCGAATGATGCGAATCACGTTGTCCAGATGATCGAGCGCGACCTGGTAACCCACGAGAATGTGCTCGCGCTCTTCAGCCTTGCGCAACTCGTAGCGCGTGCGGCGAACCACAACATCGCGCCGGTGTTCCAGAAACAGTTTAATGAGCGGAATCAGCCCCAGTTCGCGCGGCTGCCCGGCCACGATCGCGAGCAGAATCATGCCGAACGATTCCTGCATCTGTGTGTGCTTAAAAAGACTGTTGAGGATAATCTGCGACTCTTCGCCACGCTTCAGCTCGATGACGATCCGCATTCCCTCTCGCGAGGATTCGTCGCGCACGTCGGAGATGCCTTCGACTTTCTTGGTCTGGGCCAACTCGGCGATCCGTTCGATCAGCGTTTTCTTGTTGACCTGGTAGGGGATTTCCGTGACGACAATGTTTTCGCGGTCTTTGCCGACTTCCTCGATCGCCGCTTTGGCGCGCATGGTGAAGGTGCCGCGGCCTGTGCGGTACGCCGCCTGGATGCCTTCGCGCCCCGCAATATAAGCCGCCGTCGGAAAATCCGGCCCCGGCACGATCTTCATGATCTCTTGCAGGGGCGTGTCCGGCTTGTCGAGCAAAATAATCGCCGCTTCCACGATTTCGCGCAGATTATGCGGCGGAATATTGGTGGCCATGCCGACCGCGATGCCACTCGCGCCGTTCACCAGTAAATTCGGGATGCGTGAAGGCAGTACAAACGGTTCTTCGCGTGTCTGATCGAAGTTCGGTACAAAATCGACGGTCTCTTTTTCAAGGTCGGCGAGAATGTCTTCGCTGATTTTCGCCAGCCGCGCTTCCGTGTACCGCATCGCCGCCGGGGGATCGCCGTCAACGGAACCGTAATTTCCCTGCCCGTCGATCAACGGATACCGCATGTTGAAATCTTGCGCCAGGCGCACCAGCGCTGGATAAATGACGGCTTCTCCGTGTGGGTGATAGTTGCCGGAAGTGTCGCCGCAAATCTTCGCGCACTTGCGATAGCCGCGATTGGACGCCAGGCCGAGATCGTTCATGGCCACCAGGATGCGCCGCTGCACCGGCTTCAAGCCGTCGCGCACGTCAGGCAGCGCGCGCGCGATGATTACGCTCATCGCGTAGTCGAGATACGACTTCTTCATCTCCGCTTCAATATCCACCGGCAGCAGTATCGACTTGTTTGTTTCGTCCGCCATTTCCCCTCGCTGTCGCTTTAGATCTGTGTTGTGGCGGCGCAGCATGCTGCGCCCCTACAGGCAATACTTATCGCTTCGCCGCGAACTCCAGCACGTAAGCTTTCACCGTATCAAACGCGTCCGCCGCATTTGTAAAACGCCGCGGCCTAAAGTGTTCTTCCATCCGCTTCAAGAACTCATCGCGTTCCGCGTCGCCGGCAAACTCAATCGACACTCCGCGCTCGTTGTCCGGCGCATCGGTTGGCGTCGCGCGAAACTCACTGCAGCTCAATCCACGCAACCCCGGCAAAGTCGTCCACCCAAGTTGATAAAGCATCGGAGAGAGACTAAATATCCAGGTTCACGACGTCGAGCGCGTTTTCCTCGATGAATTTGCGCCGCGCCTCGACGTTTTCGCCCATCAGCGTCGTAAAAATTTCCTCCGCCGCAACCGCGTCCTCCAGCTTCACCTGGAGCAGCGTGCGCAAATCCGCGTTCATCGTGGTTTCCCACAACTGCTCGGCGTTCATTTCTCCCAGGCCTTTGAATCGCGTAATCGTGAAATCCTTCTTCGCGTCTTCCACGATGTAGTTGAGCACGTCCTGCACTTTTTCCTTCGACACCTTGTCCCCGTTGCGCGCCACGGTGAAGGGCGGCTTGTTGAACTCTTCGATCTGCTTCGCAAGCCCGCGTAACCGCTTGTAATCGGCGATCGAAGCCAGCGCCCAGTTCACTTTCTGGTTGTGCGGCGGCCCGAATTGAATCTCGTAGAGGCTGTGCTCTTCATCGAAAACCACTTTGCCTTCCAGCTTCAGCTTGGCCTTCTCGATTTCCTTCAACAGTTTCTCGAGCGCTTTTTTATCCTCGAAGTCCGTCTTTTTCTCGAGGCCGCTCTCTGCAAGCAATTCGACAAGCCCTTGCTCGCGCAAACGCCGCCCCAGTTTGGCCGCCGCCGCCTCGTACTCCTGCACGTTCAGCAGAAACTTGGTCAACCCCGCGCCTTCGAGCGACACGCCTTCTTTCGCTTTCACCACGTGGTCTTCGGTCGCGCGCTTCATCAACTCGTGCGCGAACTCCCGTTCGTCGCGGATATATTTTTCCGTTTTGCCGCGCTTCACGCGATAAAGAGGCGGCTGCGCGATGTAAATGTGCCCGCGCTCGATCAATTCCTTCATGTGCCGGAAGAAAAACGTGAGCAGCAGCGTGCGGATGTGCGAGCCGTCCACGTCCGCATCGGTCATCAGAATTACTTTGTGATAGCGCAGCTTACCCGCGTCGAAATCGTCCTTGCCGATGCCGGTGCCCAGCGCTGTGATGATGGCGCGAATTTCTTCGTGCCCCAGCATTTTGTCGTAACGCGCTTTTTCGACGTTGAGGATTTTGCCCTTGAGCGGCAGGATGGCCTGGAATTTGCGGTCGCGGCCCATCTTCGCCGAGCCGCCGGCGGATTCTCCCTCAACCACAAATAATTCGCAGCGCGATGGATCGCGTTCCTGGCAATCCGCCAACTTCCCCGGCAGTCCACTCGAATCCATCGCCGACTTGCGGCGCGTCAATTCGCGTGCCTTGCGCGCCGCCTCGCGTGCGCGCGCTGCATCAATGCACTTGCCGATAATGCGCCGCGCCACTGTCGAATGCTTGTCAAACCATTCGCCCAGCTTCTCGTTCACCAACTGCTCGACGTCCCCTTTGATGTCGCTGTTGAGCTTGCCTTTGGTCTGCCCTTCAAACTGCGGCTGCGGCAAGCGAACGGAGACGACGGCCACCAGGCCTTCTCGAACGTCGTCGCCAGTGATCGTCACTTCGTCTTTCTGTTCCTTCAACATGCCCGCGGCAGACGCGAAGTTGTTGATCGTGCGTGTCAGCGCAGAGCGAAAACCGGAAAGATGCGTCCCGCCATCCACGGTGTTGATGGTGTTCGCAAACGCAAAAACGTTTTCGCCATACGTGTCGTTGTATTGCAGCGCAATTTCAATTTCTACTTGCCCGCGCTTTCCCTCAATGAAAATGGGTGAATCATGCAGCGCCGACTTGCCCCGGTTCAGGTGCTTGACGAACTCGCTGATTCCGCCCGTGAAGCGGAACTCCGCGGTCTTCTCGGAGCGTTCATCGGTCAGCGTGATTTTTAGCCCTTTGTTAAGAAAGGCGAGCTCGCGCAGGCGCTGTGACAGGGTATCGAAGCTGAAAACCGTCTTTTCAAAAATGGCTGGGTCGGGGTGGAACGTAACTGTCGTGCCGGTCTTTCGCGTCTTGCCGGTCTGCTTCAGCTTCGTAGTGGGCTTCCCTTTTTCGTAGGACTGCTCCCACACCGCGCCATCGCGCGAAATTTCCAGTTCCAGCCGGTCCGAAAGTGCGTTGACCACGGAAACGCCCACGCCGTGCAACCCGCCCGAAACTTTGTACGTGTCGCTGTCGAATTTCCCGCCGGCGTGCAGCACCGTCAGCACCACTTCCGCCGCGGGCCGCTTTTCTGTCGCGTGCATATCCACTGGGATGCCGCGCCCGTTATCAACCACCGTGACGGAATCGTCCGCGTGCACCGTGACGTTGATCTCATCCGCATATCCGGCCATCGCTTCGTCCACGGAGTTGTCGACGACTTCCCACACCAGGTGGTGCAGGCCCATCTCTCCCGTCGAACCGATATACATCGCGGGGCGCAGCCGCACCGCTTCGAGCCCGGCAAGCACCTTGATCGATTTCGCGTCGTACTGATGGCCTGGCGCTTTTCCGGTCACTGCTTCTTTATCGCCCATGTATGCTCCTGAAGAAGTACGCTCCCCACGAATTTCTCTCCGCGCAATGGGGGACCCCGAGCTATGCGTTGAGCCTCAGCGCTCGAAAACTTCTCTAAAACTTTTGTGAAGCGAGGAAAGGCGTGCTCGCGGAATGCTCCGTACGTCGCCTTACCCTTTGATCCCGGTCGCTTGCGACCGGAACTCGTAGGGTTCCTGCTCCATCCCATCTCGCGCAGCGAGACGTGGCGAAGACTTCTTAACTCCAAGGTTTCGGCTCAAAAGCTTCTGGCGCGAAGCTAAAAGGCTGGGCCGAATTGACTTGGCCGACGTGCCGATTTTGAGGAAGCTGTACAACGAATCGACAGCCCGATCAGTATAGCGGAACGGAGCAACATTCTCAAGGCCCGAAGAGTGCCTCGGGAATCCGTAAGCTATTTATTTTGTGTCGTTTAGACTTCAGTTTGTAGACCTTGCGGACCTCGCAGGCAGCTCCGGTCTGGCGTGAAATCCAATATGTTTTTTCGCTGGAATCGGTGTTTCGAGCATCTGACGAATCGTGTCAAACACAGCCTGAAATCTGGCATCGTAGCGCTTTTCCATCGCGTCAATTTTTCGGCGCAATTCTTCGTGCGTCGCGAGCATTTCACGGAGCCGAACAAACGTTCGCATGATCGCAACATTCACCTGCACGGCGCGCGCGCCCCGAAGCACGCTGGAAAGCATCGCCACGCCTTGTTCGGTGAAGGCATACGGAGCATAACGGCGCCCGCCCCGCTGTAAGTTTGAGGTTCCAGTTTGGAACCTCAAACTCTGCTGGTCCTTGGACGAGAGCCTGAACATGAAGTCGGTGGGAAAGCGACTGGCATTTCTCTTAACGGCCTTGTTCAGGTTTTTTGTAGCCACGCCATAGAGCCGCGCGAGATCGGCGTCCAGCATGACTCGTGTGCCGCGCACAAAGAGGATTTTCTGGCTAATCAGCGCTGTTGGAACAATGGCGTTCTGCGCAGGTGTTTGCATAAAAGCGAAGGTTTGAGGTTCCAGTCTGGAACCTCAAACGCCGCGCCTAGGATATATTATTACTAAGTATAGTCAAAATTATATTTACTGCCATGGATAGACAAAGAAGCACCGCAGAGTCCGCTAAATTGCCAGCCGTGGAATCAAATGCGCATGGGCATAATGATGTAGCGGTAGCGATAGGATTCATCCGCCAGCGGCCGCATTTGGCCGGCGGATTGTTCGTCTTTCAGCTCAATGCTGATCGGCCCATCGGCCGCAGCAGCGAGAAAATCCAGCATGTAGCTGGAATTGAAACCGATGGCGATGTCATCGCCTTTGTATTCCTTCTCGATGTTTTCCTTCGCTTCGCCGTACTCCGGACTCGACGCGGAAATTTCAATGCCTTCTTTTGAAACCGCGAGCTTCACCGCGTGCGAACGCTGATCGGCAAGCTGTGATACGCGCCGTACCGCGTCGCTTAGTTCCGCGCGCTCGATAACGACCGTCTTGTTGTTGTCACGCGGCAGCACCGCTTCATAGTTAGGAAATTGCCCGGTAAGAATTCGCGAAATCAAAAGCCGGTGGCCCACCTGGAAAAATAGATGGCTCTCATCCTTGGCGAACTCGATGGACGCATCGGCACCCGCCGCACCCGCAAGCTTTTCCACTTCATCCATCGCTTTTTTCGGAACAAGAACTTTCACTTCGCCGTTCAATCCCGCGAGCTTCTGATCCGTTTCCGCCAACGCCAGGCGGTGGCCGTCAGTAGCCACCATCGCCAGCGTATCCGGCTTCAGGATCAGCAATCCGCCATTCAACGTGTAGCGCGACTCTTCCATGGAAATCGCAAATTTCGTCTTGGCAATCAGGCTTTCCAAGACCACAGCAGAAAGTTTGACGAGCGTGTGGGGCATCACAGGCAGCGCCGGGAAATTTTCCTTAGCCATTCCGACGAGCTTGTATTTCTTTCGGTCACTGACAATTTCCACCCAGTGGTTCTCGAGCAACTTGACCTTGATCTCCCCCTCGGGCAGCAAACGCACGAGCTCCAGCAGTTTCTTCGCGGGAATGGTCCCGGCGCCTTCCTTCTTGATCTTTGCCTCACAGGACGTGCGGATGCTTAGCTCGAGGTCCGTCGCTGTGATGGTCAACTGGCTGCCCTTGGCTTCGACCAATAGATTCGAGAGGATGGGAATCGTCGTCTTGCGCTCGACGACGCCCTGCGTTGTGCTCAGTTCATTCAACAGCACCGATTTTGTAACGCTGAATTCCATCGCTTGATGTTCCTCGCGTGCGGTTCCTGGTGCGCTCATTCGGTTTCCTCGCCACTCGTCTACCGCTGTCGTACTCTACTCGCTTTTTAGGAAAGTATAAAGCCCACAACGCGCGAAAAGCCTGTGGAAATGCGTGGGAATCCGGGCTCCGGTCTGCATGCAGCAAAATCAACAACGCGCTCTGTTTTTCACAACCACTATCACAACAGCAAGAACAGTTCCTAATTCTGATTCTTAAAAAAGATAAGCCTTGTTGTTGTGATGACTGCGGTGGATTTGTGGAAAGCTCGGCAACCACTGTCGCGTCATCAACGTAGCGCCAATCATTGGAAGTGGCGAACTGTGGGAATCGGTGAAAACGCAGGCGCTGCCGCCGCTGTTCGCAAGGAATTGAAATTTCTTGCACCGCGCTCAACAGATTTTCCCCATCTTCTCCAACATGAATTCACAGGTTCTCGGCGCGCAATTCAGAAGCTTGTCGGAAGGCTGCAGACAAATCTTATCGAGCGCGCGTATTCTGCACGCGACTATCTGGAACTTGCCGGCGCACACAAATTAGGACGCGCGGACAAAATGCGTGGGATGCCGTCGAAATGTTGTGAGGGAAAAAGCCCAGCTTTACTGCAGCGTATCCATCAACCGCGTAATCGTTCGGTTCAAGTCCTTGTCGGAGCGGCGCATCTCTTCGATCTTGTTGATCGAGTGCAATACAGTAGTGTGGTGCTTGCCGCCAAATTGCCGGCCAATCTCGGGCAAAGACGCGGTCGTAAGCTGCTTCACGATGTACATCGCCACCTGGCGCGGAAAAGCAATTGCGCGCGTGTTGCTGCGCACCTTCAAATCCTGCTCGCGCATATTAAAATGCTCGCTCACGCGCTTCTGAATCAGGTCGATGGTGACGCGTTTTTCCTGCGTAGCGATGATGTTGCGCAAAACCTGCTGCGCGGTAGCCAGGGAAATCGTGGCCCCAGTCAAGGAGGCATATGCCATCAAGCGCGTTAGCGCGCCCTCGAGCTCGCGCACGTTGGACTTGATCGCCCGAGCGATATACTCCGCCACCTCATCCGGCAAGCCAAACCGGTCGTTCTCCGCCTTCTTCTGCAAAATCGCAATCTTCGTTTCTAGATCCGGCGGCTGGATGTCCGCAATCAAGCCCCATTCGAACCGCGAGCGCAACCTCTCCTCAATTGAATTAATTTCCTTCGGCAAGCAATCCGAGGAAATCACAATCTGCTTCTGCTGCTCGTAAAGCGCATTGAACGTGTGAAAGAACTCTTCCTGCGTCCGTTCTTTCCCCGCAATGAACTGGATATCGTCCACCAGCAAAACATCCACGGTATGAAACCGGTCGCGGAAACTTGTCATGCGGTCAAACCGCAGCGAATTGATCACCTCAATCGTGAACTTCTCCGCGCTCACGTAACTCAGCCGCATTGCCGGATTGCGCTTCTTGATGGTGTGCCCGATGGCGTGCATCAAGTGCGTCTTGCCCATACCCACCCCGCCATAAAGAAACAAGGGGTTGTAAGCCTTAGAGGGCTGTTCAGCCACGGCGCGCGCCGCGGCATGCGCAAATTCATTGGACTTCCCGACGACAAACGAATCGAAGCTGTAGCGCAGATTCAGTTGGTGATCGCTGCTCTCAAAATCCAGCTTCGCCTGTTTCACGCCTGCTGCGGTAGGTGCGGCTGGCACAGGCTCTTCTTCCGTGCAAACATATTGCACTTTCACATTCGGCGTCCCCAGCTCGTGGAACACCGCTTTGACGATCTCGCCGTACGTTCGTGTCAGGACCTGCCGGAAGACCGTGCTGGGAATCTGCACGAACAGGTTGTCACCTTCGACGCGGTTCAGCCGCGTCGGCTGAAACCAAGTGGTGTACGTGTTGATGCTCACTCGGGACTTCACGTGTTCCAAAAACCGGTCCCAGGAATTCGTAGAAGTAGTCATCGCAAGAGAAAATTTCTCCCGGCCATTTCCACAGATGTGCATAAGCTGTGGAAAGCGGGTTGGTCTTATTCTTTCTTCAGGCTTCGGGATTCATGCCCGTACCGGAGCGTCCTGCTTTCCCCTGGCGCCCCGTGCTCGGTGTTGCTGGAATTCTTGGCCCCTCAACGACTGCTATCAGTCAGCGCGGGATTGTCGCCGATTGGACCGACTGGAGCAAGCGAAAAGTGTGCGAAGACGTGCACCGGGGTTCACACTCATTGCACAGTTTTTCCACAAGCACAATTTTTGTGCAAGCGCCCCGGCAACTCCACTTTTGTCAGGCAATTATTGAGAAATTCACACGCGTCAGCAGAAATTTGCACAGGTTCAAAGCAATTCCACCTGAGGATAACTCAATTTATTGTTGAGCTTTTTTTTCCGGGCCGCTCGAATTCGTAGAGCCCCAGAGGATCGCTTCCAATCAGTATGCGGTCTTGTTCAATCAGAATCGTGTTGGCTTCGAGCCGCGCGCCTTCCTTCGTATAAATCTTGTATGTCCCGCGCCGGTTCCCATCCTTGTCAAAGTGCACCAGGTTGTTGCCCAGCGCCATCCAGACCTCGCCGGTGCTCGGCTCCACGCCAACGGCCGTCATAATTCGCTTGAATACCGGCGCATCCCCGCGTTTCTCCTGCCGTTCAATCTCTTTTCGCGTGGCCTGCGCCGCCGGCCACGCTTCCAGCCCGGTGTACTGAATATCCTGGCCCGCGTAACCATACCGGTCGTATTGCCTCACCGTCGCCTCAGGCAAATAAGGAAACGAGTAGTAGAGATGCCCGCCGCCGTCCGTCACCAGCATTCCCATGTTAAGGAAACGGTTCACCTCCGGCCGCTCTGAAATCGTCTCCGGATCTCCAAATTCGCGCGCGACGTGCCCGGTCTTGTCGAACACAATCACCAGGTGTTCTTCGTGCACCGTCGCTACGGCAAACTCGCCATCCGGCAGCGCGGCAACGGACACCGGCCCGTTGATCTTCACCAGGATTTTTGCGTTTCCGTTTTTGTCCCAGACCTTGATGGCATTGGCCCCGCGGTCCGCCACATATATGGTCCCTTGCGCGTCCACGTCCAGGTCTTCGCCATAAGCAATCCCCACCGGCGACGGCGCCTGCGGGCTCGTTCCCTTGCTCTCTTCAAATGCTGGAATTCGCTTGATCAGCTTCCCGGTGGGATCGAAAACCGAGGCCGACGATCCCGGCGCGCTTAAA
>Ga0209447_10000610_pt1 | contig 10118 bp, 8 predicted proteins | sample BogFormECP04_OM3_FD_188243 | JGI IMG/M metagenome (GOLD analysis project Ga0209447, IMG submission 188243) | Bog forest soil microbial communities from Calvert Island, British Columbia, Canada - ECP04_OM3 (SPAdes) (version 2) | ecosystem: Environmental > Aquatic > Freshwater > Wetlands > Bog ... | reverse complement strand
TCGGGAGTGTCGAGCGCGCGCATCCACTTGGCGAGCTCGGGGTCTTCGATCTGGGCGAGGCCTTCAAAATAGCGGTGCGTGATGGCCAGCGGCTTTACCGGGGTCTCCCAGTTGCCCAATTTTTCGACAGCGGCGGCCAGATGGACTACGGCGTTGTCTTTGAGGGGAATGGAGGCGTGGCCTGAAGTGCCGGTGGCGGTGACGCGGAAATTGACGGAAACCTTTTCGCTGGCTTGCACGCCGACGTACCAGGGCTTGCCGTCTTTCGTGATGGTGCGGCCGCCCTCGTTGATACAGAAAGCTGCGGCGATTTTGTCCCAGTTGTAGCGGACGAGGGAACGGATACCGGAGTCGCCGCCCACCTCTTCGTCGCCATCGGCGAGGAAAATGACGTCGCGGTTGAGGCGGACTGAGGCGCGGTGCAGGGCGATGAAGGTGGCCAGGTTGGCGATCAGTGGACCCTTGTCGTCCACGGTGCCGCGGCCCCAGATGGCGCCGTCCTTTACCAGGCCGCTGAAAGGGTCTTGCGTCCACTTGGAGGCGTCTACGCCGACCACGTCCATGTGGCCGAGCAGCAGGAGGGCGCGAGCGGGATCGGGCAGGGCGCCGGCCTGGAGGCGGGCGACGACGGCGCCACGTCCCGGGGCTGTCTGGATGATTTCCGGCTGGATGCCCTCCTTTTGGAGGATCTCAGCGAGGTAGTGCGCTGCGGCCAGCTCGTTGCCGGGGGGATTGATCGTATTGATGCGCACGAGGCCCGCGAGCCAGTCGATGGATTCGATGGAGAGCTTCTCGAAGTCCAAGGATGACGGGGCGGGGGCCTGGCTTTGCGGGAGCGCTGGGGCGCAGCACACCGCCAGGATCAGGCCGAGAAGCAGAATTCTGCGCAGCAATGACAAATCCATCCTCCACTCCCCCCTGACAGGCAACCAATAAACTTAGCATGCTACCATGCCGCCAGAGGGGAGAACTCGGGGTGAAAGAAGGCGCCCAGACGAAATGGTTGGGCAGTGTTGACCAGCCCTTGAGGCCCGGGCAGCATCCAAATAAACCGAGGTGACGTTGATGCGATCCAGCTTGATGGCCTATTTGCGCGCCGCGCTCGCGGGCGGGCTATTTATGGCGTTGCTGATGGGAACGGTGGCGCAGGAGACGGCGCGCGCGCAGCAGCAACAACCATCGCCGCAGCAATCAAAGCCGCCGAGCGGGCAGCCGCAGGCGCCCGTGACGGTGCCCAGCGCGCCGGGCGAGGCGAAGCCGCAGGACCAGTTTACGCTGAACATCGAGGTTCCGCTGGTAACGCTGGACGTGGTGGTGGCGGACGACCGGGGCGACCCCATTAATGGATTGAAGCGCGGCAATTTTCGCGTGACCGAGGACGGCGTGGTGCAGCCGGTGACGAACTTTTCCACGCCGGACGCGCCCATCACCGTCGTGCTGCTGATTGAATTCAGCAAGCGCGGGTTCGGCATGTTCGCGGCGAACGCGAAGTACTACGGCGACGAATTCATCCGGCAATTGAAGAAGGACGACTGGATCGCGCTGGTGTCTTTCGACATGCGCACGCGCATCGAGGTGGACTTCACGCAGGACAAGATGGCCGTGGACAGCTACCTGACGCGCATGTTCTTTCCGGGGTTCAGTGAATCGAACCTGTGGGACGCGATCATGGATACCCTGGACAACCTGAAGGACGTGAAAGGGCGCAAGTCCATTCTCGTGCTGGCTTCGGGGATCGATACGTTCAGCAGACACACATGGGACGACGCCTACAAGCGCGTGAAAGACACGGACGTTTCGATTTTTCCGGTTGGGGTGGGAGGCGCGCTGGAGAATTACCTGGAAGGGCACAACGCCATCGGGGCCATCGGGCGGACGAACTACGTGATGGCTCAAAACCAGATGACCGAGATCGCCAAAGTCACCGGGGGACACGCGTACTTTCCCGTGATGGAAGGGCAGATACCCAGCATCATGCAGGAAGTGGCGGCGATGTTGCGGTCGCAGTACAGCCTGGGATATACGCCCTTGAACCAAGTGCGCGACGGGAAATTCCGGAAGATCAAAGTGGAAGTGGTGGGTCCCGATGGGGCGCTGCTCGAGCTGCACGATCAGAAGAACAAAAAGCTGAAGCTGGTGGTGTATCACCGGCAGGGCTACCAGGCGCCGAAGGGCCCGGCGTCTTAGCGCGCGGGCCGGACGGGCGCTGGGATTGCGGGGAACCCCGCGCTAGTAGCCTCTAGCCAGGTCCACGCGGTTGCGCAGTTCGCGGCCGGAAAACCAATTGTCGAGGTTCTCCAGTAACAATTCCGCCTGCCGCTCCCACAGCGAATCGCTCGCCCCGCTTAAATGCGGGGTGAGGATGCAGTTCTCAAGCGTCCAGAGAGGGCTCGACTCCGGCAGCGGCTCTTCGCCGGCCACGTCGAGCGCAGCGCCTGCGATGCGATTCTCCCGCAGGGCCGCAACCAGCGCCGGTTCATCCACCAGGGAGCCGCGTGCCACGTTGACCAGATACGCTTGCGGCTTCATGCGTGCGAGCCTCGCTGCATTGATCAGGTGGCGCGTCTCCAGGGTTTCGGGCGCGGCCAGGACGATGAAATCGGCTTCGGGGAGCAGCGCATCGAGCGAGGATGCGGGCGCGACGCGGTCCACGAGATCGGGCGGGGCGCTGCCGGAGCGCGTGACGGCGATGACGCGCATGCCCATGGCGCGGGCCAGACGCGCCACTTCGCGCCCTATGGCGCCGAGACCGACCACGACGAGCGTGGCGCCGCGCAATTCGCGGGGGCGCACGGGCTCGTTCCAGATTTCCTGCTGGCCCCAGTGGCGCGCGGCCTGGTGGCGGGAGGCGGAGGGAAGGCGGCGGGCGAGGGCGAGGAGCAGGCCGAGGACGTGCTCCCCGATGGGGATGGTGTGCACGCCGCTGGCGTTGGTGACGGCGATGCCGCTCGCGCGCAACTCGGGATACATGAGCTGTCCCACTCCCGCCGCGGTGGAATGCAGCCATTTGAGGCTGGGCGCCGCGGCAAACTGTTTGGGGCGCAGCGACCAGCCGACGAAGATGGTGGAGTCAGAGAGATGCTCGTCTGCGCCGCTGTAGTCGAGGGCGTGGGCCACGCGCATGGCGGGGAAGCGCTCGCGCAGGCGGACGGGGAACCATTCCGGCGCACGCCATAGGGTGAAGGGGTGCCAGACGCAGAGGAGGAGTTTGGTTTCGGCGGGAGTGGGCATGGACATAGTCGAAAATCGAAAAAAGAGAAACGGGAACCAACGCTAAGAAACCGTCAGCTCTTTCGCGCCAGCAGATTCTTGCCGGTCATTTCCTTCGGGTTCTGGGTGCCCATTAGTTCGAGCACGGTGGGCGCGACGTCCTGGAGCGCGCCGCCCTGGCGCAGGCCGAGGTTCTCCCGATCGCTGACCAGGAGGAACGGCACGGGATTCGTGGTGTGATAGGTGTGGGGGCCGCCGGTGACGGGATCGATCATGGTTTCCGCGTTGCCGTGGTCGGCGGTGATGATCCAGGCGCCGCCGCGCGGCTTGAGCGACTGGTAGATGCGGCCGAGGCAGGCGTCCACGAATTCCACGGCTTTCACGGCGGCTTCGAGTTTGCCGGAGTGACCAACCATGTCTGCGTTGGCGAAGTTCATGATGATGGCGTCGAAGTCGGCCTTCTCGATGGCTTTGACGATCGCGTCGGTGATGCCCTCGGCGCTCATTTCCGGCTTCAGGTCGTAGGTGGGCACCTTGGGAGAGGGAATCAACACGCGCTCTTCGCCCCCGAAAGGTTTCTCCACGCCGCCGTTGAAGAAATAAGTGACGTGGGCGTATTTCTCGGTCTCCGCGCAGCGCAGGTTGCGCAAGTTCTGCTCGGCGAAGACCTGGGCGAGGATGTGCTCGAGCTTTCCGGGAGAGATGACGTAGCGGAGCCAGGGCCAGGACTTGTCGTATTGCGTCATGGCGACGTAGAGCAGGTTCTTGGGGCGCTTGGGGTCAGCGAAGCCGTCGAAGGAGGGGTCGAGAAGGGCGCGGGTCATCTGGCGGGCGCGATCGGCGCGGAAGTTGAAGAAAATGACGGCATCGTCGTCGCGGATCAGGCCGCGCGGCGGGCCATCGGGGCCGTCGGTGATCACGATGGGCTCGACAAACTCATCGGTGACGCCGTGTTCGTAGCTCTGGCGGAGGGCTTGCTGCGGATCTGAGGAGCGGTGCCCGGCATCTCCATGGACCACGGCGCGGTAGGCGCGTTCGACGCGTTCCCAGCGGTTATCGCGGTCCATGGCGTAGTAGCGGCCGGTGACGGTGGCGATGCGGCCGATGCCGTACTGGTGGAGATGCTGCTCGAGCTGCTGAATGTATCCCGCGCCGCTGGTGGGCGCGGTATCGCGGCCATCGGTGAATACGTGGATGAAGACGCGCTCGACCTTCTGCTCCGCGGCCATGCGGACGAGGGCCGCCAGATGTTCGAGCTGGGAATGGACGCCGCCATCGCTGACCAGTCCGAGCAGGTGGAGCTGGCGCTGGCGGCCGCGGGCCATGGCCTCGAGCAGCAGGGGCTGGCGAAAGAACTCGCCGCTGCGGATCATCAGGTCGAGGCGGGTGATGTCCATGTGGACCACGCGGCCGGCGCCGATGTTCATGTGGCCCACCTCACTATTACCCATTTGCCCTTCGGGCAGGCCCACGGATGGCCCGGAGGTGTTCACGAGGGTGTTGGGGAAATTCTTAAGGAGCATGTCGTAGACGGGCTTCCGCGCCAGGGCGATGGCATTGCCCTTGGTTTCGGCGCGAAAGCCCCAGCCGTCGAGCACGGTGAGAACGATGGGACGCGGGCGTGGCATAGAGCGACAGGATACAGAACGCAGGGGGGAATGTGTAGCCGCGGGGCCGGCCGAGGAACCGCGCGGAGGACGGTGTGAGGAACCGGGCGGGCGCTATGCGGCGTTGCGCGGCTTTATAGGTCGGGAACGCCGCTGCGCTTCATGGTGCGAGGATCGAATTCGGAAATGATCGGGAGCGGCGTGAGGGGGCATTCGAAACGGACCAGAGTTTCGCTATCGCTGAGCAGAGGCTCGCCGTCTTTTTTCCGCGGAAAATAGACGTAGTAGGCGGCGAGCACCATCTCCCTGCGATCATCAAACTCAGGAAGGGGGGCCGGGGTTACGCGCCAAGGGGCGAGGCGCACACCCGTGCTTTTCATCAACAGGCTGGAGTTTCTAACCATCGTCGCGGTGAGCACGCCGCCTTGCGGGACTCTTTTTATGTCCACCAGAGCGACGCGCAGGTCCACGTAAACGACGTAGGAGTCGGGCGGTGAGGACGCAGGCAGTTCGGCCTGCGCGGCGGCGGGCTTCGCGTCCTTCATCGCTTTGCGTTCCATGGCTTCGCGCACGGTGCGTGCGGAGGCCCAGCGAACCACCGCGGTGCCGGCAACGCCGTCGAGGCCGGACGGCATGGCGGAGGCAGTGCGCCGCTGGTCCAAGCCCTCGAGGTCATCGGGACTCATTCCCCGCCGGCGGACGTTGGGAGCGGCGGGGACATTCATATTGGAATCATCGGCAGTGGAGCAATGGAGATTTCCTGAGGGGCAGGGGATGTTTTCTCTGCCGGCCTTGACCACCATCATCCGCTCGCGGTGCGCCCAGGGGGACTTTTCGAGCACGGTGCGGACTTCTTTTTCGTTCCATTCCGTGCAGGGCTTGTTCAGCCAGGAGTCGCCGGCACGCACAGACAAACCAACGGCGAGAACAGCGAGGAGCGGAGCCCAGGCCTGCGGAGTCTTCATTGCCAGTCCACCTTCGTGCGCGCGTCCGAACTGCTGACCAGGACGCGCCCACCCACGGGCGATTGTTGCGGGCATTGTACCGCGAAAGGCCGCGGCGGGTTGAGGGGTATCGTTGGCAGGGGGGCGTCGCCCGTCGCGAGTGAGGAAAAGGCCCACGGTCAGGAGGGCGCTGACCGTGGCTACCGGTGCAGATGCTAGCGTTTTGCCGGTGTGGGGGATAGCGCGCTGCGGCCGGGGAAGAGGGCGGAGGCGCCTAGCTCTTGTTCGATGCGCAGGAGTTGGTTGTACTTGGCGATGCGGTCGGTGCGGGAGGCGGAGCCCGTTTTGATCTGGCCTGCGGAGGTGGCTACGGCGAGATCGGCGATGAACGTGTCTTCGGTTTCTCCGGAACGGTGGGAAATGATGGAGGCGTAGCCGGCTTTGCGGGCCATTTCGATGGCGTCCATGGTTTCCGAGACCGTGCCGATCTGATTCAGCTTGATCAGGATGGCGTTGCCGATTTTCTGCTCGATGCCGCGGGCGAAAATCTTCGTATTGGTGACGAAGATGTCGTCGCCGACGAGCTGCGTTGTGGGGCCAAGCTCGCGGGTGAGGAGTTTCCAGCCGTCCCAGTCCTCTTCGCCCATGCCGTCTTCGAGCGAGACGATGGGGTACTGGCGCGCCCAGTCCTTCCAGAAGGCGGCCATTTCTTCGGGCGCGTGCGCGGACTTGTCGGACTTCTTGAAGACGTACTTCTTCGAGGCTTTGTCGTAGAACTCGCTGGAGGCGGGGTCGAGGGCGATGGCCACCTGCTCGCCGGGCTTGTAGCCAGCGGCCTGAATGGCCTCCAGCACGGCCTGGATGGCCTCTTCGTTGGAGCGCAAGTTGGGGGCGAAGCCGCCTTCGTCGCCCACGCTGGTGGATTGGCCGTGCTTTTTCAGGACGCCTTTGAGCGTGTGGAAGATCTCGACGCCTGCGCGCAGCGCCTCCGAGAAACTGGGCGCGCCCACGGGCATCACCATGAACTCCTGGAAGTCCACGGAATTATCGGCGTGCGCGCCGCCGTTCAGGATATTCATCATGGGCACGGGCAGCGTGGCCGCGCCGGCATCGGAGGAATAGCGCGCCAGATATTTGTAGAGAGGCAGGTCGAGCTGCGCGGCGGCGGCGCGGGCGGCGGCCATGCTGACGGCGAGGATGGCGTTGGCGCCGAGGCGGCTTTTGGTGGGCGTGCCGTCAAGCTGGTTGATGCGGCGGTCGATGGCGATCTGGTCTGCGGCGTTCATGCCGGCGACGGCGGGGCCAATCTCGGCGTTGACGTTCTGCACGGCCTTGAGGACGCCCTTGCCGAGATAGCGGGATTTATCGCCATCGCGCAGCTCGAGGGCTTCATGCTCGCCGGTGGAGGCGCCGGAAGGGACGGCGGCGCGGCCCATCTGCCCGCCGCTCAGGAACACCTCCGCTTCCACGGTGGGATTGCCGCGCGAATCGAGCACCTGGCGAGCGCGGACGTGAGTGATACGCGTGGGCATGGGATCTCCTGGGGCCGGGGGATGCGGCGCTATTCGGGCTCTTCCAGCATGGATTCCTGCCGGATGGCCACTACGATGCCGCCCGTGGAAACGGGAAAGCGCTTGCGGTCTTCTTCCGCGTTGTAGCCGATAACGGTGTGCTCGGGGAGCTGGACGTGGCGGTCGATGATGGCGTTGCGAATCCTGGAGTAACGTCCGATATTCACGTGGTTGTAGACGATGGTGTTTTCGATTTCGCAATAGCTGTTCACGCGGACGTCATAGCCGACCACGGAGCGGCGCACGCGCCCGCCGGAAATAATGGAGCCGCCGGCCACGATGGAATCGTAGGCGGCGCCCATGCGGTTTTCGTCTGCGAAGACGAACTTTGCCGGGGGATATTGCTGCTGCCAGGTCCACAGAGGCCAAGCCGTGTCGTAGAGGTTGAAGACGGGCGAGACGCTCACCAGGTCCATGTTGGCTTCGTAGTAGGCATCGAGGGTGCCGACGTCGCGCCAGTAGAGGGCTTCCTTTTTGTTTTCGTCGATGAAGTTATAGGCGAAGACGCGGAAGCGTTCGATGATGTGCGGAAGGATGTCTTTGCCGAAGTCGTGTGTGGAATCGGCGCGCTCGGCGTCTTCCATGAGAATGGGGATCAGGAGCTGCGTATTGAAAATGTAGATGCCCATGGAGGCGTTGCACTTCGAGGGGTTGCTGGCCGACGGCCTGGGCTGCTCGGGTTTTTCCTGGAAGCCGATCACGCGGCTGGAGGAGTCCGTCTCGACAACGCCGAAGCGGCCGGAGGCTTCTCCGGGATCCACCTCGAGGGTGGCCACGGTCACTTCCGCGCCGGCATCCACGTGCTGCTCGAGCATCTTCTGGTAGTCCATCTTGTAGATGTGGTCGCCGGAAAGGATGATGACGAAACTGGAGTGCTCGCTCCCGATGGAGTAAATGTTCTGATAGACGGCGTCGGCGGTGCCCTGGTACCAGTCGCGGGAGACGCGCATCTGCGGGGGCAGAATGTCGATGAATTCCTGGTGCCCGGCCAGGCCGGACCAGCCGCGGCGCACGTGGCGGTTCAGGCTGAGGGCCTTGTATTGGGTGAGGACAAAAATGCGGCGCAGATCGCTGTTGATGCAATTCGACAGGGTGATGTCGATGATGCGATAGACGGCGCCAAAGGGAACGGCAGGCTTGGCGCGGTCGCGTGTGAGGGGCCACAAGCGTTCGCCCTGCCCGCCCGCCAGCAGAACACCGATGGCCTCGCGCATGCGGTCCATGTAGAGCCGGCCTCTCCGGAGAACTCCGTCGCGCGGCCCGCAGAGACATCCGGTGATTGCGGGCCGTTGGCGCGGTGGAGCGGCCTATTCTAGTGCGGTTCGCCCGGGCGGGGGACAAGATTTCTTGCGGCGGGGGCGCGAAGGGAAACCGGGGCGTATTGCGTTATGGAAGGAAGAAGCGCGCGGTGAGATAGAACGCTACGTATCTCGGCGGGCTATTTTCTTTGCAATAAGCGTACTTCGTGAGAAAATTTCTTGACAGGGTCCCTCTGCCAAGATACAAGCGGGACACTCATACACCGTGAAAGGCTTCGCGGGAGCCGCTTTTTCCGCTGTTTCCTTCAAATTCTGACGGTGGATGGGAGGTGTTTTCTCATTGACGGAAGTGATTATCCAGGAAGGTGAGTCGCTTGAAGGCGCTCTCCGCAGATTCAAGCGGCGGGTGCAGCAGGCCGACATCATCAAGGAAATCAAAAAGCACAGTTACTACATGAAACCCGGGGAAAAGCGCCGGGCGAAGGCCGCCCTTTCGCGCAAGCGCATGCGCAAGAAGATGCGCCGCGAGCAGGAGTAAGCGCAAGGGGACAACAGGGAGACCGGTGAGGGGGCTGGGACAAACCCAGCCCCCTTGCCATATGCCGAGGAGCCGAGAACCGGGCCATTCGGAGCGATCCAATGGAGTATCAGGATAGGGCCCTGAAATGCGTTGAATGTGGCGCGGAATTCGTGTTCACAGCAGGGGAGCAGTCTTTCTTCGCAGATAAGGGCTTCCGGCACGAACCGAAGCGATGCAAGAACTGCAAGTCGACCCGTGGGCCGGGAGCTCCTTCCGGGAACACCACGCGGTCGGAAACGCGAGCGATATGCTCGCAGTGCGGGAAGGAAACCACCGTCCCGTTCAAGCCCACCCAGGGGCGTCCCGTCTACTGCCGCGAGTGCTACCAATCGCGCCGTGAAATGAGCAGTTCGGCCTGATTCGGAAGGCAACAGTCCGGCTCCATCCTTCGTCAAACTCAGCAGGACACCCGGCGAATCTGCGTTCGTTGGGACAAGGGGGGATTCACTTCACAAATTCCACCTCGGGGCGTGGTCCTGAAAGAGAGGCGGAGATGAAGAGGTGGCATTTTGTGCCGGCAATAGCCGTAGGATTGGCGATTGGACCTTCACTAGCAATTCCAGCAACTGTTTGCGCGCAGGATACGCCAGGGGGGCCGGGCGTCTCAGGTCCGCCGGCTGTGGCAGACGCACAGCCTGTGCCTGGACCGGCGGCCGTGCTTGTTCCGCCCGCAAACCCACTGGCAGATTTCGCGGCTACGGCGGCGTTGCCGGCCTGGCCGGGCAGGGGGGTCCCGGTGTAGTGCCCCGGTCCCTTGCGGAGGTCGGGCGTGTTGGTGCCCTCGACCACGACCTGGTTGATGCCGATGACCGGGATTCGGATGTCGCCGATCGGCTGTCCCTCGGCCGGCGCGGTCGTGGCGGGAGCGGCCACCGGAGGTCCGACCGGCAGTTTGTCGAGCGCGGACTCCTGCGCCAGGGCGCGGCGGACGGCGTCGTTATTGGTCT
>Ga0209447_10000609_pt1 | contig 10122 bp, 10 predicted proteins | sample BogFormECP04_OM3_FD_188243 | JGI IMG/M metagenome (GOLD analysis project Ga0209447, IMG submission 188243) | Bog forest soil microbial communities from Calvert Island, British Columbia, Canada - ECP04_OM3 (SPAdes) (version 2) | ecosystem: Environmental > Aquatic > Freshwater > Wetlands > Bog ... | reverse complement strand
TAAAGGCTCTTTAAAAGAGCGCGTTTCCTACTATCGCAGAAAGAAAATAGGGCCGCCATGGATTGATGGCGGCCCTATTGGATAAAGCTGCAGGGGGACTACAGCTTGAAGTGAACACCCAGCGTGAAGGTACGCCCATAGTCGACCACATCGAGGATCTGTTCGCTGAAACGGCCATGTGTACTGTAGGTCGCGTCGGTGAGATTCAGAGCCTCGAAATACACATTCAGCTGCTTGGTGAGCTGGTAGCTGGTGCTGAAGTCAACCTGCGTGGTGGCATTGACGAAGGTGGGCTCAGTGCCGTAGGCAGAATTGTTCTGCTGCTGGCCGAAGTGATCCAGATACTCGTCGCGATGATTGACGGTTGATGACTGCCGGGAGCAACCGGCCCACGTGGCACCATAAACCTGCCTATGCTTGCCGGGTTTTTGCGGTGCCAACGCTTTGGCGGCTCCGCGGCATCCTATGGGGGCGTCTTTGCAGTGGCTGACGGTTTGAAAAAGCCTGGTGCGAATGGGTTTTGACCGCGTATGGGGCGCATGGGATACTTTTCTTTTGGAGTAGATATGACTTTTCGAGCCATCACACTTGCAACTTTGCTGACCGGGTTTGGCGGCGGCTTCAGCTCGGCCGCGCCGACGCCGCAACCGGCGCCTGCGCCGCAAGCTGCGCCCGCTGTTGTTTCCGACGCGCAGCACGCGGCGGATGTCGAACACAGCAAGGCTGACAACGCCGGCCGCGCCGACGCCTACTACTACTTCACCATGGGGCACATCTTCGAGCAGCAGTACGAAGCGACGAGCCGCTCGGAATACGCCACACAAGCGATCGATGCCTACAAGAAAGCTTATGCGCTGGACCCCAAGTCTCCGGTGATCGGCGAACGGCTGGCGGAGATGTACTGGAAGGCGCAGCGCATTCGCGACGCGGTGGATGAGGCCACGGAAATTCTGAAGCGCGATCCCAACAATCTGGCGCCGCGGCGATTGCTGGGACGAATTTATTTGCGCAGCTTGGGCGACTTCAGCGTGGGCAGCGGAAATTCGGAGGCGGTTGCCAAGGCTATCGAGCAATATCGAGAGATTTATCGCGTCGAGCCAGAGGACACGGAATCGGCGCTGTGGCTGGCACGCCTGTATCGCTTGCGCAATGATCCGGACAAAGCCGAAGAAGTGTTGCGCGGAATTCTGCGGACAGACTCAGACAACGAACCCGCGGTGGAGCAGTTGACGCAACTGCTGCTCGATGAGGGCAAAAACGGCGAAGCCGTGACGCTGCTGGAAGGCATCACGACGCACACGAATTCACCAACGCTGCTCGACTTGCTGGGCGATGCGTATACCCAGAGTCACGACCTGCCGAAGGCCGAGGGGGCGTACCGCAAAGCCGTGGACCTCGATCCTTCCGAGTTGAGCCACCAGCGCGGTTTGGGGCAGACGCTGCTGGCCGAAGAAAAATTCCAGGAAGCGCTTACGGTCTACGAAAAGCTGGCGGATGTGATGCCGGACGATTCCGACGTCTATCTGCGCATCGCGCAAATTTATCGCGAGCTGCACCAGATGGACAAGGCGGAAGACAATCTGGTGAAAGCGCGCCAACTGGCGCCGGGCAGCCTGGAAGTGATGTACAACGAAGCGATGTTGTATCAGGCGCAGGGCCGCTTTGACGACGCCATTCGCGTTTTGTCCGATGCGGTCACGGGGATCAAGGGGCAGTCTACGGTATTGCCCACGCGAAGGCGCTCGCTGGCGATCTTGTATCAGCAACTCGGGCAGCTCTATCGCGATACGCAGAATTATCAGGCGGCGATTTTTACCTACGAAGAGCTGGGCCACCTGGGAGAAGAAGAAGATCGGCGTGCGCGGTTGCTGGTCATGGACACCTACCGCGTGGCCAAGGACTTGCCCAAAGCGCTCGCCAGCGGTAAGGAAGCAGCGGCGAAATATCCCAGTGATGCTTCGATTCGTGCCAGCCTGGCGCTCCTGCAAGGCGAAAATGGACAGACCGATGAAGCGGTGAAAACGCTGCGCGCGCAGTTGACCGGTTCGGCCGGCGCGGACCGCGAAACCTACGTGAATATCGCGCAGGTGTACGAGCGCGGCCGGCGTTACCAGGAAGCGGAAGCGGCCGCGCGCACCGCCGAAGCTCTGCCCGGTCCGCCGCGCGACAAGGAGATGGTGTGGTTCTTGCTCGGCGCGATTTACGAGCGGCAAAAAATGTTTGACCGCGCCGAAGAGCAATTCAAAAAAGTGCTCGCGGTGAATCCCAGCAACGCGCAGGTGCTGAATTATTACGGCTACATGCTCGGCGATTCGGGCACGCGGCTCGACGAAGCCGAAGACCTGGTGCGGCGCGCGCTGAAAGACGATCCCTTCAATGGCGCGTATTTGGACAGCCTGGGCTGGATTTATTTCCGGCAGAACAAGCTGGTGGACGCGGAAACCACGCTGCGCATGGCGGAAGAGCGCGAGAGTCACGACGCCACCATTCATTCGCACCTGGGCGATGTGTACGCCAAGTCCGGACGCGGAGACAAAGCCGCGATTGAATACGAGAAGTCGCTGGTGGAATGGAAGCGCGCGCTTCCGGCGGACGTCGAAAACGACAAGATTGCGGAAGTGGAGAAAAAGCTTTCACAGTCCAAGCACCGCGTGGCGCAGCAGACCGGGGCTGGCGCCAGCGCTCCGAACGACAAGCCGTAATCTCTTACATGAACGAAGTGCGCATTCCCGCGTTTGCAAAAATCAACGTGCGTCTGGACGTTCTTGGTAAGCGCCCGGATGGCTTTCACGAACTGCGCACCATTTTTCAGTCCATCTCATTGCACGATGACTTGGTGGTGCGGCGCGCGCGCGGCAAGAAGATTTCGCTGCGCGTTGAAGGCAATGCCGCGCTTTCCACCGAGCCGATGGAGAAGAATCTGGTGTATCGCGCGGTGGATTTGCTGCGGCATGAGTTCCGGCTGAATACCGGGGTAGAAATTACGTTGCGCAAGAAAGTTCCCGCGGGGCGCGGGCTGGGCGGCGGTTCGAGCGACGCGGCGGCCGCGTTGCTCGGGTTTTTGCGGCTCACTGGGAAAAAGTTGGAGGCCGCGCGGTTGATGGAGTTGGCGTCGTATCTGGGCGCGGACGTGCCGTTTTTCCTGCAGGGCGGTCGGACGCTGGGCGTCAGCAAAGGCGATGAGATTTATCCGCTGCCGGACGTGGCCAAACAACACCTGCTCGTGGTTTCGCCACGGGAGATCCACGTGCCCACGGCGGACGCCTACAAATGGCTAAATGCGCCGCCCTTATATTCCGCGCCAGACCCCTTGTATCCCGCACCAAACAAGGTAAGAACGCGCAAAGCGTTGACAAAATCCCTCAATACCTCTACTATTTGGAGGTTCTGTGCTCTCTGTTGGAGCGCGCAGGGCATCGGCCCCTTAAGCAATTTTGCTAACGATTTTGAAGGGCCGGTGTTCCAGCGTCACCCGCGATTGCAGCAAATCAAGCGGGTATTGCTTCAAAACGGAGCTGCAGAAGCCTCGCTGGCGGGTAGCGGTTCGGCGGTGTTTGGAGTTTTCCCGAGCCCAGCGATGGCGCGCCGAGCCGCTGTTAGGTTTCCGCACGATCAGACCTTCGTTTGCGAAACAATTTCGCGCGATAGGTATCTCCGCGCTGTTTCTGGCGCGCGTGTTAGGTAAGCCGCAGCGTCTTCGATGAAAAACTAGGTTTGTAACGGGCCCGTTTCGTGGGCGTGTGTGCGGGGGCAGGGGAAAGCATATCCCTCGCTGCGCCCGGGATGACAATTCAATTATTGGAGCGATCGCGTCTTGAACGACGACCGGTTCAAAATTTTTACGGGCACGGCCAACCCCACGTTGGCGGCAAGCATTTGCAAGCATTTGGATGTGGAAGTGGGCAAAGCCAAGCTGGGACGTTTCAGCGACGGCGAAATCCATTTTCAGATTTTGGAAAATGTGCGGGGCGCGGACGTTTTTGTCGTGCAGCCCTGCCATTATCCGGTGGACAACCACCTGCTGGAGTTGTTGCTGATGATCGACGCGTTCAAGCGCGCGTCGGCCTGGCGCATCACCGCGGTGCTGCCGTATTACTGCTACGCGCGGCAGGATCGCAAAGATAAGCCGCGCGTTCCGATATCCGCAAAGCTGGTGGCGGATTTGCTGGAGACCGCGGGTGCAAGCCGGGCGCTGACGCTTGATTTGCACGCGCCGCAGATTCAGGGCTATTTCGACGTGCCCGTGGATCACCTGTTCGCGTCGCCGGTGCTGGTGGAATATTTCCGGCACATGGATTTGCCGAATCTGACGGTGGTTTCGCCGGATGCGGGCGGCGTGGAGCGCGCGCGCTTTTTCGCCAAGAAGCTCGGCGTGCCTCTGGCGATCGTGGACAAACGCCGCGTGGACATCGATGTCAGCGAAGTGATGCATTTGATCGGAGACGTTCGCGGACGCAGCGCGCTGATCGTGGACGACATTATCGACACCGCGGGAACGCTGGTGAAGACGGCTGAAGCGCTGCTCAACGAAGGGGCTACGCAGGTTTTTGCGGCGTGTACTCACGCGGTGCTCTCGGGTCCGGCGGTTGAGCGCATTGCGGCGTCGCAGATCAAAGAAGTGGTGGCTACGGATTCCGTGCCGCTCAGCGAAGCGGGCAAGAAGATGGGCAAGATTAAGGTGCTCAGCGTGGCCGAATTACTGGCGCGCGGCATTCGCTCGATTCACGAAGAAACGTCGATCAGCGAACTGTTTATTTAAGGTGTGAGTCGCACAGGCACTCTTGCCTGTGCACTTTTGCTCCGCGCACAGTTTGGGCGCGGGCGACCGGCACAGGCAAGAGTGCCTGTGCTACTAAGAAGATTTGCGTAAGGAAGGAAACAGGACATGGCTCAGGCAGAAAAAATCGTAGTGGAAGGCGCGGCACGCGCGCAGCGCGGCAAAAATGAAGCGCGGCGTTTGCGCGCCACTGGCAAATTGCCCGCCACGTTGTACGGCGGCAAAGGCGAAGCCATTTCGCTCGCGGTGAACGCCAAGCAAGTGGGCGCCATCCTGCGCTCGGAAAGCGGCCACAACACCTTGTTCCAGGTGGACCTCGGTGGAAAACACGAGCCCGCGATTCTCAAGGACTGGCAAGTCGATCCCGTCAGCGGAAAGCTTTTGCACGTGGACCTGCTGCGCATCGCCATGGACGTGCGCATGCGCGTGAAAGTTCCCGTACACACTTTCGGCGAACCCAAGGGCGTCAAGGTCGAGGGCGGCGTCTTCGAAGTGGTCACCCGCGAAGTGGAAATCGAGTGCTTGCCGGCGGATATTCCCACGGAGTTCCGCGCGGATGTCAGCAACCTGGCCCTCAACGGTGCGTTGCGTGCCAGCGAACTGCCTCTCGACAAGGAAAAGATGAAACTGCTCACCGAGCCCGATCGCGTGCTAGCGCACGTTGTGGCGCTGCGCGTCGAAGAAGAGAAACCCGCGGATGTGGCGGCAGCGGCAACCACCCCGGCCGAGCCCGAAGTCATCAAGAAGGGCAAGAAGGACGAAGAAGGCGAAGAAGGCGCGGAAGCCGGCGGCAAAGCGGAAAAGGGCGCCGAGAAGGACGACAAGAAAAAGAAGTAACGCGGCGCGCCACGGTTCGCGGAAAAGATTATGCGGCTCATCGTCGGACTTGGGAATCCGGACCCGGAGTATCAGCGGACGCCGCACAATCTGGGTTTCATGGCCGTGGACGAACTGGCCAATCGCGGCGGGATTCGCGTTTCGCGGCCGGAAGCCAAAGCGCTCGTCGGGCGCGGCAAGCTCGGCGGAGAAGAAATTCTTCTCGCCAAGCCGCAAACGTACATGAACCTCAGCGGCATTTCCGTGAAGGAGCTGCTGGCCAAGTACGAGTTGCAGCCCGCGGATTTGCTGGTGCTGTTTGACGAGCGCGATTTGCCGTGGAGCATGATTCGCATCGGCGAACGTGGCAGCCCGGGGACGCATAACGGGGCCAAGTCCGTGGCGAGCAGCCTGGGCACGCAGGAGTTTCCGAGGTTGCGTCTCGGCTGCGGGCCGGATCACCCGGTGCACGATTTGGCGGCCTACGTTTTGCGGCCCATGAAAAAGGCCGAGCTGGAAGTGGCAGGCGAGATGGTGGCGCAGGCGGCCGACGCGGTAGAGATGATTTTGCAGCAGGGTTTTGCGGCGGCCATGAATAAGTACAACCGCAAGAAGCCGCCCGATTCGTTGGATGCGCCCGAGGAAAACGAGGGCGAGTAAGCCGGCGGCGAGTGAAAAGCTGGCTGGCAAAAAGATTGTTCGGGTTAGCGCCCGGCAGAAGATGTTGAAAAGATAGAGAAGAGGTCACATGGAACAGGAACGATTGTACGATCTGATTTTTATCGCCCGCCCGGCCACGCCGGAAGAGGACATCAAGAAAGTTCTCACCGGCATCGAGCACACCTGCGCGGAAAAGGGCGCGAAGATCGAAAAGACCGAGCATTGGGGCACGCGCCGGCTGGCTTACAAAGTGGCCAAGCATCGCGAAGGAATTTACGTGTACCAGCAGATTCGCACCTCGCACGGCGAACTGATGGCCGAACTGGAACGCCGGCTGCGCGTGCAGGACGTGGTCATCAAGTATCTGACCATTCGTCTCGACGAAGATTTGAAACTGCAAAAGAAGCTCGGCGATCGCCGCGAAAAGCGCGCCGCGCGCCGTCCGCGCCGCACGCCTTCGGCCACGCCGACGGGCAGCGGCGGCGGGCAGGATCACGCGCCGCGTCATCAGGATCGGGCTCCGGAGCGAGCGCCCGATCGTCATGTGGAGAACGTGGGCTGAAGTTAGAGGCGTAGCACGCAAAGAGTTTGACGAGAACGCAGAATAATATGTGGCACAGCCAATCCTGGCTGTGCTCTTCAGAAGTCGAAAGGGTGGAAGTGCATGGCAGACGAAATCAAGCAAGCAGCAGCGCCAAGCGCCGCGCCGCAAACCGGGGGACACTCGGGCGGCGGGCATTCCGGAGGCGCCCATTCCGGCGGCGGCGGACACAGCGGTCCGCGCCGTGAAGGCGGTCCGGGCGGCGGACACGGTGGTCCGCGTCGCGATGCAGGTCCCGGCGGTCCGGGTGGCGGTCCTGGCGGACCACGCCGCGGCAAGCGGCAATATTTCCGCAAAAAGAAAGTTTGCAAGTTCTGCGTCGAGAAGATGGATCTGATCGACTACAAGCGCGCGGACATTCTTTCGCAGTTCGTACAGGAACGCGGCAAGATTTTGCCCCGCCGCATGACCGGCGTGTGCTCGCGTCACCAGCGCTGGCTCGGCGTGGCCATCAAGCGCGCGCGCAACATCGCGTTGCTGCCCTTTGCCGGCAGCGCCAGCGGTACGCAACAGCCGCGCGCCGTGGTCCCCGGCGGAGTTCCGGCCGCCGACGCGCATAAGGCTGCGGAAGCGGCCAAGCCCGTGGAAGCCGCGAAGCCGGTGGAAGTTGCCGCCGCCAAGCCGGCCGAAGCGCCCAAGGAAGCGGCGCAGTCCGCCGAAACTCCGAAGGCCGTTGAAACCGTGAAGGCTGAAGGATAAGGAGCCAGAGAGCGAACATGGAAATCATTCTTCAGGAAGACATCGAAAAGCTCGGGCACCGCGGAGATATCGTCACCGTGAAGCCCGGCTACGCCCGCAATTTTTTGCTGCCGCGCAAAATGGCCATCGAAGCCACCAGCGGAAATATGAAAGCGCTGGAGCGCATTCGCACCTCGCTGGCCAAGAAAACCGCCACGGAACTCGAGAGCGCGCAGAAGCAAGTAGCCTTGCTTAATGACGTTTCGCTGAACTTCAAGCGCAAGACCGGCGAAAACGATCAAATGTTCGGCTCGGTCACCAGCGGCGACATCGCCGAAGCGCTGGGCGCGCAAAACTTCAAGGTGGACAAGCGCCAGATTCACATTGCCGAACCCATCAAAGCGCTGGGCGACTACACCGTGACCATCAAGGTGTTCCGCGATATCAGCGCCACCATCAAGGTCCACGTCGAAAAAGAAAACGTGGAATAGTTTCAACGCCGTTTCATTTTCCGGGCGAACGGGACGCATCACTTGCGTCCCGTTTCTTTTTTGTCCGCTGCGAAAATTGTTTTTTTGCAAGCGCAAAAAACTTTTGCACCGGATTTCCGAAGCGATGCACAGGCATGCTCATTGACGCGCGAAAAAATTCCGCGCACACTGCGCGAAGTGTTCGGAAAAAGTTTCGGTGCGGCCGGCGCGCAGCATTCGGCAGGGGAAACGCCGGCGTAAGAAAATAAATGATCTCCGGACTTGTCCCGTACGACGCAGTGTGATACAAATAGCGAAGGAAAAGCGAATTATACTCTAGTTCTATGCCTGTTGATACAACACTCGAAAAACCATTGCCGAGCAACCTGGATGCCGAGCGTTCCGTGCTGGGTGCCATCCTGCTCGACAACAACGCGCTGAACGCGGCCATCGAAAACCTGCGCGCGGAAGATTTTTTTCTGGATCAGCATCGCCGCGTTTTCACGCAGATGGTGGCGCTGGGCGAAACGCAGCAGGCCATTGACCTGGTTACGCTTACCGAAGAGCTGCACCGCCGTGGCGACCTCGAGGCCTCGGGCGGCGCGCCGTACCTGGCGTCGCTGGCCGACGGCATGCCCAAAGTTTCCAACGTGGAGCATTACGCGCGCATCGTCAAGGAAAAGGCGCTGCTGCGCAATCTGATTCACGCCACGCACAAGATTCAACAGAACGCGTTTGACGGCGAAGACGGCGCAGACGCGGTGCTGGACAACGCGGAGTCCACGATCTTTGCTCTGGCCGAAGATCGCGTCAAAGCCGGACTCATTCCCATCAAGGAAATCGTTCGCGACAATTTCGAGCGCCTGGAAAAGATCTTTCGCGAAGGCAAGAGCATCACCGGAATTCCTACCGGCTACGTGGAACTGGACAAGCTGCTGTCTGGCTTGCAACCTTCGGAACTGTTGATTCTGGCGGCGCGCCCGTCACAGGGAAAAACCGCGCTGGCGTTGAACCTGGCGGAGAACATCGCCATTCGCGCTGGGCAACCGGTGGCGATATTCAGCCTGGAAATGTCCAAGGAGTCGCTGCTGCAGCGCCTGGTGGCTTCCGTGGCGCAGATCGATGCCCACAAATTCCGCACCGGGCATTTGAGCCGCGAAGACTGGCGGCGTATGACGGAAGCACTGGGCCAAATTTCCGCGGCGCCCTTGTGGATTGACGATGCCGGCTCGAACAGCGTGCTGGAAATTGGCGCCAAAGCCCGCCGCCTCAAAAAAGAAAAAAATCTCGCGCTGGTGGTGGTGGACTACTTGCAGCTCATCACCAACCGCGGGCGCTTCTCAAACCGCCAGGAAGAGGTCTCCAGTATTTCGCGCCAATTAAAGGGCTTGGCGAAGGAGTTGCAGATTCCTGTGCTGGTGCTCAGCCAGTTGACGCGCGCGCCGGAACGCGAAGAGCGCGGCCCGCAGCTCAGCGATTTGCGCGAGTCGGGCGCCATCGAGCAGGACGCTGACGTGGTCATGTTCATCTACCGTCCAAATTTCTTCAAGCTGGATGCTGCGCCGGAAGAGCGCGACCAAGCCGAAATTCTAATCGCCAAGCAGCGCAACGGTCCCACCGACAAAGTGCGCTTCGTTTTCCGCAGCCGCATGACGCGCTTCGAAGAAGCCGCGCCGGACGCCTTCGCGCAGTTCGCCCCGAACGAGTAGCGTTTTGGTAGCACAGAATTCATTCTGTGCGCGTCGGACATTGCTGGATTTTTGCGAGATAGGCAAGCTGCCACAACCAAAGAGCACAGAATGAATTCTGTGCTACCAAAGACGAGCGCTTGATGTTGTGCGGCCACAGTGCGTCCGCGACGCCACATCACTGATTGCTGCCCCGAGCCAAGAACAGCGTCCCTAACTGACTGAAGCGAAAACGGTTACCTTCGGCAGCTAGCAAATGGCGACCTGCCGCGCCGTGGCTGAGCGCGTGCAGTAAACAACTGCTGTTGCCTTTCACGCGGCGGCCAATGTGGCCGTCGTGATGCATGGCGCGAATGTCGTACACTAAATTTTCCGTCTGCGAAGCACACTCCGGAGTGAACGGTCGTGCGCATCGTGGACATGGGCGAAGAT
>Ga0209447_10000608_pt1 | contig 10135 bp, 11 predicted proteins | sample BogFormECP04_OM3_FD_188243 | JGI IMG/M metagenome (GOLD analysis project Ga0209447, IMG submission 188243) | Bog forest soil microbial communities from Calvert Island, British Columbia, Canada - ECP04_OM3 (SPAdes) (version 2) | ecosystem: Environmental > Aquatic > Freshwater > Wetlands > Bog ... | reverse complement strand
GGTCATGTCAGAATGCCCAGCCTGGCTTACAAAAGAAAAAGGGCCACCGTTCCTGGGACGGTGGCCCTTGGGGGTGTTGCTACGTCAATCTCCGATAAGGCTAGGGGCCCAACCGAAGAAGCTTAGAGGAGGGTTCACTAAAACTTTAGCAACGGTTTCACGGCCGGCAAATCGACGCGCTTCTTCATCAGCGGCTTCACGTTTCCGGCTTTCTTACTCTTCACTGGTTTGGAATCTTTTGCCATAGTCTAATCTCCCTGGTCGATTTAATGTTCACGCGGGGATTGTGGGGCCTCAAGCAGGACCGCTGGCCAAGTAGCGGCCCTGCTTGCCGTTCTCCATGTTCTTGTCAGGCCGCGTTGTGCGTGTCAGCGCGCTCCTGACAACGTAATTCGGACTTAGTGTTTGGGGGGGACCAAATTTATCAACGGCTTGGTCGGTTGGAGCTTCTTCGCCTTCTTCAAGGTTTTCTTTGCCATTTTGTTCTCCCTTACTCGATTTGCCCTGTAGGGCATCGTCGTCCTTATGTGCAAGAGGGGTGCCAAAGTCCTCGGTTGATTCGCCCAACTGCAAGATGCTCTGGCAGTATGACTTAGTGTTTCAGCCATACGGCCAGCAGGCAGAAGCACCCTCCCAAGGTGTTGAATTATTCAACTGTCGTTGAGAAATTCAACAAGGGTATCGGAGCCTGATCTGTTGCCAGAAGTCTTCGCCCGTCTGGCAGGCTCGTTGCGTGCATGGCGCTGGACATGAGCGTAAGTCTGGGCGAAAAGATAGTACGGACCCCAGCTAAGAAAGAGGAAAAGGGCCGCCGTTCCTGGGACGATGGCCCTTGGGGGTGCTGCTACTTCCACAGGGCTGGACGAAACCTGAGGGATGCTTACAGCGGCGTTAGCTAAGCTTCAGAAGCGGCTTAACGGCCGGCATTTCAACGCGCTTCATGAGCGGCTTCACGCTACCGGCTTTCTTGCCCTTTATTGGTGTCGGTTTCTGTGCCATGACCTAGTCTCCTTCAATCAATTCAATGTTTTCGCCCGAATTGCCAGGCCTCAAACAGGACCGCTGCCGGCGAGGTAGTGGCCCTGTTTGGCCTTCTTGGTGCATTTCTCAGGTCGCGTCGTGTCCATCAGCGCGCTCCTGACGACAAAAATCTCTGCCCCTGTCCACCGTTGCTACCGGACGCCGGGTACAACAACCAACGGCTTGGTCGCTTCCAGCTTCTTCGACTTCTTCAAGGTTACCTTGGCCATTTTATTCTCCTCAATTTGATTTCTCATGCTGCACGTGGCCGTACATATATGCAAAGCAGTCGCCAAACTTTGCCGGTGAAGCGCCCACCTGCAATATGCTCTTGTTGTGAGGCTTAGCGTTTCAGCCGTGCGGCAAGCAGGCAGCAACCGCCTCCCAAAGTGTTGAATTATTCAACATTTGTTGAGAATTTCAACGATAAAGTGGGCCGGTTCCTAATTCCGGCCTCTTTGCTGGGCTGGATAGCGACGATGTGAGAAACGGCGGCGTGGGAGCCCCCTCAGTCGGACGCAAACGCAAAAAAATGGGGCTGTAGCCTGTGCGACAGCAGCCCCTATGTACCTGAGGGGTCAGTCACCTGCGTGCCTCGGCTTTCGCTGGGCGCGCTCGGTCCAATGGAACTGAGTGGTATGCTCGGCGTTATGGGTTGCGCTGCGTCATTCCCAACAGAGTCTTGGTTGCTTGCGGCTTCTTCGCCTTCATCGGTTTGTTGGCTTTCTTGATTTTCTTGGCCATTTTGGCCTCCTTCACGTCGTGTGCCCCGCAGGGCACTCTCGCGATATATGCAAAGCGGTCGCCGAAGTCTACAAATAAATCTCGAACACATAAGAAGCACTTTTTGAATCAAATACAACCCTACTCAAGCTCGTGGAGAACCGAACGGAGGCGCATTCGCGCTGAGTTCTTGGGCGCGTGTTGAATATTTCAACGTGAGTTGGTGGGATGAATGCCAGGGTCCTGGGAAGGGCTTGAGAATCATCGCTGCGGCTGGGCCAACCGGAGTGCCGGTGAGAGCGGTAAAAACTCCAGTTCAGTTTCTGTTGTTCGTTTCCGTCCCAATTGGGACAATCCTGGAAGTCGTACCTGGAAGCGAGTCAGTCGCTGGATGCGACCAGACGCGCAATGCCCCGCCATCCGCCAGATAACCGTTTCTCCAGTTTCGTGGCATTTGGTCCACGAAATCCGCTGAAGAGCGCAAAAACGGCGTTTTGACCCCCTCTATGCAGATTTGGGGACCATTTTTGACGCTTACCGCTTTATTTGGTCCCAGGAATACTCGAACGAATCAAAGACGGGTAGACATGCCAGAAGTCGCAGCGGTTATTTGTAAATTCGACGCCTATTCTCCGTTTTCCCCACAGTTTTGATTCAACATACACAACGCGGCACGCGCGCTCTTCTTCCGTTATGGCGTTGACCAGCAACACAGTCTGGCCCCGCTTTACTTTCGCATCCAGCCCCAGGAGCGCGCCGTGGACGCTTACCGCGTTTGTCTCGGTAACGGCGCGGAATGGCCGGTTGTTTGTGGTGCGGCCGTAAACACGCACCGGAATGGACAAAGGCAGCCGTTTACTTCTACGTTGCCTCCCAAGTTTTTGCACCGTTCCGCTCCTCCACTCGCGACCTATTTGACTGATATAACGCTAATTCTGGGCTTCAATGCCGACAAGGGTACTCGCGCCAAGCGGGGGGAATTATAACCAGGGATGGCACGCGCAGGCGGAGATAGCGAAATTTTTTGCCGGGACGCCGAAATGGAAGCATCCGCCCCATGAGTATTTGGCTGGCATGGAATTGACGGATTGGAATGTCGAACGAGTTCGTGCCTTTACGCTGGAGTACGGCCCGCTAGCGCCCAGGCATCGGCCAGGCGAGATTCCGACGGGGGGCGACTTTGATTGCTTTAAGCCTGGCGACCGGGTTTGGATTGACACCGCACAGTTTGTGGCCTTGCAAAAATTGCTATGGCTCGCATGGCAAGGTGACCCGGGAGCGCTTCAAGACGTATCCGGCGACTTAGCTTCTGCTCTGAATTTGAGGGCGGGCGCGGAGGGGCTGGAATTGGAAGTACCCGACCTGTGGGCACTCATCCGGCTCCTGTTCCTGCAGGACCATGCGAAAGGAAAAACAAAGGTTTGCACGAATCCTGACTGCCAGAAGCTTTGTTTTCTACAGGCCCGAAAAGGGCAAATATATTGCAGCCACGAATGCGCTGTCCTAATTAACGTCCGTCGTTTTCGGGACCGCAATGCAGGACGCGCGCGGAAATCACAAAAACAAAATAGGAGGAGGTAGTTATGGCTCTCTTTCGGCGCAACAAAACGTGGTGGACCGATTTCTCCTTGAACGGGATGCGTTTCCGCCAGTCGCTCGACACCACGGACTGGCGCGAAGCGTTAAGCGGGGAGAAGAAACTGATAGCCCAGGCACAGGCAGGGAAACTCTCGGCAACGGCACAGTCGTTTGCGCGGCTCGCTTTCGCCGAGGCCGCCGAGCGATATCTGGATAGCCGCAAGCTAGAACTGTCCGAGCGAAGCCTAAAGAAAGAACGGCAACTACTGGTGCAGCCGGCACACTTCTTTGGCGGATTGGCTGTGGCGCGCATCACGACGGAGAACTTGTTGGCTTATCGGGAATCGCGCGCCAAGAGCGGAACAGGACCAGCCTACGTGAACATGGAGATGGGCTCGATTCGCCGCATCCTGAAGCGAGCGAAGCGCTGGCACGTTGTCGCCGAAGACATTCACCCGTTGAAAGAGCGTCGAAATGTCGGGCAAGCGATGGCGCATGAGGAAAAAATCCGATTGCTGCGCACGGCGGCGATCCGTCCGGAATGGCAGATTGTCCGTTGCGCTGCAATCCTTGCTCTCAACACAACCCTACGCGGTTGTGAGTTAAAGGGCCTGCGTTGGCGCGATGTGAACCTGATAGACCGGATGCTAACCGTGCGGCGTAGCAAGACAGGGGCTGGCGAGCGCGTGGTTCCGCTCAACGCTGATGCAATGGCTGTATTTCTGGAATTGTACAAGCGCGCTCAAGCAGTGGGTGCTACGGAGCTAACCCACTACGTTTTTCCGGCGTGTGAGAACGACCGGATTGACCCCACAAGACCTCAAACGACTTGGCGCACGGCGTGGCGCAAACTGACTCGCGCTGTCCACTGCCCTGCGTGCAACCAGTTACAGAATCCAGCCGAGAAATGCTGCAACGAGAAGTGCGCCACCGACATTCACGAACTCAAGAGTCCTGTAGCGAGCCTTCGCTTCCACGATCTACGGCATCACGCGATTACAGAGCTAGCTGAGTCCCAGGCAAGCGATCAAACTGTGATGGCGATAGCAGGACACGTCTCACCCAAGATGCTAGCTCATTATTCCCACGTTCGTCTCGACGCGAAGCGTCGTGCGCTCGATGCGATCAGCACTGGAGGTTCGATGGGGGGTTAACGTCGGCGTGCGTCCGTCCCACGACTTCCCTCGCTCGATGATCCAGACCTTTCGAAAGGTACCTTTCGATCTTTTCGGTTCTCCGAACCAGCGGACAGAACGCCGATGTGCCCGGAAGGTTATCGAGTACTTTGTGGCGACTCGACAGAACCCCACGAGCCAGCCCAAACTGTTGGGCCGGATCAATGACAGGGATCGCCCGGACTTTGCCCGGTTCTGCGATGTCGAGTTGCCGATGCGTGAGCCATTCGTGTAGAAACCACAGGCGTCGCGCATATGCGCCCGTCGGCTCCCTCTGCACGAGTGACGGGGCCAATTGACTCCCGCCAGATTGCAGGCACTACTTCCTGCCGTCGCCGGACGCGTGACGCCAGCATTACTGAGCAAAATATTTGAGCGACTTCCGCAGAGAACTCCTGAACGGTAGCGAGCCACAAAGGCATCACATTCTGATCTCAGACGTGTCCCCTCAAGGCGATCGCAAATTCAACGGGTCGATTTGTATGTCGAAAAGCGGAACGCTCTCGTATTTCTCATGTACCGTGTCATAGACACACTTTTGGTCATACTCTGATCCCATGAGTGAGAATTTGACTTCTGTCTTATTTTCATTCAAAATCACGAAGACACACTATTAGTGTGTATTTGAACATATATGTGAGAATACTATGCAATACGACATACCCTTCACTCAGTTCGCCCAATCGACGCCCCTATTTACGCTTGGTGAACTCCGCCAGCGCTATGGGAGCAAGACCCACAGCCGTTCTATCCTTAATATGTTGCACCGACTCAAGCACCAAGGTCGTGTTCGACAACTTACCAAGGGCGTCTACGGGGGCACTCTGGCAGCGGTTCCACTCAACCGCTATCGCGTCCCCGCCGCCCTTCGCCAGGACGCCACATTGGCACTGCACTCCGCGCTTGAGTGGCACGGCGTTGCCAACCAAGTCTTTCAGACCGTCTACTACTTCTCCGCGCGCGCGCGCAAAGAAGTCGTCTTCGACAACGTGACCTACCACCGGGCCGCACCGCCCGTCGCCCTCACACGCGCACACAAGAAGCGCTTCCAAACGCAGGAAACTTCCGAGGGCTTTCTCGTCACGAACCGCGAACGCTCCTTCGTAGACTGTTTGCTGTTTCTCGATTACAGCGGAGGGGTCGAAGAACTCGATAAATCACTCGCCATGTTTCCGTCTTTTGATTTTGACGCGGCACTGGAATACCTGAAGTTGCTCCGCAAACCGTGGCTATACTCTCGCCTGGGATTTCTCTTGGATCGACACGCGGACAAAATGTTCTTTCGTGATGCCGCGCGAGACAGGTTTCTCCGCCACCTGCCATCCGGCGTCGCCTATCTCGGGGACAAGCGTCCCGGAAATCGCTGGGTGCCAACCTGGAAAGTCATGGTGCCGGAAACACTCGCACCATCCGCCGATGGTCGCATACAAACATGAAACTCGATGCCGCGCATCTACAGGCTATCGCCAATGCAACTGGCTTCCCGCCGGACAACCTGGAAAAGATCCTTCGGCTTCGTGAACTCCTCACTGAGTTCCACAAGCATTCCTTCCTTCGCGGCCGAATCGTTCTTAAGGGCGGCACCGCGATAAATCTGTTCTACCTTGACCTGGTTCGTCTCTCCGTGGACATCGATCTCAACTACATTGCGCAAGTCGACCGCGACAAAATGCTCGCCGAACGCCCGGATGTCGTTCGCGCCGTGGACCAGATCGCTACTGGTCTTGGATACCGAATCCAAAACGGTGTCGACGATCATGCTTTGCGGGAATGGCATCTTGGCTATGCCAACCGTACCGGTGCCCAGGATCGCATACAGGTCGAAATCAACTTCCTGATGCGCACATATGCCCTGCCCCCACGAGCGCTTCCCGCTGCGAGCGCAGGCGATCCCGAGCCTTGCGAGTTTCTTGTTTTGGCCACCGAAGAATTGTTCGCGGGAAAACTGAAGGCCATGATCGATCGCCGACATCCACGCGACTTGTACGACCTTTTTCGCTTTGTGAAATCCAATCTTCCCCATGGCCCTGAAATTCTGCGAAAGCTCGCAGTTCTATTCAGCAGCACAATGGATCGGGACTTTCGCACCTACAAAATCGATCGCGTATCGGACGTCGATGCCAAACAGGTCGAGAGTCTGCTCTACCCACTGCTCAAAGCGAATGACCGGCCGACGGCGGCCGAAATGTTGGCCGTGACGAAACCGCTTCTTGAAAGTGTGCTTGATCACGGCCGCGAAACCGCTTACCTCGCTGCAATCGCTGAAGGCAGATACCAGCCAGAACTGTTATTCCCTGAACAGCCCGAAATAGTCGAGAGGATTCGCCAACATCCGGCGCTCATCTGGAAGGCGGACAACGTCGCTCGCTACCTAACCAAATCAAAAGAGTCCTGATCAAAAAAAGAGCTCAATGGAATCCGCCAGCCATCTCCGCAATCTCACCTCCCGGGTCTTCGAGATGGCGAGGAAATGGAACTACCACTTAGGGGCGAATCCCGCGAGCGGTATCTTGCTACCCGAGAAAGTTCCGGTTCGCGAAAAGCACGCACTGACTCCAAGCCAGATCCCTTGTCTTCTCGCATTGCTCAAGGAACCCTCTCGCACCATGGTTCTGCTGGGCATACTAACGGGGATGCGGGTGGGAGAGATTCTCGGTCTGCGGCGGAAGGACGTGGATTTTCTTTCCGGGCAGATCAGAAGCGAACAGGCGAACTATCGCGGTATCTTCGGAACGCCGAAGACGAAAGGAAGCAAACGCTCACTTCCCATTCCCAAAGGGCTCGTCACACCGCTCGCGCGCGTTTGTGGACACCGCGCCCGGACCGACGACGAGCGCTTAGTATTTCAATCTCGCCATGGCAACCCGCTCAGCGATTCGAATCTTCTGCACCGGCATTTGAAACCGACCGGGTTGAAGATCGGAGCGCCATGGCTCAACTGGCACACTCTCAGGCGCACCCACGCTACTTTGTTGCAGGTGGCCGGAGCGTCTTTGAGAGATGCGCAAGTACAACTTGGTCACAGCAAGATGTCCACAACGCTAGAGCTCTACACGGTGCCGATTCCCGCGCACTTGCGGGAAGCAGTCGAAAACCTTTCGCAATTGGTGACGAATGGTGACGAGTTTGGCCAAATTGCGGAGGGACTTCTTACCACTATTCAATAGAATCAAGGGGATAGATGGTAGGCCCGAACGGGCTCGAACCGTTGACCTCCACCGTGTCAAGGTGGCGCTCTAGCCAACTGAGCTACGGGCCTATCAACTGCTCACAATCTTAACACAGCGGCCGTGCGCTGCTCTTCCGCCGCGGCTACTGGTTCTTAATCACTTCGCCACCCTTCATCACGAAGTGCACGCTTTCCAGCACGTGCACGTCCGCCAGCGGGTCGCCCTGCACCGCCACGATGTCTGCATATTTTCCCGGCTCCAGAGTTCCCACGCGGTCGGACCATCCGAGCAGGTCCGCCGCATTCACCGTCGCCGCCTGAATGGATTGCAGCGGGGTCAGCCCCATCGAAACCATTTTGCCGAACTCGTGCGCGTTCAAACCGTGCGGATACACCGCCGCGTCCGTGCCGAACGCGACCTTCACTCCTTCCTTGAACGCGTGCGAAATATTTTTTTGCGCGATGGGCAGCACAATCTTCGCCTTCTCGATCATGCTCGGCGTTAATCCCAGCGTCTGCAGATTTTCGGTCAGCCAGTCTTCCAGATACACGGTCGGCACCAGGTACGTCCCGCGCTCCTTCATCAATTGAATGTCTTCGTCATTGATGTAGCTGCCGTGCTCGATCGAATCCACGCCCGCCAGCACCGCGTACTTGATCCCGATAGCGCCGTGCGCGTGCGCCGCCACTTTGCGGCCCAATCCGTGCGCGGTGTCCACGATTGCTTTCATTTCTTCGGGGCTGTATTGCGCGAGCGCCGGGTCATCGCCTTCGGAAAGCACGCCGCCCGTCGCCATGAACTTGATCACGTCCGCGCCGTACTTGATGTCCTGGCGCACTTTCAACGTCACGCCATCCACGCCGTCGGCGACGCCGTCGTCCGACCAATGATATTGCGGTGCGAGAAAATTGTTGTCCGCGTGACCTCCCGTGATTCCCAGCGGGGGCCCAGACACCAGCATGCGCGGCCCCGGCACATCGCCGGCCTTGATCGCATCGCGCAGCGCGATGTCGGAATACCCGCTGGCACCCACGTTGCGCACCGTCGTGAATCCGGCCTCGAGCGTTACGCGAGCATTGCGCGCGCCCGTGAGCGCCTGTCGCGGATAAGACGCGTGCAAGCCAGCCGGACCGGAATCGTACGGCGTCATGGTCAAATGGGTGTGGCAATCGATCAGCCCGGGCAGCACTGTCGCGTGCGAGAGGTCTATCATTTTGGTCCCGGCCGGCAACTGGCTGGAGATTTCCGCGGTCTTGCCGATGGCTTTGATCCGGTCGCCTTCAATCCAGATGGTCTGATCGCTCAGATAATTTCCGGTGCGCACATCCAGCACTTTTCCCGCGTGGATGGCTACTTCGGCGGGCGCCGCGCTCTTCGCCGTCTGTGCAGCGCAGACCCACGCCATGCTCGAAACCATAAAAGCCAGAATTCCCAGACGCTTCATCTCCTACCTCCCCATTTGCTCGCACATTGCACAGCGCGTGGGATTGTATCCCTCTCGCGCGAAATCTTCCGGCAATATTTTGTTTCCTCGCCGCATCCCGTCTCCCAATCGCTCGCGCTGGAAATCCCGCGCAATTATTTTTGAGCAACGCTTGACACGCGCGGCGGATGCTGTATGATTATGCAGTGTTATGCATAAATGTGCATAAACAAACATGGGCGCTCATAAAAAATTCCGGCAAGGCCAGATCCTGAAGCTCCTCACCGGCGAAGCAGTCGCCAGTCAGGATGATCTGCGCCGCCAGCTCATCCACCTGGGCGTGCGCGTCACCCAAGCCACGCTCTCCCGCGATCTCCGCGAGTTGCGCCTGGTGAAAACCGTGGACGGCTACAAACCGCTCGCGGCCGCTAAAGCCGACGAAGCGTCGCCGGTTCCCGCTCTGGCGCGGGCGCTGAAAGAGTTCTTGCTCGATATCCGCCCCGCACAGAATATGCTCGTGCTCAAAACTCCTCCCGGAGGCGCGCAGCCTCTCGCCGCCGCGGTGGACTCCGAGCGCTGGAAGGAAGTCGCCGGCACACTGGCGGGCGACGACACTGTGCTCATCATCACGCCGTCGCGCACCGCTCGCGGCGCCATTCAAAAACGTGTGGAGGAAATGCTGCGATGACAGACCCGTTACGGGTCGCCGTCGTCGGAGCAACGGGCTACGCAGGATTCGAGTTGGCCCGCCTCCTTCTTCGGCACCCCAATATTGAAAAACCGACTTTTTATTTGCGCGAAGGCCACGCTGGCGTTCGCTGCCTCACCGAGCTATATCCACAACTGCGCGGATGGGGCGAAGCGCCCTGCAAACCGCTTTCCGTGGAGGCGATCGCGAGCAGCGGCGCGCAGGTCGTGTTTCTTTCCACCCCTCACGAAGCTTCGCTAGAACTCGTGCCTGCGCTGCTCGCCGCGAATCCCGCGCTGCGCATCGTGGACCTCAGCGGGGCGTACCGTTTTCGCTCACCGGAAACTTTTGCTCACTG
>Ga0209447_10000606_pt1 | contig 10135 bp, 7 predicted proteins | sample BogFormECP04_OM3_FD_188243 | JGI IMG/M metagenome (GOLD analysis project Ga0209447, IMG submission 188243) | Bog forest soil microbial communities from Calvert Island, British Columbia, Canada - ECP04_OM3 (SPAdes) (version 2) | ecosystem: Environmental > Aquatic > Freshwater > Wetlands > Bog ... | reverse complement strand
GGCGTCGCAGCGTAAGATGCCGCATCATGGCTCGACCCAAAACTCCCTCGCCTGCGCATCCTGAACCGAGTCGCCACGAACACGGCCTGCCGGCGCTCAAGCCGCTGCGCGTGCTGGTGGCCGGTGAGGTGATCCTCGATCGCTACCTGTGGGGCGACGTCGCTCGAATCTCGCCCGAGGCTCCCATTCCGATTCTGCGCGTGCAGCGGCGCGAGGAGAAGCCGGGCAACGCGGGTTTCGTGATGGCGAATCTGCGCGCGCTGGGGGCTGACGTAAGCGCGCTCAGCGTCGTCGGCGCAGATCGCAACGGCAGCTTGCTGCGCGAAATTTTCGCCGATCTCGGAATCGACACACGCTCGCTGCTGATCGATCCGGACCGGCCCACTATCGTCAAAGATCGAATGCTCGGCTCGGTGCAGGCGGCCCATCGCGGGACCCAGCAACTGCTGCGCGTCGACGAGGAAGACCCGACTCCACTCAGGCCGCCGCGCGAACGGCAGCTGATCGCGCGCCTCAAATCGGTAATGCGCAAATGCGACGGCGTTCTGATCTCCGATATCGACAAGGGGATCCTGACGCCGGCCGTGCTGCGCGCGCTGATCGACGGCGGCCGCGCATGCGGTATCCCGGTGATCGTCGATCCGCGCCGCACCGATGACTTTTCGATCTATCGCGGCGCCACCGCGCTCACGCCCAATCGATACGAAACCGAAGTCGCGACCGGCATCCGCCTGACCGACCGCGGTGCGTGGCGCAAAGCGGCTGAAACCCTCGTGCGCAAGCTCGGCCTCGAGGCCTGCCTGATTACGCTCGACCGCGACGGCATGTATCTGGCGGAGCGCAGCGGCAAAGACACCTACGTGTCGACCGCACCGCGCGAGGTTTACGACGTGACGGGCGCGGGCGACGTGGTGCTCAGCGTGTTCGGGATGTTCGCGATTGCGGGACTCGGCTTCTCGTCGGCGGCCACGATTGCGAACCTGGCCGCGAGTATCGAGGTGACGCGCATCGGCACCGAAGTGATCACGCGCGAGGATCTCGCGCGCGCGTTGAGCCCCGCGCACGCCAGCTATGAGCGCAAAATCCATTCTGCCGACGAGCTCAAGGCCGCGCTCGAGCGCGAGCGGCGCGCCGGCCGCCGGATCGCATTCACTAACGGATGCTTCGACCTGCTGCACGCCGGCCATATCCAGTCGCTTGCGTTTGCGCGCGCGCAAGCCGACCTGCTGGTGGTCGGACTCAACAGCGATCGCAGCGTGCGGCAACTGAAGGGCGACGGCCGCCCGGTCTATCCAGTGGCTGAGCGCGCGCGAATCCTCGCCGCGCTCGAAGCGGTGGACTACGTGGTGGTCTTCGACGAAACGCGCGCCGAGAAAATTATTCGCACGGTCAAGCCCGACGTTTTGATCAAGGGCGAGGATTGGCGCGACAAGACTGTAGACGGTCAGCTGTTCGTCGAATCGCGCGGCGGCAGAGTGGCGCTGGCGCCGCTGCTCGGCGGACGCTCAACGAGTGGGACAATCGATCGGATGAATTCTAATTCGCGGGTCGGGAAAAACGGCGCGTGATCTGATCGGTGAATTGCTTGAGTTCCGGCAGCCCAAGTATCCAGGCACCGAGAAAATACAGTCCGCCGTAAGTCGAAAGGATCGCCAGGCCCTGGACGCGCGGGCCGAAGCCCGCCATGTGAAGCTTCATGAAGAATCCGACCGCAGCCGCTCCCAGGGCCAGCGCCCACAACTTCGCCAGGTACGATTGCTCCAGTCCGGTCCAGCCGACGCGCTTATTCAGCGCCCGTCGCAGCAGCGCGAACTCGACCCATCCCGCGACGCCCGCCGAGATTGTTAATCCCGCGACGCCCCACTTCTGCGCGATTCCGAGCATGTGCGGCAGCGGAATCGCACACGCGTAGCCGAGCGCCAGTGTCAGCCCAACGCGAATCAACGCGTACCGCAGCGGAGTGCGCGTATCGAACAGCGCGTAGAAAGCGGAGTTGTAAAGCCGGCCCATCGTGGCGGCCAGCAGCCCGACGCCCGAGCCTGCGAGAACGGCCCACACGTACACGGCGTCGGCGCGGGTGAACGCGCCGGATTGATAAATCATCGCGACGATCACGTCGCCGAGAATCAGGAAGGCGGCCGACGATGGGACGACCATGAACGCGATTTGGCGGAGCCCCCGGTTGAGCCGCGCGCGGAGAATTGCGCTCATCTGCTCGGGCATCGCGCCGGCCGCGCGCGACATCGCAGGCAACTCCGACGCTGCGACCGAGTAGCCGAACAGGCTGATCGGCATCATATAGAGGAGCTGCCCGTAGTTGAGCGCGGCGACGGCGCCGGTCGGCAGCAGGCTCGCGAGAATGTTGTCGATGTAAGTGCTCAGGTTGACCACGCCGCGGCTGATGACGACCGGCGTGAGATTGTGGAACACGGCGCGCAGCGGAACGGCGACGCGGGCGAAATCGATCCGATGCTTGCGCAGGAGCGCAAGGGTCTGCGGCACCTGCACGGCGATTTGCAAAGCCGATCCGACGACCGAGCCCCACGAGATCGCGATCGCGAGCCCGTCCTGCGAACGGCGCGGGCCGTAGTAGAGGAGCGCCGCGATCATCGCGACGTTCCACGCGACGGGCGCCGTGTACGAGACGAAAAATTTGTGATTACTGTTGAGGACGCCGAGAAACCACGCCGACATCACGAGCAGGCCCGCGCCGGGAAACAGGATGCGCACGATTTGAATCGTCAGGTCGCGCTTGTCGCCCTCGAAGCCGGGCGCGATCACGTCGATGAGATACGGCGTTACCAGCACGCCGATCGCAACCAGCACCGTCACGCCAACGGTCATGATCGCGCCGACGCCCCATGCGAGCATGTCGGCGGTCTCGGCGTCGCCCTCACCGAGCAATTTGCCGTAGACCGGAATGAACGACGCCGACAGTACGCCCTCGCCGAACAGGTTTTGCAGGATGTTCGGGATGCGGAAGCCGGCTTTGAACGCGTCCGCCGTGGCCGAGTCGCCGAGGAAATGCGCGAAGATGCTGTCGCGAACGAGGCCGGCAATCCGGCTGAGCAGTACGCCGACGGCGATGGTGCCGGCGTGGTTCGCGCTGGAGCCGGTCGACGAGGCAACTGCGGGGCGTGGCACGACGCTCTCTTCGTCGCGTTCTTGTTTGGGTGCGATTTCGGCCAAGGTACCTCTGCCGCGAAAAGTATACCGACCGCGTCGGGCGCGTAGTAGCAGGTGACGCAGGCGCGCTACAATCAGCGGGTGAGTTTTTCACTTTACGTTCATATTCCGTGGTGCCAATCGAAGTGCCCCTACTGCGACTTCAATTCGCACGCGGCGGCGTCGTGGCCGGAGGAGCAATACACCGGCGCGCTGATTTCGGAGCTGGAACATCGCGCCGGCACGCCGCCGTACGCCGGCGAACGCATCCGCACGATCTTCTTCGGGGGCGGAACGCCGTCGCTGTTCGATCCCAAATCCATCGGCTCGATCATCGACGCCGCGAATCGGATTTGCGGAATCGAAGCGGACGCCGAGATAACGCTCGAAGCGAATCCCGGCACCGTCGATCTCGCGAAACTCGGCGGCATGCGCGCGGCAGGCGTGAATCGGATCAGTTTCGGTGCGCAGTCGTTCAATGCGGCGACGCTCAAGTTTCTCGGCCGCATCCACAGCGCGGACGAAACCCGAGCGGCGGCGAAGATGGCGCATCGGGCGGGTTTCGAGCGGCTCAATCTCGATTTGATTTTTTCAGTGCCGGGGCAGACCGTCGCCGATGTTCTGTTCGACATCGAGTCGGTGTGCGCGCTCGAACCGGATCACATATCGGCATACAACCTGACCTTCGAGGAAGGCACCGCTTTTTTCACCGATTTGAAGCGCGGACGAATCAAACAGCTCGCGTCCGACGATCAGGCCGCGATGTATCAAACGGTGCGCGAGGAAATTCCGCGGCGCGGCTATGCGATGTATGAAATTTCGAACTACGCGGCGCCCGGCCACGAAGCGCGGCACAATCTAACGTACTGGCGCGGCCAGACTTACCTGGGAATCGGCGCGGGTGCTCACAGCTATGCGGGCGACGGGCGCGGCGGCCGTCGATGGTGGAACGAGAAACTGCCGTCGCGCTATATCGCGGCAATCGAGGAACGCGCAATCGCAGAGGCTGGCGCCGAGACTTGCGACGAAGCCACCGCGCAAAGTGAATTCGTGTTCCTGAATCTGCGGCTGCGCGACGGCTTCGCGCTGGCCGATTTCCACGAGCGCTTCGGCCGCAACTTCGAATGCATCTTCGGCGGCGTCGCCACTCCGCTGTTCAACAACGGCTTGCTGACGCTCGAGCGCGGCCGTATCAAGCTGACCGACCGCGGCCTCGAGATGGCGGATTCGGTCTTCGCCGAATTCGTTTAAGCGCGCGCGAGCGTGGCGTCGATCAACTCGACGATTCTGGCCGGCGTGGCGAGCCGGATGAAGGCGCCGAGGCGGGGGCCGCGCTGCTGGCCGAGAATCGAGCGATACAACAGCGGGAAAATCTTGCCGGGCTTGTCGTAATTTTCGCGGCCGAGGTCGTAGATTCTCTTTTCGATTTCCTCGGCGCTCGCGTTTTGGTTTTCGCGCAGCCAGGCCACGAGAGTTATTAGTTGACCGCGCTCCGCATCTGACGGCGTGTAGGGCTGTTTGGTTGGCTCGATAAAGTCGCGATAGAAATTCAGCGCGCATTCCATCAGCGCGCGGCCCATCTTCTCGGTCTCGGCGTCGCCCGCGATCGACGGATCGTAGCGAACGATATAGTTCCAGATGAAATCGCGATCCGAGCTGCCGAGCGCTGCCACCAGGTTCATCATCAGGCCGAAGCTCAGCGCCGAGTTGAAGCGCCGCGGCGTCGTGCTCTGGATCACGTATTCGAGGATCGATTCGCGACGCTGCTCCGCCGACGCCGCTGCGTATTCGCGCACCGCGTCGAGGTATTCGTCGACATATTGCGGGATCGCCTCGAGAAACAATTTGCGCGCGCGCCGCGGATTGAGCAGCAGGAAGTATTTGAGCACTTCGATCGGCGCGTAGCGCGTCCATTGATCGACCGTCACCCCGCGGCCGACCGACTTGGAAACCTTGTGGCCTTCCTCGTCGAGAAACATCTCGAACGGAAATCCCAGCGGCGCCCGCGCACCCATCACGCGGAGGATTTGTCCCGACAGCCGCGCCGAGTCGGTAAGATCCTTGCCGTACAATTCGTAATCGACCTTGAGCACGTACCATCGCAGCGCCCAATCGACCTTCCACTGCACTTTCGCTTTGCCGCCGAGGACCGACTGCTCGCCGCTAAACCCGCATCCGCGAGTGCCGCCCGCGCTCTTTTCGCACGTGAATTCGATCGCGCCGCGCTCGGGGTGATAGGCCGTCACCGAGCGCTCGACGACTTGCCCGCACTTGGGACAAATCGGCATGAACGGCGACCATCCGGCGCGATTTTCCTCGCGCAGCGTCGGCGCGATTATCGCGATTATCTCCGCGCGCTTGTCGAGGATCAGTTTGAGGCCTTCGTCGAATTGCCCCGAGGAATACATCTCGCTTGCGCGCTTCAGTTCGTACTCGACTTCGACCGGCGCCAGGAATCCGCCGAGCAGGCCGATCATATGATCGGCAAAACTCGCGCAGCAGCCGAAGGGGTCGGGGATCTTCGAGACCGGCACGCCCAGGTACTGCTGAGTGGCCTCGCGATTCGGCACGTTCTCCGGCACCTTGCGCAGCCCGTCGAGATCGTCGATGAAAACGATCAGGCGCGACGGCCGCGACGGCTCGAGCAGATGAAACGCCTTGCGCACGAACGACGGGCGCAGAATTTCCGCCATGGTGCCCAGATGCGGCAGGCCCGACGGCCCGAAGCCGCTCTGGAAAATCACCGGCCGCGACGGCGCATACGCTGCGACGCGCTCTGCCAGCCGCCGAGCTTCCTCGCGCGGCCAGAGTTCCGCGGCCGTGCTCGCTTCCGGTTTAGTTGCGCCCGCCATCGAATAAATCCATTGCCTAGTCTTCAGGCTTATCGGGGTTCTTGCCGCGCAGCACGCTCGCGACCGCCTCGTGGATCCACGGATCGATCTGGAGGTCGCGATTTTTCTCCGAGGCGAGCCGCAGTTTAACCGCGCAGTTGCCGCAGATAAAGGCCTGCTGGCTAAAGCCTCCGGTATCCTCGACCGAAATGCGCAACAGCCACTCGGTAAACTCGCGGCGGCAGATCGCGCAATGAAACTTGCCGGTATGTGAATTTGGAGAATCCATAATGAGGGTGTAATTGTATATCATTGCCTCAGCTCTTTGCGCTGTGATATTCCCCTTCAATCGATGAATTTCACGACGGTTCGCCAGGATCTCGCCCGCTGCACGCAATTTCGGACCGCCAGTCCCGTTATTCCACCCCCTCGCGCCCAAGGCGCCCGTACTCGAGCAGTCCGCGACTAAACCGCTGAATTTATCCGTCGTCGCAGGTGCGACACGGGCTTATCTCTTTTTATGGATCAATCGTTCACCAAACAGAAAATCCGCGAATTGCGCGCCATGGTCGGCGAGGGCGATCGTGTGGCGATCGTGCTGCAGGACGATCCCGATCCCGACGCGATGGCCAGCGCGATGGCGCTGCGGACGCTGCTCGGGCGCAATCGGCAGACCACGCCGTTCTTTGCGTTCAAGCCGGTGACGCGGCCGGAAAATCGCACGATGGAGCATCTGCTCGAAATCCAAATCCAGCCGGCCACCACCGAGGAGCTGCGCGGCTTCGACAAGATCGCGATGGTCGATGTGCAGCCGCCGTTCTTCGGCGAGAAAATTCCGCGCGCCGATATCGCAATCGATCATCATCCTGGCTATCCCGGCGGCGCCGCACCGTTTGAGGACGTGCGCACCAAGTACGGCGCGACCGCGACCATCATGACCGAGTACCTGGTCACGGCCGACGAAAAAATCAGCGAGCGGCTCGCGACTGCCCTGCTCTACGGAATTCGCAGCGACACGCTCGCGTTGTCGCGACGCGTGACCGAGGACGACCTGCAGGCGTTCGCGCATCTCTACCCGCTCGCCAACTACGGTCTGCTCCGGCAAATCGATCGTCCTGAGCTGCCCCTGAGTTTCGCGCAAATTCTGGCGCGCGCCATGAAGCGGCTGGTGGTCAAGGATCACCTGGTGGTGCTCAATCTCGGCACTGTCGAGCGCGACGACATCATCGTGCAGATGGCCGACTTCTGTTTGCAGTTCGAGGGCGTCTCGTGGGCCGCGGTCGCGGGCAAGCTCGGCAGCAAGCTCGTCATCAGCGTCCGCAACTACGGCATGAGCGGCCACAACGCAGGCGAGGTGGTGAAGAATCTGTTCGGCGATATCGGCAGCGCCGGCGGGCATCGCAACATGTCGAAGGCGGTGATTCCGCTGCGCGCGTGGCGCCGGCGCGAGGGCACTACGCGCGACGCAGAAATCGAAACGCGCCTGCGCGAGCTGTTCGGCACCGCCGTCAGACGCATCGCGGCTGAAGTTGCCGCGGCTCGCAGCGCGACGGCGCGCAATGGCAACTGACTCGTGGCGCGCGCCGAGTCCAGGCCACCGTTTACCGGTTTCGCCGATTTCCATATCGTAAGTGACGCCATGATTTTTCTGCTGCGATGAGTTCGAGCCCTTCCAAGATGACCGCGATGGAGTTCCTCGCGCCGATGATTGTCGGCTGCGCGCTCTTCATGGAGATGCTCGACTCGACGGTCATCTCGACCGCGCTGCCCGCGATGGCCAAGTCGCTGGGCGAAGATCCGATCAAGCTCAACCTCGCGATCACTTCGTACCTGCTGAGCCTCGCCGTCTTCATCCCGATCAGCGGCTGGATGGCGGATCGATTCGGGGCGCGCACCATCTTCCGCAACGCGATCATTATCTTCACCTTCGGCTCGGTCTTGTGCGGATGCTCGCACTCGCTGCCCCAGTTGGTCGCCTCGCGAATTCTGCAGGGCTTCGGCGGCGCCATGATGGTTCCGGTCGGCCGCCTGATCGTGCTGAAGACCATCCCCAAATCGGAACTCGTCACCGCGATGTCCTATCTGACCGTGCCTGCCGTGCTGGGTCCGGTAGTCGGGCCGCCGGTCGGCGGCTTCATCGTGACGTATTATTCGTGGCGCTGGATTTTTTTCATCAACGTGCCCATCGGCATGATCGGTATCACGCTGGTGATGTGGTACATCCCCAACATCAAAGAGGACGTGACGTTCCCGCTGGACTTCCGTGGCTTTCTGCTTACCGGCCTCGGACTGGCGGGGTTGGTCATGGGCTTCGAGTCGATCGGCCGCAACGTCATCCCCGCGAGCATCATCATGTGCGTGATGGCCGCCGGTGGCGTCTGCATGGCGCTGTATATCCTTCACTCTCGGCGCATGGACTATCCGATCATCGATCTCGACCTGCTGAAAATTCCGACCTTCCTCGTGGCAACTCTCGGCGGCGGACTTTATCGGATGGGCATCGGCGCGTTGCCGTTTTTGCTGGCGATGCTGTTGCAGGTGGTTTTCGGCCTCTCTCCGTTCGCTTCGGGCATGCTGACCTTTACCAGCGCGGCCGGCGCACTGTTCATGAAGGCGACGGCGACGCCGATCATTCGCCGGCTCGGTTTTCGCTCGGTGCTGATTTCCAACGGCGTGATCAGTTCATTCATCATGATGAGCTATGCGCTGTTCCGTCCGACGACGCCGCACTTCCTGATCGTGACCGCGCTCTTGCTGGGAGGATTCTTCCGCTCACTGCAATTCACCGCGCTCGGAACGCTGGCCTATGCCGACGTGCCCAACCCGATGATGAGCGGCGCCAGCACGCTGTCGAGCATGGCGCAGCAACTGTTCCTCAGCCTCGGCGTGGCGCTCGGCGCGATGCTGCTGCATTTGAGCCTGAGCGCGCATGGCGGTCATTTGACGACCAGCGATTTCACGCCGGCCTTCGTCGTCATGGGATGCCTCGCGCTCGCGTCGTCGCTGCTGTTCCTCCCGCTCGAATATCACGCGGGCGACGAAGTGAGCGGGCGCCAGCGCGGCGTCGAGCTGGCGCACACGCCGCAGACCGTGACCGAAGCGGACTGATCGCGCGAAGTCGTTTACCGAAGCCGTCGATACCTTTATCGTAGTGCTCGTGAATGTGGCGGAGGCGACAGTTGAAGTTCAGAATCGGCTCGGACTTCATCTGCGAGCCGCGTCGGCCCTCGCGCAAACGGCGGCGCAATTCAAATCGAAGATCATGATCGGCGCCGGCAAGGACGATCTCGTCAGCGCCAAGAGCATGACCAGCCTGATGATGCTCGGCGCCGCTCAAGGCTCCAAGCTGAAGGTCCGCGCCGAAGGCGACGACGCCCGCGAAGCTCTCAAGGCAGTGCAGACGCTGTTCGACGACAAATTCGGCGAAGAATAGAAACCCTATCTTGATTCTGTCCGATTGGTCAGTTATACCTTCTCTACTTGAAAATCTTGAGGCGCGCTGCTGATTTTCGGCTTTTTTCGCTGTCCGGCAGGCGCTATGCTGACCCCTCGGAATAAAACTAAGTTGAACCCCTCAGTCTCGCGCGCCATCCGCATCAGTTGAATCCCGGTCTGCGACGGGCCACCTCGAAAGGCGCCTTGCAAGGAGCAATCGCGAATAATGCCGCTTAAGGATTTCCTGTTCACCTCGGAGTCGGTCTCCGAAGGCCATCCCGACAAAATGTGCGACCAGATCTCGGACGCCGTCCTCGACGCGCACCTAGCCGAGGATCCCAACTCGCGCGTCGCGCTCGAGTCACTCGCCAAGACCGGGCTGATCGTGCTCGCGGGCGAGATTACCAGCAAGGCGCGTCCTGACTACGTGAAAATCGCGCGCCAGACCGCGCTCGAAATCGGTTACAACAGCACCGAAGTCGGCTTCGACGGCAACAGTTGCGCCGTCCTGACCGCCATCGAGCCGCAGTCGGCGGATATTTCGCAGGGCGTCACCGAGGGCGAAGGCCTCCACAAGGAACAGGGCGCCGGCGACCAGGGCCTGATGTTCGGGTTCGCATGCGACGAAACGCCCGAGATCATGCCGCTGCCGATCGCGATGGCGCATCGTCTGATGGAAAATCTCACCAAGCTGCGCAAGACCC
>Ga0209447_10000603_pt1 | contig 10148 bp, 11 predicted proteins | sample BogFormECP04_OM3_FD_188243 | JGI IMG/M metagenome (GOLD analysis project Ga0209447, IMG submission 188243) | Bog forest soil microbial communities from Calvert Island, British Columbia, Canada - ECP04_OM3 (SPAdes) (version 2) | ecosystem: Environmental > Aquatic > Freshwater > Wetlands > Bog ... | reverse complement strand
GAATCAATCGGCCTCAGGCGGCTACGAAGAAGCCAAATGGGGCTACGACGCGCTGATGGCCGATAAGGACCAGGAATCGCTGCGATGGCTGCGCGATGCAGTGACCTACCAGCCGAAGTCGGGCCTCTTTTGGAACAACCTGGCAATCGCGCAAGGCAGGCTGAAAGACTACCCGGCTGCTCTGGCCGACTACCGCAAAGCCGCTGAACTCGGTGAAGCGGATGCCGCCTATCACCTTGGCTCGCTATACGGCAACGGGCAATATGGGCTGACGAAAGACGCGGCGCAGGCGCTCTCCTGGTACATCAAGGCGGCCGAGCAAGGGAACACCAACGCCATGAACGGTGCCGCCTGGACCTACGCGACGAGCGAAGACCCCGCGATTCGCAATCCGGCCGCCGCGCTCGATTACGCTCGCAAAGCCATCAAACAGGAGGGCGAGAATCCCGAGCCGGGACATCTAGACACCCTGGCCGAAGCCTTCTACGCCAATGCGCAGTACGAAGACGCGGTGAAAACGGAAGAGCAAGCCATCGAGTTATCGGACGAAGACGAGAAGAAGGACTATCAGGCGAACCTGGAAAAGTATCGAAAGGCGTTGCACGGCCGGAAGCCGAAGACCGGGGCGGAGTAGGTTCAGGCGGGAACGGGTGCTCCCCGGCGCCAAGGCGGCCCGGCAACCCCGGGCAACGTTGGCAACGTTGGCAACGTTGACCCTGGGCTTTCAGCCCCCAGCGCCTCGCATGCTATACTGCGCTTATTGAGGGTCTACCGGCCTGAGGTCAGCGGCTGGCCGGCCCGCGAAGGATGGCGTATGGAACTGTTTGCTCCCATGCATTTGTTTATCATCCTGATCATTGTGGTGCTGCTGTTTGGCGGGAAGAAAATCCCCGAAGTGATGAAGGGCCTGGGCGAGGGCATCCGCAGCTTCAAGGAAGGCATGTCGGGCACCCAGCAGCCGCCGCAACCTCCACCGCAGCAGCAAACGCCGCCGCAGAATCCCCCGGCGCAGACTCCGCACTGAGAAGGTCCAGGGCGCGACATTCAAATCAGGCTTTTCTCCGGCGTCCCGCAGGCTCGGGACGCCTTTTGTTTTTGGCCGCATTTTCCGGTCTGGGAACGGGCATTTGCAACATGCGGTAGAGCCGCGCCAGCGGCAGCCCCACCACGTTGAAGTAGCACCCCTCGATGCGCATCACAAACCTGCCGCCCCGGCCCTGCACTGCGTAGGCCCCGGCCTTGTCGTCGGGCTCGCCGGTGGCCACGTATTCATCAATTTCGCGGTGGCTCAGGCGCGCGAACCACACGTTGGTGCTCTCCACCTCGCTCCGCAGAAAGCCAAAGCGACGCCAGCGATGCGCCCCGGGCTGGCGCACCACGCGGAGAATCGCAAGTCCGGTGAGCACGCGGTGCCTGCGCCCGGAAAGAAGCCGCAGCATGCGCCGCGCATCCCCGCGCGACTTCGGTTTTCCCAGGATCTTTCGCCCCGCCACCACCACGGTGTCTGCGCCGATCACCACCGCGTCTCCCTCGATGCCGAGCGACGCGGCCAGCGCCTTTTCCCGCGCCAGGCGCTTTACGTGCTCCGCGGGCGTTTCTCCCTTGCGCGCGGACTCATGCACATTCGCCGGGCGCGCTTCAAACGCGAACCCCGCGTCGCGCAGAATCTCCGCGCGGCGCGGCGATGCCGATGCCAGGACGAGCCGCACGGCGGGAACTCTCGCCATCACGCTTCACGATCTCCCATTGCGTCAGCCGCCTCCGCTTTCGACCATCCGAACAGCCGCGCAATCGTCCGCGCATCCGCCTGCGGATGCCACTCCATGTATTTCGCCGCGAGCACGCGCCGCGCGGCGGCCGGCTCGATTTGCCGCGCGCTGGCCGCGGCCGCCGGAAACGCCCGGGCCGTCAATTCAAAGCGCGACGACGCCCACGCGCCCGTTTCCTGCTCCGCGCCGGAATGCACCACCAGCAGCAGCCTCGAAAGCTGCAGCATGCCTTTCTTGAAGCGGCGGTTTCCGGCCGTCGTCTCAAACCGGCACGCGTGCCGCAGCTCGAGCGTGGCCATCGGGCCGTGCCCGGCGAGCGCGGCCCAGATCGTGCGCGCGTCGGCGGTGATGCGCCCGGCGGCGTAGGCGCGGTCGAAATCGCCCGGGCCAAACGCGCTCCCTTCCCCGGCCAGAAAGTGCGGCAATAGCTTTAACGAAATAAACGTCCCGCGCCCTTTGAAGTATTTCGTGTAAAACGCGCGGCGCTGCCTGCCGAATTCATCCTTCCATTTCCAGATGCGCAGGCAGTATTGGTCCCAGGTGGTGCACTCGCGCCGAGCGCAGGCGTAGTAGAGCGAAGGCAGCGGCAATCCCTGGACGGGAAACAGCAGGCAATAACCGGCCGCATCGATGAACCGCACCGCGTCTGCCGCCGTCACCACCCGCTTCTGAGCGGAAAGCCGTCCGGAGCGTCCGGCCCTGCCGCTTCCACGGGCGAAGGGCAGGTCAAACGACGACGGATTCTTCATACTCGCCAAACACGCGGCGCAACGCGTCCGCGATTTCGCCCACCGTCGCATACGCCTCGACGGCGGCCAGCACGGTGGGCATCAGGTTTTCGGCGCCTCGGGCGCGGCGCTCCACTTCCGCGATGGCCGCGGCAGTCTTGGCCGAGTCGCGGCGCGCCCGCAGTGCGCGCAGGCGCTCCACCTGCGTCCGTTCGATTTCCGGATCGATGCGCAGCAGGGGAATCGGCGGATCATTCTCGGTCTGGAACCGGTTCATGCCCACCACCACGCGTTCCCCGCGCTCCACAGACATCTGGTACTCGAACGCCGCCTTCTGGATTTCCGCCTGCACGTAGCCCTGCTCGACCGCGCGCAGCATGCCGCCCAGCGCGTCAATGCGCCGCAAGTATTCGGTGGCGCGGCGTTCGATTTCCGAGGTGAGCGCCTCGATGGCATAGGAGCCGCCGAGCGGGTCAATCGTGTTGGCCACGCCCGTCTCGTGCGCCAGGATCTGCTGCGTGCGCAGCGCCAGCAGCGCCGTCTGCTCCGTGGGCAGCGCCAGCGCCTCGTCGAGCGCGTTGCAATGCAGGGATTGGCATCCGCCCAGTACCGCGGCGAGCGCCTGGATGGCCACGCGCACCAGGTTGTTTTCCGGCTGCTGCGCCGTCAGCGAAGAGCCTGCCGTCTGCGCGTGGAAGCGCATCAGCAGCGAGCGCGGGTCGCGCGCATGGAAGCGCTCCTCCAGCACGCGCGCCCACAGCCGCCGCGCCGCGCGGTATTTCGCCACTTCCTCCAGCAGGTCGTTGTGCGCGTTGAAAAAGAAAGAGAGCTGCGAGGCAAACTGGTCTACCTGCTGCCCGGCCTCCACCGCCGCCTGCACGTACGCGATGGCATTGCCCAGCGTGAAGGCCACTTCCTGATCCGCCGTCGAGCCGGCCTCGCGGATGTGATACCCGGAAATCGAAATCACGTTCCAGTTGGGCGCTTCCGTGCGGCACCAGGCGAACATGTCCGTCACGATGCGCATCGCCGACTTCACCGGATAGATGTAGGTGCCTCGCGCGATATATTCCTTCAGCACGTCGTTCTGCACGGTGCCGGCCAGGCGCTTCACATCGGCGCCCTGGCGTTTGGCCACGGCTACGTAGAGCGCCAGCAGGACCGACGCGGTGGCGTTGATGGTCATCGAGCTCGACACGCGCTCGAGTGGAATGCCCTCGAACAGCGCGAGCATGTCTTCGAGCGAGTCAATGGCCACGCCCACGCGGCCCACTTCTCCCAGCGCGAGCGTGTGGTCGCTGTCGAGTCCGATTTGCGTCGGCAGATCGAACGCCACGGAAAGCCCGGTCTGGCCCTGATCGAGCAGGTAGCGGAACCTGCGGTTCGTCTCCGCGGCGGTGCCGAATCCCGCGTACTGGCGCATGGTCCACAGCCGGCCGCGATACATCGTGGGATAAACGCCGCGCGTGAAGGGGAATTCGCCGGGATAGCCGATGGCGGTCTCCGGGTCCGTGCCGGCCAGGTTTTCCGGCGTGTAGAGGCGCTCGAGCGGCAGCCCGGAGAGCGTGCGGAACTCTTCCTGTCTCTCCCCTTTCCCGGGCTTCTCGGGGGAAACGCCGGGGGGCTGCGTGGGTTTTGTGGTCATTTTCCGGTCATCCGGCCATCTGCTGGGTGCGCGAGAACTCAGCGCACGCGGCGCGCGCTGCGAAACGAAGCCACCGAGAATGCAACCATCGCCAGCGTAAACGTCACCGCCACGCCCACAGACCAGAGCTCCGAGCCGGGCGGCGGCATTGCCGGGCGTGACTTCCAGTAGCGCCAGGTGGAGAGCGCTCCGCTGGCGGCCAGCAGCAGAAACGCCGTTCCCGCGACCTCGTGCAAAAGCTGGCGAGTCACCCGCCACAGCGTCTCGAGAAACGTCACCAGCGCCCGCCACAGCGCCACAAAGAACTGCCCGCCCATATTTGCGATTGTAGCGCAGTCCCGCCGTCGTCCGGCGTTTTGTGCTGCAGAACAGCTCGCCGCCGGCCACTAACCCCCATCTTGCCCATACGTTGCCGCTCTGTAAACCCCCGGTAACCTACGGGCTTGTACCCTCCGCCGCGCGGCACTAAAATGGCACAGTTGTACTCGGGAGGCCCGACGTGCAGCTTGACGATAACCTCAAGCAGGTGCTCCGCGAACTTGGCCGCGCCATCAACGAGGCAGTTTCGGATTCAGAGCGCATCCAGAAGGCCATCGGCGGAGTGCGCTCGGCCGGCTTTGACATTGTGCTGAAACTCGACGCCACCATCGGCCTCGCGCCCCGCGAATCGAAGCCCGTGCGCATGACCGTGCAGGACCGCCGCTTCCTCGATTCCCTGCGCATCCGCGTGGACGACGAAATCCTGGACGACGAAACCGATGAAGAGCGCATGCAGATGACCGCCCAGGACATCAAATTCCTCCGTTCGCTGAAGATCAGCGTGGAAAACATGGATGACTAAGCGCATCACCACCGCGGTTATCGCATCCCTGGCGCTGCTTTCGGGCGCCGTGGCGCCGCTCGCTGCGCGGCAAAGCTCCAGCCCAACCCCGCCGGTTGTCGCGCTATCAACGCCCACCATAGTCAAAAAGCAGAGGCCGCCGATGGATCGTTACAAGGGCCGCGTCGTCTCCTTCAACCTGGCCCAGATGATCGTGCAAAACGTCGAAAACGAAAAAATGATGTGGACCTTCCAGTATGCCGTGCAGTTGAAACCCCACGTGCTGGACCTGCTGAACGCCGGCGGCTATCAATACGGAGACCGCGTCGAGGTGTTTTGCAGTCCCGGCACGACCGTAGCCGTCAGAATCAAGGGCAGACCCTCGAAGCCAATCTGACGTCCCTTCCGGTATCTGGCGCCCCAACGCCCCAGCACGCCATCGCCCGCCTGTAATAGAATTCGTACGCTCGCCAGCCTGAACGATACGTTGCCCGGTAGCATCGGGCAGAGCGCTCCATGATTCGCGAACCCGCCGTTGCCGGAACCTTCTACCCGCGCGATCCCGCGCAGTTGGCGCGCGAGGTGAGCAGCTTCGTGAGCCGCTCGGCTGGCCCGAAGGATGCCTCCCGCTCCGCAGTCGAGGACGGCGTCGATCCGAAAATCGAAGTCGCTCCCCTGCGCGCTCTCGGCTGCATCGTGCCCCACGCCGGATACATGTACTCCGGCGCCGTCGCAGGAGAAGTCTTCTCTCGTCTCGATCTCCCGCAGCATTTCATCATCCTCTGCCCGCGCCACTACCGGCAGGGCGCGCCTCTGGCGATTCTGAGTGAAGGCGCGTGGCGCACTCCGCTGGGCGATGCCCAGGTGGACACCCCGCTGGCCGAGGCGCTGGCGCGCGCCTGCCCGTTGCTGCGGGAAGACGCGGTCGCTCATGCCCCCGAGCACGCCATCGAAGTCCAATTGCCATTCCTGCAGAAAATCGCGCCCGGCTTCCGTTTCGTTCCCATCGCGCTGGGCACAGACCGCTTCCAGGCATTCGAAGATCTGGGCCGCGCCGTCGCCGCCGTGATCGCCACGCACAAGGAACCAGCGTTAGTCATCGCCAGCTCCGACATGAATCACTACGAAAGCGACCAGATCACGCGGCAGAAGGATGCACGCGCCATCGAACCCATTCTGGCGCTCGATCCCCGCGGCCTCTACGACGTCGTCCGCCGGGAAAGCATCTCCATGTGCGGCTACGGTCCGGCAGTCACCATGCTGGTGGCCGCGAAACAACTCGGCGCCACGCGCGCGGAACTGTTGCGCTACGCGACCTCCGCTGAAGTGAGCGGCGATTACGATCGTGTGGTCGGCTACGCGGGAGTTGTGGTGTCGTGATTTGGTGTGCTGACCGCTGGCCTTCTGTCGAGGTTATCGCAAAGGGAACTGCGGAATGCAAGATCTGCGGCATGAAAAACTACTGACGGCAGCTACCTGGACCTGGAAGTTCCCGCGGCCCTCACGGCTTTCCGTGCCCGCCGCCCCCGCCCGAAATCGCGCCGCCGCTATGGCCCCCGCCGGCTGGTGACGTGGTCGCGGAACTCGTGTGCGAATTCCCACTGACGGAAGGCCCAGTTACCGGCGCGCTAAACCCGCCGCCCGGGGTCGTACCGTGGCCGGAATGGAAAATCGAAGGCGCTTGATACCGCGGAACGGCCCCCCCAAGCAATCCGGCGCCGGCGTTTCTCGGCGCGCCTCCCGCCGGCATCCTCTGCGCAGCCACAAAGCTTCTCGGCGCGGCGGCCGCCGGTGACTGCGCGGCAAGCGTGGCCTGCTGCGAGAAACGCACGAGTGCCGCGTCACCCGCTTCGCTCACCGGACGCGAGCCCGCAGTGGCCGAGCCGCGCAGAATCGAATTGGCGGAACGCGACGCGATCCCTTCCGCCGAGTTGGTCACCAGGGCGCGCGACATATTCACGGGCGTGCCGGCGGTCGTCTCCCGCGGATTGCGCGGCACCCAGCCAATCGTGCCCGTGGGCGTGCGCACAAACGCCACCGTCGCCGGACTCCACACAAACGAGTTCGTAGGCGCCCACACCCAGCCGTACCCCGGAGAAAACACCCAGCCTCCATAGTGATACGGCACCCAGCCCCAGGGCTCGGCGCTCACCCACGTGGGACCGAACCCGCCGAAGTTCGACCAATATCCGTTGTAGAACGGAGACCAGCCCAGGCCCACGCCGTACGGCTGCCAGCCGTATCCGTAGCCCGGCAGGTTCACCCATCCGCCGTAAAAGCTCAGATCCGCGAGGCCGTAGCCGAAGGGAGAATCCAGGTAGTTCGAGGTGTTTGCGCGTGCGCCTTCAACGGCGCTGTCGCGGTCCGAGACCCAGCGGTCCCACGCATCTCCGTGGGGATTGGCCTCGAGCAGGCCATCGGAGACTTCGCCACTGTGGAACGCCAGCGTGCGTTTGCTGTTCACATGGAACGTCGTGTCGCGCGAGTCCACGTCCGCAGTGCCCCGCATTACGCTCACGGAGGCCCCATCGTCAAACACGTCCACGCGGAACCGCGCCTTCCCCGGAGGGTGAATCTGCAACTGCCCAGCCTGCACCGCAAAGGAGTCGTCCCTGTCGGGATTCACATAAAACGTCGCCGTGCCCTGCATCACCGTCAGTAGCGATAGCTTCGCGCCATCGTCCAGCGCGAGCTGCGAAAGCTCCATCACCGTATTCGAAGCCATCCAGGCAATCGCGCCATTCTCAAACTCCACCTCGGCGCGCCCGTCCCGGGTGGCCAGCTCCATCCCTTCGCGCAGAGGGGTATTCACCACAGCCTTCTGCCAGGAGGAGCCTCCATCCACACGCCATTGCACGTCGCCGGCCGTGTAGCTCAACCGCACGATGCGGACGTGGCTCAACTCCGCGCCGCGTGCCGCAGGCGCTGCCACAAACAGGCCGAACGCGGAAAGAAGAGCGACAGAGGTGAGTATTCGGCGGAACATGGCTACCTTCCCTTCCAACTGAACACACACTTGGATGGCGCCTTTAGAGGGCGGGTTGCGTCGGCCACAGGACCCAATGGTCGCGCCGCGCTGCCCGCGCGTCAAGCCCGTCGGTGAACGGGTAGCCACGGTCAGTGCCCTTCTGACCGTGGGCCTTTCCCCGAGGTCATCACAACCGGCCTCGCCCCCGGAACCCGCCTTCAATGCCCCCCGGCCCGAATCGTATCCACCAGCGCCCGAGCCTTCTGCCGCGCAATCTCCAGGAATTTCGAATCGCCGGCTATCTGCTCGAGCAGTGGCAGGAAGCGCTCCGGCTGGGCCACGGCCTGGTGGCGCACGTCGTCATCCAGTTGCACGAGCGCCTCGTTCACGCCCAGGCGGTCGTACTTCATGCGCCGCTGCAGCACGGCAAGATCTTCCTGCTCGCGCACCAGACCCTCAAAGATTTGTAGCAGTTGGTTCGCCTTCGAATTCAGCGTGTAGTTGAACTTCACCTCGTTCACTTCGCCGCCCTTTTCGTAACGGAACGTCTTCTCCCCCAGGTTCGCGATGCGGCGCTTCACGTCCAGCGAGAGCCCCCGGAAGTTGTGCAGCTCCCCGGCCAGCGCAAAGATGCGCCCGCGCAGCGCCTGGCTGATCTCCATCGCTTGCGGGTCCGGCTCTTCGTCCAGGCTTCTTTGGTCGCAGGTCCCATGGCCGTTCTCGGGCACGTGGATTTCAGTGAACTCGGGCGAGCTGGATTTGAACACTTTGCGAAACATGATCACGGCGCCGTTCGTCGCCCCTCTCGCCGATTGCGCCGTCGCCGGCGCGCCGAAGGGCGCCGCCGCCGCGGCGAGCAGAGCAAGGCACAAAAACGCCCTGTAGCGCAGGGCGGTAGCCCTGCGGCTTTCCATCCCGCGCCTCAACTTGAAATTGATCCACGCACGCCGCATAGGGATTTTTGTAGGAGTGCTCCGGATGTTCTTCGCGCCGCGCGGGTTCAGGATGCGCGCAGCCGGCCGGCTCCCATACTGGAGGACGACGCGCTCTTTCTGTTGTTATTGCCGCCGTGACTGCCGTTGTTGCTGCCATTGCTGCTGCCGTTGTTGCTGCCATTGCCGTTCCTGCCCGGCGCAAGCGCCCGAGCCACACGCGCCCGCGCGCGCTGGCTGTGAATGTGGCACAGCGCCACGGCCAGCGCATCCGCCGCGTCGTGCGGCTGTGGCAATTCGTCCATCTGCAATTGCGACCGCACCATCACCTGCACCTGTTCCTTGGATGCCTGCCCGTACCCCGCCACGCTCGCCTTGATCTCGCGCGGCGAATAGCTTTCCACAGGCACGTGCACCTGCTCCGCGGCCAGCAGCACCACGCCGCGCACCTCGGCCAGCAGCAGCGCGGTCCTCACGTTCAGCGCGGCAAACGGCGCTTCCACGGCCACCGCCCCCGGCGAAAAATCCTCGAGCAGCTTCGCCACCAGCCGGTGAATGCCCTCCAGCCGCCCCGCCGGACTCAGTCCACGCACCGGCTTCACGGCGCCATAGTGTAGGACGCGGCACGCACGCCCATCGGTTTCCACCACGGCGTAGCCCGTGGCGCCGGCCGCTGCCGGGTCGATTCCCAACACCCGCCCCAACACGCGCCCCAACACGCGCGAGGACGTAGCTGATGGGACTTCAGCCGTGCGGTCCGCTGGTCCTGCAGCAGCTGCCTGCCGCGAAATCAATGATGTGTGGGGGCCATGTGGGGCCATGTGGGCAGTGTACTGCGCGGGACTCTGGCCGCAAAGGGCGGGAAGCGGGGCGTGTGACCCTTCAGTTCGCCCCGACCGCCGCCTGGATTTCCTTCTCGTCCACGTCGAAATTCGAATAGACCTGCTGCACGTCGTCGTGTTCCTCGAGCGTTTCCATCAGCCGCAACATCTGCTGCGCCTGCGAGCCCACGAGCTTCACGTAGTTCTGCGGCAGCATGGAGATTTCCGCCGACGCCGGCGTGATTCCCGCCTTCGTCAGCACGTCGCGCACGGCCTCGAACGCCTCCGGCGGCGTCACGATTTCCCACGACGAGCCGTCGTCCCTCAGATCTTCCGCGCCTGCTTCCAGCACCAGGCCCATCAGCTTGTCTTCGTCCGCCGCTTCTTTCCCTACGGAGATGTCGCCCTTGCGGTGGAACTGCCAGCTCACGCTGCCGTTCTCGGCCAGGTTTCCGCCGTTTTTGC
>Ga0209447_10000601_pt1 | contig 10157 bp, 6 predicted proteins | sample BogFormECP04_OM3_FD_188243 | JGI IMG/M metagenome (GOLD analysis project Ga0209447, IMG submission 188243) | Bog forest soil microbial communities from Calvert Island, British Columbia, Canada - ECP04_OM3 (SPAdes) (version 2) | ecosystem: Environmental > Aquatic > Freshwater > Wetlands > Bog ... | reverse complement strand
ATGGGTAACGAACACGAAGGTGATGCCCACCTGGGACTGGATGTTCATCAATTCGAACTGCGTCTGTTCGCGCAGCTTCTTGTCCAGAGCGCTCAACGGCTCGTCGAGCAGCAAAACCTTGGGCCTGCGTATGAGCGCGCGCGCCAGCGCCACCCGCTGGCGCTGACCGCCCGAAAGCTGGTGGGGCTTGCGTTTTCTCAGCGGCCCGAGCTGCACCATCTCCAGCGCATCCTGAATGCGCTTCAATCTGGCGCTGCCGTCCAGCGCCATGCGGCGCAGCCCGTAGCCGATGTTGTCCTCCACCGTCATGTGCGGGAACAGTGCATAGGACTGAAACATCATGTTGACCGGGCGCTCGTGCGGGGGCACGTGGGTCTGGTCGACATCTTCGATCAGGATTCGCCCCGAGCTCGGCGTTTCGAATCCCGCGAGCATTCGCAGCAGCGTGGTCTTGCCGCAGCCGGACGCGCCGACCAGCGCGAACATCTCGCCCTTGAAGATCCGCAGGTTGACGCTGTCCACGGCGGTAAATGCGCCAAAGGTCTTGGTGACGCTTTCGATGACGATCTGCGGCTTGGCATCGGGATCGAGCCACGGCCGGTCGGCAAGCGATTTAGGCGCCGGGTTCACCTGCTAGAACTCCGCCGGCGGCGTCGCACGTCTCCGCTGCGGCGCAAAGAAAGGACGTTCGACCACTTGCGCACGCGACATCCGACGCTCCCAGACAAGTTCCCGGCTCAAGTAGATTTCCGCCCACACGGTCGAGCCGATCTTAAAATGCGGCGCATTGACCATAGCAAGGGCGATGTTGCGCTTGCAAGTCGGCGACCAAATCGCCGAGCTGATGCTGCCGATTTCCCGCTTACCGCTGTTGTCGCCGTATAGCAGCGCATTGTGCGCAGGTTTGTTGCCTGCGATGTCGAGGCCGACGAGCTGGCGCCGCGCGCCGCGTTGCTGCTCGGTGAGCAGCGCGCGCCGCCCGGTGAAATGCCCCTTGTTGAAGTCCACCAGCCAGCCTAACCCCAACTCGAGAGGCGAGCGGTTGGTAGCCAGACGAATGGTGTGTTCCGCTGATACGAAGTCGACATTCGGGGCTAAGAAGCCCGCCTCGATGCGCGCAATGTTGAGCGCCTGCGAACCGACCGCCCGAATGCCTCGCGAACGCCCTGCCGCCATCAGCGCGTCCCAGATCTCGACGGCCTGCTCGGGTTCCATCCAAACCTCGTAGCCTAGATCGCCGGTGAAGCCGGTGCGCGACACCGTCACCCGGTACTTGTGCAGCGTGAAGTAGCCGATCTCGAACGGCTTGAGCTTTTCCACATCCGTAAGGCCGGCCGCCTTGAGCACAGCGCATGAGGTCGGCCCTTGTAGGCCTAAGGCGGCGATTTGCTCGGTAACCTCGCTGATTTGCACGTTAAACCCCAGCGCCGAGTCCAGCAGCCAGTCGATCTGCCGTTCCGCCGTGCAAATGCGGTACTCGGAATCGCCGAGGCGAAAAATCGTGCCATCGTCGATCAAATGTCCTTCGTCGTTGCACCAGACGCAGTAGGCAACCCTGTCCGGCTTCAGCTTCGCGACATCCCGGGTAACCAGGCGATTCAAGTAGGCGAGCGCGTCGCGGCCGACAACCCGGTATTTGACCATCGGCGTCAGGTCATAGAGCGTCGCCGCATTACGAATGGCAAAGTATTCCTGTTCCGCCGTGGTGAACACATCCACGGTTGTGTAGCCGGCCCAGGGAATGAAACTGTCCACCTGGCTTAAGGCGCGGGCGCGCTGATGAAACGGCGTCTGCAGCAGCGGCTGTTTGAAGTGCGATGTCAGGGTTTCTGTCATGACGAGAGGCCCGCTGTGAGAACCTGTTGTGCGGCGTTGCGGCCGGCGACGCCCATCACGCCGCCGCCCGGATGACAACCGGCGCCGCACAGGAATAGACCCTGGACGGGTGTGCGATATTGCGCGGCGCCCGGCACCGGACGCAGCATCAAGATCTGATCGAAAGCAAGGTCGCCGTGATGCCAATGGCCGCCGCTTGAGCGGAATTGCTGCTCCAGATCCGCAGGCGTCACCACTTCGGCCGCGACAATGCAACTGCGCAGGCCGGGAGCGAAGCGCTCCACAGTATCGAGCGCGCTGTCCAAAAAGCGTTGCCGTCCTTTTTCCCAACTCTCTTTGAGCGCGTACGGCGCATATTGCACGATGGCCGACAGCACATGTTGGCCGGCCGGCGCCAAGCTCGGGTCATTGATACTGGGAACCGAGATTTCCATGACCGGCGACGCCGAGAATTCGCCGTACTTCGCATGGTTGTAGGCATGCTCGATGTACTCGAGCGAGGGCGCGATCAGCAATCGGCCGCGCAGCGCCGCCGCGGAGACTCCCCGAAACGGCGGCGCACGATTCAAAGCGATGTGCAGTTTGGCGGCGAGGCCGCGGCAGCGAATATGATTCACGCGCCGCGCGAATCCGGTGTCGAGGTGCGCAGCACCCAAGAGTGTGAGGAATGTCGTCTTCGGGTCGGCGCTGGAAATTACATTGGGCGCCATGATGCGCTCGCCCGACTCCAGCAGCACTCCGCAAGCTCGATCGGCTTCGACGAGAATCTTGGCCACCGGTGCTGTGGTGCGAATGATGGCGCCGGCGGCAACGGCCGCCTTGGCCACCGCATTGCACAGCGCGCCCATGCCGCCTTTGGGTTGCGACAGCCCCAGGTCACCCGCCGCCGACTCCGCCGCCAGGCGATACAGCAACGTCAGCACCGTGCCCGGCGAGCGCGGACCGAAATTCGCGCCGAGGACCGCATCGAACCCCAGCGCGCCTTTGAGCGCCGCGGAATCGAAGCTCTCTTCCAGCAAATCGTAAACATTCATGCCGCCGATGCGCAGCAGCTCACGCATCTCGCGACGCCCCAGCTTGCGTATTTGCCAGCCGATGCGCAGCAATGCCAAACGATCCGACCATGCCGCCGACCTTAAGCGCGGCGGTATCCTCGAGAACACCGGCGCCAGCGCCGCGGCGAAGCGCCGCATGCGCGCGCCATAGGCCGCGTAGGCCGAGGCATCCGCAGCGGACAATCCAGCTTGATTGGCAGCGCCCGGACTTAAGTCGAGCACAGCTGCGTCAGGGAGCAATGCCGTGGTCGGCAGGCGTTGCGCCGCCCAATCCAAACCGTGGGATTCGAGCTTAAGATCACGGAGCAAGTTCGCAGGCATCAGATGCAAGAGGTGCGCGCCCGCCGAGACCTTGAAGCCGGGAGCGAATTCGCGCGTCGACGCTGCGCCGCCCACTTGGGCAGCAGCCTCTAGCACCAGCACCGATCGGCCTTTGCGGGCCAAGCTGGCCGCACAGATGAGTCCATTGTGCCCCGCGCCAATCACGACGCAATCGTATTGTGCTGGCGCCGCGCCGTGATTAGGCATATTCAATTCGCCAACTTGAGGTCGCGCAGCACGGCGCGCGCGGCGTTCGCGCCCGGCGCACCCATGACGCCGCCGCCGGGATGCGTGCTCGAACCGCACATGTACATGCCCTTCACAGGCCCGCGATACTGCGCATAGCCCGGCACCGGACGATTGAACAGCAACTGATCCATGGTCAGTTCGCCTTGAAAAATATTGCCTTCCGTAAGACCGACTTCGTTCTCGATGTCCCAGGGCGTACGAATCTCGGCGTGCAGAATCAATTCTTTGAAGTTGGGGCTGTGCCTGGCGATCGTGTTGATCACGGTGTCGCCGAAGGCCTGCCGCTTGGCCGGCGTCCAGTCGCCGTCGGCCAAGCGGTACGGACAGTATTGAACGAACACGGACATGTAGTGCTTGCCGTCCGGCACCATGGTCGGATCGATCTGCGAGGGGATCAGCATGTCGATATACGGCGCGCGCGACCAGCGTCCGTCCTTCCAGTCGTCGTAGGCTCGTTCCATCATCTCGATGGTATCGGTGACGTGCATATCGCCGCGGGTCGACGGCGAGCCTTCCGGTATCGCCGGGAATCGCGGCAGTCCGTCCAGGGCAATGTTCAATTTGCCGGAGGAGCCGCGAATCTTGAAGTTCTTCACCTGGCGCAGGAATTCGTCGGGCAGGTCCTTCGCATCCATGGTCTTTAGGAAGGTGCGGCGCACGTCCAGATTGGATATCACCAGCTTCGCCTTTATCTGCTCGCCGTCCTCGAGCAGCACTGCGGCGGCGCGGCCGTGTTTCACTTGAATTTGCGCCACCGGAGCGGCACTGCGGATGGTGCCGCCGCTGGCGGTAAAAGAGGCGCCAAGCGCGTTGCTGACCGCGCCCATCCCGCCGCGGGCAAAGCCCCAGGCGCCGACGGTGTCGTCGATATCGCCCATGTAGTGATGCAACAGCACATAGGCCGTGCCCGGCGAACGCGGCCCCAGCGCCGTGCCGATGATGGAGCTACCGGCGAAATGCGCCTTCACGATTTCACTTTCAAAATATTCGTCGAGAAAATCCGCCGCGCTCATGGTCCAGAAGCGCAGCGTGTCGTACATGCGCGCCTCCCCGAGTCCGTGAAAGCGCTTGCCCAGGTACAGCAATTCCTGCAGGTCGCGCGGCTTGAACGAAGTGGGATCGGGCGGCTCGCGCATCAGCAGCGGTTTGATGAACTTGCACTGGCGCATGACATCGCGGGAATAGCGGTCGTAGGCCTCGGCGTCGCGCTTCGAGTGGCGCGCAATTTCCCGGCGCAGCGCATCGTGGTTGTCGTACAGCGCCAGATGTCCGCCGTCCTGCATCATGGTGCAGCCGCCCTCGTAGGGAATGATTTGCAGTCCATGTTTCGGCAGCTCCAAAGTGCGCATGATCTCGGGACGCAGCAGACTGCAGACGTAGGAGCAATTCGAGTAGGTGAAGTCTTTGTATAGTTGGCGGCTTACCGCCGCACCGCCGATGTAGGGCTGGCGCTCCAGCACCAACACCTTGAGGCCCGCGCGCGCCAGATAACACGCGGCAACCAAGCCGTTGTGGCCGGCACCGACAATGATGGCATCCCAGTCCTGCGCAGAGCGCACCGCAGCGGCGCTCAAGCCGGCACTTTGTGCGCGGCACCACTCGATTTCAGCGTCACATCGACGGCAATTTCAAACGCTCGCAGCGTGTCGGTCAGGCACCCGGCATCGTGCGCCGCGGAGACGAACCACGGCTCCCGCGAGTCCGGCTCGCACAGTACCTTCTCATCATGCAGCACCCGCGCCATGGCGTCGTAAAATGAGTAATCGCTGCTCTTCCAAGCACGGTAATTGCGCGGCGGTTCATGCGCGAAATACAAACCGCTCATGGAGGGATGGCCGACGAAGCTATGCGCAATGCCGCGCGCGCCCAATACCGCGCGCATGCCGTTGCGCAACTTCGTACCGTAGTCGGCAACCCGCTCCAGCGCGTCAGTCTCATCGAGGATCTGCAGGGTCTTGTGCGCGGCCGCCAGCGACACCGAGTGCGCCGTGTAGGTGCCGCCGTGAGCTACGCCGCGGCCGATTTTGCGCATGATCTCCTCGCTGCCCGCCAGCACCGAAATGGGATAACCATTGCCCAATGCCTTGGCAAACGTGCACAGGTCCGCATTGATTCCATACAGCTCCTGCACGCCGCCGCGGGCCACGCGAAATCCGGTCTTCACTTCGTCGATGAGCATCACCACGCCGTGCTTGTCGCATAGGTAGCGCGCCGCGCGCAAATACTCGGGGTCCGCCGCAATGCCGAGACAGTTGCCCATGATCGGCTCGATCAACATGCACGCGATCCGATCCCCATGGCGTTTGAACACATCTTCCAGCTGGTTGGCATCGTTGGCCTGAACGAAGTGCGCAAAACTTCGGATGCTGATCGGTATGCCTTCGCTGTAGGGTTTCACTTCCGGATCGCCGACCTGCGACCACTTGTCCATGGGCGTGAACCACATCGCCGCATCGAACAGCCCGTGATAACTGCCCTCGAGAATTACATAGTCGTCTTTGCCCGTGTAGCCGCGCGCCAAGCGCAGGCCGGCCATCACCGCCTCGGTACCGGAATTGGAGAAGCGCACCAGCTCCGCCGCGGGCACCATTTTTGAAATGCGCGCCGCGACCTCAAGTTCGCGTTCGGTCGACAATGCAAAGACGCCGCCGATTTCCATCCCCTGACGCGCCGCCTCGTCGACTTCCGGGTGCGCGTATCCGAGAATCGCCGGCCCATAACCCATCCGATAATCAACGTAGACGTTGTCGTCGAGATCGGTGATGCGCGCGCCGCGGCCGTGCTTCACATAGATGGTGCGGTCCTCTCCCCAGTAGCGAAAGTTGGAGGCGACACCAAGCGGCAGGCGCTTCACGGCACGTTGGAAGTGCGCGTTGTTCTTGGTCAGTTTTCTGGCCATGAGATTCCCCTCAGATGTATTGATGCGCCCAAGCGCCCCCGCCCAGATTTATTATATGACCATATAGTTTACGCCGCAACGCAAGCCGACTGACGCGCGCGCCGGGCGCGCTATTTACGTGATTTATCCGGCAAATTGCTTGCTGCACTGCGCTTTCTTGCCATCAGAGAGGCGTTCGGAGTACATTAAACAACCATATAAACTCTGGGCGAATACCCATGAACAGCGCGCCGATTGCAGCATCGAACCCCCAAAGTCCGCTGGCGCTCGCGCACGCCCTGCCCGCCTGGGTTTACAACAATGCGGAATTGACCCGGCTGGAACTCGAGCGCGTGCTCAAGCCCAGCTGGCAGATCGTATGCCACGTCAATTCCATCCCCAAGCCCGGCGACTATGCGACCTTCGACCTGGGGGGAGAGAGCGTCCTGGTGCTGCGCGATCGCGACGCCTCGATACGCGGCTTCCACAACGTCTGCCGTCACCGTGGCGCCCGGCTGCTCGACGGCTCGGGAAACTGTCCGGCAACCATCACCTGTCCCTATCACGGTTGGACTTACCGGCACGACGGCGGCTTGATCGGCATGCCGGTCCGCGAAAGCTTTCCCGGCCTTGACCGCAGCGAGCATGGACTCAAGCCCGTGCGAGTCGACATCGCCATGAACTTCGTGTGGGTCTGCCTTGCCGGCGACCCGCCGCCGGTTGCGAAAGTTTGGGGTCAACTGGCCGATGAACTACTGCCCTATCGCCTGCAGGACATGGTGCCCTTGGGGCCCATCACCGAGGAGCACTGGCCGGTCGACTGGAAGCTCGCGATGGACAATTATCTGGAGTCCTACCACGTCCCGATTGGCCATCCCGGGCTTTTTCGCATGTTCACTCCGGACTACGACGATCAAAAGGGGGTGCCGGGAGTGGCGCGGGGATTGAGCTGGATGCGCGATAAGGATTCATCGCGCTGGTCCGAAGGGCTATATCAGCGGCTGATCGGCAAAGCCGCCACACAATTGCCGGAAGACCTGCGCCGCTGCTGGCGTTTCTACAGCGCGCTGCCGAATTTGGGGATCGATGTATTTCCGGATCAGATGGACTTTTTCCAGGTGCTGCCCAATGGCCCGGGCCGCTGCATCATTCGCGGTGGTGTGTTTGGACTGCCGGATGAACGGCGCGAAATGCGCGCGGCCCGCTACTTAAGTTCGCGCATCAACACGCAGGTCAATAACGAGGATCGCTGGCTATGCGGCCGCGTGCAGCGCGGGCTGGCATCCGCCAGCTACCGGCCCGGACCTCTGTCGCGGCTGGAGCGATGGATGCTGGAATTTCACGACTTGCTGCGCGAGCGCATTCCCGAATTCCGGCTCGCAAACCCGCCCGAACAGTTCAAGATGAATTGACGGAATCGCGCCAGTCTCTAAGGCTCAGCCAGCGGCCGGTCGCGCGCCAGCGCCGGAATCCGCTCGATCAAGTACTGCCGGAACGCTGCTGTTTCCGGGGCCCCGGCTGCAGCCTGTGCCGCCTGGTAGCCGAAAACAGCGAGACCTTTTTGCGTGGATTCCGCAATCGCGATCATCGAGCGCGGCCGCTGCCGACGCAATCGCGACGCCAGGTACTGCAGGGCGGTCGCGGGCCGGGTTGCCGCGCAAACGGTGTAGTGATGCGTGCGCAGCAAGCAGCGACCCGGCCCGCTCGGTAACACTTGAAGAATCGTGAAGCCGTCCGGCCTCGATTCGATAAGATGATTGGGCGCAATAAACTGCGCTCGCCAGCCGAAATCCACCGCCGACCCCATCAGGCGCTCGTAGGCCGCCGCGCTCCAGCCGCGTCTCGAGTTGCCGCGCGCCGCGGCAGCGGATTCGAGGCACTGTTCTACGAGCAGCTTCCAATCGGCTGAAATGACGGTCTCGGTCGGCGGTTGTGAGAGCCTCGAACCGCTCGGTAGCTTGAGGTCCGCCCAAGGGTCTTCGGGCCCAAGGCTCGGTGCTGCGCGAACGGCGGAGCGCACCAGGATGAAGTCGCCGATCGTACGCAGGCCCAAATGGCTTAAATCTCCGCTGCTCCGCTCGCCGCGGTGCTTGCCGTCGAGTCCGAATTGCAGCCCGTGAACTGCGCACTTGATCGTGGTCAAGTGCCCGGCCGCCGCAGCGGCCAGCGTATGGGGCGCCGCGGTGCAGCTATTGCGAAAGGCGCGCAACTCACCTGAAGCGTCGCACAAAATCAGCGGCCGCTCGATCCCAAGATCCGGCGCCAGGAAGTCTCCGGATGCGAGAGTTTGTCCGCGGTGACCGATAAATTGCCATGAATCCAGGAACAAGCGCTCCCGCTCCAAGGACTGGAGACGTACGTTGTCGTAGACCCAACCAGCGAGGCGCATCACGCCCAGCCCATGGCCATCGCCTGGGATTGGTGGAGCCGCGAATTGCCCAGGGAAAATCGAGCGAAGATACGCCATGCAACGTCGCTTTGCCGCCGCCCGGTCGATATCAGCTTCGCTGCGGAAGGCGAAATCCTGCCATAGCATTTCCAGCACGCCTATGAGCCCAAGCGCGATCCCGTCCGCATCGAGCTGCGGCTGCGAAGTCTCGACGATCAAGCGCTCGATGAGCTCGCGCACCAGCGCGGCAAAGCCCTCATCTTTCTGCCCGCAAATATCGTAATATTCCTGACGTGAACTCGCCTCGCCCCAAAACGCATACCAAACGGAGACTTTCCTGGGACTGGCGATTTCCGGGTCTAGGTACAAGTCGACCAGCAGTTCGAGTGCCGCCACGGGCCTGGTTTTGAGACGGGCAACGGGCACCATCAATTGTTCCTCGAATTCGGCTGCGAGGAATTGCAGCGAGGCGACCAGCATCGCGGCCTTGGACGCGAAGTAGAACCTGACTATGCCGGGCGACATTTTGGCGATGGCGACCACTTTTTCCACCGTGGTACGCGACGGACCGTAGACATGCAGAGCCGAGATGCATGCGTCGATCAAGCGTTGCCGCTGCCGGCTGTGGGCATTGCGCGCTCGGGGCAATGGCGGGCGCGTCGCGGACTTTTTCTTGAGGTTGGGCATGCTGCGGCTTAAGGTTTCATGACACAGGGCGTTGCCGATGACATGCCGGCGCCAATCGCACCGCGCGCGATCGGCGGCCATTGGCTGAAGCGCCGCGGCAAGTGGCTCATCATTTTGCCGCCGCTGCTATTCCTGATGATTTTCTTTCTCATCCCATTTGGTTTCGCGTTGCTGATCAGTTTCGCCGACACGGCCGTCAGAGTACCGCCGTTCACGGACATTCTATCCGTCAGCCCCGATTGGCACATCCATATCACGCTGAATCTCGGTAATTTCAAGTATTTGTTTGCCGATGAAGTGTATGGCCTCTCATACTTCTATTCGCTCAAGACCGCCTTTTTCTCCACGCTCATCTGCCTCGCTTTGGGGTATCCAATGGCGTATGGCATTGCGCGGACCTCCAAGAGCACTCAGAGCATCCTGCTGCTCATCATCATTTTGCCGTTCTGGACTTCGTTTCTGCTGCGTGTTTATGCGCTCGAGGGCATCATTCGCGAGACCGGCCTGTTGAATACGGCGCTGCTGTGGCTCGGTGTCATCGACCATCCTCTGCAGATCATGCGCACGACGTTGGCCGTCTACATCGGCATCGTTTATTCCTACCTGCCGTTCATGGTGCTGCCGCTGTTTGCGACGCTGGAGAAATTGGACCATTCGCTGCTCGAGGCGGCCGGCGATTTGGGAAGCCCGCCGTGGCGGGCCTTCCTGGATGTGACCCTGCCGCTGTCGATGCCGGGGATCA
>Ga0209447_10000600_pt1 | contig 10158 bp, 11 predicted proteins | sample BogFormECP04_OM3_FD_188243 | JGI IMG/M metagenome (GOLD analysis project Ga0209447, IMG submission 188243) | Bog forest soil microbial communities from Calvert Island, British Columbia, Canada - ECP04_OM3 (SPAdes) (version 2) | ecosystem: Environmental > Aquatic > Freshwater > Wetlands > Bog ... | reverse complement strand
GTCTATGGAGCTTTAGGAATGGGCCAGGCATATATTGGTGCCGCTGCTCTGCATCATTTGGAAGGTTATCATGTGCAGAGTCTTGAACTCGGTACGTTGATGAGTGATTCCACTAGGGTGAGTTGTATGCGTTCCAGATATTGATCATATCTGACACGTAGGCTTTGTTGATAGACCGTTGAAGCTGCTATTGTCAAACTCTTCATCGAAGCTAAACGGAATCAACCTTCTGTGATATATATTCCTTCACTGGTTGGATGGTGTGCAGCCGTCAGTGAAACTTCGAGATCCACCGTCCGTGCCATGCTCGACACCCTTGGCCCTACTGATCCCATCCTCCTTCTTGCCGTTGGGGATGGCCCGTTCTCGTCCCTTCCTCGAGATGTTAAAGCATGGTTTGGACCCACGAAACATAACCGAATCCAACTGTCATCCCCTACTTCATCACAACGACAGGCCTTCTTTGATGGACTCCTTAAAGATGTCCAACGGCCTCCGAACCAGTTCGCTGATGGGATAAAAAGGCGCAAAAGGATTCTCGAAAAACTGCTGATTGCACCTCCGATAGAACCCAGGAAGCCTACGGCTGCTGAGTTGGCGTTGCAAGAAGAGAATGATCAGAGGATTATTACTTTGTTCAAGTATCGTTTGGGGCCAATATTAACAGAGTTGAAGAGGAAGTTTAAGAGGTTTACGAAGCGTGCTACGGTATCTGTTTCCTTTTGATAGGGGATTCGGGGGCTGATGTTGTTTGGTTTTAAAGGAAGAATATAATTTCGACTTTCAAGAGGGTACTTCAAAAGATACTGTCGCAATTAGTAATTTCGCTTTTCAATTTATAATATTTAAAGATTTTTGGGTGTCTTAATGCGGTACGGTTGACGGGTGAATGTAACCGTAAAGCACCCATAAAGTATAGGGCCATAACCGTAATACCCTACTCATGCAAGCCCAACCAGGACACAAATGCAGACCAAGCTCCAACCTGCGACAAGCCGCTCTTCTCTCTTTCAGTAGAGACAGCTTCTCGTGCCTGTAAACAATCGGACTCAGGTTGGGTCTTGGGGGGAGCGAGCGCTCGGGCCGCGCCGCCCAAGATGCATCGGGCAGCTCTTGGGTAAGGCACTGGGGCCTTGATTTAGTTACAACATTGTAAAGTCTATTATAGGGCTAAGCCCTCTCGGACAATAAAACAATACTAAAAAAATATAAATAAAAAATAAAATAAAAAGATAGCTTCTCAACGCAGGCCGGTAGCTTTTTCCAGCTGGGTTTTGACGCACACGGCTGCTGCGACCTTTTTCTTTCTTTTTGTTACTGATAACATATTCTCTCGCACAATAATGCACCCACCAACTCCGTTTTTATGATACCCTTTGTTCTTCTATACTACCTCTACACCCCCTGTTCCCACAGCTATACCAGACCCGTGACCTACTTAGTTATTGAAATCACAGGAGCCGGCCTCTAGCCTACCATTTATGGTAATATTGGTAAGCTGTTGATGCGTGATGCGCATACGGCACATGGAACATTTGTCCGACTTAGGTAACCATGACTATTCGTATATGTAGTAGAATAACATTCGCAACACCTCAGTCTTTTCCACATTGACTGAGATGACTATACACTGATATTATACTTTCTTTACTTACATTATGGTAGTACTTTCTTTCTATAGGTACTACTATACTCAGTCTTTTCCACATTGACTGAGTACTTTCTTTCTATAGGTTATGGGCCCCGGCAGTGCCTAAATTGACCAGTTGAAAAACGAGAGACAGCGACCGTGAAATACCACTCATACTCCTTACCTGGATAAACATGTCCGGAATACCATCACTTACCTTACTCTCCGAAGAACAGAAGTTCAACGGAAATAACTTACTTCAGTGGAATATTAATATCACTCAACTACTTGGATCGAAAGGCTTATCAGGATATGTTGACGGAAATATACAAAAACCTAGCCCCGAATCACTTCCACTCCCCTCGGAGATAACTGCCCAACATACCAGCACCCTATTTACTCGACTACCCCTACACTTGACGAATGGAATTTTCGTGACTAGCTTGCGAGAGGTCATATCAGGCTAAACTGCACCGATGTGGCAGGGTTAGGCGTGGTCACAACTGGAACGGCAAAAGACGCCTGTAATTCTATTCCAACAGAATAGGGAAAAAGCACCGATATGAGACGGTCCCATGCACAGGAAGCGCTTAACAAAACCACTTACAATGAGGGAACCAATATTCAGGAACATGTCAAGTTACTCCGGACTCGAAAAGCCGCTGTCGATAACCGATGCCTCCGTAATGAGCGACGAAACGTGGCGAGGGATTATAATCAGATCAATCCCACGTACTGCAAGATGGCTTCCAGTAATACCGTCTTTATGCGCAATGTCGTCCTCCGCAGATATTATTTCGACCCTCTTTGCCCATGGCATGATCATCGGAAGAAATACGAAAGCGAGTTCGAATTCCTCGAATACCGTCCTAGTTGCCCAGACGACCACCGAGGGGTGCACTAATCCAAACTGTAAAGCTAAGAAGTGCTCTACCCATACAACAGCTAATTGTTATTGGCCTGGAGGTGGAAAGGAAGGTCAATTTCCGGCGAATTGTGGTCAGAGAAACCGAGCGAATGCCGTTACCATTGGGTCAACTGATAGTCAACCCGAGCACTTCGTACTCTCAGCAATAATCCCAGATACTCCTGGACAATCCGGAATATTGATCGATGATCAGCCTAGAGCGCTTGTTAGTCAGGGTTTCCAGAACTTCCAAGACGGGAAAGTAAGCGAGCGACATGATGTTTGTATCTAGGAATGTATTTTCTGAATACAAGTCGGTTACTCCTAGGAAAGGTGACTCGGCCAAGGCTGAGAATGGGAGTTTTGAGATCGTCGGTGAAGGGCATGACGTCCAGCGGTATCAGGTGGATGGGAGAGAAAGGGAGATTACCTATACACACGCCCTCCACACGCCAACATTAAATGCCAACTTAGTCTCTAGATAAGGCTGGACTTACCACGACATTTGGTAATGGGAAAGGCGTCACCTGCAAGATGGATGGGACTGTAGTTTTATCAGAACGGAATGTCAACGGCATGTATTTGTTAGAAACTGTTCAACACCCACCAGACAACGCCCTCGCTATGACATCCCTATCCAAACCGACCTCTCTGGAACAATGGCACCGCCGACTCACACACTGTAGTCCGTTGACAATTCAAGAGATGGCCAGGAACAACCTAGTTGATGGATTAATCATATCGGATACAACTATCAACGGCAAATGCGAGGACTGCATTCTAGGTCGTCAGACACGCCGTCCGTTTGACGGTGAAACCGAGAAACACTTAGGCCCGCTGGATCTTGTCGTGTTTGATCTCTGGGGGCCGTCTCGTGTTCAATCCGCCGGAGGAAAGATTTACTTCATGATAATAGTCGACAGAGGGACGTCCTATAAGTTGGGAGCATACCTGTCCGAAAAAACCGACACTACCACGATGTCAGCATTTGACGGCTTCCGTATTAAAGCTGAAACACTTACTGGATGGAAGATTCATCGAATGCGGACTGACGGAGCGTTTGAGTCAGCTGCATGGCAGGAATACTGCAAATCTCACGGAATTACACATGAGTTCACGGAACCTTATTCATCTGCTCAACGGAACGAGCGTAAACTGGGTTGTTGGGCTGGATCGGTGTAGTTCAGGAGTATTGTATTGATGATTGACCTGATCGTGCTTCTCTTGATCGATATGATCGTTCTTTGTTTGATCATTGTCAGTGATGGATCCGTTATCAGCGGGTAAACTTTGAATTTCTGTTTCAAATAAAGGTTCTGTTTCCTCCCTCACATTTGCTGATGACTAAGACTAGGCTGGCCCTCCTCGAAGACAACGTCACGCGAGACAAAGACTCGATGAGAGGCGACGTCTAGAACTTTGTAGTTTCCGCTTCCTGAGACGCCATTCAATACTTCGAGGGTTAAGTTTGGACTCCCCTTGAGCGGCAGGTATTTTAGCCTAGCATTTTGCCCCAAAGACCCGAATGTAAGATATGTCCTGTCTCTTTCCCGAGAAAGACTCAATTGGTATACAACCAGGATATCGGCGAGAAGGAATAACGTTGCCTGTATCAACAGAGTAAGCGGAGTGACCAAGACCGGAGTCACGAAGTAATCTCTGTACGTCGTCTATTGTGGTCCTTATGTTATCTAGCGCAAGTCTGGATTCTGCCGAATATCAGGAACGGGAATCAGATGCGAAGGAAAAGGGACAAGACTGGGCTACAGACAAGAGAAATCCTAAGGTATCCATCGCTATCAACCACCACGAGGATGATCACAACGATTTTGCGTGCCTATGTGATACGAAGACATCGCACCATATACCTCGATCATACAAACATGCCATGGCCACGGACCCGGAACGACGGATGGTCCCAATGCAGGTTCAAATGGACACGTTAAAGAAGAAACATACTTGTGACTTAGTCAAGCCTCCGCCGGCGCGAATATTATGGGCTGAATGTGGCTCTACAATATTAAGTGGGATGGTGACGAAAACAAGATCAAGGACAAAGCCCGTCTAATAGGAAAAGGGCATACGCAACAACTCGGAGTCGACTACAACGAAACGTGGGCAGGAGTTACCAGACTCAAATCTGTTCGGATGACTGCAGCTGTGTCAGGTTGATTTAATTGCGAATCATATGAAGCAACCAGAAGGATTTACTGAACCGAGATAAGCCGTTGATGCGTGAACATTTGTCCGACTGCAGTTAGGTGACAATGACTATTCGTATATACATTACAATAAGATTCGCAACACCTCAGTCTGTTCCACATCGACTGAGGTGACTAACCCTTACTGATATTATACTATACTTTCTTTACTTACATTATGGTAGTGCTTTCTTTCTATAGGTAATACCTAATATTGCACCCAACGACCCCTCATAGAAAGGTGGAATTAATCCACCAGTGTCTCTAAGCAGTTGGCTTACTTGTTTCACGCTAATGCAGAGATTCAAAAAAAGGGTTTACCGCCAGTGACGTCTTGTGACTCTTATTGCTTAGCGTAATCAGGAGCCAGGGTTGCAGCTTACGCTAATCAGAGTAACTTACTTAAGCAAGCAAAAACAACACCCTGGGGTTGTAACCTTTTAATATAGCTTGACAGAGCTCCATGCGGAGAAGCTGACCAAACTACTTACATCTGCAAAGCATCGAGGGTTCAAAACGGCGACTTGTCGTATTTGGAAAGATGTTGTTCGATTTACTCTTCATCTAACACCGCGTGTCATTGAGACGGACCAGAATTATGTTATTCCCTGTATCGAACATGACTATAAATATGTTAGGCTGCAAACCTTTACCTTTTATAACTTCCCTTCAAACTAAGCACTAGCATTACACACAAAAATGAGCAACAACGACAATATGTGAGTGTCACTGCAGAGTATACAATAATTGTTGTTCAAGGGGCCAAGTCTACACTCCTTGTGTAGCTTTGATTCCCAAGATTTGGATAACCCAGCTTTCACCCATGGGTCATTTGATAGCGAGTTTCCCTGGAGGCAAGCTTATCATTCATTGTTTTCCATTGATCGGTAAATAATCTTATTTTTCGCAGCCCAGTTCCGGATATCCCAGAGGGGATGAGCCTCATGATGAACTGGGGGTATGTCAAGCACTGACTATTTTTCTCAAAATTTTTTACACTTTTTTTTCATTTTTAGCAATGCTGATCACGACAATGAAATCCCTGAGGCAATGGACCCGATGTCAGTGAACTGGGGGTGCGTTACTTTTTGAGTATGACATCTGGATCTCTCAAATTTTATCCATCAGAGACCCTCCAGCAGAATCGGGTTATCCCTCTTCAAGTTTTCCATTCGAGTAAGTTCTATATTGTTGCTCTGTATCAATGTTACGAGATTTTGATTTTGATTTGTTAAGTGACAATCGTATTACAGAAGTCGAAACGCCTTGCCCCTAGTGAGTTTCACATATCATCTTAGATTTCTACTTTAATTCATGATTCAGTGGAACCAGTGGAACCAGCGGAACCAGCGGTCAAGTGGCGGCCTCTATGTCGTCTCTTCTGCCACTCTCACTGCCAGATCAGGCTCCCGTTTCCACCATGAGAGCTCTGGTATGTTCATTAATCTTGTTTGCTTCAAATTGCCGAAATTGTTTCAGTGGCCCAATATACTTTCCCAACCATACCCTCTCGCCCCTTACGGTGGCCTTCCCAGCACCCCTATTCAGGAAGCCCCCCACCAGTCCGTCATAGGTCCGAATTTGCGCACACGCTCATTGCCATCCGGAGGCGTTACTAGGACTACCAAAAGGGGCAGGAGCCGGGCATCTGGCAGTCGAAAAGTAAAACCCTATGAGAACTCGGAGCAGGAACGAGAAGAGAAGATATTTCACGATGTTATATGGCGTTCGGCAAAGCATTGGTTTGTTCTCAAACTTTGGAGGGAGGGGTGTTTTTTTGTGAAGTTTGATGTGGAGGACGCAACGGTTGATCGGTGCGCCATAGAAGCCTATGAGGCGGCCATCAGTGAATACCGTGACAACGATCATCCAGATGGAGCGGGACTGATCGCGAAATATCGTCTACAACCCCAAGCTACAGGAGCATTGATCAAATGCCGCCAGGTGGTGAGTGCTGTTGTTGCCATTTGCGGTTCATCATTATTCTGATTTATTCTAGGTACTTCCGGCAGCATTTTGGTTTCTAGAAAGAGCTCTCGAAGTTGCGCGTGTAGCTGTAGCGAAAGAATATCGCTTTCAGCATCTTGTAAATGCTGGCAAAGGGGATGACGTAAAACAAGTGATCGAATCGGCACTCCGTGATGATGTTATTGACCACCCTTGCATCCAAGAAATACTGGTCACCTTATTCTTTGAGGACAATGATAGCTGGGGTCGAACCTTCGGTCACTTGTTTGAGAATAAGTTTCCCCTGCAGGTCCTTGCCCTGGTTGTTGCCATGGTAAGTCTTTATATATATATACACATTGCTTTTCGATTAAATTGACCATGGTACCAGAAACGCATAGCCCTGGATGAATGGTTGACAGATTCCGTGGGAACGAAGACATGGGCACAAGCTGGCGACGTACAGGTTTTCAACAGGATATTGAGTTTTATCATGGGGGTTAAGGAAGGTGCAGTCGAGCTCCTCAGGGAGTGGTGGTCATCCGCGTGAGTCATTGTCAAGCATCTCATTTATATTTACATATTGAGCCGAAGTCTCCATCTTAGAGCGGATCGTACCCTGCCAAAGCTAAATTTTACATATTCTTTGAGGAGAACCCCGTCGGCCACCGTGGGTACAAACGAAGGCTCCTCCTCTTTTACCTGACTTTGCTAGCGGAACCGATTTATTGTTTTTTAGGCTAGCTGTAAGGATGTCCCCTGTCGACATATACTTCCGTGTCCCTATTTAAGCTCGTTCACCTCGATAGAGGCTCACTCTCTTCCTTCTTCCCTTACCTTCACCTTACTCGTACCTCACTAGGATCACTGTCAATTCCAATATTAGATGTCTTGCCACTCCGTCAGTTTCCCTTAAGCATCTCCTCTCAAGTGAGTCCCATTCCGTTAGTGTTTCCCACCGTAACACATTACGGTGGGTTTCCAGTAGCCTTGGGAAGAATCCGGCGTTCAAGTTCAAGTTGGGTGGCATCGGGTAGTTCTTCTTTCACACACCTTTTCTTTCCCACCACCTGTACTATATGTAAATGCAGCTTCTGAATATCAAATTTTTTCCCGCTCATTCATTCCACATATGACCACCGACAGGGCCAATAAGAGGCGTCGTGACGAGGAGTCTGATCAACAAATTGATAGCTCCGACTCTGATGCTTTCGTAGTGACATCTGACGATGACAATGCACAGACAATGGGAAAGCAGCGATCAAAACTTGAGGCCTCAAACATGGACTTTGTTCGATATACTACTCTTAACAAGCTGGAAAAAGGACCCAAAGGTTCCATCGGAATACCAGCTGTTCGGGCACTCTTGGCAAAATCCGGCTCAGTGTCTAGGTTTGTGGCGGCGTCTAGGGAGGCAAATTCTGGACTTCGGAAAGCGGGTAGGGGGTCTGGTGCGCGCAAGATATCAATTGCTAAAGGGAAGGAAAGGGCAGCTAGGTGAGTACTGGTCATCCTGCTCATATATGTATAACATACCCAAACACATGGTATATAAGAAGACCAACCCCCCCAGTGAAAGAAAAGATAACTAAGGTTGCTGTCATAATATTTTTGCATAAAGGGGTTGAATCCGTATGTTATTTTCTTTAATTACAGCTTCGAAAAAAAACCTGAGGTCTCTGACTCTCAGTTCGATGAGATCGACACCAGTGATTTGGAAATGGACTCGGAAGACGAAGATGAGCTGAGGCCTGAATATGTTTTGGTGAAACCCCCTGCACAACTCTCTCCGGACTTCATCCAGCGCCATAAGCATTATGGATTGGCTGTTGCAAATTGCACTACTGGGATTGACTTTGCATATGAAGGAAATTTTTGGGATGTAGAGGAAAAGCTTCGGTCTTTGTTCCCGACCCTTTTCGAATGGTTTGATACCCTGCCAAAGGTTGAAGGAAACTCGGACAATCGTTTTGGAGATCCGGCAGATTTGCCACAGTGGTTGCTTTGCACCAAGCTCCCTGGTCGTTCTTCAGGTGTCTCCATTGCAGCAGGGGTTGCTTTCCCCACTGGATCGGATATCGATTTTAATGTGCAGACAAAACGCTCTGGGTTTCGTGAAAATATATTGATCTTGAGTAAGTATTGCGTTTACTTGAACCATTTTAGTCCAAAGCTAATGTCCTCTCAGGTACTCGTGCCCCCATTCCCAATGAACTACTCAATAGTTGGCAAAGGCGTGTAGGAAAAAAAAGAGCTAAATACAATTCTCCTTCACCAATCGACGACTCCGATAGTGATTTTCCTCCCTTGGGTCCCATTACCCCTCTCATCAAGTACACTACCCGGTCTTCATTGGCTGCAATTCCCGGTGGGGATGCTGACAACATTGCTGGCCCCAGCACCATAGTTCCGAGTCAAAGCCAAAACAAAAGTGGTCGTGAATCAACTAGCATCAGCCATGCTGTGGAGGTGATTGAAATCGAGGGTACCTCCTATCACTGTTACTATCTGAAAGTTGCTAAAATAAATTATATCCCAGATTCAGAATCAGCTCCTTCCCCGAGCCGACGTCGCACAGCATCCCCAAACATGGGCACCATCGAGAACCTCAACACATCTTTCTCGGGCTCATTTTATGTGGATGAATCCCTGAAAGCCTTGAATCCTTGGGATGGAAGTGCTGTCAATGAGGAATGGGAGTTCTGATTTTTGGAATTAACTTCATGGTACTGTGGCATTAGTTTCATCCATGTCACTCCTTATCTCGTTATTCCACAACATTTATATTTCCCAAAGCATCTCAGCGACAATTCATTTTCTAGTCTACCATTGTCGCCTTTATCATTTTCTTAGTTTTTTAAAAATATCCTATTGGTTACCTTCTACAATAAAGATTTTCTGCAATTGAACAACCCTATACCGTGACTATAATGCGAATTGGACCAAGTTTCGTGTTACAACTGGGTCGTTGTGTAAGAACGTTCGGTCAATAAACTCGATGAGACGGCGAGTCCCAATGGCGGTAGCTTGATTTGTTGAATGCGTGATATCTGAGCGATCTACTTTCCCCTCGATAGCTTTGTCGTTGACAGATGTATGTCCAGACGACAGAGGTGAGGAGGAAATATTAAAAGGTGAGCTGAGAAGTTAGGACAAGGTCGTTGCTGCCGCGAGAGACTCTGTCTTATCAAGTATTGTAGTGAATTTTGCCTTGGTGGCTCATCGGAGAGACACTTCACGCCAGTAGCAATTTCATCACCCACAATTGTCCTGCTTCCTTGCCGATAGACCCATTTTTTGGCAACATAGAAAAGTAGAAAAACGAAAGAGAGGTGCTGTCATAACGGTGAGGATAAGGGAAAGTGCAATGAACGCAATGTCAATGCTAATGTGGTTGTTGTCGTTGTTGCTTAAGTAAGTCACTGTGATTAGCGTAAGCAGCAACCCTGGCCACTGATTATGTTCGCAACTCG
>Ga0209447_10000598_pt1 | contig 10166 bp, 6 predicted proteins | sample BogFormECP04_OM3_FD_188243 | JGI IMG/M metagenome (GOLD analysis project Ga0209447, IMG submission 188243) | Bog forest soil microbial communities from Calvert Island, British Columbia, Canada - ECP04_OM3 (SPAdes) (version 2) | ecosystem: Environmental > Aquatic > Freshwater > Wetlands > Bog ... | reverse complement strand
CCTTTATAGTCAAACGTGACCATTTCCAACGAATCGCAATCTGAAAAATGCGCGGAACCTTTTTCCCGCGCCTGCGTATCTAAACCTGAGCCCCATGCGCATACGTTTGCATAGCCTGTTCTTGCAGGCCGCCTTACTGCTCCTTTGCTTCGCTGCTCCTCTGCACGCGCAAGACGCCGCAAAAATCCTAAATCAATATGTAAGAGCCTCGGGTGGCGCCCGCGCGCTTTCAAAGATTCAAACAATCACATTGGAGGGAACAGTCGCAGCCCAAAACGGCGCCAAACCCGGCGCCTACACCTTCGACGTGAAACTCCCCAACCGCTACTACTCCGAAATGGTCATGGGCGGCCAAAGCTGGATCGAAGCCTTCAACGGCAAATCCGCGTGGCATCAAAACGCCGCGGGCGAAATCTCGACCCTCGTCGGCCCTGAAGGCCTGCAACTCGAAGCCGCCGCGCGCTACTACAATTCGCGCCTCCTCAATCCGAAGAAGAATAAGTTAGTCATCACCTACGTAGGCGCTGCCCAGGTCCGCGGCAAAGATGCCTCGCAGCTGGAAGTCACCATGCCCTCGGGCGTGAAGTGGCAAGTGTTTTTCGACGCCCAATCGCACCTGATCGTCAAAGAATCTGGGGCAGTAGGCGGCGTAAAGCAGGAAATCCTCTACGATGACTACCGCAAAGAAAACGGCGTCCAGCTTCCTCACAAAATCGAGCTGCACCGCGCTGCCGCTATCTACTCAATTGACGTAACCCGCGCCGCCGTAAACGAACCCATCGGCGAACGCGTCTTCGATTTCCCCAGAAAATCGCAAGTGCAACTCCCCGATCTCAAAGCGCTCTTCAAACAAATTGACTCGAACCAGCAAGCCCTCGACAAAATTAAAGAAAACTACGCCGGCACCAAGATTGAAGAAGAAACCGACGACGAAGGCAGCGGCAAGCCCAAAAAGCCTGACGTCCGCGAATCCACCTTCTTCTACCTCGACGGCACGGAAGTCGATACGCTGGTGAAAACCAACGGCCAACCCCTCAGCCCCGAAGCCCAAAAAAAGGAAAACGCCCGCGTCCTGAAGCAAATTGACGAACTGGAAAAAAGCGCCAGCAAGAAAGCCAGCTCCGGCCAGAAAGACCAGCAAGATCAGAAGAAAGAAGAAGCCGAAGACATCTCCATGGACGCCTTCCTCCGCGCCTGCCAGTTCGTCAATCCCCGCCGCGAACGCTTCCGCGGCCAAGACGTCCTGGTCTTCGACTTCGAGCCCAATCCCGAATTCAAAGCCCGCAGCCTCGTCGAAAAAGTCATCCAAAAACTCGGTGGCGTCATCTGGATTGACGAAAAAGCCCTAGACGTCGTCCGCCTCGACGCCTTCTTCGTCAACAACGTGAAAATTGCCGGAGGACTCCTCGCCGACCTTCAGAAGGGCACCCGCGTCGTCCTCGAACAAACCTACGTCAACAACGAAGTCTGGCTCCCAACCTACGAAGAAGTCCACATTGACGTCCGCGTCCTGCTGGTGAAAGGCATCAAAGTGGACGGCACCACGCGCTACTCCGACTACAAGAAATTTAACGTCGAAACTCTCTCAACAATCAGCAAGCCGAAAGCCGCTTCCGACGCAACGCCAGCTCCCGCCACCACCACCGCGCCGGCTAAACCGCAGTAAGTAACTCCCAGCCAGCGTTCCAAAAAGGCTACGCAAAATACTGATCCCAAGAGGGTTGGTACCCCAGTACTCTTGACCTGGACCTCCCCACATCACATATTGTCCTCAGGCCGCACTAGGACGGGCCAAGGCCACGCAATGTGCATTCTTGGGCGGTATTCGACCAATGAACGCCCCCTTTTTCACCTCTCTCGGGCGTTCTTTAGTACAGGTGACCGCCACGAAACTCGCCTGGACACTCGCCCGAACGCCCTTCCTTTTTCTGCTATTCTCAGGAGAAATCTGCGGGGCCCTGATTACGGAGTCTTGAGTTGTTGAGCTATCTCAATACGAGTGCGGTGGTGCTCCTCGCCGGCGCCTTTCTGCTAGGCGTATTCTTCGTATACGTATATCAACAGAAGCGTCAGGCCTACCTCCTCATTTGGGCCTCCGCCTGGTTCCTGCTTTCGCTCTATTTCGTGCGCTCTGCATTCGTTGGTCCGCTCGCTCCCTCGGGATGGGTTGCCATAATCAACGACTGGGCCTTGGCGCTCGCGGCCCTCGCATTTTATTGTTCCGCCCGCTTGTATGCGCGCTTCACGCTCTCCGCGCGCCGCGTCGCTCTGGTAGCCGCCGGTGCGGCGGTTTGGGCTTTCGCCTACCCCCGCGATTGGATCGCTATTCCGCTGGCTTTCGGAGTCGCTGTCGCTTTCTTCCTCACCGCGCAAGTATTCTGGCAGGAAGGCCGCAAACAGGAATCACGCGCGGATAAGCTGCTGGCCTGCACCTTCGTGGTAACCGGCGCTTTGCTCCTGCTCTTCCACTATCAGGCGCGACTGGGCCCACTCGCCCATGCCAACCTGCTGCCCTTCGCTCTGCTCGCCGAAATCGTCGGCGGCGTACTCATGCTCATGGCCGTGTACGACGAAGAGCGCCGCCGCGTCGAACGCAACATGCTCGCTCTCTCCAATCTGAATCTCGCCACCTCCAGCTTTGCCGGTGGTGAAATCCAGAAAATGCTCGCGCAAGCTCTGGATCGCGTCCTCAACGTCGTGCGCATCCCCGCCGGCGCGCTCATCCTGCACTACGGCGATGAAAATGGCCCCGCGTCCGTCGTCGTCACCGGCCTCGACGATTCCTTTTGCGCCTCCGTTCAAGAAAATAATCTCGACGATTACCTCGTCCGCCTGGTCGCCCGCCTCGGTGGACTCGTAGTCCTCCGCGATCTCGCCCGCGACGCCAACTGGCTCGCCCTCGAAAAAGAAGAGCCCTTCCGCCACATTCGCAAAATGCTTCTCGCTCAGGGCCTTCGCACCATGGTCGGCATCAGCCTGCAAGCCAAAGATCGCGTCTTCGGTATGTTGCTCCTCGGCACCCCGGATAATCGCAATTTCGCGCCCCCGGAATTGCGCCTGCTCCTCGCCCTGGGCCACCAGATCGGCATGGCCGTCGAAAATAGCTACCTGATTCAGCAGACCGCCCGCCGCAGCGAAGAGCTTCACATCTTGAACGAAATCGGCCGCGCCTTGAGCTCCACTCTCGAACCGGACGCCCTTTTCGGACGCATCTATTCGGAAATGCAGCGCCTGCTCGATGTCCAAAGCCTGTTCATCGCCTTCTACGATCGCAAATCAGAACAGATCCGCTTTGAAATTGAAGTCGTCGAGGGTGCGCGCCAGTCCAAGAGAGTGCGGCCAAAAGGCAATCACCTCGCGGAGTATGTAATTCGTACCGCCCAGCCATTGCTCATCCGCGAGCAATTCGCCGCAGAAACCGCCCGCCTGGGTTTTGAGCCCAAGAGACAGCCCGGCTCGATCTGCGCCGTGCCGCTCATCTTGTATGACCAGGCCGTTGGCGTGATGGCCGTTCACAGCGAGCAGGAACGCGCCTTCGATGAAGGCCACGTCGAGTTGCTGCGCGTCCTCGCCAGCGAGGCCGCGGTCGCCATCGAAAACGCCCGCCTCTTTTCCGCGGAGCAAAAAAAATCCAAGCAGCTCATGCTCATCAATAATGTCTCCAGCCACGCCATCACCACTCTCAATCCCGAAGAAATGCTCGCCAAGATCGCCGTCGAAATCGAAAACGCGCTCGCCTACGATCACATCGGCATCGCCATTCTCGAATACTCCTCCAAAGAACTCGAGATCCAGGCCGAAGCCGGCGCGCGTCGCGACGCTCTCGGCCGCCGCATTCTTTTGGGTGAAGGGCTGGTCGGCCAGGTAGCGCGCTCCGGTCAGATCATCGCCGTCACGAAGGTCGGCCCCGATTCACCGACCCCGGTCCTCCCTGGAACCGTCTCCGCCATCGCTCTCCCCGTCACCTACGCGGAAAGCCTGCTCGGTGTGCTCTATGTGGAATCCTCCAAGCCCTGCGAATTCGCCGAGGAAGAAGTTCGCCTCCTGCGCACCCTCGCCGATCTATTTGCCGGCGCTCTGCACAACGCCGTCACGTTCCAGAAAGCCCAGGAACAAGCCATCACCGACGGCCTCACCGGCGTAAAAACGCACCGTTTCCTGATGGAAGCGCTCTCTTCCGAATGGAAACGCTCCACCCGCGCCAATCGTCCCTTCGCGCTGGTCCTCATGGATCTCGACCGCTTCAAGTTCGTCAACGATTTCTACGGCCACCTCGAAGGCGACGTCGTCCTGCAGCGCGTCGGCCACATCCTCGAACAAAATTGCCGCCGCTCCGACGTCGTCGCCCGTTACGGCGGAGATGAATTCGTAATCCTCATGCCCGAAACCAGCGTCGAACAAGCCATCCAACTAGCCAGCAAACTCCGCGGTTGGGTCGCCGCCGATCCGCTCCTGCGCGACAAAAATATCACCGCCAGTTTCGGTATCGCCGGTTTCCCCGTGCATGGCTCCACGCCGCAGGAACTGATTCAGGTCGCGGATTCTTCCATGTACTTGTCGAAACACCAGGGCGGAAATTCCGTCTCCAGCGCCGAACAAGGCGACCCCAAAGACACCAAGCGCTGGAAAAAAGATGTTCTCGAAGCCTATCTCGGCGTCACGCTCAAGCGCCAATTCTCCACCGGCCCCGACGCCTTCGACGAAATCTACCGTCGCCTCGAACAGTTCACTCGTTCGCTCATCGAACATGGCGATGGCGATGCCGGCGATCCCGTTCCGCCCGCGGTTGTGGACACCGTCACTTCGCTAGCACTGGCGATTGACGCGAAAGACCGCTACACCCAGGGCCATTCGCAAAAAGTTTCCGCGTACTCCGTCATGATTGCGCAAGCCCTGCGCATGAATCAGGCCGAGGTCGAGGAAATCCGCCTCGCCGGCCTGCTCCACGACATCGGCAAAGTCGGCATCCCCGAAACCATCCTGAATAAATCCGGCCCGCTCGACGCCACCGAATGGACCACCATGAAAACCCACACCGAACTCGGCGCGAAAATTCTCGAACCGCTCGCCGCCATGAATCGCATCCGCGAAATGGTTCGCCACCATCACGAGTTCTACGACGGCACCGGCTATCCCGATCGCCTCACTGCCGAACAGATCCCCCTGGGCGCTCGCGTCATCGCCATCGCCGACGCCTACGACACCATCACCTCCGAGCGCACCTACAAAAAAGCTCGCAATCCCGAAGAAGCCTTCTCCGAACTCGAACGCTGCGCCGCCAACCAATTCGATCCAGAAATCGTCCGCGGCTTCGTAGAAGCAATGCGCCGCGCCCCCCAACAACACATTACCGCGTCAGTCGGCGCTCCCGACTCAGACGCCCTGAGCTCATAGCAATAAATTCTCGCCCGAAAAAAAGCTCGCTGAGGGATCGAATGAACTCGGAATGTCGAGCACGCCAATTCCGCGGTAGGGGCGCTGCTTCTGAATTGCGCTAGAGGGCAATTGTTCCTTCGAACCGGCAGTGCCGGGTCGAAGGGCCGCGCCTCAGTTCACCACAGCGCCAACTCAAAAACCGTCGGTAGGGGCGCTGCTTGCTGCGCCCCAGCTTGCCAAGATGTCAGCCGCGTCACGGACTAGCCGTTGCTTTTGAATTTGTAGCGGCCGCCCGCTTTTTCTTTTTAGGCGGGCGTTGTTGACGTTGCCGGTGAATTGGACGTCGTGTTTGAATCTGCAGGGGCGGGTCTCAGACCCGCCCTCTTTCTCTGTGCACTCCGCCTTGCTTCCGCGCCGTCTGTGTCTAATCTTTTACCGTACCCCGGACGCGCGACACCACCACTAGACGCCCGACCCACTCCCCGCTAAAATTTAATCCGCAAATCTCATCAGGAGCCTCCCATGCAAACCGCAACCGTAAAATGGACAGCCCGCGAAGAATTCCAAGCCACCCTGCCCTCCGGCCACATCGTCCCCTTCGACGCCGACCGCAAACACAACACCGCCCCCGGCCCCATGGAAATGCTCCTGGGCGCCCTGGGAGCCTGCACCTCAGTTGACGTAGTCTCCATCCTCGAAAAAAAACGCCAAAAACTCTCCACCCTCGAAATCGAAATCTCCGGCGAACGCGCCCAAGACCCCCCATCCGTCTGGACCAAGATCGAAATGCTCTACCGCCTCTCCGGCCAACTAGAAGAAAAAGCCGTCCGCGACGCCATCGAACTTAGCCAAAACAAATACTGCTCCGTAGCCGCCATGCTCCGCAAAACCGCCACCATCACCTACCGCTTCGAAATCCTCCCGAAGTCTTCGTAGGGGCACGGCATGCCTGCCCGCCGCAGGAGGGCCGTGCCCGCTGCAGCAAGGCCACGCCCGTTGTTCGTAGCGCCGTGCGCGGAACCCCAATCCCACCGGCAGCCGCCCCTGGAATTAGTGAGCCAGCTTTCCTCCATCCACCGGAATGGACGACCCAGTCATGTACGAAGCCTTCGCCGAACCCACAAAAGCGATCACCTGAGCGATCTCCTCCGGTGTCGCCAGCCGCTTCAGCGGTACGGTCGAAACCAGCGCCGCCTTGTTCTCATCTGTGTTAGTGAACCGTGTGAGCATGCCCGTATCCGTAGCGCCCACAGCGATCACGTTGATCCGAACCCCAGTGCCCGCGACTTCCAATGCAGCAGACTTTGTCAGACCCTCCACCGCATGTTTGCTGGCTACATAAACCGACGCCCCGGCTGCGCCCACATGCCCGTAGGTTGACGAAATATTCACAATGCTTCCGCTCCCCTGTGGCAGCATCACCCGCAATTCGTGCTTCATGCTCAGCAGCACGCCCAGTACGTTCGTATCAAACGTCGCCGCGTAGCTCTCCGCGGTCTGTTCTGTGACCAAACCGCGCAAGCCTTCCGTCCCCGCATTGTTCACTGCAATATCCAGTCGTCCAAAACGCTTGACCGCCTGGTCCACAAGGTTGCGCACATCCTCATCCCTGCGGACGTCACTCCGAACAAAAATGGCCTCCGCTCCGAGCCCCTTCAACTCCGCCACTAACTCTTGTCCTTCTTTTTCATGACGGCCCGACACAACCACACGTGCCCCTTCTCGCGCGAAGACCGCTGCCGCAGCGCGACCGATGCCGGTCAGTGCGCCTGTAATCAAAACAACTGGTGAATTCATGGCACTACCTCCATTGATCTTGACCCATGCAGGTTGAGCATGACTGACAATCCGCCATGCCAGCTCCGCGTAGCTCAGATCACTCACTTAGATGAAGGCCGCCACCCGTGGTCGCGCACTTGCAGCATACTTTGTTAAGCTGTGAGCAATGCTCTGCAAGCATGGGAGTAAAAATGGAACTACGTCATCTCCGCTACTTCGTCGCGGTCGCCGAGGCAGGGAGCGTCACCGTGGCGGCAGCGCGAGAACTTCACACCTCGCAACCATCCTTAAGTCGCCAGATTCGAGATCTTGAGGACGAGGTAGGTGCGCAGCTCCTCACGCGCCGCGCTCGCGGCATCGAGCTAACGCCCGCAGGTCGCGCCTTTCTCGATCACGCCCGCTCAGTGCTCTCGCAGGTTGCGGCCGCAACCGAAGCTGCTCGCCGCGCCGCTCATCCCTCCAAGCCATGCTTCTCGATCGGCTTTCTCACCGGACACGAATTGACCTGGATGCCCGAAGCCCTGCGCATCTTGCGCGACGAACTCCCTAATATTGACGTGATGATATCCAGTCAATACTCGCCTCTCCTGGCCGACGGCCTTTCACAAGGAAAGATCGATGCCGCCTTTCTTCGGCGCGAACGAGGCGCGCCAGACTTGGCTTTCCGCCTTCTCGTCAAAGAACCTTTGATGGTGATCTTGCCCAGCAACCACCGCCTCGCTGTGCGCAAGTCGATCGCTCCCAAGGATCTAGTCGGCGAGACCTTCGTCACTGTGTCGCGCACCGCTCCGGTACTCCGCGCCATAATCGACAATTACCTGAAGCGCTGCCGAGTCAATATCGCGCCAGCCCATGAGGCGGACCATGTCACCATGGGATTGTCCTTAATCGCCTCAACTCGCGGCCTGGGCCTGCTTCCCGCTTACGCAAGGAACTTCCTCCCCGCGTCGCTCACCACTCGTCCCCTCAAGGGCAATGCGCCCACCGTCGAGTTGCTCCTCGGCTACAAAAAGTCCAACGACTCTCCCATCTTGAAGCTGCTACTTTCCAGATTGGACCAATTGGTCGCTCGCGTCGCGAAGCACACCCGCTAAACTCGTAACGCGCCTCAGCAAACGCCGCAATTACGTTTGCCGGAAACCGGCCCGTCATCAACCGCGACAATCCCTTGTCACACCTGCGTCCGATTGCATACAATCACCAGCTACTCATTTTGATTCAATTTTTTCTTTCTTCCTGGGGGAAATGAATGGGCCGACGCATCGCCGCAAAAATCACCGGAGTCGCCGGATACGTTCCGCCGCGCGTGGTCACCAATCTCGATCTCGAAAAACGAGTGGACACCAGCGACGAATGGATTCGCACCCGCACCGGAATTCGCGAGCGCCATTACGCTGACCCCGGCGTAGCCTCCTCCCATCTCGGCGCCGAAGCAGCCCGCAAAGTTCTCGCCGCCCGTGGCGTCAACCCCGATGAAGTCGGCCTCATCGTCGTCGCCACCGTCACTCCAGACATGCTGTTCCCCGCCACCGCCTGCCTCATCCAGGATCGCATCGGTGCGAAAAATGCCTGGGGCTTCGATCTCTCCGCCGCCTGCTCCGGCTTTCTCTACGCCCTCACCGTCGGCGCGCAATTCGTCGCCAGTGGCGCCCACAAAAAAGTTCTGGTCATCGGCAGTGACGTGATGACTTCCATCCTCGATTACACCGACCGCGCCACCTGCGTCCTCTTCGGCGACGGTGCCGGCGCCGTCCTCATCGAACCCACAACCTCGGACTCCGAAGGCATCCTCGATTTCGTTCACGACGTGGACGGTTCCGGCGGCTGCAACCTCTACATGCCCGGCGGCGGCTCCCTGCATCCCGCCTCGCAGCACACCATAGACAGCCGCATGCACTTCGTCCATCAGGAGGGCGCGCAGGTTTTCAAATACGCCGTACGCCGCATGAGCGAGCTGGCCGTCGAAATCCTCGAACGCAACGGACTGACGAGCAAAGATCTCGCGCTGGTCGTCCCGCATCAAGCCAATCTGCGCATTATTCGCGGCATGCAGGAACGTCTAGGCGTGGACGACTCGAAAGTTCTAGTGAACATAGACCGCTTCGGCAACACCACCGCAGGCACCATCCCCCTGGGCATTACAGACGCCGTGGAACAAAAGCGCCTACGCAAAGGCGATCTGGTCCTCCTGATCGCGGTAGGCGCCGGCTACACCACCGGCGCAGTTCTAATGCGCTGGGCGTATTAATTAGTAAAAGATGCGCCAGGGCTAATCGCATCAAATGTGAAGGATAGGTATGTGACTTTGTGAATCGCCCTGCAGGGCGATTCATCCTGAGATTCGGCAGTGCCGAATCGAAGGGTAGCAGCCGCTTTCAGGCGGGCGCCTTTGACTTAGCCTTTGCTTTTGACCCTGTAGCGGCCGGTTCAGGTTCACCGAACCGGGCAGCCGTTGCTATTGGTTCTGTCGTTGCTTTTCTCGGATTTTTCTCCGCAGTTCCTCTGTTCCCTCTTTGTAAAATCTTTGGTCGTTGCCTTTCCCTGCGTCCGCTACGGTCCGCAACTAATGCCCGACAATCACCAAAACCGGATTCACATCGCCGTGAGTAGTCGTGATCATCACCATCTTCGTCGGCGACACAATATAAAACGCCCCAGTGAAAGCAGCCGGCAAAGTCAACGTAACCGTGCCGCTGCCATCCGTTGCTCCAGTGGAAGAAAGCACATACGTCCCAGTCACCGTCTCCGCTGACGTATTCGCCGATGCAGTGCTCTCGTCCTGCACTCCGACAATCGTTGCAGGCGTCACCGAGCCATCAAACGTCAGGAACCCCGAAAAATCGCGGTCCGCGCTCACTGCTGGCGCCGAGGTCCCTTCCACCAGCGTTCCGTTGATGCTCGCCGCCGTAAACGAGCTGAGCGTCTGCGGATCCAGATGCCCCGAGATTGGCCCGCCGTTCAGCGTGCCCACGACAAAGGCTTCATCGGCGCTCACCAAATACAAAATCGGC
>Ga0209447_10000597_pt1 | contig 10178 bp, 7 predicted proteins | sample BogFormECP04_OM3_FD_188243 | JGI IMG/M metagenome (GOLD analysis project Ga0209447, IMG submission 188243) | Bog forest soil microbial communities from Calvert Island, British Columbia, Canada - ECP04_OM3 (SPAdes) (version 2) | ecosystem: Environmental > Aquatic > Freshwater > Wetlands > Bog ... | reverse complement strand
TCGTGAAGATTTCTTTCCATCAGTTGATATTCCAGTTGTTCCTCACAGGCCTTGGGTTTTGAAAAATATTCCGATACCTCCAGGAATTTATCCTGAAGTATGCAGGATTATTAAGTCAAAAATGGATGCAGGAGTCTATGAACCGTCGAATTCTTCATACAGATCAAGATGGTTTTGTGTGTTGAAAAAGGATGGAAAAAGTTTGAGAATAGTTCACAGCTTGGAGCCTTTGAATGAAGTTACTATTGCTCATTCTGGGGTGCCACCAGCAACAGAGACTTTAGCAGCCCAGTTTGCAGGAAGAGCTTGTGGTGGGATTTTGGACTTGTATGTGGGGTATGATGAAAGAATGTTAGCTGAAAGTTCAAGGGACTTGACTACTTTCCAGACACCTTTTGGGGCTCTGAGACTAGTTACGTTACCTATGGGATGGACAAATTCTGTTCCTATCTTTCACGACGACGTTACTTATATCTTGCAGTCAGAGATTCCAGATATAACAATCCCATTCATTGATGATGTGCCGATAAGGGGTCCTGCGTCAAGGTATCAGAGAGAAGATGGCACATATGAGACAATTCCGGAAAATTCAGGAATTAGACGATTTGTGTGGGAGCATTTTCAGAATACCAACAGGATAGTGCAGAGGATGAAATATTGTGGAGGCACATTTTCAGGGCCTAAGACTACCCTGTGTGCGGAAGAGATTACAGTTGTGGGTCATAGGTGTACCTATGAGGGAAGACTACCAGAAACAGATAGAGTTGGTGTTATCAAGAAATGGGCACCTTGTAAAAATGTTTCTGAAGTAAGAATGTTTTTGGGAACAATTGGAGTCTGCAGAGTTTTCATCAAAGATTTTGCCAGACTTGCAAGTCCTTTAAATAACTTGCTCCGGACTAAAGTACCTTTTGAATGGACAACTCAACACGATGAGTCCATGCAAAATTTGAAAGATGCTTTGGAGGATGCAGTTCCTTTGGGAAACATAGACTATGAGAGTGAAGATGCTGTGGTTTTAGCTGTGGATACCTCTTATAAAGCTGTTGGGTATTATATCTATCAGGAGGGGCCATCCAAGAAGATTAAGAAGGTGTTTGTGAAGTTTGGCTCCATTACTCTGAATGAGCGGGAAGCAAGATTCTCTCAACCAAAGAGAGAATTGTTTGGACTCAAAAGAGCTTTGGAAGTAAATGAATATTTGCTGATAGGGTGCAGGAAGTTGATTGTGGAAACAGATGCAAGCTACATTCACGGAATGTTAAATCATCCTGAAATGGGACCTAATGCTACAATTAACCGCTGGATTGAAAAGATCTTAATGTATCATTTTGATATCAGGCATGTGGCTGGGAAAAGTTTTGGACCTGATGGTTTGAGCAGGAGAGAAATGCAGCCTGGGGATAAGCAGTACCCAGATGATGAGGATGCGGGTGAAATTGATCCACCTCCAAATTTGGTGATGACTGACGGTGCCCAGCCTCCTTTGGAATTTGAAGATTTCAAAAATGAGATCGATACAAGGGGTGGTTACCTCCTTCAGTCAGCCAAATCTGTGGAAAGCTTTTCGGAAGAATTGTCTAGAGCAAGGAGAAATTCTGACATGGAGAAATCTATGATCAATAATTTTATTGAAAAAGAAGTTTCTAAGTCAGACAGTCAGAGTTTGAGGAGTCAGCTTGTGAATCAGTATATTGTGCCAACTACCGAGTCGGAAATTGGAATTTACACTGAGGAGCATAGGACTAAGAGTGGGAAGTTACAGGATGAAAGGTTGCCAATCTTAAAAAATTGGTTAATTAATCCTTTGAAAAAGCCGGAGATTTATGATGAACAGATGATGCGAAATCTGATCAGAGCAGCTTCTCATTTCTTTGTTGACAAGAATGGGAAATTGTATAGAAAAGGATTGGATGGGGCACATAAATTAGTTGTGGAAAAGGAAAACAGAATGAAGATGTTAGCAAGTGGACATGACAGTCTGGGACACAGGGGATTTTATGCAACAAAAATGTTGATTGCAGAACGTTTCTGGTGGCCAGAGTTAGAAAGGGATGTTGCTTGGTATTGCAAGACTTGTCATCTTTGCCAAGAGAGACAGAAAACTCTGTTGAAAATTCCTCCTGTCATTACACATACGCCATGTTTATTTCAGAGATTACATGCAGATACTATGAGCATGACACCAAAATCAAATGGTTGTGGTCATGTTGCACATGGTAGATGTGGTCTTACCTCTTGGATGGAGGGACGTCCTCTGAGAGAGGAGAATGGTAGGAATGTTGGGATATGGTTGTTTGAAGACATTATCTGTAGATGGGGTTGTATGACGGAAATTGTCACAGACAATGGCAGTGTGTATAAAGCTGCAGTAGATTGGTTGGAAAGGAAATATGGAATAAAAGGGATTAAAATTTCTCCCTATAATTCCAGGGCAAATGGAAGAATCGAAAGGCCCCATTGGGATGTCAGACAAATGCTGTACAAGGCAACTGGTGGCAACCCTTCAAAATGGTTCTGGTTTTTCTTTCATGTGTTGTGGTCAGACAGGATAACCATTAGGAAATATTTTGGTTGTTCTCCATTTTTCATGACTACAGGAGCACACCCAATTTTACCTTTGGATATAGAAGAGGCTACTTGGTTGGTTGAGTTGCCAGGCAGAATTTTGTCAACAACAGAATTAATTGGCTTTAGGGCTAAGGCCTTGGCAAAACACCGCCAACATGTTGAAGAGATGAGGAAAAGGGTGGATACTAGGAAAAGAGAATGGTTGCTGAGATATGAAAAAGAAAATCGGCATACCATTAAAGACTTGAATTTCCAGCCTGGGGAATTAGTACTCATCCGGAATACGGAAATAGAGTCCTCCCTGAACAAGAAAATGAAGGCTAGGTACATGGGACCTATGGTTGTTATTTCACGATCAAGAGGTGGCTCATATATTATTGCAGAAATGGATGGATCAGTTTTCCAGAATAAGGTTGGAGCATTTAGGGTGATTCCTTACTTTGCAAGGCATAAAATTGACTTGCCGGAGAATATATTGGATCTACTGGATGTATCTAAGGCTGGATTACGAAGTCTAGAAAATAGAGATGAAGTACAGGGTGTACAGAAGGACTTCTCATTTGACGGAGTGAAGTTGAATGATGAATTACCGGATATGGCCGATGCCGAAGCGGAGATTGAATCTGGCGGCAGCGACCAAAGTGATGACGAGTCATGTTGAGGGTGCTCTGTGGGCGCTAAACGGGGGTTTAGACTTCTGTTAAGGGGAGAATACAGGGTATTAGAACTTAGAAAAGAATCCTGTGCAGAAAAATCAGGGAATTTTTAAAAGTTTTATGACCTTATTTTCGACTACAAGATTTCGAGACTCCCATCGCACATTTTGAGCGTGGGAAAATTATGTTCAGTGTTCAGCTGGACTTAGAAAAAGAAAAGAAAATTCGAAAATATATTTTGGAGGCATGGTTACTTCGGGAAAATGATACGAAAATTATCTACATCCTGTTCTGGTCATTTCCATTCTGCGAACCAGTGGTGGCAGTTGGTGTAGTCGCTGCAGGAGTGTCTAGAATATGTATTTTTGGGTTAATAAAAAGAAAAAGAATTGAAGAGAATAGAAGGACAGGAAAATTCTTACTGATCGGTAAAGACATTAGGAATGAGTACTAGAGAAGTGGGAAGAGTGCGAAAATGCTGGAGGATGTATCGCCAACTCGTTTGAAAATTTATATTCGAAGAGTGGGGCATTTTCCGGATTTGGAAATGTAGATCGAGGACAGTAAAATTTTCTAAGTCCCCAGACTTTGGGAAATTGTGGCTCAAGTATGGAGAACCTCTGAAACAAGGGGAAGAATGGACAATAAAATCCCAGCTATATTTCAAGAACTTTTAAACAAGCTATTGATTAATGTACATAAAAAGGGGAAAAATAAAGAAAAGCTAATTCTATGAATTAGACGCCATTCTTTTTCTTGGACTGCTCATTGTAGAGAGTCATAAGGGTCTCTATAGTAAAGAGGCTGACCTTGAGGTGCTGGTAGCAGGAAATAATATGGGACCTAATAATATTGGCATAGGCAGTTTCGGAGAAATGATCCTCCTGCTCGAGTTCATGCATAACGGCATTGTTCAAAATGGTGCGAGCCTTGCTGAGGACATCAGAATCGAGTTCCTGAGAAGCACCGATGACGATGTCTGCCAAAATTATTTAAAGAAGGTCTAATTGGAAGGATGAGCAAATTGTTACATACCTCGATCCAAGACGGAAACAAGGGGAACTTTGGTAGTAACCGAAGTCTGGATAGGCTTCTGCTTACCCAAAGTAGTGACAGCACGCTGGTAGGAGCGGGAAGACATGTCTAAGCCTGGAACAAGGGAATAGGGCAGACATACTACAGAGGGAGGAGCTTCCGGAACGACTACTGGGTTATTTAATTCAGTATCGGGAGTTGGATCGACATCCATGGAAGTGGATATGATAGACTCAGACACGGAAGGCTTCTGGAAGAGGTTTAGAGGAGGATTCCTTGAGAAATAAAATAGGAATTTACGGTGTTTTCACCGGATTTGTCAATAATTTCAACCTCAGTTGAAATTTTAAACAAATCTTCCGTCAAGGGAGACTCGGGGATAGGTGGAAGAGTTTCTTCGTCGGAGTCCTCTATTTTATTTTTGGAAAGACGAGAGTTTTTGACCTGGAGATGATTTTGAAATCAGAAAAGAGGTGTAATAAAAATATTTAAAAATATTTACGCACCGAATTCTTCTGTTTCTTAGCCTTTCCAGCACGGGGACCCGTTGGTGGGGTCGAAGAGGCTGTAAATAAAACAGCAGGGTAGTTGATAAGGGCCATAAAAATAAAAGAGATCGGAAGTACCTCTTTTGGCCGAGGAAGTGCGAGCACCTTCAGCGCGTGCAGTGATTCCGGCAAGCAAAAATGTAGCAGGGGGGACCTTAAATTCCTGAAACTCGCGCATGAATTTGTCGACGGCAATCTGAACAGCAGGGGCTAATTCCTGGAACAAAGGATGGCCAGCAAAGGTCGAATGATTGTTAAAATTAACCTGACGACCACAAAAGCTCATAAAAAGGGGCCTAGAAAAATAAAAAGGAGACCTACAGCAGTAGTAACTAACTCGCTGAGAGCAACCTTAAGAGGCGTGGAGACAGTACCATTGGAAGGAATGGTGCGGAGGGCGTTAAAAGTCTGCAAAACAGTCCGGATGGACTCGGCACACTTTTTGAAGTTGAGCTCAGCAGCGGGAACTTGTTGGGTGGACATATTATTTGATCTACTACGAACAACGAGTGCAAGGGATTTATATGCGTACGCACTGCGCATGAGAATTCAAAAATAGGAGAAAAACAGGGGGGAATTTAGGGATTTGCAGGGGTAAAACAGCTGTCAAGCGAAAAGCACATATACCAGGATGCCGGAATTCGATGACTGAGGACAGTCAGTATCTCTGTTAAGGGGAGATGATACGCTGGTTCTGTGTATGGGCACGGATACACTGAATTTTTGCGAATTTCCTAAAAAGGAAATGACACAAAATGTCCGCGTCAGAGGAAACCGTAGAGGATTGAGCGCGAATTGACCCGCGCGTGTCAGTCAAAATCGACGAAACATGTTTATTATCACTCAGATAGCCCTTAAGCATGGTCTGGATTGATCTGTTTACTATGCTATCGACAAACTACTCTAGGACTTTATCATTTACCGTGTTAAGTCTATTAGGGGACGTGTGACGAAGATGACCATTGGGTTGGACTTGGAGGGTGTTTCGTATGCTTAGTAGTGACAGGCCCATATGCGATCTAGTGGCTATGTTGAGCCGGAGTAGTGGTTTGAAGAATGGAGAGGTGTGCGCGATCATCGGCAACCATCGGCAAGGTGATCGGAGTGCGGATCAACTTTGTAACTCCGAAATGATGGCGACGAAATGTCGAAAATATCATTCGAAAATTGCAACGCGGCCACGGCAGGCGTCGGAAAACTATCTGAAAATGTTCAGGAGTTATCTCACTATAGAAATGTGAAAGAAATAGTATTTTTAACCGTTTTATTTCTCATGTACTGTGTATTTGTATAAAGGTAGAGGAAAGTTTGTAAATTATCATCGGATTCGAGTTCTTTCTTCCCCCCCCCTTTGTGCTAGCTGCTATTGGGTGTGGTGTTAAATTGAATAGAGACGATCTCCTGCGCTCAAAGTAACTATTGTGAATTTATAAAATTTACAAAGTGAAATTTGTGTATATTGTTTGTTTGTGGTTTATTTGAAGAAGATTAGTTTGACTTGGAATTGGAATTGGAATTTGCGAAGATTTAGTTTGTTTGGAATATTGCGAAGGGTCAGTGTGTCTCGGAGTATAACAAGGACTTAACCTTGTAGTCGTATTTTACGCCAGTTGAATTGTTGTGTGGGGAATATCTTGCATTGTGCATAGTTTTGGAATTTTATCTAAAGCTTTTTACAACAAGTTATATAAACGTCTGTCTTTTCAAGATAGAAGTGACTATACTTTCTAGGAAGTCCAACTCTCTCAAAAAAATTGATAACTTTTGTGTGGATTTTATATCTTGTGAAAACTAAGATTATAAGTCTATATTACTGTCATCTCATCATAAACTGGAGCCCACCGCGAGGGTCTTCTGTTTTGAATTGAAAGACGTTCTTCCAACTTGTTGATTTTGAATATTTGTCTGTTCTACAACGGCAAATACAAGCAAAAAGATAGAGTCTAAATCTAGACTTTCAAGAAATTCAGTAAAGGCCGGGAAACAGCCAGCTTTGGAGTCCGAGCGTGGTTTACTTTCTAAACCAGTTAGAAAAATTATAAAGAAGCCAGTCCAGACAAAAGACCGGAATAAAAGAATTGCAGAAGCAGAAAGGCAATTAGAAATTTTAGAAAATCTGGATCAGATTTTTGAACCAAACTTAGCAGTTGAGGAAGAATCGCGACAAGAAGAAAATCTTTTCACAGAAGGACAGAGCTCCCAGACCAACAGAAATTTATCCACAATGAGAGAAAGCAAACAAATGGTTGTACCAGGCACTAGAGATGCACCGAAGTTCTCGTCTGCAAAACCTAGAGAACTAAGGCGTTTCCTCAGGCAAATGGAAGACCTATGGGAAGAAGCCGGAATAGAAAAAGATGAAGAAAAGAAAGGGAGTCTGGGAAAATATGCAGACCAAGAAAGTGAAGAAGAGTGGAGAGCTCTAGATACTTACGCAGAGGGGTGCACTTGGGAGGCATTTAAGAAAGAGGTTTTGGAAAATTACCCAGAGGCCTCAGCTGCAGAAAGAGGGACTCCAGCCCGGATTAGACAAATTGTAAAAGATGCCGAAGGGATAGAGATGGGAGAAACTACCAAACTCTATACCTATCGTCGAGCTTTCTTAGCTGAAGCCAGTAAGCTTAAAAAGCCCCCAACAGTTATGTCCAACAGGGAATTGGTGGAATTATTTATGGGAGGATTATCTTGGGGCCTAGGTCAAGCAGTTTTGCAGTACTTGGGAGGAAGTAGGAAATCTTCCAAGAAAGGGAAGGAAACAGTGGGGGATGAGTCTGAGAGACGACCAGAAGATAGATATGACCTTGAGGAAGTCTGTAGAGCTGCTGGTGAAGTTTCAGAAAATGCACAAGGAATGTTGTCTTATAAATGGGCTTCAGACCAAGGGCCAAAAAGAGGATCAGCCTTAGTGCAGACTTCTACACATGCGACTTCAGGAAGCACCGCTATGGCAACCAAAGTGGAAGGTCTTGAACAAATCCAAGCTTTAGAAAAGGATAGGCTGGATGCTGTTAGTAAAGAGTGGGGCGTCCGGTTTGAGGGTCTTGAGACTATGATAAAGAGTCTTTTAACTCAATCTCAAGAGAAACCTGTGGCTAGTTTTGTCCAGGGCATAGGACAAGGAAGTGGAAATTTTCCCCATCCAGAGCCTATGGCAAATAGAGGATTCAAGAGTTTGTCGAATAACTCTGGATATAATTGTTTTGGATGTGGTGAACAAGGCCATTTTCAAAATGATTGTGAAAAGATCAGAAATTTATTCCGGACTGGAGCTATAACATATAACAGAGATGGGAGAGTGTGTCTACCAGATGGCTCTAGAGTACCAAGTGGACCTCCAGGGGCTAGTTTAGCTGATAGGGTGGAAAAATACTATGGTACGGTGAGGCCAACTCAAGCATACTATGGTACCTTTGAGGAAATGGAAGAAAAGATGGCTGTAATATTGCCTAAAGAAAATTCTTACATGAGCCGAGAGGTAAATGATAGAGAGCAGAGGTTAGCAAAACTTGAAAAAGAGTGTGAGTTGAAGGAAAGGGAAAATGCATTGTTGGCAAAGCAATTGAAACTTGAAGTCAAAGCACCAGAAAAACCGGATGTCCGTGCATATTTTTTGGACAGTTTTGGTGAAGAGTTAAAGGCCTTGCAGGAAAACAAACCGGGTTTTCTCTGAGTACAATGATGGCGGCCAGACGTAAACGTGTAGCTGGTAAGCCGCCGGAGGAAAAGACAACCAGTACAATGCCAGAAAAGAGTGTCGAAAAACAGAAGAAGGTTCAGAATGTGGTTGAAGATACCCAGGAGATATTACAGTTGGGGGCGGAGTTAGAATTTCCCTTCAGGGAAAATTATTTGCCTATTATAGAAGAAAAGAATTTGACAAAGGGTAACCCGGGTTTTCAAAACAGGGCACCTTTGCAGGCAGATGAAAGGGCTAAGGAGTTGTTGAAGTCTACTCTCCAGCATCCTATCACCCTAACTGCCGAAGACTTGTTAAATGTGTCGGAACCAATAAGAATGGAACTAAAGAAGCTTTTGACCAAGAAAAGGTTAGAAAAGAAATCTGTTCATTTTTCTGGGGACACAAATAAAATAGATGGACCATGGCGAGATGTTTCCAGTGTATCTGAAAGGAATGATTTTGTTACCCTGCCAGAGGCCACTTGCGAAATCTTGTTAAAAGATAGAGATGGTATGAAAAAGGGAGATGTTGTAATTGGAGACCCAGTTCTGCAGTATCTTGCAACACTTAAGCCTGGTGAAAAGCCAAAGCCTATTGTTGTGGCTAGAGAATCTTATGGTCTTAGAGCAATTTATCCTTTGCTAAATAGAGTTGGAGTTACCGAGTGTCTCTTGGACTCAGGGTCTCAGATTATTTCTATGTCAAAAACTGTTGCTAATCAGTTGGAGATTGAATGGAATTCTGAACTTACCATTGAGATGGAAAGTGCAAATAGGTCTGTGGAGACAACTTTGGGACTTGCTAGAAATATACCAGTTTCTTGTGGTGCAATTACTGTGTACCTGCAAATCCACATAATGTCTAACCCAGCTTATAAGGTGCTAATGGGGAGACCGTTTGACATTGTCACGGAGAGTTTGGTGAAAAATGAAAAGGATGGGAGTCAGACTTTGACTCTGACAGATCCTAATACGGGAGAGAGATGTGTTGTGCCTACCTATGAAAGGGGCAAACCACCAGAGATTCTGAAACGACCTGTGAAAGAGGGTTTTCAGGGTACCTTGATGAAGTAATGCGGAATTGCGGAGAGGTAGCTCTTGTGGTAGAGCAGCAGGATGAAAAAGCGAAAATAGTGGGATATACATTACCAAAAAGGGGTGAAGTTTTTGAAGATGGTGAGGTTAGAAATGCTTTCCTTTCCCAGTCCATGGAGTGTGAACATTTTGAGGACTCGGATCGTGAAAAATTGTTGGGGTATTTGAATGCCTGTGTTTTGTCCAAACAGAAAACCAGGAGCGTGTATAAATACAAACCTGTAGCTGTAAAGATAAAGCCGGTCATTGGAGAATTACCTGCGGAATTTAGGATTAAAAGGGAGATCCTTGGAGATCCTTTAGAAGACATGCCTAAGTTGTCACCAAACCCGCCGGACTTTGAACCAATGGGCAGGTACACTTTGGAAAGAAAAGAAAAGATAGATGCAAGGCACAAAGAGAAGTTTCTTTGGGATGAAGAGAGAAGATTAATGCACCATTTTATGATGTTACAAAATATGGGCTTTGCATGGGAAGACCGGGAACGTGGAACATTTCGTGAAGATTTCTTTCCATCAGTTGATATTCCAGTTGTTCCTCACAGGCCTTGGGTTTTGAAAAATATTCCGATACCTCCAGGAATTTATCCTGAAGT
>Ga0209447_10000596_pt1 | contig 10190 bp, 4 predicted proteins | sample BogFormECP04_OM3_FD_188243 | JGI IMG/M metagenome (GOLD analysis project Ga0209447, IMG submission 188243) | Bog forest soil microbial communities from Calvert Island, British Columbia, Canada - ECP04_OM3 (SPAdes) (version 2) | ecosystem: Environmental > Aquatic > Freshwater > Wetlands > Bog ... | reverse complement strand
ATCCGCGGAGTCTGCGTCTAAGACCTTCGCGAAAGCCTTTCCATTGCTGATCGATTGAATCTGTTGGTCGTTCAGCCCGGCATACTCGCGAAAGTAGTTGTATGGTTCGGACTTGGCGTTGTCATTCGCACCCATTCCTGCCTTGCACAAGAAAGAAAAGAATAGGAGCGTGGCCGCAAATTGAATTCTCGGTCTCATCCCATCACCGCGATTTTTTGCAGGTCATCAGAGCATGAATCAACGCTTCGGGCAATACCGAGCTTCTTCATTCGGAAATAGAGGGTCGAGCGATTCAATCCCAAGCGAGCTGCGGCACCGCTGGGTCCGGAGAGAATCCAGCGGGTCTCTTTGAGCGTCTTCAGGATATGGTTGCGCTCGACCTCTTCCAGAGTTTGATGGCGGTCTGCGTTTTGACCGGGCGCGATGCGAGATTTCAAGTCCCGGAGCGAAAGGCGCAGCACGGGACCGGGGCTTAAAATCACGGCGCGTTCGATTACGTTTTCGAGCTCGCGGATGTTGCCGGGCCAGCGGTAGCGCATCAGAGCTTCCACTGTTTCCGACGGAATGGTGTCAATCGTCTTGTGCATTCGCCGGGTGGCTTGTTGCACAAAATGCTGCACCAAGAGGGGAATATCATCCGGACGTTCCCGCAAGGGAGGCACATTGATGGGAAAAACATTCACTCGATAGTAGAGGTCGCTGCGAAATTGCTTTTCGAGGATCATTCCTTCGAGGTCACGATGAGTGGCGGCCACAATGCGCACGTCAACTTTTTGCGTGCGATTGCTCCCCAGGCGCTCAAACTCCCGCTCCTGCAAGACACGAAGAAGCTTGGGCTGGAGCTCGAGAGGGATGTCGCCAATTTCATCCAGGAACAGCGAACCTTGATGTGCCAGCTCGAGCCGGCCGATCTTCTGTGCGATCGCGCCGGTGAACGATCCGCGCTCATGCCCAAACAGCTCGCTTTCGAGCAGCCCGGTGGGGATGGCAGCACAGTTGAGCTTTATAAATGGCCGATCCAGGCGAGGACTGTGACTGTGAATGGCGCGCGCGATGAGCTCTTTCCCCGTGCCGGTCTCGCCTAGCAAGAGCACGGTCGAATCGCCCCAGGCGACGGTTTCGACCATCTGCAGCACGCGGCGAAGACCCGAACTACTTCCAATGATCCCTTCGAAACCGGTGTCCGGGATCACTGGTTCGTCGATTCGCTCGAGATCGAGCGTGATCTCCGTATCGGTCTTAGAGCTCAGGTCCGCGTACCGCAGGGGATAGGTGAGACTATTTAAGCCCATTGTCTTGCTCCTTTGTTCGCGGTGTGTCGGTGCGAGCGTTGATTGTTTTTTTGCGCCTCGCCCGCCCACTTTCCCGCCCAATCCATTCACGGATGTATGCCGGGCAATTCTCCAGCTGAATGCCGTTCACTTCGCAATCGGCTAGAAACTTGACGCCGTCGCGGTCGACGAGGGTGACGTCTCTCAAATCCAAGGCGATATTGCGGCTGGTGTCTTCCAACTCGAGCAGCCTATGCAATTCGTCAATATCCTCTGCCTCGATTCGACCGCTTAGCGTAAAAACGACCCTTCCGTTGGCTTTCCTCTGGATCTTGAGCATCCGAACTCCATTCGAAAATTCTGGGCTGATCTGTGAGTAGCAGTTGATGGCCCGATCCTAAACAGATGATTCTTCGGAGTTTGATACAGGCTTGACTGGCGAAATTTCGCCAATTGGCGAGACTTCGCCCAGCATTCGTTGGGAAAAGTGCTTGAGATCCGGGAGTTTAGTTCTGGCTCGGTAACTGCTCCTACGGTCTCCAGGTCGCTGTCTCGGGAGGGACGCGCGGTCACACGGATATGTACTGAGGAGCAATCCGACATTTGTTCGTGCTCGTCACTCATTCCGTGGACGAAAGCGCTTGCCATGAGAGAATCCATCCTCCTGATGGGACACATTCTCACAGTGAGGCCTTTGGGAAGTCCTTTAGAAAACTCTAAAAAAGAATGAAAAACTCTGAAGGGCGCTATAAGCTAGCCAGGTTCCCATGAGCAACTTTTACCGTTTCGGACAGTTTGTGCTGGATCCCGCGAAGCGCACAGTTTCCCGCGCGGATTCGCCTATCTCATTGACTCCTAAGGCTTTTGACGTCCTGCTCTTTCTGGTTCAAAACCCCAAGCGACTGGTCACCAAAGACGAATTGCTTCAGGCTGTGTGGGGCGGCACGTTTGTAGAAGAAGGGAACCTGACCCAATACGTCTCGCATTTACGCAGGGCGCTCGGCGACAACTCCGAAGAAACGCGCTTGATCGCCACCATCACTCGGAAGGGATATCAATTTGCGGAAGATGTAGCTTTTTCAGATGAAGTAGGTCCTGCAAAGCACGCCGCGGCTCGGGTTCATGTGACCGAGAGATTGCAAACGGATGCGTCGCTCCCCTTCAGAGTTCCAACGATTCAGATAGTAGCAAGCACGACTAAACCCCGACGGAAGGGTGTGGCCGTGGCCCCGGCGATTTTCCTTTGGGCGTTGGCGGCGGGTGTGCTGCTCGCGGTTGGCGCACTCAGTATCTGGCGGTACGAAGTTTACCGCCATCGCATAACCCTCGCTCCCACCGATACGATCGTGCTGGCCGACGTCGACAACCGAACCAGCGACCCTATTTTCGACGGTGCCTTAAACACCGCATTGCGGTATGAAATAGAGCAGACACCCTACCTAAACCTGTTGGGGCTGGATAAAACCTACGCCACGGTAGGGCAAATGAAACTGGCGCCGACCACCAAGATCACCCCAGAGCTCGCACGCCAGATTTGCAGCAGCACTAACAGCAAGATGGCCATCGCAGATTCCATCGCCGACGCCGGTAATGGATATCACCTGGACATCAGAGCACTCGACTGCGGATCGGGAGCGACCTTGGCTGAGGAAACGACCGACATTACCGCTCGTAATCAGGTAATTCATGAACTCGGAGTGACGGTCGCGCGCCTGCGGAGGAAGCTCGGGGAGCCGGCCGAATCATTGGCCCGCTTCAATCAGCCTCTGGATATAGCGACCAGCGCGTCTTTGGAAGCACTCCAGACCGGCACTGAGGCAACCAAGCTCTTTCTGGATGGCAACCCGCAGGCAGCGCTCCCCCTGCTTCAGAGACAAGTCGAAATTGACCCTAACATCGCGATTACGTACGAAGCGATCGGCGCGGCCAACGCATCCGCTGGCCATTACGATCTAATGCTAGCTTCCTTCACGCGCGCCTACCAATTGCGCGACCGCATGACGGAAAAGAACAGACTGAATATCGAGTTGCTCTATTACGAGAACGTGACTGGAGAACTCGACAGAGCCCACGCCGTTCTAGTTCGGGCGCTCGAACTCTTTCCTCGCGATATATTCTTTCATACTAATCTGTCGCACACGCTGCGTAAGCTCGGCCAACTCGAGCGTTCGGCCGACGTAGCGGATGAGACGGCGCGGTTGGGGCCAGGTGCACTCTATTTTTCCTGGGCCGCCAATGCCGACATACTCGCCAGCAGGTTCAATGAGGCGGGTTCATGGCTGGCTCAAGCTCAGGCCCTTAAATTTGACAGCCTCGAACTCAGGATCGATAGACTCCGGCTGGCATTTATCGAAGGTGATCGGAGCACTCTTGACCGGATCTTCGACGATGAAGCGCATGGCCCGAATCAAGTTGTATTTTTTCGCGAGCGATGGAGATTGGAGGCTCAGCAGGGTCACTTTGATTCCGCAGATCGTGTACAACTGCAGGCATCGAGACTGTCTTCGGACCCCGAAGATATCTCCAGGGCCCTTGTTACTTCGGCCCTTCGCAACGCGGAGGCGGGCAGGAGCATCCAGGCGCGCAAAGCCCAGGACCAGGCACTTCAGAGTCAGTTGGAGCGGGGCCAAAGTATGATGTTGGCGCTTTCGCTGGCCCGGTCGGGGAGGGTCCAGGAAGCCGAACGGCTCGCAGACGAAGTCAGCCGGGTAGCGCCGTTGGACACGATTGTGCAAAAGTATCTTGTCCCCACGGTTCGCGCCGCGATCAAGTTGCAGCAGCACGATCCCAAGGCCGCCATCGCTGTGCTCCGCGACACCGCCCAATACGATCTCGCGTTCACAACCTCGTTCGATTATCTCTACCCGGCCTACATCCGTGGCCTGGCCTACCTGGACTCGGGCGATGGCCAATCGGCAGCGGGCGAGTTCCAGAAGCTGATTGATAATCCGGGTTTGTGCCTGGGGTATATCACCGGCCCTCTGGCCCGGCTTCAACTCGGTCGGGCAGAGAAACTGATGGGCGATAACGCATCCGCTCGCGAATCTTACGAAGAATTCCTTAACAATTGGAAAGATGCCGACGCCGATATTCCCGTCTATCGACAAGCCAAAGCCGAATATGCCCAGCTGCGAAAATGAATTGCGCAGACTGGCAGAGCCTCCATCGGAAAAGCTTGAGATTTGTTGCGGGGCCGAAAGGCGGGAGGGTCTGTCGCGGATTGCGCCTGACGGCAATTTGGGCAATAAGACCCTCCCCTACGGGAACCCTGTAAGCTGACCAGGCTCCTATGAGCAACTTGTACCGTTTCGGAGAGTTTGTGCTCGATCCAGGCAGGCGCACGCTGTCGCGCGCGGATTCTGCCGTTGCTCTGACTCCTAAAGCGTTCGACGTCCTGCTGTTTCTGGTTCAAAACCCCAACCGTCTGGTCAGCAAAGAGGAATTGCTGCAGGCCGTGTGGGGCGACACGTTCGTAGAAGAAGGGAACCTCACGCAGTACATCTCGCATTTACGCAAGGCGCTGGGTGACAACTCGGAAGACAGCCGCTTGATTGTCACTATTGCTCGAAAGGGATATCAGTTCACCGCGCGCGTCACTGTGGCCGACGCGGCAGATATCGCAAAACATGCCACGCTTCATGCTGCTGCGACCGAAACTTCAAAAACCGATGCGCGACCCGTGGAGTTTCCAACCAATGAGAAAGTTAGCCAATCACCGCCGCTTCGGCTCCACTTGCGCAAATGGTTTGCGGCGGCCGCGCTGTTGGCCGTTATCGCTGCGGCGTTCTGGTTGTACTGGAGTCACCGCCGCCGAGTGACGCTCTCCGCCACGGACACCATTGTTCTCGCCGATGTCAAAAACGAGACCAGCGATGCGGTGTTCGACGACGCATTAAACACAGCTTTGCGCTACGAAATGGAGCAAACGCCTTATCTGAACGTTTTGGGCATCGATAAAGTCTCCGGCACCCTGGCGCAACTCAAGCTCCCGCCGGCTTCAAAGTTGACGCCCGAGGTCGCTCGCCAAGTCTGCCTCAGTACCAACAGCAAGCTGGTGATCTCGCAAGCGATCAGCGATGCCGGCAATGGCTACTATCTGCGGATGCGGGCGCTCGACTGCGGATCGGGGGCCACCTTGGCCGAAGAGCAGGCGGACATTGCCAAGCGGAATGAGGTGGTACACGAAGTGGGAGTCACGGCGGCACGGCTTCGCGAGAAGCTGGGAGAGCCCGCGGATTCGCTGGCGCGCTTCAACGCGCCGCTGGAAAAGGCGCTCAGCTCTTCGCTCGAGGCTTTGCAAGCCGGCACTCAAGGGGGAAGACTTTACCTCGCCGGCGACGCTCAGGGAGCGCTCAAATTCTTTCAGCGAGCTGTCGAACTGGATCCAAATTTTGCCGTAGCCTATGGGCGCATAGGCGCGGCCTACCTTTTCCTTGGTAACGTTGAGTTGTCGGAGGCTTCGTACACGCGTGCGTACCAACTCCGCGACCGATTGACCGAAAAAGACCGCTTGCACTTCGAAATCACCTACTACAGTAATGTGATTGGCGACTGGGAGAAGGAATATACTTCCGTGCTTCGTTTATTAGAAATATTTCCCCGGGATGTGTTCGCTCATGCCAACCTCAGGGAAGCATTTGTCCATCTCGGCCAGCCCGGCCGGGCCGCTGACGAAGCGGCCGAGGTCGCACGGATGCGGCCAAGCTCCTATTATTTCGGGAGCGCGATACAGTCCATCAGGTACGCCAGCAGATTCAATGACGCAAAATCATGGCTCGCCAACGCGGACGCCCTTAAATTCGACAATTTACTAATCCGGCGGGAAAGACTGATTGTGGCGTTCGCTACAGGCGACCGGGACAACGTCGAAAAGATCCTCAAGGAGGAGGAGCAAGGCAAATATCGAGAAGATTTTTTGCGTGAACATTCCTTGATCGAAATTCAGCAGGGTCGCTTTCAGTCTGCCGAGCGCCTGCGACTGCAAGCTTTGGGACCAACCTCGAAGGCTAGCAAAGATGACTGGTGGGTGATTCTCTCCGCGCTGGAGGATGCCGAAGTCGGAATGGACGCGCAAGCTTTACGCAACAAAAGCAAGGCAGCTGCAAGCTCGCTTGATCGCAATAGCAAGATCGCCCTGGCGCTCGTGCTGGCGCGATCAGGACGAATAGAGGAAGCCGGCAAATTCGCAGACGAGGTCAGCCCGGAAAGGCCCGAGGACACGCTGGTGCAGCATTACTTCCTTCCCACCATCCGGGCCGCAATCAAGCTGCAGCAACACGATCCTGCGGCAGCCATCGAACTGCTCCGCGGCACTGTCAAGTACGATCTGGCGTTTACTGGATTGTTCGACTATGTGTACCCGGCCTACATACGCGGACTTGCGTATCTGGAGCTTGGCGACGGCCAATCGGCCGCGGCTCAATTTCAAAAGCTGATCGACAATCCCGGTATTACGGTGAGATATGTCACCGGACCCTTGGCCCGGCTCCAGCTCGGTCGCGCGCAGAAGATGATGGGCGATGATGCCGCCGCACGGGAGTCCTACGAGAAATTCTTGAATTTGTGGAAGAATGCCGATCCCGACCTTCCCATCTACCAGCAAGCCAAAGCCGAGTACGCCAAGCTCCGAAAATGAACTGCGCGAGCGTGATGACTGTTCGATCGAAACGAAAGTGGAGGCCCCACTGAAGAGCTTGCGCAAAGACCCGAGCCATGCCGCGTTCTTGAAGAAACTCGACTTGCCCACCTGAGATATGCCGCCGTATTTACGAATAATTTGTGGGAATCGGAAGCCTTCAAGTTCCCGGAATAGTCCTGAAGCGATTCTTGTCGATTTTCAGGGATCGAATCTTCGATTCCAGCGTGGATCGCGGTATGCCCAACTTGGCGGCCGCCCCGGTGGGTCCGAACACGCGGCCGCGGCTCTCTTTCAGGGCCGCCTCAATCATGCTTTTCTCTTGGGCGTCGAGGGTTTGCGGGAGCTCGGTGGGATTTCCCGGATGTGTGAGAAGCGGCTGCTTCGGCAGCCAGCTTTCATCGATCGAGAAAATCTCCGTGTCGCAAAGGATTACGGAACGCTCGATGACGTTCTGTAATTCGCGTATGTTTCCCGGCCAAGGGTAGGACTGAAGCGATTCGAGCGTCTTCTTGCTGACGCCTCGAATGGGCTTACCCGCCTTTCGGGCGTAGCGATGGATAAAGTATTCAACCAGCAGAGGGATGTCCTGTTTTCGTTCTCGAAGAGTGGGAATCTCGATGGGGAAAACATTCAGGCGGTAAAAAAGATCACTGCGGAAAGAACCGGCGCAGATGGCGGCCTGCAAGGCGCGGTTGGTGGCTGCGATCACGCGAACGTCAGCGCGGAGGCTACGTGTGCCGCCGACACGCTCGAACTCGTGCTCCTGCAAAACACGAAGTAGAGCAATCTGAGTCTCGGCGGGAAGATCACCGACTTCGTCGAGGAAGATGGTGCCGCCATGCGCTAATTCAAATCTGCCCAAGCGCTGCTGAGTCGCGCCGGTGAAGGCACCCTTCTCATGACCGAACAACTCTGAGGCGATCAGATCGCGCGGGATTGCGGCACAGTTCACGCTGACGAAAGCGCGCGAGCAGCGACCGGAACGCCGGTGGATAGCGCGTGCAACAAGCTCCTTGCCTGTTCCCGTTTCACCGGTGATGAGGACCGTAGAATCACTTGGTGCGACTTTAGAGATGCGCGACAGAACGCTTTTCAAAGCGGGAGAGGTCCCGACAATCTCTTCGAACATCGAGGCCTTGTCGATTTCTTCACGTAGAGCGACGTTTTCGCGGCGAAGAGTGTCTTCGGCCTGCTTGCGATCCTCGATGTCCGTCCCAGTAACATACCAACGCGTAATCTGACCCTGTTCGTCGTGCAATGGGTTAAAACGAGCCAAGAACCAGCGATAGCTTCCATCGCGTTTGCGTAGTCGCAACTCCACCTCGTCAGCAGAGGCGCGAGCGACGGCACGATCAAAAAGAACGTCGATCCTCTCGTTGTCATCAGGATGGGCGCCGATGTTATGGCTAGCAGACCGTTGCCACTCTTCAAGACTGACGCCGATGTAGTCGAGCATCGCGCGGTTGGCGTAAAGGCGTTTCCGGTTAGGCCCGTATACCGCAATAATTTCGGGCGCCAGGTCCAGAATCTGGCGGAGTTCCATTTCACTTCTGCGCCGTTCCTCCTCTGCTTGTTTACGCTCGGTGACGTCGATCACGGTGCCCACAAATTCAATGAGGTCGCCAGACGTGCTCAGAACGGGATGACCTACGACGTGAATGTCCCGGACGTGGCCATCCGGATGCACGATGCGGTAGTCCGTCTTCCACTCTGACTTCTCGCGGATAGCCGTCTCGGTTAGTTCCCTGAAGGCGGGTTGGTCGCCAGGATGGATCCGCCGAAGGAAATCTTCGAATCGGGGCAAACCATCCTGTGGATCGAAACTTAGAACACGGTAGCATTCCTCCGACCAGTACCTGATATCGTCGTCTGGACTCCATGCCCAACTGCCTGTCAGGCTGAGTCTCTGCGCCTCCGCTAAGTACGATTCACTTGTTCGGATCTTTTCCTCGGCGCGCTTTTGTTCGCTCAAGTCGAGGACGAACACGACGCCCTCATTCGCACTTTGAATGCTCGCGCCTCCAATCAGCACGGGCACGCGGCTGCCGTCTTTCCGGAAATACTCCTTCTCGTATGGCAGGAAAACCCCAGTTGCCAGGAACTCTGCCAGGGAACTTTCGTCGCGTTCGCGCCATTCGGCCGGCGTCAGGTCCGCCCAGCGCAGTCGACGCGAGACGAGATCCTGACGGTCGTATTGCAGCATTTGTAGAAATGCGTGGTTGGCCTCAACTATCTCACCCTCGACGTTCGCGAAGTAGATTCCGAGAATACCGGCTTCGACCAGGCGCCGGACCTTGTCTTCGCTAGTCTTGCGCTCGGTGATGTCGGTCACCGCCCCGACAAACTCGTTATTGCCAGATGCATCCCGTAAAACGTGAGCGATGGCGTGGACGTGCTTGACTCGGCCATTAGGCAGTAGCAAGCGATAGGCATGCTCGAATTCTGCCGCTCCCGCAAAGGCGCGATCGATGACCTCTTTGACGCCAGAGCGGTCTTCGGGATGGACGCGCTGCATCAGTGAATCTGTTGTCGGCTTGACAGAAGGGTCGTACTCGAATATACGGTAAGTTTCATCTGACCAGACAATCTCTCCGCTATCAGGTCTCCATCCGAAGCTGCCGGTGTGACTGAGCCTTTGCGCTTCCGTGAGGTACGCCTCGCGCCGGCGGAGTTCCTGGGTTAGGAGCTCTTGCTCCGTAACGTCTATGGCGCTGCCAACGTACTTTTTCAGGGGTTGGTTGTCTGCAGGAGGAACACCGACGCAGCGAATGTAGCGGACCTCACCATCGGGACGAACGATGCGCTTTGTGGCATCGAACGGCGAAGCTTTCGTCAGGATTCCCTTGATCAGGTCCGCCATTGACTCGCGATCGTGTGGGTGGACAAGATCCAGGTATTCCTGAAGACTAGGCGGTTTGCCGGCCGGATCGAGTCCGTACATCCGAAATAATTCAGGGGACCAATAGTCGAAGCCGTCGGGATCGAAGGCCCAGCTTCCTATGTGGGCAAGCCGCTGCCCTTCGGCAAGATAAAACTCGCTTCTTTGCAGCTCCTGTGCGTTCCGGCGGGACTGTTCTTCCGCGGTTTTACGCTCGTCGATATCGAGGCTCGATCCATACCACTTGACGATGTTGCCGCGCTCATCCCGGAGCGGCACCTTGCGATGGAACATCCAGCGGTATTCCCCATCTGCCCGGCGCACGCGAGTCTCGTATTCGAAAACTTCTCCGGATGCGAGGCAGGCTCGCCACATGGCCACAATCCCCTCGACGTCCTCAGGG
>Ga0209447_10000595_pt1 | contig 10190 bp, 6 predicted proteins | sample BogFormECP04_OM3_FD_188243 | JGI IMG/M metagenome (GOLD analysis project Ga0209447, IMG submission 188243) | Bog forest soil microbial communities from Calvert Island, British Columbia, Canada - ECP04_OM3 (SPAdes) (version 2) | ecosystem: Environmental > Aquatic > Freshwater > Wetlands > Bog ... | reverse complement strand
TATCGCCTGCCGATTGGCATCGGCTACGCCCTGCTTGGTCTCGGCGTGGCCGGATTGACTTCTCATACTGTGTTTGCCGCGCTGGCGGCCACGTTTGTGTTTGGTTTTGGTTACGGCATGCTCACGCCGGGCACCAACCTTTATATTGCGGAAACCGGCGGCGCGCGGCGCGCCTCCGCCGTCAGCCTGGTGAACTTCACGTGGGGGATTGGCGCCGTGGCGTGTCCATTGCTGGTGAGCTTCGCGCTGCGCGGGCACCACCTTTCGCTGTTTCTTTGGATGATTACAGCGGCGGGCAGCGCCGTTGCTCTCGCGCTGTTTCTGGCGCCGTGGGATCGCCAAAGCGGCGCTGCCGAAGACTTTACCCGCTCCGAAGATGAGGACTATCGCAAGATTCCGCACGTGGGATTTATTTTGGCCGCGCTATTTTTCATTTACGTCGGCGCGGAAACCAGTACCGGAGGATGGGTGGCCGCGCTGGCCAAGCGCATCGCCAACGGAGTGGGCGCCGGCTATTCTTTCGCGCCGACATTTTTCTACGGCGGCTTGCTGGTGGGCCGGGGCCTGGCACCGCTGGTGTTGCGCAAAGTGCGCGAAAACAATCTGGCGCTTATGGCGCTCGGCTTGGCCGCCTGCGGCATGCTGGTGATTCAAAAAGCCTCCACCATTCCGGCACTCGATGCTGGCGTGAGCATTGCCGGGCTCGGCCTGGCGTGCATCTACCCAATTTACGTGGCGTGGCTTTCGCATTGGTACGGCGAACGCGCGCGAAAAGTTGGCGGCGTGATGTTCGCGCTAGCCTCGCTGGGCGGTGCGTTCGCTCCCTGGACGGTGGGGTTCGTGTCCAAGCAAACCGGCAGCCTGCGCATCGGCTTGCTGGTTCCCTTGGCCAACGTCCTCACCATGATTGTTCTGGTATACATCCTGCGACGAGAGATCCACCCGTAGCCAAACGGGTGGCGAACCAGGCGGGTTGCGCCGCGAACTTCTTACGTGATGTACTCTCTTCTCCGTGGAAGCCACTTCGTCGTTGCAGCGCTCGCCAACTAAAATTCTTTTGCTGGGGCTGGTCATCACCCTGGCGGCGGTGCTGGCCTATGCGTTTTACATCACCGTGCAACTCTCCGGGCTGCGGCGGCTGCAGAGCGATTTAGTCGAGCGCAACCGCAAGGACTCGCTGCAGCTTTTGCGCGTGCAGAATGATTTGAATTTGATTGGCTTGGCGATGCGGGACATGCTGGACGCGGGGGAACCGTATCCGCTGATCGCCTGGGCCGCGCAATTCGAGCGCATTCACGAAGATTTGGGCGCGGGGCTGGAACTGGAACAGCAATTTGCCGGCGCGAGCCGCACGCCGGAGCAGCAGCAATATTTGAGTTCCTCGGTGGCGCAATTCTGGGACGCGGTGAACCGCATGTTCTTGGTGGCTAGCGAAGGGCGAGACGAGGAGGCGCGAGAGCAGATTCGCTTGTCGCTGCAGGCGCGGCAGGAAGCGCTGAGCACGGCGGTATCGCGATTGCTGGTGCAAAATAATGAAGGCGAGCAAGCGGCGGCGGCGCGGATTGCGGAAATTTATGACGGCGTGCAGCGCCAGCTTTATGTTTTTTTGGTGGCGACGCTGGTAGCCATCGTGCTGACCAGTTTGTATTTGATTCAGACGAACCGGCGATTGTTTGCGCGGCTGGAGGAACTTTCCGCGCAACGCAGCGAGCTGGCGCAGAAATTAATTGCCGCGCAGGAATCGACGCTGCGGCATATTTCGCGCGAGCTGCATGACGAGTTCGGGCAGGTGCTGACGGCGATTGGTGCGATGCTCTCGCGCGCGGGAAAATCGGCGCCGGAAGGATCGCGATTGCGCGAGGATTTGCAGGAAGTGCGGGAAGTGGCGCAGTCTACGCTAGACAACATCCGGAGTTTGTCGCAAGCGCTGCATCCGGTGCTGCTGGAAGAACAAGGACTCGAGAGCACGCTGGATTGGTATATTCCGACGGTGGAGCGGCAAACGGGGATTACCATTTACTACGAAAAGGGTCACTCCGAAAAGGATCACAACCAACACAATCATTACGAAAAGAGCAGCGACGCGGATCGGCGCGACGAAAACGCGGAGAAGGCGGAGACGCCGGGGAGCGAAGAAGTGGCGGGAAAACATTTTGCGATCGAGACGGCTGCCGGCGTGCATATTTACCGGATCGTGCAGGAAGCGCTGAATAATATCGTGCGGCACGCGGAAGCGAAAGAAGCGTGGGTGCGGCTGAACTTTTTGCAGAATGAGTTGCGCGTGGAAGTGGAAGACCACGGAAAAGGATTTGTGCGCAACCCGGTGCAGCGCGGAATTGGACTGGTGGCGATGCGAGAACGCGCGGATCTGATTGGCGGAAAGCTGGCGATTTTGCCGGTGGCCGGCGGCGGAACGCTGGTGCGCATCGACATTCCAAGAGAAAGAGTGGAGGCCCAGGTTGGCTAAGATTTCAGTTTTGCTGGTGGACGATCATGCCCTGGTGCGGCGCGGGTTCCGGCGCATGCTGGAAGACGACGCGGAGATCAAGGTGGTGGGCGAAGCCAGCGACGGCGAAGAGGCGGTGCGGCTGGCGATCGACCTGCGGCCGGACGTGACGGTGATGGATTGCGCGTTGCCGGAGTTCAGCGGGATTGAAGCAACGCGGCGGATACGCGGAGCGCTGCCGATGGCGCGGATTTTGATGCTGAGCATGCACGCGGAAGAAACGCTGGTGCGGCAGGCGATGGATGCGGGGGCGCGCGGATACGTTTTGAAAAATGCGCTGGATCTGGATCTGGTGAAAGCGGTGCGGAGCGTCTCGGAAGGAAAGGTGGTGCTCGATCCGCGAGTTTCGAAGCCATCATCGCTGAAGGGCGAACGGGCGGGAGGATTGACGCCGCGGGAGCTGGAAATTCTGCAACATATCGTGGACGGACAATCGAATAAAGAGATTGCCGCGGAATTGAAATTGAGCGCGAACACCGTGGCGGTACATCGCGCGAACATCATGGATGCGCTGGGAATTCATAAGGCGGCGGAGTTGGTGGTGTATGCGATTCGCCATGGATTGGTGAATTTGCCGTGAAGCGGCGGGAATTTTTGCGCGCGGCCGGCGGCGTGGGACTGGGTTTGGGGATTGAGCTGGGAGCGGGCGTAGATCTCGCGCGGGCGCTTGGGTTGCGAACGGATTTGGTGTTGCCAGCGGGCGCAAAAGCGCCCGCCTCAGAAGGCGGCCGCTACAACGGCGGGCTCGGATTTCGTTTTACGGATGTTACGAACGCCGCGGGAATTCACTTTCAACATAACAGCGGGGCGTACGGCGGGAAGTTGCTGCCGGAAACGCTGGGATCCGGGTGCGCGTTTCTGGATTACGACCGCGATGGGTGGCAAGACATTTTGCTGGTAAATGGGATGGATTGGGCGGGGCACAAACGTGCGGCAACGGCGCTGAAGCTTTACCGGAATAATCGGAATGGAACGTTCACCGACGTGACGCGCGCTGCCGGACTTGATTTGGAGATGTATGGCATGGGCGTGGCGGTGGGCGATTACAACAACGATGGGTTTCCGGATATTTTTGTGAGCTGCGTGGGGCAGAGCCGATTGTTTCGAAATGCCGGCAACGGAATCTTTGTGGAAGCGACCAAAACGGGCGGCCTGCTTGGACATACGGGATTCAGCACGTCGGCGCTGTGGATTGACTACGACCGCGATGGCTTGCTGGATCTGTTTGTTTGCAATTATGTGCGGTGGTCGGCGGAACACGATGTGTTTTGCAGTTTGGATGGCGTACACAAATCGTATTGCACGCCGGAAGCGTATCGCGGGGATACTTGCTGGCTGTTTCACAATCGCGGGGATGGCACGTTTGAGGATGTGACGGCGAAGAGCGGGATATTTGACAGCAGCTCGAAGTCCCTGGGCGTGGCGATGTTGGACTACGATGCGGATGGCTGGCCGGATTTGCTGGTGGCGAACGATACGCAGCCGAACAAGCTTTATAAGAATTTGCGCAATGGAAAGTTCAAGGACGTGGCGGTGGAGGCGGGGCTGGCGTTCAGTGCCGACGGGAAAGCGCGCGCGGGAATGGGCGTGGATACAGGAGATTTCGATGGATCGGGCAGGCCGGGCGTGGCGATTACGAATTTTGATAACGAGATGATTGGTTTGTATCGCAGCGTGAAGCCTGGGGTGTACGACGATGTTTCGACCGCGGCGGGAGTGGGGCTGGCTTCGCAGAACACCTTGGGATTTGGGTGCGCGTTTTTGGATGTGGATTTGGATGGGACTTTGGATTTGGCGGTGGTGAATGGGCATATCGACGACACGGTGCGGAGTATTCGCGGCAATGTGGGGTATGCGCAAGCGCCGCAGCTTTTTTTGAATGATGGGACGGGGAAATTTCGCGACGTGGCCGGGGAGGTTGGCGGAGATTTTGCGGCGCCAAAAGTGGGGCGGGGGTTGGCGGTGGGAGATTTTGATCGCGATGGCGATTTGGATTTGTTGATGACCACCAATCATGGTCCGGCGGTTTTGTTTCGGAATGATTTGGTTTCTGGGAATCGCGGAATTCGATTTCGGTTGGTGGGGAAGAAATCGAATGCGGATGGGATTGGAGCGGTGGTGCGGATTTTTTGCGGCGGGGTGATGCAGTCGCGGATGGTGCGCGGGGGATCGAGTTATTTGTCGCAGTCGGAGTTGCCGGTGACGTTTGGTGTGGGACGGAGAGACAGGATTGAACGCGTCGTGGTGGAGTGGCCTAGCGGGAGGACGGAGGAGTTTAAGGATTTGGCGACGGGCGCGGCGTATGCGGTTACGGAGACGGTGGGGATTGTGGCGGAGTAGGTGCGAAGAATCCGGTAATGCGGTGGGCATTGCTGCGACGGATGTTCGCGTACGGGATCGTGGGGATTTCAACACAGAGGGCGCGGAGGGCAGAGAGAAGATCGTCGAGAACGGTGGCGTGAGTTGTGAAGGATTTTGGGTGGGAAGATTTTTTGCGGGAAGAGAGTGGCGAGTGGCGAGTCGGGTCACCGGGATTGGTGCCTAGGTGCTACTCCGGCCGAAGATCCGGGAGGGCATTCAGCGGTGAAAGCGGCGTCAAGCCGCCGCACTCCAAAATGGCGGGTAGTTGATTTGTATTATTGCTGGCGGGGGCGGACGAAACTATAACTTACAGACCGTAGTAGCAGCATTGTGCTTGCGTAACAGCAGGGATTGTCTTTGGCGTGCCAACCGAGAGGTAATTCACCGCAATGAATCGATGGCTTACGCGCGGCGTTGTGGTTTTGGCGCTCAGCGCAATTTATTTGTATGGGTTTCCTTCGCCTACGCTGACGTATGAGGCGGGGGTGATGGTGCATTTGGTGGCCGGGATTTTGTTCTGCGCGCTGCTGGCGCCCTTCTTGTGGCGGCTCATGCGCGGGGCTTCGGCCACGGCTAAGGCTGGGTGGATTTTTCTCGCGCTGGGCGGAATTTCGGGAATCGCGCTGGTGTTTATCGGGACGTCGCTGCGGAACCGGAATTATTTGTATGTGCACATTGGGCTTTGCGTGGTGGGAACGCTGCTGCTGTTGTTTTCGTGGATGGTTTCGCGGGGCTGGCTGGGCGCGGGCGTGCTGGCGCGGGCTGCGGGACTTGTGTTGCTGGTGGCGGTTACGGCGGGGCTTGCTGCGGGGACCTGGTGGACGCGGACGGTGCTGTGGCGGAATGCGAACCGGATTGTTAATCCGGCGATGCCCGCGGAAACGATGGATGGCGAGGGCGACGGGCCGAACGGGAAATTCTTTCCTTCCTCAGCGCAGACCAAGGATGGCGGCAACATTCCGGGGAAATATTTCATGCAGTCGGATGCGTGCCAGAGATGCCATGCGGATATTTACAAGCAGTGGGATAGCTCGGCGCACCATTTTTCATCGTTCAACAATCAGTGGTATCGCAAGAGCATTGAGTACATGCAAAGCGTGACGGGGGTGAAATCCTCGAAGTGGTGCGCGGGATGCCACGATCCTGCTCTTTTGTATAGCGGGATGTTTGATACGCCGGTGGCAAAGATCGAGCATACGCCGGAGGCGCAGGCGGGGCTGGGCTGCTTGATGTGCCACAGCATTACGCGCGTGAAGAGCACGATGGGGCAGGCGGATTTTATTTTGGAGTATCCGAAGCTGCACGCCTTGGCGGCGAGCGACAATCCGGTGATGCGTTCGCTGCATGATTTTATGGTGCGGCTGAATCCGGAGCCGCACCGGAGGACATTCTTGAAGCCGTTTATGAAGGCGCAGACGGCGGAGTTTTGTTCTTCGTGTCACAAAGTGCATTTGGATGTTCCGGTGAACCGCTATCGCTGGATACGCGGATTCAATGAATACGACAACTGGCAGGCGAGCGGAGTTTCTGGGCAAGGCGCGCGATCGTTTTATTATCCGAAAAATCCGATGAGCTGCCCGGATTGTCATATGCCGGCGGTGCCTTCGGGCGATGAAGGAAATACGAATGGCGTGGTGCATTCACACCGTTTCCCGGGAGCGAACACGGCGGTGCCTACGGCGAATATCGATCCGGAGCAGTTGGCGTTTAGCCAGACATTTTTGAAGGATAAGCAAGTGGGGGTGGATATTTTTGCGATTTCGCCGGAGGGTGCGGCGAGCACGGGCGGAGGCGCGACGGCGGCGGGAACTTCTTCGGGGCGGCCGGAGCTTTCGACTTCGTTTGCGGTGGGAGAAGAGGCGGAGGTTGCGGGGCCGGTGGGTCCGGCGGGAGAGGCGCGGGCGGTGACGGCGCCGCTGGGGCGAGTGGATGCGGCGGTGCGGCGCGGGGATGATGTGCGCGTGGATGTAGTGGTGCGGACGAAGAAGGTAGGACACTTTTTCCCTGGCGGGACGATTGATGCGTTTGATGTGTGGCTGGAGTTGCAGGCTACGGACGAGAAGGGGCAGACGATTTTCTGGAGCGGGAAAGTGGAGGACGATGGGAAGGGACGCGTGGAGCCGGGCGCGCACTTTTACCGCTCGCTGCAGATTGATGGGCATGGGAATCCGATCGACAAGAGGAATGCGTGGGCGACACGGTCGGCGGTGTACGTGCATTTGATTCCACCGGGGGCGGCGGATACGGCGCACTTCCGTTTGCACATTCCGGAGAGCGCGGGCGAGAAGATTACGTTGCACGCCAAGATGAACTACCGGAAGTTTACGTGGTTCAATACGAATTTTTCGTTTGCGGGCGTGGAGGATGCGAGCGCACCGGATGGCGCAGTGACGCCGGATTACGACGATCGGAAGGTGGCGTTTACCGGAGATACGGCCGACGCCTCGGGGAAGATCAAGAGCATTCCGGACTTGCCGATTACCGTGGTGGCCGAAGATACCAAGACGCTGCGCGTGTTGCCGCGAAGCGCAGCGGCACCTGTGGCTCAGACGGTGGCCGCAAAAGACGATTGGGTGCGGTGGAATGACTATGGAATTGGATTATTTTTGCAGGGGGATTTGCGCGGGGCGGAGGCGGCGTTCGCAAAAGCGACCGAGGCGGATCCTGCGAATCCGGATGGATTTGTGAATATCGGGCGGGCGCTGGTGCAGGAAGGCGATACCGCTGGGGCGCGGAAGGTGCTGGATAAGGCGCTGTCGCAAAGTCCGAAGCTGGCGCGGGCGCACTTTTTCTATGCGCGGGTGCTGCGGCAGGAAGGAAATTACGACGGGGCGATTTCGCATTTGCAGATTGTGCTGGCGCAATATCCGCGGGATCGCGTGGTGCGGAATGAGCTGGGGCGGATTTTATTTTTGCAGAAGAAGTATGTGGCAGCGGTCGCGGAGTTCAAGAAGACGCTGGAGATTGATCCGGAGGATTTGCAGGCGCACTACAACTTGATGCTTTGTTATACGGGTCTGGGGGATGCGGCGAATGCCGAGGCGCACAAGACACGGTATTTGCGATTCAAGGCGGATGAAGCGGCGCAGGCGATTACCGGGCCGTATCGAATGGCGCATCCGGAAGATAACAATGAGCGGCAAGGGATTCATGAGCATGGGAGCGTGGCGCTGGGGGCGAACGTGAAAGCTGCGCCCGCGAGCGCGCTTGCGAAGAAGACGACTGTGACGAAGAGAGAACACCCTTTGCACGCAGGCGCCGCGCCAGCTACGACGGCGGGGGCTGGCAGCGAGCGGTAGAAAGACCACGACAACTTTTTACGGGTTGCTGAAATGGGGCGCAGCATGCTGCGCCCCTACAAAGGATGGAGCCGCCTTAGAAGGCGGCGGCCAAAGGATTACTGATGACCTGGATTAAGACGGTACGGATGGAGGATGACGCTGCGGTGGCGGAGGCGATGCTGAAGCAACGCGCGCTGTATCCGGTGGAGTATGCGACGCCGGTGGCGGCGGTGGATCGCGGGGTGGAGGCCAGTATTGTGGGCTCGCATTCGTTGCTGCCGGAGGTGATGTATCACTCGTTTTCGGCGTTCGGGGCGATGATGGCGCCGGAGCTGCCGCTGCGCAGAGAGCAGCACGAGATGATTGCGACAATGGTGTCGGTGACGAACCGTTGTCATTATTGAATTGAATCACACGCAGAGTTTCTGCGTCGGGTGACGTTGGATGAGCAGATGGTGCTGGCGCTACGGAAGGATTATCGGACGGCGCCGATTTCTGAGCAGGATCGCGTGATGCTGGATTATGTGGTGAAGATTACGAAGGATGCGACGCGGTGTTCGCCGGAGGATCATGTTCGGTTGCGTGGGGTGGGATTTGACGATCGGGGGATTTTGCAGATTACATTGATTGCGGGGTGGTTTAATTACATTAATCGGGTGGCGGATGCGTTGGGGGTGGGGCGGGATTTGTAAAAAATCCGGCGGGATTTTGATTTTGTGCGTCGTGTTGGAAACAAAATGCGAATCTGAAGATTCGCCACTACAGAGGAAACGTCAAAAGAAAGTCAAAAGAACGGGTCTGAAGACCCGCCGCTACAACGGCGTGGAATTTGCGAGGGATGAATTGAAATATATTGCGGTGGGATTGCTGGTGGTGACGTTGGGAATTGGTGGGTTGGGGATTATGGTGGTGCCGGATTTTTCTGTTGGCGCTGCGGGCGGTGGGACGTATGGAGCGGCGGAGGCATCCGCGGCAACGACGGTGGCTGCGGCGGCTCCCGTTACATTTAAGGACATTACGGCGGCGGCGGGGATTCGCTTTGTGCACAACAACGGGGCGTTCGGGAAGAAATATTTGCCGGAGACCATGGGACCGGGAGTGGCGTTTATTGATTATGACAACGATGGGTGGCCGGATATTTTTTTGGTGAATGGAATGGATTGGCCGGGGCATGTGACGAAGCACACGACGCCGAAGCTGTATCACAACAATCATGACGGGACGTTTACGGATGTGACGCATCGCGCGGGCCTGGATGTGGAGATGTTTGGCATGGGCGTGGCGGTTGGGGATTACGACAACGATGGGTTTGATGATTTGTTTGTGACGGCGTACGGGCAGAGTCATTTGTTTCACAACAATGGGAATGGGACGTTTACGGATGTGACGGTGAAGGCGGGGCTGGGCGGAGTTTCGGAATTTTCGACTAGCGCGGCTTTTGTGGATTACGACCGCGATGGAAAATTAGATTTGGTGGTGGGGAATTATGTGCAGTGGTCGATCGAGGGAGATTTGTATTGCACGCTGGATGGGAAGAGCAAGTCCTATTGCACGCCGGAATCGTATAAGGGGACGGCGGTGCGTCTGTGGCACAACAAGGGCGATGGGACGTTTGAGGATGTGACAAAGAAGGCGGGGCTCGGCGAGCCAACTTCGAAGACGTTGGGAGTTGCGGTGCTGGATTACGACGCGGATGGATGGCCGGATTTGCTGCTTTCGAACGATACGCAGCCAAATAAATTGTACCGGAATAATGGGAATGGGACGTTTACGGAGAAGGCGGTGGTGGCCGGAGTGGCGTACGCCGAGGATGGGATTGCGCGGGCGGGCATGGGCGTGGATGCGGCGGACTACGATCATTCCGGTTATCCGAGTTTGCTGATTACCAATTTTTCCAACCAGATGATTTCGCTGTATCACAACGAGGGAAAGGGATTGTTTGTCGATGAGGCGCCACGATCGGAAATTGGGCGCGCTTCCCTGCTGACGCTGGGGTTTGGGTGTTTCTTTTTTGATTATGATTTAGATGGATGGCCGGATGT
>Ga0209447_10000592_pt1 | contig 10218 bp, 8 predicted proteins | sample BogFormECP04_OM3_FD_188243 | JGI IMG/M metagenome (GOLD analysis project Ga0209447, IMG submission 188243) | Bog forest soil microbial communities from Calvert Island, British Columbia, Canada - ECP04_OM3 (SPAdes) (version 2) | ecosystem: Environmental > Aquatic > Freshwater > Wetlands > Bog ... | reverse complement strand
TCGCCGCGCGCAGTCTGGCAGCAGCGGGCAAGCGTGTCGCCATTGTCGAGGCGCGCGACCGGTTCGGTGGTCGGATATTTACCGCGCCACAGGCGCCGCAAACCGATGCCGCGCCGATCCCGATCGAGCTCGGCGCAGAGTTCATTCACGGCTTGCCTCGCTCGACGTGGGACATTGTGCGCGAAGCCCAACTCGCCACCTACGAGCTCGACGGGGAGCCGTGGTGTTTCGACGAAGGACTGCTGCATCCTTGTGGTGAGGAGCGGCGCGGGGCATTCGAGGTGGTGGCGAAAATGCCCGAGTGGCTGGCGGCGCAGCCCGCCGGCAGCGACCTGACATTCGCCGAATACCTGAAACGCGCGGCAATCGATGCAACGCTCGCGGAACGGGCCTCCGCCTACGTCGAGGGCTTCAACGCCGCCGACCGCAACATCATCGGGATCGCGGCACTCGCGCGGCAGCAGCGCGCCGAGAATGACATCCAAGCCGATAGAATTTTTCGGATCTGCAGAGGATATTCCGCGTTACCGCAGTTCTTGGCGGATCAATTCCGGCAAGCGGGCGGCACCATCATCTTCGAGCGGCCGGTGCGCACCATTCGCTGGTCGCGCGGCGCCGCGAGTTTCGGCGGGCTGGATGCGGGGAATCGAGCATTCGAGCTCAGGGGCGAGCAGGCGGTGATTACCTTGCCGCTCGGAGTATTGCAGGCTGGCGCAGTTCAATTCGAACCGCGGCCCGATGACCTGATGATGCAAGCAGCGCGCATGGCGATGGGACCGGTGCTGCGGCAAACGCTGCTCTTCGATGCACCATTCTGGGAAGGAGCACAGCTGCGCACAGCAGCTCAAGCAATCCGCGACCTTGGTTTCCTGTTTGCGCGCGAAGAAACGCCTGCGACCTGGTGGACCGTCCGGCCGGACGCGGCTCCCATGCTCACTGCGTGGGCCGCGGGCCCAAAGGCAGTGGCGCTGGCAAAGAAAGCCGCTGTCAGCGGCCAGCCGCGCGCGCTTCTCGATGAGGCGCTACGGGTGTTGGCGAAGATCTTTGGATTGGAAGCGGCCGCTATCGAAAAAATGCTGGTCAGCTGGCACACGCATGATTGGCAAGGCGACGCCTATTCACGGGGCGCCTATAGCTATGCGCCGGCCGGCGCCTTGGATGCCTCGCTGCGGATGACGCAGCCGGTGGATCGAACCTTGTTTTTCGCGGGGGAACACACAGATACCGAAGGTCACTGGGGTACGGTTCATGCGGCGTTCAACAGCGGATTGAGAGCGGCGGAGCAATTGTTGATAGGATAGACCGCCAATTGCGGAGATACGGTTGAAATATCGCCAACTCGGCAGCAGCAAGCTCCTGGTATCCGAGATCGCGTTCGGTTCCTGGCTCAATTTTTCCGACACCTTCGATAAGGACAGCGCCATCGCCTGCGTGCATCGTGCGCTCGATCGCGGAATCAACCTCCTCGATACGGCGAATGTGTATGCCCAGGGCGCAGCCGAACGGCTGCTGGGCGAAGCGCTGGCAGGAATCAAACGCGACAGTTTCGTGCTCGCCACGAAATTGTATTTTCCGATGAGCCGCAGCGACCGGGGACTGTCGCGCGCTCAAATTTTCAAGCAGCTCGATGCGTCGCTGTTGCGCCTCAATCTCGAGTATGTCGATCTGTACCAATGTCATCGCTACGATGCGGATACGCCGCTCGAAGAAACCATGCAGGCATTGAGTGAGGTGGTGCGCGCCGGCAAAGCTCGCTACATCGGCTTCTCGGAATGGCCGGCCGATAGGATTCGAGCCGCACTCGCAATCCCCGGCGTCGAGAAATTCGTATCAAGTCAGCCGCAGTACTCCCTGCTGCATCGCGACCCTGAAAAGGCGGTCATTCCCCTGTCATCCGCCAGTGGCATATCGCAAATCGTCTGGTCGCCGTTGGCGCAGGGCATCCTCTCGGGAAAGTATCTTCCCGGCGTTCAGCTTCCCCGCGACAGCCGCGCCGCAAACGATGCGATCAATGGGTTCTTCAGCCAGGCGCTGCTACAACGCGCGGTGCTCGAAGCCGTCCAATCGCTGCGGCCGATCGCAGCAGCCACGGGCTTGACGCTCGCCCAATTCGCGCTAGCCTGGGTGCTGCGCCAGCCCAACGTGGCATCGGCCATCATCGGCGCAACCCGCACTGAACAAATTGACGAAAATACGGGCGCTTCGGGAGTTGCGGTGCCTGACGAGTTGTTCGAAAAAGCCGAGGGAATTTTGGCGAGAGCTGTGGAGGGAACTTAAGCGATGAAAATCAGTGCCCGCAATGTGCTGCCTGGAAAGGTCAAGGCCGTTACTCCCGGCGCCGTCGATAGTGAGATTCTCGTCGAGTTGGCGCCGGGCCTTGAAGTGGTCGCCATCATCACCAAAGTTTCGGCGGAAAAGCTCAAGCTGCAGCCGGGAACAAAGGTCTACACCATCATCAAGGCTTCGAATGTGATGATCGGAGTGGATTGAGCGGCCCGCCCGCCTCGCTCCAGATCTGCCGCGCCCATTGCGCCAGCTGTATGGATTCGGCCCATCGATCCGATAGCTCGTGGCCGTCGCGATCCGTGATCGCATAGTCCGGCGGGCCGAGTTCGCAGATGAATGCCAGCGCCGCGGTGTCGGCGCCATGCCGCGTGCGCCATGATGCGAAGCCCTGCCGCCACCAGCGCTGAAACAGCGTCACCCATTTTGCGTTCTGAGGAAATCGCAGCGCGACTTGAATCTGTCCGCGCGCCGCGATGCGGCCTTGAAAAGAATCGGCGCGCTGCAGGAGGTTTGCGATCAACGCCTCGAGGGACGGCGGCGGCGGACAAGGCATTTCGCGATCCACGACATAGTGCGACAGATCCGCGGACAAGCGCATTTCAGGCACGGCCTCGAGCAACTGCACCGTGGTGTATAAATCGTTGGTGATGCAGTTGCGATGCGTCTCGAATTGAATGGGCATGCGCTCTTGCTCGGCCACACGCAGCCAACCTTCGATCAGCGGCACCATCTCCTCGAGCCTGACGGGCATCATCTGGCCGATAACGACCACAAAGGGCGCGGCGATGCGCTGCGCCAGCCGCAACGCCGGGCGCAGCCCTTCGATGGACGTTGGAAACGCGGTCAAAGCTCCGGCCAGGCCGGTGCGCGCGAATTGCGCAACCGAAGTTTCGGCCTGCGCCATGCTGAGCGCGCCAAGATCGATCGCCATACCGTCAAATCCCGCTTTCAGCACGCGATCGAATTTTTCCGACATCGACGCTTCAGGCGCCGTCAGTCCATCCATCGCCCACAAGGCCTGATGGACCAACAGGCGATCAGCCATGCTGCGCGTCGGCGATCCAGGTGCTGCTGTCCGGATAATCGGCTTCGGTCTTTCCGGCCGCAAAGGCACGCAGCGCGGCAGCTAGAAACCCCAAGTAAGTCATGGACGGCGGAGCCGCGCCCCGCTGCGTGAAGATGATGTCATTGAGCTGATGCAGGCGGTGAAAGGGAACGCCCGGAAACGCGTGATGCGCAGTGTGATACTGCATCTGCCATCCCAGCCAACGCATCAGCGCGTTGGTGCGCGTGCTGCGGGTGTTCTTCAGCACATTGTCCTCGTGCGTGAGGCCGAGATGCTCGATGGTGTTCTGCATTTGGTGCACACATTTCATGGCCAGCATGGGCGCTAGCCACAGCCAAACCGCGGCCCAACTCCGGGTAGCCACCGAGATCGCCGCTATCAGCACGTAGCCGGCCAGATGCAGGCGCGCCTCGCGCACCAATTCGGCATGGCGCGCCGCGGGTAGATACGGTTCAGTGACCACTGCCGCGGAGAATCGAACGATGCGACGCCAGCGGGTGTACCAATAGGTTATGCCCGACATCCACAGAAGGAACGAAGTTCGTGTATAGCGCGGACGCACCAATTCGCCGTCCCGCGCCCAGTCCTGCGTAAAGCGGTGATGCGCGATATGCTGAATCTGGTCAAAGGTCCGCGGATAGAACAGCACAAACCCGAACGCACGGCCAAGCCATTCGTTCAACCATTTGGTGCGGAACACCGTCCAATGGCTGAGTTCGTGCTGTCCGGCATAGAGAAAGTTGAGCAGCACGCCGTGCACCATGAATATCGGTATGGCCCAGGGCGTACCGCGCGTAAGCCACAACACGGTGCCGGTGACACCGATGGCGCCGATGTGCGATAGGGATTGTACGGCGCCTTGGGCGTCGGACGGCACGCACAGACTCCTGAGAGTCGTCGCATCGATCGCATCCCGTCGCACGAACACTTCTTCCACTTACCGCTCCTGCATCGCTGCCGCGCGCCGCGAATTACAGGTATCCTAAGCCAAACATCCACCTTGGGGAAATTCATGCTGTCCAGACGCGCCCTTCTGCGAAGCGCCGGCTCGCTTCCATTGCTCGCCGCCGGAGCCGCCTTTGCTCGCAGCGCACCTAAGCCCACGCTCAAATCCATTACCGGCGATGCCAAGCCTATTTCGGCGGACGAGCGCCGCGCGCGCATCGCCAAGCTGCAATCGCTCATGGCGCAGCGGCAGATCGCCGCCCTGCTGTTGGAGCCTGGCTCCTCCCTCGACTACTTCACCGGCATCCAATGGCACCGATCCGAGCGCACGACGGCGGCTATCGTACCCGCCAGCGGCGAGATCCTGGTGGTCACGCCGGCATTCGAAGAACCCTCGGTTCGCGAGACGCTGCAGGTGGGCGGCGATGTAAGGCCGTGGAACGAACACGAGAGTCCCTTCGAGCGCATCGTGCAGGGCCTCAAGGACCGCGGCATCAATTCAGGCGTGGTTGCGGCCGAGTCCACCATTCGTTTCTTCATCATTGCCGGGATTCAGAAAGTTTCCGGCGCCTACCAGATCATCCCTGCCGATGAATTGGTGCGCGCCTGCCGGCTCATCAAATCCCCGGCTGAATTGGCTCTGATGCAGATTGCCAACAATGTGACCATCGAAGCGCTGCGCTACGTTCATGCACAGGTGGTTCGGGGCATGAGCGCCTCGTCGATAGCGGCCATGATGAACGATGCAACGTTTGCTCTGGGGGCGGGTTCGTCGGATTTCAGCCTGGTGCTTTTGAATGAAGCGTCCGCCTATCCTCACGGCTCGCTCAAACCACAGGAAGTACGCGACGGTTCGACAATCCTGATGGACTGCGGCTGCTCGGTCCACGGCTACCAATCCGACATTTCCCGCACCTGGGTGCACGGCGAAGCAAGCCCTCGCCAGCGCAAAGTGTGGAACACCGTCAAGCGCGGCCAGGAGATCGCCCTGGAAACCGCTAAAATCGGCGCTGCCGTGGGCAGCATCGATGACGCGGTACGCGCCTACTACGAAAGTGAAGGCTGGGGGCCCGGCTATCGATTGCCGGGACTTTCGCACCGTACGGGCCACGGCATCGGCATGGACGGCCATGAGCCTGCCTATCTCGTGCACGGCGATGCAACTCCGCTGCAGGCCGGGATGTGCTTTTCCGATGAACCGGGAATCTACATTCCCGGCGAATTTGGCATCCGCCTGGAGGATTGTTGGCACATGGGCGCCACTGCACCGCAGCTGTTCACGCCCCTGGCAAAATCGCTGGATCAGCCCATCTAACCACTGCCAAGGCTGCAAGCGGATGTATGTCGCGCTCTTGTCATTGTGTGCGTGGACTTATCTTTTTTTCGCGCGCGCTGCCTTCTGGCGGTCGCGACCGGAACTTAAGCCCGCGGTGCCGCCGGAGTTTCCCGAGATCGATATCATCGTACCCGCGCGCAATGAGGCCGACACGATCGGCGCGGCGATCCGCTCGCTGCTCGCGCAAGACTATGCCGGCAGGTTCCGCATTACACTGGTGGATGATAATTCTTCGGATGCGACCACGGCTTGCGCGGGGGAGGCGCCAAATCTGCGGCTGATCCGCTTGGACGGAAAGCCCGAAGGCTGGTCGGGAAAATTGTGGGCGCTGAATCAGGGACTCAAGGACTGCGCCGCGCCCATTGTGCTGTTCACCGATGCCGATATCGTGCATGACCCGCGGCATCTATCAGCGCTGGTCGCCAAGCTCTTGGCAGCGCACCTGAGTTTGGTGAGCGAAATGGTGCGGCTCAATTGCGTGAGCTTGGCCGAGCGCGCGCTGGTTCCGGCGTTCGTGTACTTCTTCCAGATGCTGTATCCGTTTGCGAAAGTAAACGACCCACGGTCGGCGGTCGCGGCTGCGGCCGGCGGGACGGTGCTGATCCGCCGCGAGATGCTGGAACGGATTGGCGGAATCGCCGCCATCAAGGGGACCCTCATCGACGACGTGGCTTTGGCTAAAGCCGTTAAACCGATGGGCGGCATTTACCTCGGCCTCTCCGGTCTCGCCACATCCATGCGGCGTTACGCGTCCTTCGCCGATATCTGGCAAATGATTTCGCGAACGGCATTCACCCAACTGCGCCACTCCACAGCGCTGCTTTTCCTGACGCTGACCGCATTGATGCTCGTCTGGCTGGTGCCGCCCGCGGCCGTGCTGTTCTGTCGGGGCTGGGGATTCCTCGCCGGCCTCAGCGCCTGTCTACTCGCGGCCGCAAGCTTTGTGCCCACCCTGACCCGCTACCAGCGCAGCTATCTCTGGGCCGCCGCGCTGCCGTTGATTGCGCTGTTCTACATGGCCGCGACGTTCGGCTCGGCGCTGCATTTCTGGCGAGGCCGCGGCGCCAATTGGAAGAACCGCGACTACCGGCTGTAGTTCCGGGCGGCAGCCGTGGCTGGGGACGGCAAGGCCTTCAGCACCTGCGCCTTGATGGAAAAGCCGTTGATTTCCTGCGGTACGCAGTCGGTGCGATAGCTTAGGGCCCGTAGCGTGAAATTGTTGGCGATGAGATCTTTCATCTGCGCCATAAGTTCGCAGTCGCCGTCGCTCATGATGATGGGGCGCCAGGGATTAACGTTGAGCGCGGTCCACTGGGCCTCGACGGCGTCGGGCGCGCTGGGATCGGCCGCCGGAGCCAGGGTATAAAAATCAGCATCGAGAGAGGCGACGCGGCCCGGCGCAATCTCGTGCGGGCAGCCATTCGCCTTGACCTTGAGATCCGCCCGCGCCCCGAAATACAGCAACAGCGCACGCACGTGATCTTCGATCCCGGCGCAGCTATATTGCGCAATGATCCCAAAATAGTGGAATGTCGCCGAGTGATGCTGCCAAGTGCTCGCCACCGGTTGCTGATCGGCGGCGGGCGCGGCGGCCGCGACGCTTGCCGCGGTCCATGTGCACGCGCCGGCGAGCGCGATCGCGCAGCTCAAGGAAGCGCAGAAGTGTTTGCTGAGTCGCATCGCGGTTACCTCGCAAAGGTTGGTAGGCACGAGCCTACACCGAGTTGGCCCGACGACAAAGCGCTGCACTTATTGCGCTGCGAGCGCCCGATTCGCGTTCACCACCGCGATGGCGGTCATGTTGACGATGCGGCGCACGGTTGCAGCCGGCGTCAAGATGTGCGCCGACGCGGCACATCCGAGCAGTATCGGGCCAATGGCGACATTGTGGCCGGCCGCTGATTTGAGCAGGTTGTACGCAATGCTCGCACTGTCGAGGTTGGGGCAGACCAGCAAATTGGCGCTGCCGTGCAGCATGCTGTTGGGCAGGATCGCCAGCCGGGCGGCCGCGTCCAACGCGCAATCGCCGTGCATTTCGCCATCCACTTCGAGATCGGGCATACGCGCCCGCAGCAACGCGAGGGTGGCGCGCATTTTCTGTGCCGACGGCGCATTGCTGGAACCGAAGTTGGAATGGGACAGCAGCGCTACTTTGGGAACCAGGCCAAATGCGCAGAGCTGGCCGGCCGCGAGCTGCGCGAGCTCCGCCAATTGTTCAGCGGTCGGATCCAGGTTGACGTGGGTATCGACGATGAACAATTGCCGGCCCGGCAGGATCAATCCTGTCATCGTCCCGTAAACGGTGGCGTCGGCGCGGCGCCCGAGCACCTCATCGATGTAGTGCAAGTGGCGCGCGGTGGTGCTGATGGTTCCGCAGATCATGCCGTCGGCCTCGCCTTTCTTCACCAGCATGGCGCCGATCAGAGTGGTGCGGCGGCGCATTTCCAATTTGGCGTATTGCGCGGTAACGCCGTTGCGCTCGGTCAACGCGTGATATGTCTGCCAATAATCGCGAAATCGCTGGTCGTGGTCGGGATTCACGACGCTGAGATTTTCACCTATGCGCATTCGCAGGCCGTGGCGCTTCAAGCCGTGCTCGATCACCGCGGGGCGTCCCACCAAAATCGGCGTCGCGAGCTTTTCATCCACGACAATCTGCACCGCGCGCAACACCCTCTCATCCTCGCCCTCGGCGTAGACAATGCGGCTGTGTTGCGGCGCTACCTTGCGCGCGGCGACGAAAATCGGCTGCATCAACGTGCCGCTGTGATACACGAATTGCAGCAGCCGCTGTCCGTATGCCTCCAGGTCGGCGATTGGCCGCGTGGCCACCCCGGATTCCATGGCGGCGCGCGCGACGGCGGGCGCGATCTTCACGATCAAGCGCGGATCGAAGGGTTTGGGGATCAGATAATCAGCCCCGAATTTGAGGTCTTCGATACCGCTATAGGCGGCAGCGACGATGTCGCTCTGTTCTTGGCGCGCCAATTCCGCAATGGCGTGAACGGTAGCGATCTCCATTTGCCGGGTGATGGTAGTGGCGCCGACATCCAGCGCTCCCCGAAAAATGAAGGGAAAGCACAGCACGTTATTCACTTGGTTGGGGTAGTCGCTGCGGCCGGTGGCAATGACGGCGTCATCGCGCACCGCCCTGACTTCCTCCGGCAGGATTTCCGGCGTCGGGTTCGCCAGTGCGAGGATCAACGGCCTGGCGGCCATCGTCTTGACCATCTCCTGGCTCAACACCCCGCCGGCGCTGAGGCCGAGAAAAATGTCCGCGCCGCCGATGATGTCGCGCAATGCGCGGGCAGCCGTCGGCTGGGCGAAGCGCGCCTTCTCAGGATCCATCAATTCCTTTCGCCCTTGATACACGACGCCGGCGAGATCTGTCAGCCAGACGTTTTCGCGCCTTAACCCTAGATCCAGCAGCAACTCGACGCAGGCGAGCGCCGCTGCGCCTGCGCCGCTGACCACCATCTTCACCCTCGCGATGTCCTTGCCGACCACCAGCAATCCGTTCAGGCATGCGGCACTTACAATGATGGCGGTACCGTGTTGGTCGTCGTGGAATACCGGAATCTTCACGCGGCGGCGCAGTTCACGCTCCACGATGAAACACTCCGGCGCTTTGATGTCCTCGAGGTTGATCGCGCCAAATGTCGGTTCGAGCGCGGCAATTATCTCGACCAATTTTTCCGGGTCGCGCTGTTCTATCTCAATATCGAACACGTCAATGCCCGCAAACTTCTTGAACAACACCGCCTTGCCTTCCATCACCGGCTTGGCCGCCAGCGGGCCGATCGCGCCCAAGCCCAGCACCGCAGTGCCATTGCTGATGACGCCAACCAAATTGCCGCGCGCCGTAAAACGGAAAACATTCAGCGGGTCTGCGACGATGGCTTCAGAGGCGGCGGCAACGCCCGGCGAATAGGCAAGAGCCAAATCGCTTTGATTGAGCAATTGCTTGGTGGCCGTGATCGAAAGTTTTCCCGGCGTCGGAAATTCATGATAGTCGAGCGCCGCCTTGTCGCGCGCCTCTCTGATGTCGTCGCTTTTCATAGACCGCGTTCCACGCTTTCCCGGGAATCGATGCTGGTACTTTACAGCAGGAATCACCTCGCGTCGCGACGGCGAGGGTCCGCGGCCGGCGAGAGAGTCAGGCTCAGCGAGCGGACGATGAGCGCTTGATGGGATGGATTTCTATGACGTTGCCGATTCGCCGCGAATCATCGGCGCCGCGAACCGCAAGACCGCTCTGATTTGCGGAACGACGCGTCTCGGCCACATCAAAATAGTGCTGAAGTTGCCGATGCGTGCGCACGAACAGGAACAAACTAAGGCGCGCGGAAAACCGGGTAGTCATGGGGTTCTAATGATCGCGGTCCGCGGCTCGCCTGACGCCGCCTTCCTGGCGCAGGAATGCAAGCACCAAGGTTTCGGCCTTGCGGGCGGAGGCCAGCGTCAGCTTGCCGTCTATTTTTTCGTGAATGCTACCCGAGCGCCAACTGTCGAAGACAGCGGGGTTGATATACGACTTGCGGCACACGGCCGGGGTATTGCGCAGTTGCGCGGCGACCTGTTTGAC
>Ga0209447_10000590_pt1 | contig 10229 bp, 6 predicted proteins | sample BogFormECP04_OM3_FD_188243 | JGI IMG/M metagenome (GOLD analysis project Ga0209447, IMG submission 188243) | Bog forest soil microbial communities from Calvert Island, British Columbia, Canada - ECP04_OM3 (SPAdes) (version 2) | ecosystem: Environmental > Aquatic > Freshwater > Wetlands > Bog ... | reverse complement strand
AAGGAAAAATCGCGCTGGGGACAGGAAATTGTGGTGCAGGCGGTGTGGGAATCTTTTGTGAAGCTGAACCCACGGACGCTGGCGAAGAATCCGGTGATGTTTGTGGTGGAGGTGGGCGCTCTGCTCACGTCCATTGATTTGGTGCGCGGGGTGGTGCAGCACACGCACGGATTGGGCTTCTCGCTTCAGATCACTTTGTGGCTGTGGTTCACGGTGCTGTTTGCGAATTTTGCGGAGGCGATGGCGGAAGGACGCGGGAAGGCGCAAGCGGAGGCATTGCGCAAGTCGCGCGCGGAGACTGTGGCGCGCAGGCTGAAGCAGGATGGCAGCATCGAATCGGTGCCGGGATCGCAATTGCGGGCTGGCGATTTAGTGATGGTTACGGCGGGAGAATTTGTGCCCGGGGATGGTGAAGTGATCGAGGGTGTTGCTTCCGTGGATGAATCCGCGATTACCGGAGAATCGGCGCCGGTGATTCGGGAATCGGGCGGAGACCGCTCGGCGGTGACGGGCGGGACACGGGTGCTGTCCGATGACATCAAGGTGCGGATCACTTCGAATCCGGGAGAAACTTTTCTGGACCGCATGATCAAGCTGGTGGAGGGCGCTTCGCGGCAGAAGACGCCGAATGAAATCGCGCTGAATATTTTGCTGGCTGGGTTGACGATTATATTTTTGCTGGCGGTGGTTTCGTTGCAGCCAATGGCGATTTATTCGGGCGCGCCGCAATCGGTGTTTGTGCTGGTGGCGTTGCTGGTGTGCTTGATTCCGACGACGATTGGTGGATTGCTTTCGGCGATTGGCATCGCGGGGATGGATCGGGTGCTGCAGAAGAATGTGCTGGCGATGTCCGGGCGCGCGGTGGAAGCGGCGGGGGACGTGGATACTTTGCTGCTGGATAAGACCGGGACGATTACTTTGGGGAACCGGTTCGCGACGGAATTTATTCCTGCGCCGGGCGTGAGCGAAAGTGAATTGGCTGATGCGGCGCAGCTGGCTTCCTTGGCGGATGAGACGCCGGAGGGGCGTTCGATTGTAGTGTTGGCGAAAGATAAATACGGATTGCGCGGGCGGGAGCTGGGATCGGTGGCGGCGACGTTCATTCCGTTTTCAGCGGTAACGCGCATGTCTGGCGTGGATATGGACGGACGAAAGATTCGCAAAGGCGCGCGGGATGCGATTGTGAAATATATCAAGGAAGCGGGCGGGGCGGTGCCGCACGAGACGATGGAGGCGGTGGATCGCATTTCGAATTCGGGAGGAACGCCGTTGCTGGTGGCGGAAGATGCGCGGGCGCTGGGCGTGATTCATTTGAAGGATATTGTGAAGGGCGGGATGCGCGAGCGGTTTGAACATTTGCGCGTGATGGGAATTCGCACGGTGATGATTACCGGCGACAATCCCTTGACGGCGGCGGCGATTGCGCGCGAGGCGGGCGTGGATGATTTTCTGGCGGAGGCGCGGCCGGAGGACAAGCTGGCTTTGATTCGTCGCGAGCAGGCCAAGGGCAAATTGGTGGCGATGACGGGCGACGGGACGAATGATGCTCCGGCGCTGGCGCAGGCGGACGTGGGGCTGGCGATGAACGCGGGGACGCAAGCGGCGAAGGAAGCCGGAAACATGGTGGATCTGGATTCGAATCCGACGAAATTGATTGAGGTGGTGGAGATCGGCAAGCAGCTTTTGATCACGCGCGGAGCGTTGACGACTTTTTCAGTGGCGAACGACGTGGCGAAATATTTCGCGATTATTCCGGCGATGTTCGCGGCGGCTTTTCCGGAGCTGGAAGTTTTGAATGTGATGGGGCTGAAGAATCCGCAGTCCGCGATTCTTTCTGCGGTGATTTTCAACGCGCTGATTATTATTGCGCTGGTGCCGCTGGCTTTGCGCGGCGTGAAATACCGGCCGCTGGGAGCGGAGGCGTTGCTGCGGCGGAATTTGCTGGTGTACGGGCTGGGCGGAATTATCGCGCCGTTTATCGGGATCAAATTGATTGACGTGATTATCACGCACATCGGGCTGGCTTAGGGGCGCTTAACTTATGAAAAAGAATTTGCTGATTTCGATTTGGATGACGCTGGCGACGACGGTACTGCTGGGGATTTTGTATCCGCTGGTGGTGACTTTGCTGGCGCAGTGGGCTTTTCCGCGACAGGCGAATGGAGAAATCATCCACGTGGGCGGGAAGATGGTGGGATCGAGCTTGATTGGGCAGCCGTTTACTTCGGCGGGATATTTTCATTCGCGGCCGTCGGCGGCGGGGGCGGCTGGGTACGATCCGGATGCGGCTAGTGGAGGAGCTTCAAATTTGGGGCCGACGAATTCGGCTTTGATTACGCGAGTAAACGGCGATGTGCAGCGGTTGCAGGCGGAAAATCCGGGGGCGAGGATTCCAGTGGATCTGGTTACTAGCTCGGGATCGGGATTGGATCCGGATATTTCGCCGGCGGCGGCGGAATTTCAGATTGCGCGGGTGGCGCGCGAGCGGGGCATGAGTGAGGGTGATGTGCGGGCTTTGGTGGCGCGGCACACGGAGGCGCGGCAGTGGGGGTTTTTGGGCGAGCCACGGGTGAATGTTTTGGAATTGAATTTGGAATTGGATGCGGTGCATCCGATGCATTAAGGGGTTGGCGTGATCTAACGGCGGGACGGAAAAGGTTGACAGCGTGGCAAGCTGGGGCGCAGCAAGCAGCGCCCCTACCGAGTAACGGCGTGCGCGCCAGCGCGACGAGTTATTTTTCGGGGCGGGGGGCGCGGGATTTTGGTTTGGGTGGGTCGAAGCGGTAGCCGATCCAGGGTTCGGTGTGGATGTAGCGCGGGTGGCGCGGGTCGGGCTCGATTTTTCTTCGCAGTTGATTGATGAAAACGCGCAGGTATTCGGTCTCATCTCCGTAGTCAGGTCCCCAGACAGCTTGCAGCAGGCGGCGATGCGCCTGAGCTTTACCCAAATTCGAAACGAGCTGGCGCAGCAGTTCGAATTCCTTGGGCGTGAGGCGAACGGGATTATCGTGCACCATCACGGTGCGTTTTTCGAAGTCAATCTTCAGATCGTCGGAGACGAAGGGCGGAGTGGCGTCGCTGGGCGCGGCGCGGCGCAGGGCGGCGCGGATGCGCGCCATTAGCTCTTCGACGCCGAAGGGTTTTACAACGTAGTCGTCGGCGCCGGCATCGAGAGCTTGCACTTTATCGCGTTCGGTATTGCGCACGGTGAGCATGATGATGGGCGCATCGCAGGTGGTGCGAATTTCGCGACAAGTTTCGAGGCCGGAAATTCCCGGCAAATTCACATCGAGCAGGATGAGATCGGGGCGCATGTCGCGGACTTTTTCGAGGGCTTCTTCGCCGCTGCGCACTTCGACGACCGAGTAACCCTGCGAGGCGAGAGTGGTGAGCATGACGCGGCGGATTTGCGGTTCGTCGTCCACTACTAAAATTGTGGCGGCGTTCATCAGTCTCTCGCCCTGCCGCGTTCGATGGGCAGCGTGAAGGAAAAAACGGAGCCTTGGCCGCGTTGGCTGGTGAGGCTCATCGTGCCGCCGTGCGCTTCGATGATGGCTTTGGCTATGGGGAGACCCATGCCGGTGCCTTGCACCAAGTAGCGCTGATCCTTGCCGCGATAGAATTTTTCGAAGATCAGGCTTTGCTCGAGGTCGTCAATGCCGGCGCCGCGGTCGGCGACGCTGGTGACGACGAACTCTCCGGCCAGTTCCGCGGTGATGGTGATGGGCTGCGGCGCGGGCGAATATTGATTGGCGTTTTCGAGCAGATGGACCAGAGCCTCGCGAGCGCGCGAAAGATCCACACGGACCCGCGGAAGATCGGGCTGCACGTTGACGTTTACCACGCGATCGCTCAGCGCGGCTTGGCACTTGCTGAGCGCGGCGGCGATGACGTCTTCGATGGGGCGCGGCTCGAGTTCGAGCTCGACTTCACCAGCGTCCAGGCGGGCCATTTCACCGGCTTCGCCTACCAGGCGGTTCAGGCGATCGGTTTCTTCGTTGATGATGGTGAGGAGTTCCTGGCGCTGGCGGTCGGTGACGCTGGAGTTCGAGAGCAGGTTCGTCACGGAAGCTTTGATGGAAGTGAGCGGGGTGCGCAGGGCGTGGGTGACGGAATCGAGGAGCGCGGTGCGCAGGCGTTCGCCTTCGCGGGCGGCTTCGGTGAGACCGAGCTGTTCGATGGCGCGGGCGCGTTCGATGGCGACGGCGACGAGAGTGCCGATGGCTTCGAGAGTCTGGCGCGAAAGCATCGAGCCGGAAATTCCCAGGCTGCCGATGGAGCGGCCGCCGAGGCGCACCGGGACGAAACAAAGACTGTTGGGAACGTCCAGCATGGGCTCTTCGCGCAGAACGATGGTGTTGAGGGTTTCGAGATCGAGTTTGGCGACTACGGGGCCGGAGCGGTAAATTTTTTGTTTTTCGGCGAGAAGCAGAGCGGCGGCGCCGACTTCGAAAATGTCCACGATTTGCGAGGGAATGCGGTTGAGCAATTGGATTACGTTTCCGGATTCCAGCAGACCCTGGCTGAAGGCGTAGAGTTTTTCGATTTCGCGGCGGCGCTGCGAGGCGTCCTCGGCTTTCTGGCGGGCGCGGGTGGAAAGGTGGCTGGCCAGCACCGAGACAACCAGAAAGGCGAAAAGCGCAACCCAATTTTGCGGATCGGCGACGGTGAAGCGGCCAATGGGCGGCAGGAAATAATAGTTGAACGCGAGCATTGCCACTACGGACATAAACACCGAAACGGCGATGCCCCATACGGTGGAAACGGCTAGAATGGCGAGCAGAAAAGTGAGCGCGACGGTGGTGGGATTGACGATCAGGATGTGGCGATAGACGAGAGAAATACCCAGCACCAGAGCGAAAGCAGCCAGAAATCGCAGGAATTGAGTGAACCAGTGCACACGCACGCCGTCATTCTAACGTAGCTTTCACGACGTTCGTAGAAGAGAATACACGCATGCCAAAGACTCCGGAGCAGTGGCTGGCTGCGGCGAAGCCCGCCGAAAAGACAAAAGGCGCGCTGAAACTTTTTCTGGGGTACGCGCCGGGGGTAGGCAAGACGTTCAGCATGTTGAGCGAGGCGATACGGCGTCATAGCCGCGGCGAAGACGTGGTGATCGGGGTGGTGGAGACGCACGGGAGAAAAGGGATCGCGGAACTTTCGTCGCAACTGGAGACTGTGCCGCGGCGGATGATTGATTACAAGGGCACGCTTTTCGCGGAAATGGATATGGACGCGATTCTGGCGCGCAAACCGCGGGTGGTGCTGGTGGATGAGCTGGCGCATACGAATATTCCGGGGTGCCGGCACCGCAAGCGGTACGAGGATGTGCTGGAACTGCTGGACGCGAACATTGATGTGATTTCGACGGTGAACATCCAGCACATCGAAAGCATTGCGCCGACGGTGCGCGCGATTACGGGAGTGGTGGTGCGCGAGACGGTGCCGGACTGGGTACTGCAGGTGTCCGACGAGACGGTGATGGTGGACCTGACGCCGGAAGCGTTGCAGAACCGGATGCGGCGCGGTGACGTGTATGGAAAAGAGAAGGTGGAGCAGGCGCTGAAGAATTTTTTCCGGCGCGGGAATTTGATTGCGCTGCGCGAGCTGGCGTTGCGGCAGGTGGCGGAGCAGGTGGACCGCAGCCTGGAATCGTACATGGTGGAGAAGGATATACAGGAAGCCTGGGCGGTGCGCGAAAGGTTGGCGGTGTGCATCAGCGAAAATCCGAAGGCGCAATATCTGGTGGCGCGGGCGGCGCGGATGGCGCGGCGGATGGACGCGGAATTTTACGCGGTGCACGTGGATTTGGATCGTGAGGGCGAGCAGGAGGAGGCGAAGTCGCTGGCGTCTAATTTGCAGTTTGCGGAAAATTTGGGGGCGAAGCCGGTGCGGTTGAAGGGACATAGTGTGGCGGAGGCGATGGCGCAATTTGTGCGGGAGAAACATATCACGCATGTGATTTTTGGGCGTTCGGCGACGGAGGGATGGCGGAAGCTTTTGTACATGAATGCGATTAACCGGTTTTTGAATGATGCTCCGGCGGTGGATGTGCATATTGTGACGCAGGATGCGGAGTGAGGGCGGCGGGGATTTGACGCGGCGACAATTTTTTGGGAGTGCATCGTGGTGCGAAGTGCGTGACGGATTCTGCGTTGGCAAATCCAAAGGCCGTATTTCAGCGGCTGAAGCCACGACCTACAAAGAATCTCCAGCAAAATCAATGACGCCCGCCTAAAAAAGCAGGCGGCCGCTACAAATTCAAGAGCAAATTCAAAGTCAACGGCTCGGCCTTCTGACCGTTAAGCGCGTGAAGCTGCCGGGAACGGTGCTTTGGCAAGCGGTGCCGGTTCTTTGGCCGCGACTAGAGCTGGGTTGGGAAGCAGCATGCGGACTGGTTCGCGGATGGCTAACTCGGTGGAAAAATTGCGCATGCGTTCTAGCAGGGTGGGCGTGACTTCCTGGCCGCGGGCGATCAGCAGCAGGCCTTTTCCGGATTTTAGATCATCGCCGAAAGTCATGCCGACGGTTATGTCTTTCACCATAAGTTCCAGCATCAACGTTTTTTCCTGAGACATTCCGCGCATGCCCGCAAAGGCTTCGAGTATTTGCGGGTCGTACCAGCCTTCGCGGCCGTGCATTACGGCCATGGGGTGCTCCGCAGGATTTCCGCCGGCTTCGAGCAAATCAAAATCCAGCGCAATTTTCAGAGCGCGAGCGCCCCAGGGGAGTTCGCCGACGATAGCGACGCCGTTGCGCTGTTTGGGATGAGCGAATTGGCAGACGGAAAGCCGCAGGATGGCAATAACGGAATCGATGCGTGGAATATTCGAGAGGCATTTTTCCACCACGACGGGCATGTGGTCCACCATCACCTTTTCGGGTCCGGTAAGGACCTCGCCTTTGTAGAGCTTGTCGAGGGTCTCCGGGGGCAGCGTGACGCAACCGATTTGCGAGAGCATGGCGGCGACTTCGACGGGCCAGCGTTCGCGAATCTGGAAATGGTTCATCAGTCCTTCGACGATCTTGCGGACACGGGTGGCACGACCGAAAGCCAAGGGGTTGGCCAGCGAGAGAATGTCCACCAGCGCTTTGATGCTGCCGTGGAGTGTTTGTTCGAGCAAGACCTTTTCAGAGGTGACGAGAAGATATTGGCGGCAACAGGAGTCGAGTGCCGCGAGCAGCGCGTCGGTGGTGCACGGCTTGGTGAGGAAGCGGAAAATATTGCCTTCGTTTACGGCGTCGATCGCTGATTCCATGTCCGCCTGGCCGGTAAGCAGGACGCGGACGCTGGACGGCGCGACGGTGCGGGCGTGGGCGAGGAATTGCGTGCCCGTCATTTGCGGCATGCGCTGATCGGAGATGATCACGGCGAAAGGCTCGGCGGTCGTGAGCATTTCGATGGCGATTTTTCCTTCGGTGGCGGTTTCCACGACGTAGTGACCACGTAAGGTGCGTCCGAGACCATCGAGGACGTTGGGGTCGTCGTCCACGCAGAGAATTCTGGGGCGGTCGCTATTAGCCATGGGGCACCGCGACCAGTTCCTGGGCGGCGTTGCGAGCTTCGGCACGCCATTCAGGCAAGAGATCTTCCACACCCAGCCTGGCGACGATATCCGGATTGAGCGGCGCGTTGGGAATCGCGACGACGCCGACCTGCGCGGCTTCCTGATCGTGCGCAAGCCAGTTGGCGAAATATACGCTGGAGAGTAAATCTCCTTTTTCGCAGGCCACGCGCTCGAGATGGTGGTGATGCGCGACGGCTTCGACGATCACATAGGGAATTCCCCACATGCTGAGGAGATAGGCGCCGACTTCGGCGTGCGAGACGCCCGTCAATTCTTCTTCAATTTCGAAGAGCGGGCGCTTTTCGCTTTGCGCGCCGGCGATGGCGCGCGCGAAATGTTCGGGAGTGGCTTCGGCCAGGACTAGTTTGCCCACGTCATGCAGCAGGCCGGCGATCATGCCGAGCCTGCGAACCGTGTTGTCACCGGCGACATAGCCGGCCATTTTGGCGGTGAGCTGGGCGTGGGCGTGCAGCGCTTCGAGAGAGAAACCGGGAATGGGTTTTGTGGGGTGGAAGGCGCGGAAGATTTCCACGGAGAGGACGAGATTTTCCAGAATGCTTTTGCCGAGATAAGTGATGGCCGTATTGATGTCGCTGATATTGCGGGCGACTCCGAAGAAGGCGGAGTTTACCAGCTGCAGAACCTTGGCGGACATGGCCGGATCGCGTTCGACCAGCAGGGCGATGCTCCGCGAAGTGCTATCGGGATCAGCGAGGGCTGCGCGCATTTCGATGCAGGATTTCGGGAGCGAAGGCAATTGCTGCATGGAGCCGACGATGCTTTCGAGGCGCTTGTTATTCAGGATGCTGTTGAGGCTGGTGGCGCGCTCGATGGCGGTTTGCAAGGTGTCTTGATCGCAGGGCTTCACAAGAAATTGGTGCGCGACCGGCACGGCGTTGAGAGCGGCTTCCAGTTCGGTGTAGCCGGAAAGAATGATGCGCAAGACGCTGGGATACTTTTCGCGCACGGCTTTGAGCAGAGTGGCGCCATCCATTCCGGGCATGCGCATATCGGAAACGATCACGTCGAACGGAGCGGCCTCCATCATTTGCAGCGCGGCCTGACCGCCGGGAGCGAACGCCATTTCCCAGATATTGCGCTGCGGACGCAGCATGCGCTGCAATCCTTCGAGAATCTTGACTTCATCATCCACAAACAGAATTCGCTTCATGATACGAGCACCTCTTTGGGGGCCGCGACGCCATGGGTTGGGAGGCGCACGCAAAATGTGGTGCCTCGGCCCATTTCCGTTTCGAAGGTGAGCGTGCCACCGTGTTTTTCCACGACGATGGCGCGCGCCAGGGCGAGGCCTTGGCCGGAACCTTTGCCGACTTCCTTGGTGGTGAAAAACGGATCGAAGATCTTTCCGCGAACCCCTTCAGGGACTCCGGTGCCGCTATCCTGCACGGTGACGACGACGCAGTCGCCGTCCTCGCGAGTACGGACGATGATGAGGCCTTTTTCACCGGTAACTTTCATGACGTCTCCAATGGCGTGGGCCGCGTTGACGAACAAGTTCAGGAAGACTTGATTGAGATCGCCGAGATGGCATGAGACGGGCGGCAGTACGCCGAGATCGGTTTCGACTTCGGCTACGTATTTGGTTTCGTTGCGCGAAACGATCAGGGTGCTTTCGATGGCTTTGTTGAGGTCGGCGGCGACTTTATCGGCGCTGCGATCCACGTGGGAGAACTCTTTCATGGCGCGGACGATGGTAGCGACGCGATTTACGCCGTCCATCATTTGCTCGAGGGCTTTGGGAATTTCTGTTTTCAGGAAGGTCCATTCGATTTTGGCGCAGATCGCGTCGAGGGCTTGCAGCAGTTCGGGCGTCACGGCGCCTTGGCGGGCTTGGTGGGAGATTTCTTCGTACTGGGTGATCATGGCGAGGCCGTCGCGAAAGGAATCCTGGACGAAGCGGGTGTTGTCTCCGATGAATTGGATAGGGGTATTGATTTCGTGGGCGATTCCGGCAGCGAGGCCGCCTACCGCTTCGAGTTTTTGCGCGTGGCGGAGCTCGATTTCCATTTGGCGCTTTTCAGAGATGTCCGTGAAATTGATGACTGCGCCACTGACTTGCGCGCCTTCGAACATGGGGACGGCGGAGTAGCTCACGGCCACGTGCGAGCCGTCCATGCGGCAGAAATAATCTAGATCCGTGGAATGGGTTGTGCCCGCTCGCAAAAGCTGGGTGAGCGGACATTCGGATTCCGGATAGGGGGCGCCGTCGGAACGAGTGTGATGAAAAAGAGCGTGGGAATTCTTGCCGACGACTTGTTCGGGGACCAGGCCGAGCGTGCGTGCGGCGGAACGATTGATGAAGATGATGGAACCGGCGAGGTCCACGCCGTAGATTCCTTCGGAAGTGGAATCGAGAATGAGGACGAGTTCTTTGCCAATTTGTTCGCGTTCGGCTTCGGCGATTTTGCGAGCCATGAACTGGCCCATCTGGCTGCCGATGCTCATCAGAAAATTGCCGAGCTCTTCGTCCATGGTTATTCGTTCGTGGCTGAAGACGACCATGACGCCGAAAATGCCCTGAAAAAAACCGAGCGGAACGGCAAAGGCGCTGCGGATTCCGGCGGCAGTTGCGGCAGCGACGCGGGTGAAGTAATCGCTAGCGGTTACGTCTTCAATCCAGAGCGGCGCGCGGGTCTGCCA
>Ga0209447_10000589_pt1 | contig 10232 bp, 5 predicted proteins | sample BogFormECP04_OM3_FD_188243 | JGI IMG/M metagenome (GOLD analysis project Ga0209447, IMG submission 188243) | Bog forest soil microbial communities from Calvert Island, British Columbia, Canada - ECP04_OM3 (SPAdes) (version 2) | ecosystem: Environmental > Aquatic > Freshwater > Wetlands > Bog ... | reverse complement strand
TTTACATGTTTGAACTGACCTGTGGCTGCCGCGTGTCGCCATATGGACCCATCCGTCGCTTTCCACAAGCCGGATCACATCGCGCACCTTCATGCGGTCTCCAACCGCGACCCGACTGGGACGAGTTGAAAACAATCGAGCGCCTCAGCACTGACGACGACCGATTGTGTCCTTTCGCTCTAGCGCCGACCCGTCCGTCAATTATCCAAGAAGCTCCTCAGCTTCCTCGACCGGCTCGGATGCTTCAGCTTCCTCAGCGCCTTCGCCTCGATCTGGCGGATGCGTTCGCGGGTCACCGAGAACTGCTGGCCGACTTCCTCCAGCGTATGGTCGGTGTTCATGCCGATGCCGAAGCGCATGCGCAGCACGCGTTCCTCGCGCGGCGTCAGCGAGGCGAGCACGCGGGTCGTGGTCTCGCGCAGGTTCGACTGGATCGCCGCGTCGATCGGCAGGATCGCGTTCTTGTCCTCGATGAAATCGCCGAGATGGCTGTCCTCCTCGTCGCCGATCGGCGTCTCCAGGCTGATCGGCTCCTTGGCGATCTTGAGCACCTTGCGCACCTTCTCGAGCGGCATCGCCAGTTTCTCGGCGAGTTCCTCCGGCGTCGGCTCGCGGCCGATCTCGTGCAGCATCTGCCGCGAGGTGCGCACGATCTTGTTGATCGTCTCGATCATGTGCACGGGAATGCGGATCGTTCGGGCCTGATCGGCGATCGAGCGCGTGATCGCCTGACGAATCCACCAAGTCGCATAGGTGGAGAACTTGTAGCCGCGGCGATATTCGAATTTGTCGACCGCCTTCATCAGGCCGATGTTGCCCTCCTGGATCAGGTCGAGGAACTGCAGCCCGCGGTTGGTGTATTTCTTCGCGATCGAGATCACGAGGCGCAGGTTCGCCTCGACCATCTCCTTCTTGGCCTGCCGCGCCTCGCGTTCGCCCTTCTGCACCATCTGCACGAGCTTGCGGAATTCCTGGATTTCGAGGCCGGTCTCCTGCGCGAGCGACTGGATCTCGGTGCGGATGTCCCGGATCTGGTTCTTGTCGGCGGCGACGAAATCCTTCCAGCCGCGGGTGCCGAGCTTGGAGACGCGCAGCAGCCACTTCGGATCGAGCTCCGAATTCTGGTAGTTCTTGATGAAATCGTCGCGCGAGACGCGGTGCGACTCGGCCAGCCGCATCAGCTTGATGTCGAGGCCGATCAGACGCTTGTTGATGTCGTAGAGCTGCTCGACCAGCGCATCGATGCGGTTCTGGTTGAGCGACAGCGACTTGACGTCGACGACGATGTCCTTCTTCAGCGCCTTGTATTTGCGCTCCTGGGCCGGCGACAGCGTCTCGTTCTTCAGCTTGTTCTCGACGTTCTGATCCTGCAGCCGTCGCAGCTTCTTATAGGCGTCGGCGATCCGATCGAAGGTCTCCAGAACCTTCGGCTTCAGTTCGGCTTCCATCGCGGAAAGCGAAATGGAATTCTCGAGATCGTCGTCGTCTTCGAAGTTGTCGGGCGCGGGCGGCGAATCGCCGTCGAAGCCGTCGGGCGGCGTCTGCGGCGCCGTGGAGGGCGCGATCCGCTCGCGGATCTGCGCGGCGAGCGCCTCGGCGGCGCCCGGCGCCGTCATGTCGACTTTCGGCGTCTTCTTGCCGTCGGGGCCGGCGTAGGTCGCCTCGAGATCGATGATGTCGCGCAACAGGATTTTGGTCTCGTTGAGCTCGTCGCGCCAGATGATGATCGCCTGGAACGTCAGAGGGCTTTCGCACAGGCCCGCGATCATCGCCTCGCGGCCCGCTTCGATGCGCTTGGCGATGGCGATTTCGCCCTCTCGCGAAAGCAGCTCGACAGAGCCCATTTCGCGCAGGTACATCCGCACCGGATCGTCGGTCCGCTCGGCGGGCTCGGAGCTTCGGGTCGCAACCGCGGTGGAACGCGGCGCCTCGACGAGTTCGCCCGCTTCCGGCTCCTCTTCCTCGACGGCTTCGGGCGCGTCCTTCTCGGCCTCCTCGGCGTCCTCGGAGTCGACGACGCTGATGCCCATTTCGTTGAGCATGGAATTGATGTCCTCGATACGGTCGGAGGAGATTTCCTCCGAGGGAAGAATGGCGTTCAATTCGTCATGGGTGACCCAGCCGCGCTTCTTGGCGATTTTGAGCATCCGCTTGACGGCGCCGTCGGTGAGATCGAGCAACGGGCCGTCGGCGGCTTCTACCGCGACCGCTTCACCCTCGGCCTTCGGCTCGTCGGTTTTGGCCATTCGGCGTCTCCTTAAAAACCCGCGCGCAGCGGAATGAACGTCAGCCCCGCAGCCGAGCCCCCCTAGGGCCGTCCAGCGGTTCAAATTCCTCGCGAGATCCGGAGAGGATCGCCGCCGTCCGATGCATGCAAGGGCCGCGCCCCGGGCCGAGCCCGATTCGCGACCCGACCATCGGGCATCGCCCCTAACCGCGCGTTAACCCTGAAACATCGGGTCAAACCGCGGGTTCCTTCCGACCCGAAAGTTCGCCAAAACCCTCGATCGCCGCTTCGGCATTCGCCAGATCGGCCAAACCGACCTTTATATCAAGCAGTCTGGCGAGATTTTGTTCGGTAGGATCGGCCGCAAGAGCCCCCTCGGCCATTTTCAATTCCTTATGTAACGCCCCGGACTTGCGTTGCAAGGCTAGACATTGTCTGAGCACCGTTTCGGCGTCCGCCGATGGCGCCTCCGCGCGCAGGCACCACCAGTTCGGCATCCTCGCGGCGGCGGCCAGAACGCGTTTCCGCTCGCCGCCGTCGCCACGCTCGTCGAGCGCCGCCGCCAGCGCATCCGGCGTCGCATAGGCCTCGGGCGGCAGATCGACCAGGCGGGCGCGGAAGGCGGTGAGGGTCGTCGAAGCGAGCTCCAGTTCGACGATCTCCTCCCAATGGCTCTCGAGCAGACCCGGATGGCCGATGAGGATGGCTAGAATTGCGATTTCGCGCGGCGCCTCGCGCGGCCTGCGCGCGGCCAGGCCCGGCGCGGGCAAATGCGCGCCGGCTATGCCGACGCGCGGGCCCGGATCGAAAAAGCCGCCGCGCCGGCCCCCGCGCGGACGATCGCGAAACCGGGCCGCCGGCGCGACAGCCGGGGCCGGCCCGAAAAGGGCGTTGAGACGTCGAGCCATGTCGACGGCGTAATGCTTGCGCAAGGTCTCGTCCGAAATCGCGCCGGTCAGTTCGCGCAGGCGCCGCTCGAGGCCGGCGCGTCGTTCCGGCGTCTCGAACGTCTGACCCTCGGTTTCCCGCAGGAACAGTATTTCCGCGAAAGGCTTGGCGCCGCGCAGAACCTCTCCGATCGCCTCCGGCCCGCCCGAGCGCGCGAGGTCGTCGGGATCCTGGCCCTCGGGCAGCAACGCGAAACTCAGGCTCTTGCCCGCGCCGATCAGCGGCAACGCGATATCGATCGCCCGGAACGCCGCCTTGCGGCCGGCGTTGTCGCCGTCGAAACACAAAATCGGCTCGGCGTTCAAAGCCCAGAGCAGCGCGCATTGGTCCTCGGTCACCGCGGTCCCCAGGGGCGCGACCGTTTGGGGAAATCCGGCCTGAGTCATCGCGATGACGTCGACATAGCCTTCCACGACGATGATCTGCTGGCGCTCGTGCGCGGGTTTGCGCGCGCGATGATGATTGAACAGCAGCGATCCCTTGTGGAAGAGCTCTGTTTCCGGCGAGTTGAGGTATTTGGCCTTGGCGTCCGGATCGAGCGCGCGACCGCCGAAAGCGACGACTCGGCCGGAGCGATCGTGAATCGGGAACATCACGCGGTTGCGGAATCGATCGTACGGCACGGCGATCCCCTCGCCGTGATGCAGCAGGCCGGCCTCGATCATCTCAGCGGTCTCCACGCCCTTGGCCGCCAGCGCGTCGCGCAGCGCGAAGCGCTCCGGCGAGCTATAGCCCAGGCCGAACTCGCGTTGCGTCGCCGTATCGAGCCGGCGGTCCGCGAGATAGCCGCGCGCCTTCGCCCCGACCGGATCATGCAGGAAGGCCTCAAAGATCTGGGCGGCGAGCGCCAGCGCGTCATGCAGGGTGGCGCGCCGTTTGTCTCGAGCCTCGCCTTCCGGGGTGCGCCGTGGCATCGGCAGCCCCGCCATCCCGGCGAGCCGCTCGACCGCCTCGGGAAAGCCGAGGCCTTCGACATCGACCAGGAACGTAAAGATGTCGCCGCTCTTGCCGGAAGAGAAATCGTGATAAAATTGCTTCTGGTCATTGACGAAAAACGAGGGCGTGCGCTCCTTGTTGAACGGCGAGAGCCCACGCCATTCGCGCCCTGCCTTTTTGAGCTGGACTCGCGCGCCCACGACCTCGGACAGGGGGACCCGGGCGCGGATTTCGTCGAGGAATTCAGTCGAAAACTTCATTCCAGGCCAGACATCGGCTTCGCTCCGCCGTTTGACAAGTGCGAAGCCGGCTTCTCCCCAGTGTCCACAGCCGGCGCGTCACTCTGTAGCCGCCCCCATCAATTTGCGAGCCTGCTGCGCCGTCATCGGTTTGCCGAACGCGATTCCTTGTGCGAATTCACAACCCATTTGCGAGAGTTCGACCGCGTCCGATTCGGTCTCCGCGCCATCGACGATCACGTCCATCCCGAGGTCGTGCGCCATCGAGACGACCGAGCGAAGGATGAGCGGACGCCCGCCCGTTCCGTTCGGTCGCGCCAGCGCCGAATCGATCTTGAGCGTATCGAAGCGATAACGTTCGAGATGACTCAGCGACGTGTAGCCCGCGCCGAAATTGTCCAGCGCCAGGCCGGCGCCGAGTTCGTGCGCGCGGGGCAGAAGTTGCGCGGCGTATTCGGGGTTCTCCATCACCAGGCTCTCCGTCATCTCGAGCTTGAGCGTGCCGCGCAGCACATTATGGCGGTTGAGCGCGGCCCTGACGTCGGCGAGCAAATCCTGTCCAAGCATCTGGCGCGAGGAGATGTTGAGGCTGGCGAAGATCGGCGGCGTGACCTCCAGAGCTCTCTGCCACGCCGCGAGTTCGCGCGCGGTCGCCTCGAGCGCCAAGGCGCCGATGTCGGTCAGGACGCCCGACGCTTCGGCTGCCGGCAGGAACTCGCGGGGACCCAACATCCCCAAGCGAGGATGCCGCCAACGCGGCGAGGCTTCGAAGCCGGCGACCGTGCGATCCTCCAATCGGACGATCGGGTCAAACAGAATGAGGATCTCGCCGCGCTGGAGCGCGTGGCGCAGATCGTTCTCCAGTCCGCCGCGGTTCTCCCGTGAGGCGCGCATTTCACGGGCGAACAGCACGGCGCTATCCCCACCCGCCTTCTTCGCGTTGGCCAAGGCGATGTCCGCGTCGGCGAACAGATCGACGCCCTTGGCGTGGAGCGCGGGTTCGTAGAGCGCGAGGCCCAGCGAGGCGGTCAGCGCGACCTCGCGGTCGCCGAAGCTTATCGGATGGGCGAGCTGCGCGCGGAGCGCCTCCCCCATCGCGCTCGCCCGGGCGGCATCGCCCTCGATCATCACGATCGCGCCGAACTTGTCGCCGCCCAGCCGCGCGAGCGTGTCGCCCGGCTTGAGATCGCGCGCCGCTCGGCGGGCCGCCGTCAACAGCGCGGAATCGCCGAACGACATTCCCATCGAGTCGTTGACGGTTTGCAGACGGTCGATGTCCATCACGATCACCAGCGGCCGCGGCGAACCGGCCCGGCGCGCTTGGATCAACGCCGCCTCCAGCCGGTCGAAGAACAGTTCGCGATTCGGCAGGCCCGTCAGATTGTCGTGGATCGCGTCGTGCAGGATGCGTTCCTCGGCCTCTTTGCTTTCAGTGACGTCGGAAAGCGCGCCGATGACCCGAACGACCTCGCCCTGCGCGCCGATCACCGGACGCGCCTTCAGGAGAAACCAGGAATAGTGGCCGTCGGCGCCGCGCAAACGGATGTCGTGCTGGATACGGCCGGAGCGTTGATGCAGCAGACCGTCGAGCGCCGCGACGTAACGGTCGCGATCCAGCGGATGCAATACGTCCAGCCAGCTCGCGGCCGGCCCTTCGAGCGTCCCGCGGTTGAGTCCGAGTTGGGTCTCGAGTTCGCTGCTGACATAAATCTGGTCGGCGCCGACGTTCCAGTCGAAGATCGCGTCGCCGCACCCGGTCATTGCGAGCGCGCGCCGCTCCGCGTCGGCCCCCGTGCGCAAGATTGCGCCGCCGGAAAAGGCGCTCTGCATGATCGTGAAACCGATCAGCATCACGATCAGCACCAGCCCGCCGATCAGCCCCGGCGAGGCGAGGTCGTTGGTGATTTGTCCCATCGCCGTGGCGCCCGCCGCGAAGACCCAGACGACGAGCAGGAACCAAGTGGGAATCAGCATGACGGCGCGGTCCGAGCCGCTGGCGGCCAAACTCAGGATCAGCAACAACCCGATGCCGGCGACGCTGGCGATCGAAATGCGCGCCACGCCCGCCGCGATCGGCGCGTTGTAGACGGAAAGACCGACGACGACCGCCATCAGCAGAAGCCAGACCATGCCGATGTGCAGGAATCGCACGTGCCAACGGCGCAGATTGAGGTAAGCGAACAGAAAGACGATCAAAGTCGCCCCGATCGTCGCCTCGACGCCGGCCCGCCAGATTCGCTCGGAATCGTCGTCGAAGGAGAAAATCTTACGCCAGAACCCGAAGTCGATGCAGACGTAGGCGAACACGGCCCACGCGAGCGCGGCCGCGGCGGGAAAGACCAACGCGCCGCGCACCACGAACACGATCGTCAGGAACAGCGCGAGCAGACCGGCGATGCCGATCAGGATGCCCTGATAGAGCGTCAGACTCGCGCCGTTGTCCTTGTAGGCGTCCGGCTCCCAGAGATAGAGCTGGGGCAGGGACCGCGCGCGCAACTCGGCGACATAGGTGACGGTGGTGCCGGGGTCGAGCGTCAACCGAAACACATCGGCGTCGAGCGCGTCGTCGCGCTCGGGCGCGTTCCCCTGGCTGGCGGTGATCGTCGTGATTCGCGCCGAGCCGAGGTCTGGCCAGAGGATGCCCGAACCGACGAAACGAAAGTGCGGCGCGACCACGAGTCGCGTCAGCTGTTCGTCCGAATCGTTGGTCAGCGCGAAGACGATCCAGGACGGCTGTCCGCCCGCCTCCAGCGCGCTCACCTCGATGCGCCTGACGATGCCGTCGGGACCCGGCGCGGTCGAAACCTGGATGCGATCGCCCTGCGCGCCGAAATGCTCGACCGCCCCGGTCAGATCGATCGCGTCGGCGTCGGCTGGCACGCGCACCGACTCCACCGCGAGGGCGCCCTGCCCGCTCAGCGCGAGCCAGACGAACAGGCAAAGCGCCGCCAAACGCCGAACGGCGATCGGTCCAGCGCGGTCCGGGCGCATCATCGGTTCAGCCAAAGCGCGCCGCCTCGGGTTCGACCAGCGCATACAGCAAGTGGTCCCGCCACGCCCCGTTGATCCTCAGATAGGCTCGAGCGAGGCCCTCGCGCTGAAAGCCGTTGCGCTCCAAAAGGGTCTGCGACGCCGCGTTTTCGGACAGACACGCCGCTTCGATCCGATGCAGCCGGAGCGTCGAGAAGCCGAATCGCACCGCCGCCGCCACCGCGCGCGTCATGCGCCCCTTGCCGGCGTGCGGGGCGCCCATCCAGTAGCCCAGCGTCCCCGATTGCGCGACGCCGCGCCGGATGCCGCCGAGCGTCAAGCCGCCCAGCAGCGTATCGACGCCCGCGTCGAAGATCAGAAAGGAAAAGGCTTCGTCGCGCGCCATTTCGTCGGATTGCCGGCGCAACCGCCGTCGAAACGCCGCGCGCGTGAGATCGTCCTCGGGCCAGATAGGCTCCCACGGCGTCAGGAATTCGCGGCTTTCGGACCGCAGGCGAACCCAGGCGGAGAAATCCCCGGAAACCGCCGGGCGAAGATAGATCCCGTCGCCGCGCAGCAGCGGCTCGGGTTCGGCGATCTTGGACAGTCGGAACAACGCCATGGTTCGACCTTACGTCCCGCGCAGCCGGCGCGCGATCTTTTCCGCACCGAACACCCGGCCCACCCGGCCGATCGCGGCGAGCGTCGGCGGCGATCTCAGCATCGACGCGCCCACGCGACGGACATCCTCGACATTGATCGCCTCGATCCGCGCCGTCATTTCCTCCAGCGTGAGCGCGCGCCCATAGACGAACATCTGCCGCGCCAATTGCTGCACGCGTGCGCCGGGCGATTCGAGCGCGGTCAACGTTGAGACCTTCATCTGCGCTTTTGCGCGCGTCACTTCGACTTCGTCGAGGCTCATCGTCGCCTCGGCCAGGCAGTCCAGCGCCGCGGCCATCAGTTCGCCCGCCCGGCTCGCCGCCGAACCCGCGTAGAAGCCGAACAGGCCCGCTTCGGCATAGGCCCAATGAAAGGCGTGGATGGAATAGGCGAGCCCGCGCTTCTCTCGTACTTCCTGGAACAGCCGGGAGGACATGCCGCCGCCCGTCACGGCGGCGAAGACATGCGCGGCGTCATGATCGAAATCGCGGACGCCGCGGCCCTCGAAGCCGACGACGAGATGGGTCTGCTCCAGCGGCTTCTTGGCGAGCGTTTCGCCGCCGAGATAGCGCGCCGGGCTCGGCGCCTCGCCTTCCTGGCCGCCCAAGGCCGTCAAACGCGCTTCCGTCAGGGCGACGAGCCGATCGTGTTCGACCGCGCCCGCGCCCACGACGACGGTGGCCGCGGCGCGGTAATGTCGCGCGAGATAGGCATCGATCGTCGCGCGATCGAACGCGGCGACTCCCTCGCGCGTGCCGAGAATCGGGCGGCCGATCGGCTGATCCGGCCATGCCGCCGCGGTCAAGAGATCGAAAACGAGGTCATCGGGCGTGTCTTCGACGGCGCCGATTTCCTGCACGATGACGTTTTTTTCTCGCGCGAGTTCCTCGGGATCGAACTGGCTGTCGGTGATGATGTCGGCGAGCACGTCCATCGCGAGGTCGACGTCCTCGCTCAGCACATGGGCGAAATAACCGGTCTGTTCGGGGCTTGTTTCCGCGTTGAGATCGCCGCCGACGTTCTCGATCGCCTCGGCGATCTGGCGCGCGTTGCGTCGCCGCGTGCCCTTGAACGCCATGTGCTCGAGCAGGTGCGAGAGGCCGTGCTCCTCCAGCGCCTCGTGTCGCGATCCCGCGCCGACGAAGACGCCGAGCGAGGCCGTGCGCAGGTGCGGGCTCGAATCGGTGACGATGCGAAGCCCCGACGGCAGGCTCGTCGCTCGGGCGCTCAAGCCCCCGCCCTCGCGTGGGCGCGGACGAAACGGGCGACGGCGGCCGCCTCGTTCGGCAATAGATCGAAGTGCTCCTCGGCGTCGAGAATGCCTCGCATGTGCGGGGGCAGCGCGGGCCGCTCGCCCGTCGCGCGCTCGACGGCGTCGGGGAATTTGGCGGGATGCGCGGTCGCGAGCGCGACCACGGGGGCAGCCCGATCGCGGTTCAGCGCCGCCCGCGCGGCCGCGACGCCGATCGCCGTATGCGGATCGATCGTGACGCCGCTCTCCTGATGCACGCGCACGATTTCGCCGGCGCATTCCGCCTCGGAGACGCGAACGGCGTCGAAATCGCGCCGGATCGCCGCCAGCGGCTCCGGGCGAATCGCGAATTCGCCGGACTGCTGGAGACTGCTCATCAACGCTCGCAACGCCTCCGCATCGCGGCCATGGGCCTCGAACAGCAGCCGCTCGAAATTGGAGGAAACTTGGATGTCCATCGAAGGCGATTGCGTCGGCTTGACGCCCGAGGGCTTGTATACGCCGCTGGCCAAAGCCCGCGCGAGTATGTCGTTCTCGTTGGTGGCGACGACGAGGCGCTCGATCGGCAGCCCCATCCGCTTGGCGTAATAGCCCGCCAGAATATCGCCGAAATTGCCGGTCGGCACTGCGAACGATACTTTTCGATCGGGCGCGCCGAGAGCCGCCGCGGCGGTGAAGTAATAGACGATCTGCGCGAGGATGCGCGCCCAGTTGATCGAGTTGACGCCCGTGAGACCCAGCTCGTCGCGGAACGCGAGGTCGTTGAACAGCGCCTTCACGATGTTCTGGCAATCGTCGAACGAGCCTTCGATCGCGATCGCATGGACTCCCGGCTTGTCGATCGTCGTCATCTGACGGCGCTGCACGTCGGAGACGCGCCCATGCGGATAGAGAATGAACACTTCGGTCCGCTCGCCGCCGCCGAAAGCCTCGATCGCGGCCGCGCCGGTGTCGCCGGATGTCGCCCCGACGATAACGGCTCGCCGACCACGGCGCG
>Ga0209447_10000588_pt1 | contig 10233 bp, 9 predicted proteins | sample BogFormECP04_OM3_FD_188243 | JGI IMG/M metagenome (GOLD analysis project Ga0209447, IMG submission 188243) | Bog forest soil microbial communities from Calvert Island, British Columbia, Canada - ECP04_OM3 (SPAdes) (version 2) | ecosystem: Environmental > Aquatic > Freshwater > Wetlands > Bog ... | reverse complement strand
TCCTGGGCGTTGAAGCAGGTGCGCATGGTCCATTTGTGGAGGAGATGGAGGAGGGAGCCGGATTCGACGAGGCGAATGGATTTTGCGTTGGGGAGAAGGTAGAGCGCGATTTCTGGTTGGACGCCGGCGTCGATGAGTTTATTTTTTGCGGACCAGGCGTCTTGCATGGCGCGGTCGTAGAGTTCTTGGGCGCGGGGATTTTGGGTGAGGAGAGCGGGGGTGATGTAGTCGGGGTCGCGGGTGTCGGCGAGCGTTAGGAGCGGGCGGGAGCCGGGGACCATGCGGTGGCGCTGGTCCTGAGAGTCGGCCGTGTGGCTGATTTTTTTGGCGAAGGTGTAATTGGCGTGCTGGAGAGCGCGCATCATGGGAGCGTGGACGCCGATGTCGAGAATTTCGAGGCGATAGGGATTGCGGGCGGGGTTGAGAAGGCGGTCGATGGCTTCGGCGTCGGAGCATTGGGATTCGGTTAGGCCGATTACGGCGCGGTAGGCTTCGGCCATTACTTGCGGGGCGTTGGGGGAGTAGTCGAGGAGTTTGGAGGTTCTGCCGGCGAGCTTGGCGTCGAATTCGTGCGCGAAGGGTTCGCCGGCGGAAATATTCGGAGTGGCGTTGTGGAGTTCGGGAATTTCTTCGAGAGGTTCGGTGCCGAAGCGTTCAAAGAATTGCGGGTCGAGATCTTTGACGAGAGAAACCATGGCGCCGATTACGGCACGGGATTCGCTGGGAGTGTCCGAAGCGGTGCTCATGCGCCAGAGGCGATGGAGGACGATGCCGGAAACGGTGTGGACCATGGTGGTAAACGCGCCGAGCGGGAGAACGTAGCGGGCGATTTCGATGGCGCGTTTTTCGGCGGAGCGCTCGATTTTTTGCAGGCGCTTGGGATTGGACATGGGGCTGACGTGCCAGATGTCGCTGAGGATGGCGCGGGCGTCGGTGACGAGGAGAGCGGAGAGTTCGCGGTAATAGTTCCAGGCGCGGACGATGGCTTGTTCGTAGATGGCGCGATGGGATTCGTCGAAGAAGAGGGATTGGGGAGGGACGTAGGCTTGGGGTTTGTCGAGGCGGACGTAGCGCTGGCTTTGTTGCTCGGAATTGTAGAAAGGGTGGGCGTGGAGGAAGGACCAGACGAACTGGCGGCTGACGTTTTCCAGGCCGAATTCGAAATGGGCGTGCTGGAAGACGGTGTGGTGGCCGCTGTAAAAGGTGGCGGCACCGATGTTGAGGCGCTGCTTATCGGTGATTTCGTCGGGCGTGATGAGGCGCGGGGCGTAGCAGGTGCGGGCGGCGGCGATGGCGGAATCGAAGGGATGGGCGAAGGCGTTGCGGAGAGTTACGCGCGGCGGGGCGGTTTCGACCAGTTCGCCGGGGCGAGGGCCTTCGAACATGCGGGATTGTGTGGCCACGTTGGGAAGTCATTTTACATGGAAGTTGAAGCTTAAAAGTTGAAAGTTGAAGGAGGAGAAAAAGATAAGGATAACGCGGAGGCGCAGAGGAGGCGGGGACGCGCAGGGGGACCTGATTTTGGATAAGAGGGTCACTCAAAATCGGGAAGCGAGGAGCGAGGAGCGAGGAGCAAGGAGCGGAAGCGCGGCGCTGACGAAGGGACTTCTATGCAGAAGGGGATTCACATACTATGGGTACGAAGCTCCTTCCTGCGGGTGGTACATGAGGATTACGTTTAGACTGGACAATAAGCTTGTAAAGGAAGTGCGGAAGATCGCGGCGGATCGAGGTACGACGCTCACGGGAATGGTGCGAGCGCATCTTGAGCAAATCGTAACGGAAAACGCAAAATCAGAACAAAAGCGGCGGGAGTTGGAAGCTTTGGAGAGAAGTTTCGAGCGGGTCCAGTTCAAGTTAGAGAAGATCACCTGGAAGAGAGAGGACCTGTATGAGCGCTAGTGACAAACGGAATTGATCTGTCTGATGAAATGATTGTTGGGCGCCAGAATCCTCTCTGGAGATTGGATGCAGGGCAAATCTATTTCCTGATCCCCGTGGTAAATCCTTTCGCATAAATCGGCGGCGAACAAAAAAAGGGAGGCAGGAATGTCTGCCTCCCTTTTGTTATGACGAGATCGAAGGCGCGGCTACTTTTTTGCGGCGGCGGATTTGGAGGCTTCGACTTTGGCGGCGGCATCGGCGTACTTTTTGGTGAAGCGCTCGACGCGGCCGGCGGTGTCGATGAGCTTTTGCTTGCCGGTGAAGAAGGGGTGGCAGCTGGAGCAGATTTCGACGTTCAGCTTTTCGCCCTTCATTGTAGAACGGGTAGTGAAATTGTGGCCGCAGGCGCAGTGCACGGTGACTTGGTGGTAGTCGGGATGAATGCCGGGTTTCATGAGGCTCCAGTCGGTCGCGTCCGGTCTGCACGGCCTTCCTGACGAAGTCAGGGGACTACGGCCGCGTCGCTAGGTCACGACACAATTTTCCATCATACGCTAAGTGTCCAACGAATCCAAACGACGGCGGGCACGGTTGACGGTTTGGCCGCGGAGTTTGGCCGTAACTAGCTATGTTTGCTAGAAGTTCCAGCGGGTTACGGATTCGGTGAAATTCTCGGCGTGCTCGTCCTGGCCGAAGGCGCGTTGGGGTCGCACGCGGAATACAGAGCCGCCGCAAGACTCGAGCATGGGAGAGACATCGCCGCCGTATTTGCCGTTGTAAGCGTCTGCAAAGCGCTTCCAGACGGCGCGGTCTTTGGTTTCTTGCGCCACACCTTCGAGGATTACGGCTTCGGCGGCGTCTTCGGTGCCGATTACGCAGCGCGGTTCCGCGGCAAGGTTTTTGGCTTTGCGGGTGCGCGGGCCGGTGCTGAACCAGAAGGCGTCCTCCCACCAGATTCCCCAAACCAGCATGAGATGTGGCGGGCCCTGCGGGCGTGCGGTGGAGATCCAGTAGTTGTGCGATTTTTCGAGCCTTTCCATCGCCCAGGACCAAGGCTTGAGGCCCTGCGCGGAATCGGGAAGATTCTGCAGAGCGTCGGGCCAATAGGGGCGGCTGGCTTGCGGTTCGCGCATGGGCTCTCCGTTGCGTGTACGGCTCGGCGGGGAGATTTTAGCAGAGTGGCGCGGAGTTGCTGCGTCATCAATTGGGGGATTCGGAGGATGAGGGGATTAATTTTCAGGAGACGAAGGCGCAGCCGACGCGGAAGCCGCCTTGGGTGGTGCGCTGGGACCAGACGGGTTTCAGGTTGACGCGAACAGGGGGAAGAATGGGAACGTGGAGGACCGCGAGCATGCTTGCGGGAACTTCCTCCGACTCGTCCATTTCGAGGGCCACGCCGCCGAAGCCGAGATCGAGGACGCGGGCGCGGCGCGAGCCTTGCTCGCCAAGGACGGCGTAGGCGTTTGTTCCGGTCATGGAGACGCGTTCGGCCTTGCGAGGGACGGTATAGCTCGGGGGAAGCTGGGCGGATCCATTGGGTGGGTTAGCGGAGATGCCCGCGGCAGAGGCGGAAACGGCGGCTGCGAGCGTGGATTCGATTTGTTCGGGTCCGCGCTTTGATTCGATGGAAATCGGGCGCGGGGGGGCGGGCGCGCGCTCCGCAGCAGCGGGGGCTGGAGCGGAAGCAGGGGCTGGGGCCGAGGCTTGAGGAGCGGCTTGAGATTCTGTGCGTGCGGGGCTGCTGGCAGTTTTGTTGTGATTGGCGTGCTTGAGGCGATAGAGACGCTCGTCGGCGACGCGAATGAGCTGGTCGGCTTGCTCGCCATCCTGCGGGTAAGTGGCGACGCCGTGGTCCATGTTCACGCTAACGCTGAGTTGCAGGGATTGCAGCGTCTCGGAGAAAACGGTTTCGACGCGGCGGCTGAGGGCGAGGGTCTGCGCGGCGTCGGTTTGCGGGAGAAGCAGGGCGAACTCGTCGCCGCCGATACGGAAAGCGGAGTCGGAGGTGCGCAGCGAGCGTTTCAGGGTAGCCGCGGCGGCGCGGAGGACGTCGTCACCGCGCGGGTGGCCGTGTTTGTCGTTCACTTCCTTAAAGCGATGCAGGTCGAGAATCACCAGGCCGAGGGGCGAGCCATAGCGGCGCGAGCGGTTTAGTTCTTTTTCAAAGGATTCGCCGAAGAGACGGCGGTTGTAGAGGCCGGTAAGGGGATCGGTAACGGCGTTCAATTGCAGCTTCTTGAGTTCGTCGTACTCGATGAGGATGGGGACGCGGAACATGCCGGCGGTGGTGAGCACGTCCATGAGAGCGGTTTTCAGGGAGATCATGCGGCCGAGATTGTCGCTGAGTTCGCGGCGACGGGTGAGCATCTCGTCCCAGAGCTGGACACATTGGCTCTCGCGCAGATCGAGGTGAGTGATCGCGCGGAAGTAGCGCTGAAGGAACTGGCCGCGCGCAGGGAGATCGAGGGTGTCGAGCGTATCAACTAGTAGCTCGAGGTAAGAATCCTCAATCGGCATGCGCGAAGGCACAGGAGTGCCGGGGCTGGGCATATCCGGTAGACACCTGACGTCAACTTATCCCCGCGGGGTTTGGGGAGAGCAAATACTACTTTCTCTATGAGTCTGGGAGCAAGCCAGTGTCCAATCGGCGGAAAACTGGGGAGTGCCTCCAGTAGGACCGGCCAAATGCAAATACTGCCGTATCTTATTACAAAAACAAGGGTATAGCGAAAAAATGATGATTAGAAAACTGCAACCGAGCCAGCCGCGATGTAACAAATTTACCCAGGAGCAAAAGGGACGACCCAAGGATGAGCAGAAATTTACTCTAGTGACCTTAGAAATTCCAAACCAAAAAGACGCATATCGCCCGCAATGTCCTGGCGGAGAACCCTGGCGGTGATGGGAGGAGTTTCACTGGGGACGACACTGGAGGAGGCCGGGGAAGGGGCGGGGATGGTGAGGTGGATCAACTGCTCTGGCCTGAGAATATGGGTTGAGGCAATACAAGCCCCAGTGGCACTAATGTTCAAGGTCTTGGTCAGCTCGATGAACTCCGAGCCGGACGTATCCGTGCCGCGGACAAAAACGGGTACCTGCAGCCGAATACGAGGTGAGCGCCGACGCTGAACAGGTTCCACGCCTCGTCCCTCTTTAAGAAGTTGCATCTCCACGATAGGGCCCCTAGTACTAGGGAACTAGTACGGATGCTTGCATATTTCATGCCAGAGAGGTCAGAGCTTGCCTAACTGTAACCAATTATTTATCAATAGTTTACGAGGAATGGTAAGAGGACGAATTTTGCTCGGGCAACTCAGTTTCTCGCCATATCCACTTGGTTTCCTCAAAAGTGCAAATGGAACGCTTTTACCATTGACAGCTCCAGACCCCTTTGCAAGTATGAAAAGCCCCTATAGGAAAATTTTTGCCACTACTTAAGACAGGCCGCAAGGCAGGCAGGGTTTAGAGATGGCAGGACGTATTGCGACACCGCCAGCGGCGGATCAGCGAATTCCTTCCGTACTGCCCGTACGGGCGGTGAGCGGGCTTCTGGATACGGTGGATGAGGCGCTGCTGGTGGCCGAGCGGTCGGGGCGGCTGCTGTTGGTGAACTTGCGCGCGAGGCAGTGCCTGGAAGCGCACGGGTATGCCGAGCCGGAAACTGTAAATCTGTTCCAGGACATCCTGGAAATCGACCCGGAAAAGATTTTCAAGCAGATCGAGAGCGGCGAGCACAAGGTGGAGATGGGGGTGGAGCGCGGAGAAATGAGATCGCGCGCGTACATCCGGTGGCTGCCGGAACCGGACTGGCTGATTGTGCAACTGCAGTCGCAAGAAGATGCAGAGGTGTTGCCGGACCCGGCGACACAACTGACGGTGCAAGAGCTGCTGCAGGAGCGCGAAATAACCTATCGCAACCTGCTTGCGGCGTATCTGAAATTGCAGGAAGTGAACCGGCAGAAGACGGTGTTTTTGGCGTCAGCGGCGCACGAATTGAAGACGCCCTTGGCCGTGATCAAGGGATATTACGATTTGATGCTGACGGGCTCACTGGGGCGGCTCACGGACAAGCAGCGGGACATTCTGGAGGAGTCGAAGGACAGTTGCGAGCGGCTGGTCCGACTGGTTTCCATGTTCTTGAACTACTCGGCGCTGGAGAGCGGGAAGCTGGTGCTGCAGCTGCGCGAGAATGATCTGCGGGACTGCCTGGACGAACTAGCGAAACGCTGGTCGGAAGCGTTTCAGCGCAAGGGAGTGAAGCTGGAAGCCAACTTTGACCCGTCGGTGCCAACCTTCAAGTTCGACTATCAGAAAGTGCAGCAGGCGGCGGCCAATCTACTGGACAACGCGCTGAAACACACGCCGGCGGGGGGCACGGTAACGCTGCGCGCGGCGCCGCATTTTTGGGAGCGGCGCGTGGCGGCGGTGGCTCCGGTTGAGGAGCGACGCAGATTCCGGTTGCCGCGACCGAACAGCGTCGAGGTGGTGGTTTCGGACTCCGGGCCGGGGATAGCGGCGGAGCATCATCAGGAAATATTTGAAGATTTCGTACGCGTGGATCGCAACACGTCGGGGATGGGGCTGGGGCTGGCGATCGCCAAGCGGCTGGTGCAGGCGCACCGCGGAAAGATTTGGGTGGAAAGTGGCGAGCGAGGCGGGAGCACGTTTGCGTTTCTCCTGCCCATGGATCAGATTTAATTCAAGGCGTTTGGAGAGCAGGGGAGGGAGAAATTTATGGCCGCAGTGGTGAAAGAAAAGATCCTCGTCGTGGACGACGAGCCGAGCATTCGCAAGTATCTGCAGACGCTGCTGGAGGTGGACGGATTCGAAGTGGAGACCGTCAGCTCCGGCAAGGAAGCCATTGAAAAAGTCAGCGGGGGCCAGCGGCCGGACTTCATCATTTTAGACGTGCTGATGCCGGAGTTGAACGGCCTGGAGACGCTGAAAGAACTGATGCAGGTGGACCGTAGCCTGAACGTGATCATGCTGTCCTGCTCGAACGAAGTGGGCACGGTTGTGGAGGCGATCCGGATCGGGGCGCATGATTACTTGACCAAGCCATTTGAGAAGACCGAGTTGGATGCGGCGATGCTGAAGTCCCGGCAGAAGAAGCAGCTGACGCAGGAAAATCAGGCGCTGCGGGATTACTGCGATCAAGTGACGGAAGATTTGAGTTTTTTGGCGGCCAGTCCGCAGATGGTGCGGATCCGCCAGCAGATTCTGCAGATTGCGCCGGTGGATGTGCCGGTATTTATATGCGGAGAGAGCGGGGTGGGAAAAGAAGTTGTGGCGCGCATGATCCATCTACGGTCGAAGCGGCGCAACCAGCCGTTTGTGAAAGTGAACTGCGCGGCGCTGCCGGGGGAGTTGCTGGAATCCGAGCTGTTTGGATTCGAGCAGGGAGCGTTCACGGGAGCGGTGCGCGCCAAGCCCGGCAAGTTCGAGATGGCCAACAAGGGCACGATTTTTCTGGATGAGATCGCGGAAATGAGCACGCATTTGCAGGCCAAACTGCTGCATGTGCTGCAGGATCATCAATATTCGAGGCTGGGCGGGCGGCACCTGGTGGAGACGGATGTGCGGGTGCTTGCGGCGACCAACGTGGATGTACAGGAGGCCATGAAAACGGGGCGTTTTCGCGAAGACCTCTATTACCGCCTCAACGTGCTTTCGATTGTGGTGCCGCCGCTGCGCGAGCGAACCACGGAAATTCCACTGCTCTTCCGGCATTTCCTGGAGAAGTACAGCGAGAAGTTTGGCAAGACGCCGCCGGCGCCCTCGAAGCACCTGCTGGATGCGGCGGTGAACTATCCCTGGCCGGGGAACCTGCGCGAGCTGGAAAATTTCGTGAAGCGCTACGTGATTCTGGAAGATGACGAAGGCAGCCTGCGGGAATTGATCGAGATGTCCTCGGCGAGGCAGCGAACATCGCCGCGACAGGAGACCACAGTTCCGCGCGAGCAGGGGCTCAAAGCGCTGGTGCGGGGGCTGAAGGACGAGGCGGAGATGGAAGCCATCGCCGATGCCCTGGAAAAGACACGGTGGTGCCGCAAGGATGCTGCCAAGATGCTGGGCATCAGCTATAAGGCACTGCTTTACAAGATGCGCCAATTCAATTTAGATACGCCGCGAAGCCGGCGCACGGCAACACCGGTGGCCGTGGAGGAAACGGCCCCGGCACTCGGCGGACGTGGGGAATAGCTTCCTGCTTGTTTATCCGCGAAGGAGATGCTGGCGCAGTCCGTGGATTTCGAGTATGGTTCAGTACACAGGGGGCGCGGTGCAGGACAGGTCAACCGCCGCGAGCAAATAGAGGATGGGGGCAATGACGGAACGGCGCACCACTCGGCGCTACGATTTATCGTTACCCGTAATTATTCGCATACCCGCCGAACGCAAGGATGATTCGCAAGAAGGCAAGACGCGTGATATTTCCACGCGGGGGCTGTATTTCGTGATCGATCAGGACCTGGAGGCCGGCTCGGAGCTGGATATCACGCTGACGCTGCCGGCGGAGATGACGCATGGGACGGAGGTTTTCGTCCAGGCGATGGGGAAGGTTGTTCGCGTGGAACGCCGCACCGAGGATGGGACGGTGCGCATGGGGGTGGCCGCGGTGATCGAGAGGTACGATATCATCCGTGGGCAAGCTGCAGGAAATTAGAGAGAGACAGGAATCGACAAAGCAGAACAGAGCAAGTCCGGGCGGTACGAGGTGAATGGCATGAAACGGGGAAGATTCCGTCAGCGGTTCTAGACCTACCACTTGCATTGAGTTTCACAATTCGTCAAACAGACTGGGTTTATCGCTTCTTGCGCCAACTCGACGGCTGCAAGAGGAATAGCCACGATACACTCCGTTTGTTCCTGCCAATGAGAGTCACATGCGGCCGCGATAGAGCTTGATTAGCTCCCGGTCCGATAGAACTGAATCGCTTTTTTTGCCGAGAAAGTAATAGGCGGAGGCCGCATCGAAGGATCCGGAGTTTTTGATGGAGCGACGATCAAACCAGGTGAGGAAAAACGAAGTAAAGCGGGCAAAAGTATCCAAGAGATTACTCAGCCACCGGGATTCTGAGAGACTGACGAGAAAATGACGGTAGGACCAAGCGAGCGCCATCCCCGTGCCGCACACCGGCCCGCTGGCGAGTTCCTCGAATCTCCGGAAGAGCCGGCGGTGGCCGAGGTCCGTGAAGCGCGTGAAGTCATAACGGCCTTCGTGGACCTGCTGGATGAAGGGAGTCTCGGCGTAGACGAGGCCGGCGGGCTGCAGAACCCGGAAGATCTCCTCGACACAGCGGAAGGGGTCCACAACGTGTTCGAGGACAGCCTGCACAATGACGCCATCAAAGAAATTATCGGCGAACGGAAGATCATGGGAATCGCAAATCAGCATGGTGCGGGGGCCAAACACAACGTCTGTTTCGACGAGTTCGATGGGAGGAACGCTAGAGAGCAGGACGTTGAATCCTTCCCCTTCATTCTTGCCACCGACGACTAAAACCCTGGGCATTTTGCCACGCTGCAACAACAGATCCGTATACTTCTGGAAATTACGGGCGCCCAAGACGTTTTTGCTGTTGCTGGGAATGAACTTTCGAAGCCTGGCTTTCAGGGAAGAGTTCGCCGGGGCATCTTGGGACACGGTTCGGCGAGCGTAAAAGTCGATGGAAAAAAGGCTGCGACTCTCATTTAAGAGAATCGGTACGCCCTCCACCCACGGAAAGGCGGTACCGCATTCTGGATTCTGGCATCGCAGAGACTCTGCACTGGCGGCCAGAGGGGATCGACAGATGGGGCATCGGAGCGCACCCAGGACTTCGGTGGAAAACGTCGAAAGCTTGGCAGACATCGAGATACCTCATTCCGCTCGGCAAGAAATTATAGCCCGGCGGTGGGCGACGCCCATGGAAAAAGTCCCCAGTGTTTGATCGTTTGTTCCACGATCGCCCCGTAGACGTGCCGCGATTCGCGGATCGGCCGGGGCCGACACCGCGAGGGAGAGAGAAAGCGTTTAGGGAGTGGGTACCAACAGGCCGGTGAACCCACAAGAACCAGCAGCAGTCCTCGCAGAGAAACGAAAATCACAAGAAATCGAATCTGGGGCAAATTGTTGGCTTGGTCAATCCGCGGCGGGTTACGAGATTGGGGGCAATGCTGCGCAGGGGGTACCAAGCCGGCCGCGAGATGGAAAGGGAGCAAGAAATTCTCCTGCGGGAGGGCTTTTAGCAGCTTAAGGATCGAGGAGGATTCCGTGTGCTGGTTGGTTGAGGGTGCCTCCGGCAGGGGGCACCAAGGTAATGGTTTTTCTGTTTTCGGTAACCCTTTTGCCGTATGTCTCGTGTTTTC
>Ga0209447_10000587_pt1 | contig 10238 bp, 9 predicted proteins | sample BogFormECP04_OM3_FD_188243 | JGI IMG/M metagenome (GOLD analysis project Ga0209447, IMG submission 188243) | Bog forest soil microbial communities from Calvert Island, British Columbia, Canada - ECP04_OM3 (SPAdes) (version 2) | ecosystem: Environmental > Aquatic > Freshwater > Wetlands > Bog ... | reverse complement strand
CGCGCCAGAACCTGTTTTGCCTCCGGCAGCGTCAGCCCCAGATTGGCGATCTCGGCAAGGCCGGTGGGTCGATCGACCTCTATCAGGTCGACACTATCTGCCTTGCTATCGGGGCCTGTTTCGACCAGTCACAGAATCCAACCCATGCACGATCCCCCGGTCAAAAAGACGAAGACCGTCGTATCGCTCCCGGCCCCATACCCCCAATCTCTGGATAGTCCCCCGAAACCATCGTTGAGCCGTGCGCCGGCGTCAAGTCGGGCCTGCTGGATTCCGAATTCGCCACGGCCGGCGCGACCATGAATGCTGACGCGGCGAGAGACGCCGAACCAGGTAAGGCGGCGACTGTGCCTGTCGTCGTGAACGCCACCTTGGTCCAGATCGGAAAGCGCCTCTGGCAATTGCCGGTCAAGTCCCGGCTTTGGCGCTCAATTGCGCCTTCGCACGCACCGAAGAAGAGTGCTGCGCGCCAGGCCCGGGATGCGCATGGACCGCCTTAGCCGTCAGCGGCTCGCCGCATTCGGAACAGACCATGACGGGGTCGAACATTTTTCCGCAGTTCTTGTGCTCATGCACCATCGGCCGGCCACGCGAATCAACCATATGGATGTCGCCCCAGTGAACGATCGACATGATTATCGGATAGAGGTCGAGACCTTTCTGCGTCAGGATGTATTCGTAGCGCTTGGGCGATTCCTGATAGGGGATTCGGCGCAAAACGCCGAACCGCACGAGCTTCTTCAGCCGCTCCGTTAGGAGATGGCGTGTAATGCCGAGCGAGGCTTGGAACGCCTCGAAGCGGCGTGTGCGCAAAAAACATTCGCGCAGGATCAGGAGGCTCCAGCGGTCGCCGATCACCGCAACCGTGCGGGCGATCGAGCACGGCTCCTCTTCAAGGGCGCCCCATTTCATCAACGTCTCCAACGGCCTGCGACATCGTCGCCTGCTAATTCTAATTCAGAACTAATGAGAATTCAACGTGGCGCGGGATATTTTATCGAAAAATCTCGGGCGCCGTGTTGACAGTTCTAAAAAAGAACTGTAAACCTCCGCCTCAGTTGAGGATTGTGCGGTCGAAGCGCCGCGTTCGGAAGGGAGGCGCGCAATGGTTGCTCCGGTCAAGGTCGAGTTCCATTTCGACTTCGGCAGTCCCAATGCCTATCTGGCCGAGCTTGTGCTGCCGCAAATTGAGGAGCGAACTGGCGTCGAGTTCGACTACATCCCGGTGCTGCTGGGCGGCGTGTACAAGGCGACCGGCAATATGTCGCCCGCCGACTCGCTGCGCGGGATCAAGAACAAGCCGGAATACAACGCGCTCGAGACCGCGCGCTTCCTGCGCCGCCACAACATCACGAAATTCAAGTCGAACCCGTTCTTTCCGGTGAACACGCTGATGCTGATGCGCGGCGTCGTCGCTGCCGAGTTCGAAGGGCTGTTTGAACCCTATTTCCGCGCCGCCAATCATCACATGTGGGTCGAGCCCAAGAAGATGGACGATCCGCAGATCTTCCGCGATTCGTTCCTGTCCTCGGGACTCGACATCGACCGCATCATCGCCCGCGCGCAGCAGGACGATGTCAAGAAGAAGCTGATCGAAAACACCAACGACGCGGTTGCGCGCGGCGCGTTCGGCTCGCCGACCTTCTTCGTCGGCGACGAGATCTATTTCGGCAAGGACAGCCTGCGCGACGTCGAGGAAGAGATTGTCGCGCAGCTCTCGGGGGGGCAGCGCAAGACCGCATGAGCGCTGAAAAATTGAAGCGAGCCCCAAAGGACCGATACAGCGGGAGATGTCATTGGCAAGTTGGCGGGAAGCGGCAGCTGAGATCGTGAAAGTGTTGCCGAACCGAATCCACGAGGTGATGGACCCGTATGTCGCAGCGACGCCGGACCGAACGGCGCTGATCGACGACAAGGCGACACTGACCTATCGCGAGCTCGACCGCGCTGTGCAAGGTACGGCAGATGCGTTGCGCGCGCTCGGCGTCCGCACCGGCGACCGTATGATGCTAGTCAGCGAGAACTCCATTCCGCTCGCCTGCCTGCTGCTCGCCGCGAGCCGGCTCGACGCCTGGGCGATCGTCGTCAATCCGCGGCTGTCGCCTCGCGAGATCAACCAGATCCGTGATCACAGCGGCGCCCGCCGCATGTTTTTCACAGGCGATGTCTCGGAGGAAGCGGCCGCCCACGCGACGCGCTGCGGCGCGCCGGCGCGGGATGTCGGGCCGTTCGCCCGCATCGGCGTTTCCGCGCTGAACGAGGAGACCTCGCCCGAGCCGGTTGAGGCTGACGGCGCAAGCCAGGTTGCGGTCCTCATCTACACCTCGGGCACGACCGGGGCGCCCAAGGGCGTCATGCTAACGCACCGGAACCTGCTGTTCTCGGCCAAAACCACGGCGGACTTGCGGAGCATGACGGCCGAGGATGTGCAATATTGCGTGCTGCCAATCTCGCACATCGTCGGCATTTCGCTGCTGATCCAGACGCTGATGGTCGGCGCGGTGACCAGGTTGGTCGCCAAGTACCATCCGGCCGCGCTTGCGAAGGCGTTGGCCGAGGAGGGCGTCACCCTGCTGAACGGCGTGCCCGCGACGTATCAACGCCTGCTCGAGTACAAGCAGATGGCCGGCCTGTCGAAGCTGGATCGCGGCGCGCTACGCCTTATGAGCGTCGCGGGCGCGCCGCTCGATCTCGATCTCAAGGCGCGGGTGGAAAAGGAGCTCGGTCTACCGCTCGCCAACGCGTTCGGCATCACCGAATGTTCGCCGGGGATTTCGGGCGTGCGGCAGGACAATCCGCGCGCCGATAGTTCGGTTGGCGCGCTGATCCCCGGCATCGAAGCCAGGATCGTCGCACGCGACGGGGCAGTCTTGGCGAACGGCGAGGTCGGCGAATTGCACGTCCGCGGACCGAACGTGATGCGCGGCTACTACCGCGCTCCGGATCTCACGGCGAGAGCGATCGATCCGGATGGTTGGTTCAACACCGGAGACCTCGCGCGGTTCGACGGCGAGGCGCTGTTTATCGTCGGCCGCACCAAGGAAATGATCATCCGCTCCGGCTTCAACGTCTATCCCGCCGAGATCGAGGCGGTTCTGAGCACCCACGATGCGGTCGTGCAATGCGCTGTGGTCGGGCGCCAGATCGAGGGCAATGAAGAAGTGGTGGCTTTTGTGCAGTTGCTCAAAGGTTCGAGGGCAACCGCGCAGGACCTGTTGGCCCATGCCGCCCCGCAGCTCGCCTCCTACAAGCGTCCGTCGGAAATCATCCTGCTCGATGTTCTTCCGGCGACGTCGGCGGGCAAAATCTTGAAGCACAAACTGGCGGAGACGCTGCGCGGCCAAGGCTGACGCGTCGTCCGCGGAAGAGTCCCACTCAGAGCAGGCGCTGGAGAAGACCATGCAGAAGAGAAACGAGACGGTGGCGGTCATCGGCGCCGGCGACTATATCGGCGGTGAGATCGCCAAGAAATTCGCCTCCGAAGGTTTTACTATCTTCGCCGGCCGCCGCGACGGCGCCAAACTCGAGCCGCTCGTGAAGGAGATCGAGACGGCGGGCGGCGAGATTCACGCCCGCTCGCTCGATGCGCGCAAGGAGGAAGAGATCGTCTCCTTCCTCAACGACGCGGACAAGCATGCGCCGCTGGAAGTTTGCATCTTCAACATCGGAGCCAACGTCAACTTCCCGATCCTGGAGACGACCGAGCGCGTGTTCCGGAAGGTCTGGGAAATGGCGTGCTATTCCGGTTTCCTGGCGGGGCGCGAGGCGGCGCGGCTGATGCTTCCGCGCGGAAGCGGCAACATCTTCTTCACCGGCGCGACCGCGTCCTTACGCGGCGGCAGCGGCTATGCGGCATTCGCCAGCGCAAAGTTCGGCCTGCGAGCGGTGGCGCAGGCGATGGCGCGTGAATTGGGGCCGAAGAACATTCACGTCGCGCACCTCATCATCGATTCCGGCGTCGATACCGAATGGGTGCGGCAGCGTCGCCTCGAAGCGTTGGGCCCGAACGCGCTCGACAACCCCGACCTCCTGATGCCGCCGGCGTCCGTCGCGGGCGCTTATTGGCAGCTCTATCAACAGCCGAAATCCGCTTGGACGTTCGAGCTCGAAATCCGTCCCTTTGGCGAGAAGTGGTAAGGAATCGTCCTGTGGAGCTAGCGCTTTCCCCCGAAGATGCGGCGTTTCGCGTCGACGTTCGCGCGTTCATCAAGAAGAATTATCCCGCCGAAATGCGCGTCCCCAATCCGGAGACCGATCTGAGCAAGAAGCAGATGCTGCTCTGGCATCGCATTCTCCACGAGAAGGGCTGGATAGCGCCACTCTGGCCGAAGCAGTATGGCGGTCCTGGCTGGTCGATTACCCAGCGTTTCATCTTCGAACAAGAAACGACGCGCGCCGGCACGCTGCCGCCTCTGGCGTTCAGCGTCACCATGGTCGGCCCGGTCATCTACACATTTGGCGACGAAGCGCAGAAGAAGCGCTTCCTGCCGCGTATCCTGTCCGGCGACGACTGGTGGTGCCAAGGCTATTCCGAGCCAGGGTCCGGCTCGGATCTCGCCTCGGTCCGCACCAAGGCGGTGCGTGACGGTGACCACTATATCGTCGATGGCCACAAGACCTGGACTACGCTCGCCCAGCATGCCGACTGGATCTTTTGCCTGGTGCGGACCAATCAGAGCGCAAAGCCGCAATCCGGCATCTCGTTCCTGCTGATCGATATGAAATCGCCTGGAGTCACCGTGCGCCCGATCATCACGATCGACGGCAGCCACGAGGTCAACGATGTCTTCCTGGAAAACGTCCGCGTGCCCGTGGAGAACTTGATCGGCGAAGAGAACAAGGGCTGGACTTACGCCAAATTTCTGCTCGGCAACGAGCGCACCAGCATGGCCGGCATCGGCCGCTCGATGCGCTACATCGAGCGATTGAAGAAGATCGTGAAGGCCGAAATCCCGGAAGACGATCCGGCGCATCTTGAATTCATCAGGGATATCGCCCGCGTCGAACTCGACGTGCTGGCGCTGGAAGCGACCGAGCTGCGCGTGGTGGCGCAGATGGCGCGCGGCGTCGATCCGGGACCGGCGGCATCGCTGTTCAAGATCCGCGGCACCGAGATCTTCCAGAGCATCACCGAACTGACTCATCGCGCGATCGGAAACTACGGCCTTGCGATCCGCGAGCACCCGGTGAGCGCGAACCGTTTCATGCCGGGCCCCGACTACGGGCACACCGCGTCGGAGAAATATCTGAATTCTCGAAAACTCAGCATCTACGGCGGGTCCAACGAGATCCAGCGCAACATCATCGCGAAAGCGGTGCTTGGGCTCTAACCCTTTAGCAAAGCACGGGGAATCGGATGGATATCCAGTTCACGGAAGAGCAGGAAATGTTGCGCTCCAGCGTGCAGCGCCTGCTGCATGACGGTTACGATTTCGGCGCGCGCCGCAAGATCGTCGCGAGCGAAGAGGGTTGGAGCCGCAAGCAATGGGCGGCCTTTGCCGAACTCGGCTTGCTGGCCGCGCCATTCTCTGAAGCCGTCAGCGGGCTCGCCGGCGGACCGTTGTCAACCATGATCATCATGCACGAGTTCGGCCGTCATCTCGTGGTCGAGCCATTCGTGGAAACGATCGTGCTCGCCGGCGGGCTGATCGAGCACGTCGGATCCGAAGCGCAGAAGCACGGCTTCATCCCCGAAATCGCCGCGGGAACAAAGCTCTGGGCGCTGGCGTGGACGGAGAAAGGTTCGCGCTTCGACCTCGCTGACGTGACGACCACGGCGCGGCGCCGGGGGGAGGACTACGTTCTCAGCGGCGAAAAGGCAGCCGTCATTGCCGCGCCCTGGGCCGATTATCTGATCGTCTCCGCCCGCACCTCGGGCGATCGCCGCGATCGCGGCGGCGTCAGTCTGTTCGTGGTCGATCGACGCGCCGCCAATCTGCATCTGCAAAGCTTCAAAACCATCGACGGCCGTCGCGGCGCCGAAATCAGCCTGCTGGACGTCCGGGGCCAATTGTTAGGTCGAGAAGGCGAGGGCGTGACCGAGCTGGAAGCCTGCCGGGACCGCGCCATCGCCGCGCTCAGCGCCGAAACGGTGGGCGCGATCGGTGAGCTGAACTCCGCGACTCTGGAATACTGCAAGACGCGAAAACAATTCGGCGTCACGCTCGGCGCGTTCCAGGTGTTGCAGCACCGGATGGTCGACATGTTCATTGCACATCAGGAGGCGCTCTCGTTGATGCAGCACCTCAATCTCAGTCTCGCCGCCGGCGAAGCTGGCCTCTCCCGGCTCGCCTCCGGCGCCAAAGCGAAGATCGGCTATGCCAGCAAGTTCGTGGCGGACCAGGCCGTTCAGCTTCATGGCGGCATGGGCATGAGCGACGAGCTCGACGTCGGCCACTACTTCAAACGAATCTCCTCCATCAACATTCAGTTCGGCGACCCCGCCTATCACGTCCTGCGTTACGCTCAGGCGGAAGCGGCCGCATAAGAAGAGGTCCAGCGCATGACACAAGCATTGATTGTTTCCACCGCCCGCACCGGCGTCGGCAAGGCCTATCGCGGCGCGCTCAACGACACCGACGGCCCGACCATGGCCGGCCATGTGATCGCCGAAGCGGTCAAGCGCGCGGGCATCGCGCCCGGCGAAGTCGAGGATGTGGTGATGGGCTGCGCGATGCAGCAGGGCACGATGGTGATGAATGTCGCGCGCAAGGGCGCGATCCGCGCCGGGCTGCCGGTGACCGTCGGCGGGACTACCATCGACCGTCAATGCGCCTCCGGCCTGCAGGCGATCGCGGTCGCCGCACGCTCGGTGATGCTCGATGGCGTCGAGATCGCGATCGGCGGCGGCATCGAGTCGATCAGCCTCGTGCAGAACGAGCACATGAACAAGTTCCATGCCGTCGACGATGACCTGATGGCGATGAAGCCGGAAATGTACATGTCGATGCTCGAGACCGCGGAAGTGGTCGCCGAGCGCTATAAGATCGGCCGTGACCGCCAGGACGAGTACAGCCTCGAGTGCCAGCGACGGATCGGCGCCGCGCTGCAGGGCGGTCGCTTCAACGACGAAATCACGCCGATCACGACCAGGATGGCCGTGGTCAACAAGGACACCAAGGAGGTCAGCTACCAGGAGGTGACGCTGACGAAGGACGAGGGCCCAAGGCCGGACACCACTCTGGAGGGGTTGGCGAAGATCAAACCGGTGTTCGAGGGCAAGACCATCAGCGCCGGCAACGCCAGCCAGCTCTCCGATGGCGCTTCGGCCTGCGTGATCATGAGCGACAAGATCGCCGCGCAAAAGGGCCTCGAGCCGCTCGGCATCTTCCGCGGCTTCGTCGCGGCCGGCGTCGAACCGGACGAGATGGGCGTCGGCCCTGTGGCCGCGATTCCGCGGCTTCTCAAACGGCATGGGCTGAAGATCGACGACATCGATATCTGGGAGCTCAACGAGGCCTACGCGGTCCAGGTGATTTATTGCCGCGACAAGCTCGGCATCGATCCTGACAAACTCAACGTCAATGGCGGTTCGATTGCGATCGGCCATCCCTACGGCATGACCGGCTCGCGACTGACCGGCCATCTCCTGATCGAAGGGCGGCGGCGCAAGGCGAAATACGGCGTGGTGACCACGTGCATCGGCGGCGGCATGGGCGCGGCGGGTCTGTTCGAAATCGTTCACTGATCGGAAGACGCGGGAGATTATCGTGAAGACAGCAATCACTGAACTGTTCGGCATCCAGCATCCGATCATCCAGGGCGGCATGCACTATGTCGGCTTCGCCGAGCTCGCGGCCGCCGTATCGAATGCGGGCGGCCTCGGGATCATTACCGGTCTGACGCAGAGGACCCCGGAACTGCTGGCCAGGGAAATCGCGCGCTGTCGCGAAATGACCGACAAGCCAATCGGCGTGAACCTAACCTTCCTGCCGAGCTTCACCGCGCCGCCCTATCCGGAATATATCGCGGCTATCAGGGAAGGCGGCGTCAGGATCGTCGAAACCGCGGGCCGCAGCCCTGAGCACTACATGCCGGCCCTGAAGGCGGCCGGCATCAAAGTGATCCACAAATGCACCTCGGTGAGGCATTCTCTCAAAGCTGAGCGGATCGGTTGCGACGCGGTCAGCGTCGACGGCTTCGAATGCGGCGGCCATCCCGGCGAGGACGATATTCCGAACATGATCCTGCTGCCGCGCGCCGCGGATGAACTGACGATACCGTTCGTCGCTTCGGGCGGCATGGCCGATGCGCGCAGCCTCGTCGCTGCGCTGGCGATGGGCGCCGCCGGCATGAACATGGGCACCCGCTTCATCGCCACCAAGGAAGCGCCGGTCCATGCCAATGTGAAGCGGGCCGTGGTCGAAGCCACCGAGCTCGACACGGTGCTTGTCATGCGCGCGCTACGTAATACGGAACGAGTGCTGAAGAACAGGGGCGTCGATCGTCTGCTCGAGATCGAGCGCGAGAAGGGCGGCACGCTGAATGTCGACGACATCCACGACCAGGTCGCGGGCGTCTATCCGAAGGTGATGGTCAACGGCGAGATGGATGCCGGCGCCTGGAGCTGCGGCATGGTGGTAGGTCTGATCCACGATATCCCGACGGTGAAGGAGCTGATCGATCGCATCATGACGGAGGCCGAGCAAATCATCCGGCGGCGGCTGACCGGCATTCTCGATGGGGTCGTTGAGCAAACATCGGCGCGCGCGGCCGCTTGAAGGAGAGTCCCATGACCGAGCACGTCAAAACCGAGATCGCCGAGGGCGTCATGACTCTGACATTGCAGCGCCCAGAGAAGAAGAATGCACTCACCGGCGCCATGTATGACGCTTTGTCGAGCGCGCTCGATAAGGCGGAGGGGGATGCTTCCGTCCGCGTGGTTCTGTTCCAAGGCGACGGCGACAGCTTTACCGCGGGCAATGATCTGGCGGACTTTGCGAGCCAGGCCCGCGGCGACAATTCGGTCGACAGTCCCGCCCATCGCTTCATCGAAACCATAAGCAAGGCGAACAAGCCGCTGGTCGCCGCCGTACAGGGTAATGCCGTCGGGGTCGGCACGACCATGCTCTTGCACTGCGACCTCGTCTATCTCGCCGATAACGCGCGGCTAACTACGCCCTTCGTTAATCTCGCGCTGGTTCCGGAGGCGGCGTCCAGCTGGCTATTGCCGTCGCGGATCGGGCATGCGCGCGCTTACGCAATGTTTGCGTTGGGCGAGCCGATGGATGCGGCCACCGCACTCGCATGCGGCCTGGCCAATGCCGTGGCGCCACAGAGCGAGCTGCGCAAGAAGGCGCATGACGCGGCGGTCGTACTGACCAAGCGACCCGCGGGCTCGCTTAGCCTGACCAAAAAGCTGATGCGTGATCACCAGCGGATCGCGGTGCAAATCAACGAAGAAGGGCGACTGTTCAAGGAGCGCCTGAAGACACCGGAGGCACGCGAGGCCTTTGCGGCATTCGCCGAACGCAGGCAACCCGATTTCACGAGGGCGTCCGCCTGACGCTTGCAGACGCCGAAGCGAGGCTGTAGCCGGATTCTTATGGAGTACCGATGTCTCCCCAAACCTTCTCGAAGATCTTCGTCATTGGCGGCACAGGCGCACAAGGCATGCCGATCGTCCGCACCCTAGTCGGCGATAAGAAATACTCTGCCAGAGTGTTAAGCCGCGACCCCAACTCTCGGCGAGCGAAGGCTCTCTTGGGGCTCGGCAATGTCTCCATCCTCGAAGGCTCATTCGCCGACGATGCGGTCCTGCGGGAAGGGTTCCGAGGGTGTGATGGCGCATTCGTCAACATCGACGGGTTCAACACCGGCGAGAAAACCGAGATTTACTGGGCAATCCGAGGCTATGAGATAGCCATCGAAGAAGGAATCAAATTCTTTGTATTCGGGAACCTGGACTACGCGCTGAAAAAATCAGGTTATCGTTCCGAATTTCGAACCGGTCACTATGACGGGAAGGGCCGTGTGGCCGAATGGATCCTGTTTCAGAATGTCGACAATAGAGGTCGGATGGGCGCGGCGGTGTTCACTTCGGGCCCGTATATGGAGATGGCTATCTCGCCGCGAATGCCTATGACGCCAGCGATGGAGAATGGCGTTGTTACTTGGAGAGTGCCGCTGGGCAACGGTGCCGTACCGCATGTCGCTCTTGAGGATTGCGGCTATTATGTTCGCTGGCTGTTCGACCATCCGGAGCGTGCGGACGGGATGAATCTCGAAGTCGCGATCGA
>Ga0209447_10000586_pt1 | contig 10243 bp, 10 predicted proteins | sample BogFormECP04_OM3_FD_188243 | JGI IMG/M metagenome (GOLD analysis project Ga0209447, IMG submission 188243) | Bog forest soil microbial communities from Calvert Island, British Columbia, Canada - ECP04_OM3 (SPAdes) (version 2) | ecosystem: Environmental > Aquatic > Freshwater > Wetlands > Bog ... | reverse complement strand
CGAAGCCTCAAGACTGGAAATGCAGGAAAGACCTCACCTCAGGAAGAGCTCGATGAGCGCCAACGCAAGTACGGACGCCGCCCTCGACACCGGCGCCAAATCGCGGCGAGAAACTGTCAGGGACCCCGGCGCGACAGACCGGCAGGGGCTCGTCTCCTCGTTCAGGGCCGGCATCAAGGCGACTCTCTTAACCCCACGGACCCGGGACAACATCAGTGAGCCTCTCGCGATCTTAAAGGACGTGCTGGCCGGCGTCGGCCTCGACCTGAGCACGTGCGGCGCATCGGTCGCCTTCACGGGCAAGGATCCCATCCTCAAGAGTCCTTGGCCTCTCGCAACGATGGGCGGTGTCGCCCTGATGGCGAAGGCCGTGGCGGCGGCCCACCTATGGAGCTATCGCACCGGCGAAGAGCAAAGCCTGTCGCTCGATCTTCGGAAGGTTCCGCATAGGCTCTGCCCTTTTTATGACGGCAAGTGGGAGCTGATCAACGGCTACGCGCCGGGTCTTCCCCATGATCCGACCAACCCGTTCTGGCCGACCCACATGCATCCCACGCGTGATGGGAGATGGATACAGCTGTTCAATGTCTATCCCAGGGCGAAGACCCACGCCCTGGCCTTCCTCAACTGCGCGGACAATTATCAGTCGATCGCCGCGGTCACGCGGAAATGGGACGCTTTCGAACTCGAGCGGGAGGCGAACAGCCGCGGGCTTCAAGCCACGGTGGTGCGCAGCGTCGAAGAATTTCTGGAGACGGAGCAGTTCGAGCACCTCGCTCTTCAGCCGCTCATCGAAATCGAGAAGATCGGCGAGTCCGACCCGATCCCGTTCTCGCCCAATCCGACCTCGCCGCTGGATGGCGTGCGAGCGTTAGGACTGGGCCGCGTGATCGCCGGCTCCGGACTCGGGCGCGCGCTCGCGCTTCACGGCGCGGACGTCCTCAACATCTGGCGGCCGGGCGATTTCGAGACCGACATCGCCTATCATTCCTCCCACGTCGGTATGAGATCCTCTACGATCGAGTTTGCGCACCCGGACGGCAGGGCTCGGTTCAATGCGTTACTCAGAAGCGCGGATATCTTCTTTGCAAATCGCCGTCCGGGTTATCTGCAGCGCCATCGGCTGACCGCGGAAGAGCTTACGGAGATTCGCCCGGGCCTAGTGCATGTCGAGCTCTCGCTGTTTGGGCCCAAGGGGCCGTGGAGCGGCCGGACGGGCTTTGACCAGAACGCCGGCGGGGTTAGCGGCATCTTCGCGCGTGAGGGGACATTGGAAAACCCCGCGCTGACAGAGATCTTCGTCGTCAATGATTATGCGATGGCGTGGCTATCGTTCCTCGGCGTCGCCGCCGCGTTGCGGAGACGCGCTGAGGAAGGCGGGAGCTACAGGGTCCGCCTCTCGCTCGCGCGTCTGTCGATGTGGCTGTTGCAGCTCGGGATTTTCGACAAGGCTTACGCCCATCAAGTCGGCCATTCTCCCGGCGATCATGCTTTTCTGGATCCAGACACCTTTACCGCCGAGACGCCCCTCGGCCTTTATCAAGGCGTTACAGACCAGGTCCAAATGTCCAGGACGCCTGGTGAGTATCGAACACCGCTTGTGCCGCGCGGATCGTCGCGGCCGGAATGGTTGGAGCGAGCGTGACGGTCGCTCGTCTATACGACGCATATATTGCTGGACGATTGGTAGAGGTGTCAATCTGATTTATGGCTTCAATTGAGAATGGTTGATGATTACGGTTCGCGTTCTACTTTGGCGGACGCCAGCGAGGAAACTGAAAACTATGATGACTGAGATGACAGTTGCGGCCTGCGGCCGCGCCCGCGGCCTTGGCGGGACTCCATGAGCGCGCTCGCACGCATAGCCGTCATCGGCGCCGGGATGATGGGGCACGGCATCGCGCAATGCTTCGCCGCCGGCGGGCATGATGTCGCCGTGTTCGACGCCTTCCAGGCAAACCTGGAGACACTTCACGCGCGAATTCGCCAAAACCTGCGCGATCTGGGCGAAGACGCCGCGGCGGCCAATTGCGTACGCGCCTGCGATCGTCTTTCCGACGCCGTCGCCGATGCCGACCTCGTTATCGAGGCCGCCGCCGAGGATTTGGGCGTCAAGCAGGAGCTCTTTAAGACGATCGAGGGGCTTGCACGATCCGATACGGTGCTCGCCTCGAACACCTCCGCCATCCCGATCTCGCGAATTATGGAGGGGCTTGAACGCCGGGATCGCGCGCTGGGCGCTCACTGGTGGAATCCCGCCTTTCTGATTCCCTTGGTGGAGATCGTCGAGACGCGGTGGACGTCTCCTGACGTTGTGGCGCGGGCTTTGGCGCTGCACAGATCCGCTGGCAAGACACCCGTGCACGTTCGCAAGGACGTGCCCGGTTTCATCGGCAACCGCCTGCAGCACGCCTTGTGGCGCGAAGCCATAGCCCTGGTCCAGAACGGCGTCTGCGACGCCGAAACGGTGGATACCTGCGTGAAGGCGAGCTTCGGCCGTCGCTTGGCGGTGTTGGGACCGCTCGAGAACGCAGACCTGGTCGGAACCGACCTGACTGCCGCCATCCACAAGACGCTTTTGGTGGATCTCGACCGCAGCGCCGAAACGCAGCCTTACCTACTGGACCTCGTGGCTTCCGGCCGGCTGGGGATGAAGGCCGATCAAGGCTTTCGGAGCTGGACCCCGGAGCAGAAGATCGACCTGCAAACACGACTGATTGATCATCTTAAGGATGCGCGCGCGCGCGATCGCGAGTTGCGCGCGCGCGCGATTGAGGAGAACTGAAGTGTCCAAGACGATCATCACCGTCGCGACCACAGGGGCTTGGACGACGAAAGAACACAACCAGGCGATACCTATGACGCCCGCGGAAATCGCCGCCGACGTCTACGAGTGCTGGCAAGCGGGCGCGGCCGTGGCGCACCTTCACATGCGCGACGAGGCTGGTCGCGGCACGATGAACAAGGCGCTGTTTAAAGAGACGGTCGCCCTTATTCGGGAACGGTGTGACATCGTCCTCAACCTGACAACCTCCGGCGACCTGTCCGCCACCGACGAAGCTCGGATGGCTCACCTGATCGACCTCAAGCCTGAACTGGCCTCGTTCGACGCTGGGTCGATGAACTGGATGCACAACAGCCTTTTCCTGAACCCACCGGCGTTTTTAGAAAGATTGGGTCATGTCATGCAGGAAAATGGCGTCAAGCCCGAAGTCGAGATTTTTGATGCAGGTATGTACTACACCGCGGCTCACTACGTGAAGAAGGGCGTGCTCAAGGCACCCTGTCACTATCAATTCGTGCTCGGCGCCGCGGGCGGCACCGCGGCTACCGTGGAAAATCTCGTCTATCTGAAGGGGCTGCTGCCGGAGGGCGCCACTTGGTCGGCGCTCGGCATAGGAGCCGGGCACATCCCGATCCTGTTCGCGACGCTGGCGCTCGGAGGACACGTTCGGGTCGGCATGGAGGACAGCGTTTTCTACGCGAAAGACAGGTTGGCCAAGTCCAACGCGGAGTTCGTCGCGCGCGCCAGCCGACTGATCGGGGAGGCCAACCGCACTGTCGCTACGCCCGCGGACGCCCGGAAAATCCTTGGCCTGGAAAGCCGACTTGGGCCTCCCTAACCCTGCCGAGCGGAGAGGACCGACGTCGCGGGCGGCCATGGAATTCGCGCCGCATGAGGATGAGTTCGAAATTGTCGGGCTCGACATGGCGCTATGCGAGCTGGCGCGCGCCGGGCGCCAATGTGATCTGGGGACGCGTCGCCTTCTTCCATTTCCGCGATGATCTCTATCTGCCCGCCGCTGGTTCCGGCCGTCGGCCGACGCTGCCGCCGGATATTCCCTGACCAGAAGTTGACGTCGCCGGCGCGCCGAGCTGGTTTTGGCAACACCTGAAGACGGAGGCTCGAGGCGAGCCGAGGCGTTGGTCCCTTGGCCGCGTGCACGATAGCACCGCCGCAGTTGTCGGGTTCGCAACAGATCCCGTCGTCAATTTGCTTCCATGCTGGCGTGAGGCGTCCTCGCCCACGCCCGGTCCCGCGCGCCTTTCTCACTCCGCTCGAATATGACGCCGAACCCTGGCCGCCGCCGATGAGCGCATGGCGGCCGCCGATGCGGCGCAACTTGTGGACGGCCTTCACAGTGAGCGCGCCGCCAAAAGCGCCGATCGAGTTCTGGACGTTGGAGCACGAGAGAGCACGGCGCTCGCGCAAGCATCACCTCGTACAGATGGACGAGGCGGCGTTCGGCGAGCCGGACTCGAGCGACATCTACACCGCCTCGATCGCGCCGACGTTGCTCGACTATCGTGGCCGGGCAATTATTGCGAGTCGGGTTTTCTCGCCGGGGCCTTCCACGCCCCGCCGCGCCTGAACCCGTATCCACCGGCGGATGAATTGGTCCGGCTGGAGCGCGACACGACCCGTTGGTCTTTCCGCAAGAGTTCTTGGGTGAATTCGTGGAGTTGAGTGAGTGGTTTCGCGCTCTTCAACGTCGCGAAGATGCCGCGCGACGATGGATCGCCTTACGATCCGCCCGAAATCTTCGACTGGTTGTCCCCGTCGTGGATTCGGCAACCCCTCGATAACGATCGTCTCCGTCGGTTGAAGCCACGGAACAGCCGAGGTTCTCGAGGCGGCTGATCGCTGTGCTCTTGCGGATCCTGTCGAACACCGCGATCGGCGCGCCTTCGGGGTCGGCGTTCCTCACCAGTCGGAGACCCGTTGTTCATTCGGCTGGGGCCATCAAAGGGGCGCCGGCGGACTGGCGACGCAGCGCCACCATGAGCGCGCAGGCGCTGGCCAAAACGAGCAACCCCGCGGCCACGAAAAGCCACGCGCGATAGTCGCCGGTCGCCTCGCGCAGATATCCCGAGACTGCGGGACCGATCGCTGCTCCCAGCAAAAATACCGCGTAGACCGCGCCATAGAACTGGCCGTAGACGGACTTGGGAAAATGCCGTCCGACGAGGAACGCGATGAGGTCCACCTCGGAGCCGACCGCCAGTCCGATGACCAAAGCGCCGGGCAGCGCGACCGCCACACCCCCGAGCGCGAGCAGCACGAGGCCGAGAGCGGCAGCCGCCATAATGCCGCAAGCCACGAGAAAGGCGGGAAAGCGGTCGAGCAGGGCGCCGGTCATGAGCCTGGCGGCGATCGTGGAAACGCCGATCAGAGCCGCTGCCAAGCCAGCGCGGGCCGGGGACAGGCCGCTGTCCATGAGCATGGGGACGAATTGTACCACGGAGCCCAGGATGGCGGTGGAGGCCAGGAAGAAGATCGCCGCCAACAATTGGAAGGTGGAGTTGCCAACCATCTGCGCCAAAGGCGTCGGCTCGGCGCGCACCGCCTCGAGACGGGCGGCGTCTCGCAGGAACCACCAGACCAGCGGCGCGGCGCTGGCGACGACCGTCGCGAGAAGAAGGTATCCGGCGCGCCAACCTTGCGCGGCGACGAAAGGCGTGAGCAAGGCGGGTGTCAAGATTGCCCCGAATCCGACGCCCGCCAGGGCGATCCCGAGGGCGACGCCTCGCCGCCGTTCGAAAGTCGCCACAATCAGGCGCGTGTAAGGCAGCGGGCCAGAGCCTGCTGCCAACAGCGACAAAAGCGCTGTGAGGACTAGGAAGCTGCCGAGGCCGGACGTGAGGCCAGCCAGCGACGCGAAGCCGGCGGCAAGCAGGACCAGCGACGCCGTCGCCACCGACCTGCTGCCGAAACGATCCACTAAACGCCCCATCGGAATCGCGATGATCGCGGCACAAGCGGTACCCACTAGCGCGCCCAGGGAAGCCTCGCCGCGACCCCAACCGAAGCTCGCGGCCAACGGCTTGATGAAGACGCCGAGGGAGTAGAAGTAGAGCGAGGTCACCCCGGCCCCAATGCCCAGGAAGCTGCCCGCCAGAACCCGCCAGCCCCGCTTTAATTCGGAGCGCGCGCTCACGCTGGCGCCTTCGCGGTTGCGGACTAGCGATAAGGATCGGAAGCGAGGCGGCGTCATGGGCGGGCTCCTGCACGAGTGGCGCGTCGACGCGCGTTGACAATCGACCTATACCGTCGATTTCGAGTTCGATGACGTCCCCGTGGTCGGTCAGTTCGGCCGGGGTATCGGCGTCGCTTTTTCCGGTGCCCAAAAAGGCGACCGCGATGCTTTCATCGCCGGGCAGTTCCGCCTCCGGGATCCCCGCGATGAGGGCCGCGCCGCGAAAACGAAGTCCGTCAGTCTCAAGCTGTGGTCGCGCCTGAGGGCGACCAACTCGCTGTATCGATGGGCGAGTACGCCTCGCCCTGGCCGTCAAGTCGCCGAACCCGTCGGCTTGAATGGGTCTCGAGCACCTGCTGACTTACAGGCGGCTCAAAAGCGTTGTTCACGAGCGTGTATTCGGCGGCGAGCCGTCCGAGCACCAGCAACGCTCCGGTATCGATGCGGCCGTTTGGGAGATAGAGGTCGTCTCGGATGTGGAAGCGGATGATCTCGCCCCAAACGACGTGGCCGAGTCCATCGGCCGAGGAGAAGATTCGGTCGACCACGCATTCCATCGCAATCGGCGCGCCTTTGATCCGGGGGGGACGGACCACCACGCTGGGCTCTTTCTCCAGGCCGACGGCATCATATTCGTCGACGTCCGGGTCGAACTCGAACGCTGATTGATGCATGGTGTTTACCTGCGGAAACGTCGCCATGTGTGTCACGAACTCGCCAGTATCGCGAATATTGACGAAGCTGTCCTTGAGCGTGACGCCGTCCGATCGCGGTTGCATTGTCAGCGAGACTCTCGGCGGTTTGCGGCTGACCACGGTAAAGAACGAGATTGGCGCCAGATTGGCGACGCCTGTTTTGGACAACGTGCTGACCCATGCGATGGGCCGGGGGATGACGCTGCCGATAAGCAGCTTGTATGCGGCTTTCTGGTCTAGCAGCGAGGGGTCGATGATCATGGTCGCGCTTTCTTCAGTTGGACAATGATGCCGCGATCGCGGCTTGGTCAGTCAGCTCAACAGGCGAACGAGAGTAGCCTTCCGTCCTTTGATATCGAGACGGAGGTGAGAGGTGTCGGGCGAACCACTCGGTCGCGGCGGCGCTGGTTTCCTCGAAGGCCCCGAGATATGCGTCATAATGTGCGCCGGTAAACAGGGTGAGGCGCTTCGGCTCGAGCGCCCTCTCGTAGGCCGCCAGCGCCAACTCGGTCGGCGTCGTCGTGTCGCGGGCGCCCACGATCATCAGCAGGGGTGTCGGCGAGACGCGTTCAATCCATACTCCGGGTTCGTACATCTGAGCGCGACGGGTGGAACGAAGCGTAATCGTATCGCTGGCGTCGACATCGGAAGGCAGCGGAAACCGGTCATGATACGCGGCCAACGCTGGCGATCGATAGGCGGATGGCACTTCGGGATCCAGACTGTTGAGCGGCTGCGACCGCGGCGGCTCGCCTCGAAGTTGATCCCGCTCGTCCTCGTCGAATCGCGCTTCAAGGGCGGCGCGCTGTTCGGCTGTACCCCGGCGAAGGCTTTGTTCGTACCCGCTGATGGTTGGCACCTGAGCCACCACCGCCTTGATCCGCCGGTCAGTCGCGGCGAGGACGAGAGCGTGGCCACCAGCATAGCTTGTCCCCCAGAGACCGACGCGCGCGGCGTCCACGTCTGGGCGGCTCTCCAGATAGGAGATGATGCGGCGCCAATCGGCAATCTGCTGCCAAGGATCAATGTCGCCGCGAGGCTGTCCTCCACTGAGTCCGAAATTCCGATGATCGTGAACAACGACGACAAATCCCGCTTCGGCGAAGCGCTCCGCGTACGGTTGCAGACCGCGGTACTTCAGCCCAGCGAACCCGTGAGCCATGGTGATCGCGGGCGCTGGCCGCGCGGCAGTTGCCGGTTCGAGCGTCCAGGCATGTAACTGAACCCCGCCCTCTACTGGGATGAAGATCTCGCGCTGGTTCATGAGTTCCATTCTCCGTGTTTCGTTATTCAGTGACCGTCGAAGATAAGTTCGGGCCGCTCGGTTCCGCTCTCGAGCGCCCTTGTTGCCGCGGCCACACCCGCGCTCACGTCATCGGTGGCGAGAACGTTCGAAATCAACTCGATCATCTGCGAGTCCGCTCCCTGCACGCCTCCCGCCGCCCACGCGGAGAGCAGTCCCTTGGTCGCCGCGTGCGCGCGGGTCGGTCCGCTCGCAAGCTTCCTGGCGAGGGCCATCGCTTCGCTGAGAAGATCGAAATCCGGAGCCACGCGCACGATCAGGTTCAGCCGCGCTGCCTCGGCTGAATCGATCTCTTCCGACAACATGACAAGCCGAGCCGCCACGCCACGGCCGGCGCGCTCGGCGATTCGCTGAGCGCCCCCGGCTAGTGGCGGGACCGCGACAGTCGCTTCTGGGAAGCGAAAGCGCGCCGAAGCGCTCGCGACGATCAAATCGGTGTGCAGAGCCAGTTCGAAACCGCCGCCGAAAGCTCTGCCTTGGACCGCGGTGACCGTCGGGATCGGCAAGCTCTCCAACTTCTGCAAGACGCTGTTCGAGAACGCAAAGCGTTCCCTGCGCGCCAGGTATGAGTTCAGTGTGGGCCACTCGCGAAATTCGCCGCCCAAACTGAAGTCCTTGCCCTCCGCGCGGATCAGAAGCGACCGGACACCCGCGCGGGCGGCGTCTCCAAGGGCACGATCGAGGTCGATGAATACCTGACGGTTGACCCGGTTCTGCGGTTCGCGGTGCAGCGTTATCACGCCGACCAAATCCTGAACCGTGAAATGAACGAATTGCGAAGTGCTGCTGCTGTCCATTTTTGACCCCTCTGTTAGGTCTAGTCCGGGCGACCAACGGCCTCGGCTTGCGCGACGAGACGCCCCCTGGAGTGACGCCACACTTGATCGAGTGAGTTCTCGCTCGTGAGCTTGCTGGCAAGGCTGATCACACGCCAACCATCTTCGGACCGACGCGCTTCGAAGTGCACCGCGAGGCGCTGAAGCTCGGCGCCGTCCGCTCGACGCCTCGACCAGATGACGTCGATCGAAGCCGCGTCATCGTTGTAGACGGTAATGCGGCGATCCAAGACGCAGGTACGTGCGTATCCCAGAGCTTTGAGCGGCCCATGGTTTGCGGCCAAGAGACCCAAGACAGCCTTCGGAGTGTCAAGCCACTTGGTGAGATGGATGGAAGCCGCGTGCATCGGCACGCCCCAGAACTTCAAAATTCCTGACGGATCTGCCGCGGTAGAGCCGCCGATCGAGACCCATTTCGGCAGGTACTCGCCAAAAAACCACTGGTCGATTTGCCGGAGTGTCGATACAGATTCGATTGACGCGGACAATATTGCCTCCCTTTCAATCTGAGGGCCCCGGCGGGCCGTCGGTGCGCGTTCGCTGACGCGACTGATGAATCGGTCGAGGATTTCCGCGACGGACTTGGGGTTCTCCACGTGTGGCCAATGCCCGGTTCCCGGAACGTCGACCAACTGTGCGTCTCGGAAGCGTTTCGCGACCTCCTGTTTCAAGAGCTGGCGATTGAAGAACTTGTCGTCGGAGACGACGATGAGCGTCGGGGCCGTCACTCGCGAGCTGTCGTTGCCCCTTGGATGACCGCTCGTCCAAGCGTTGAGCGCGGCGATCGCTTCCGCCGTAGGGGTCGCGAGCGTGGCGTCGACCAATCGCCCGAGGCGCTTCGGCTCAAGTTGCACCGCCATTGCGGTTTTGGCTTTAGCGATTGCGGCCGGGTCCTTGACCCGCGCACGCCGCGCGAAGGCGTCGAGCTGCTCATCGGACACCGGATAGCCACGTAAAGGCGCCGGAACGATTAGAACCAAGCCGAGCAGATGGTCGGGCTCTTGCTCGGCGACCAACTCCGCGACTTGTCCGCCCATGCTGTGCCCGACAATGACAACCGGTATCTCCAGCCGCCCTCGCACCTCGGCCAGAACGTCGCGAACCTGTCGGCTGTATGCCTCCAAAGTCGCCGCCGGGCGGAGGTCGCCGCCGCTCCGGAGTTCGACCGCGACCATTTCCCACCCCGGGCGGTTTAGATTCTGAATGACTTCCCGCCACTCGGCGGGACTGTCGAGGTACCCGTGGATGAAGACCACGATGCCCTCCGCGCCTCCTCCATAGCTGGCGAATTTTGCGCCGCGTTGCGTGATCCGAAGCGCGGCGAGGTCAGTCTTGGCGCCGGTGTCGAGGGCGGCGTCCGTACTTGCGTTGGCGCTCATCGAGCTCTTCCTGAGGTGAGGTCTTTCCTGCATTTCCAGTCTTGAGGCTTCG
>Ga0209447_10000584_pt1 | contig 10263 bp, 10 predicted proteins | sample BogFormECP04_OM3_FD_188243 | JGI IMG/M metagenome (GOLD analysis project Ga0209447, IMG submission 188243) | Bog forest soil microbial communities from Calvert Island, British Columbia, Canada - ECP04_OM3 (SPAdes) (version 2) | ecosystem: Environmental > Aquatic > Freshwater > Wetlands > Bog ... | reverse complement strand
CGCGCTTCGCTTTCCGCTCTCGGCGCAACGAGCGGCAAGCGCCACACCGGCTCCAGCAAACCCATCTGCGCCATCGCGGCTTTCACAGGCATGGGATTCGACTCCACGAAATTCACTTCCATCAAAGGATGCACGCGCCGGTGAATCTCCCGCGCCGCTGCAAAATCACCCGATCGAGCAAGCCGCGTCATCTGCGCCATCTCAAACGGAATTTCGTTCGACACAACGGAGATGACTCCACGTCCGCCAAGCGCGATGAGCGGCAGAGTAATCGCATCGTCGCCGCTGAGCACATTAAAATCGTCCGGCACAACGTTGAGAATCGCCGCCATCTGCGAAATATTTCCCGAAGCTTCCTTAATGCCCACAATATTTTCAATCGCCGCAAGCCGCCGCACCGTTGCAGGCTCGACGTTCACGCCCGTGCGCCCCTGCACGCTGTACACAACGATCGGCAGCGAAGTTCCCGAGGCAATCGCACGGTAGTGCTGAAAGAGGCCTTCTTGAGTCGGCTTGTTGTAATACGGCGTGACGGAGAGAATTCCGTCCGCGCCGATCTCAGCCAACTCGCACGCGAGCGCGATGACCTCGGCGGTATTGTAGCCGCCAGCGCCCGCCAGCACCGGCACGCGTCCCTTCGCGAGTTCCACGGTAATCTCGACGACGCGCAAATGTTCTTCATGCGTCAGCGTCGGGCTCTCGCCCGTAGTCCCGCACGGAACGAGAAAATCAATCCCCGCTTCAATCTGGCGCTTGACGAGCGCCCGCAGCGTCGGTTCGTCGAGCGAACCATCCGCGCGAAATGGAGTGACGAGCGCAGTGCCTGTACCGGTAAACATGGTGTATCTCCTTCTTTGTCTAAACGTCGTACTGCCGAACAATCGAATGGGCGACTTCTCTCTTCCGCTCGCTGCTTTGCGGAAGGGCAATGCCTCAACTCAGATCAACTCAATTCGCCCAAAATCTCTTTAAACTCAAAAAATCCTTTTTTCCCGGCAACCCACCGCGCCGCCTGCAACGCCCCGCGCGCAAATCCCTCGCGGCTCCGCGCCGTGTGGCGCAGCGTGATAGTGTCCGCAACCGAATCGAAACCAACCTCATGCGTGCCCGCAATCACCCCCGCGCGATTTGAACTGAGACTGACAGGCCGCGCATACCCAGCCGCGCTCATCTCTTCCGCAAGTTTCTTCAGCGTGCCCGACGGCGCATCCTTCTTCGCCGAATGATGAATCTCCCAGCCCCACGCCTCGTACTCCGCATGCTTGGCGAAAAGCGCGGCAGCATAAGCCACCGTCTGCATAAAAAGATTCACGCCCACGGAAAAGTTCGCTGCCCAAACAAGCCCGGTCTTGGCATGCGCCACGGCTTCGCGCGCAGCAGGCAGATGTTCGAGCCAGCCAGTCGTGCCGACAACGGAATTGACGCCAAGCACCGCAAGCCTCCGAATATTTTCCGGCGCCGCCGCAGGCGTCGAAAATTCCACAGCAACGTCAATGCCACGCAGCGTTTGATGAGAAAGCCCCTGCCCATTCGCGTTTGTGCCTCCAACGAATCTCGCTTTCACGTCGAAGTCATATTCCGGCGCGAGCCGCTCAATGAGCTTGCCCATCTTTCCGTAGCCCACGATGGCGAGGGTCAGCGTCATGCCGCGGCTTCTCCTGTCGCAAGAAGTTGCCGCGCCATGCGCGCATAAATTTCCACGGCGTCAGTCAGTTGTTTTTTCGGAATGCGCTCTTCGGACGTGTGCGCCAGATGAATGCTCCCCGGGCCAATCAAGAACGGCTGGCCCCAGGCGCCGGCAAACGTGGGGATGTCGGTTGTAAACGCAACCACGGTGGTTGGAAGCCCGTCGAACGCGGCAAGCCGCAGCGCCGGCGTATGCAAAACCTCGCGCGCTTCGGCGCGTCCCGCAAGCGCCGCGTGAACCGCTGCGCGCGTTTCGGCAGGATCGCCTACGGTGCGAAACATGATCTCCGCTTGCGCATGGTCCGCAACGACATTCGGTGCGCGACCGCCGGCAATCGTTCCGATATTCAACGTGCTCGGGCCAAGCAGCGCATCTTCCGGCAGGGGAATCATACGAATGGCCCGCAAAACATCCAGCAGCGAATGAATTGCCGAGTGTCCCAGCTCCGGATAAGCGGAGTGCGCTAATTTTCCATGCGCATTAATCTCAAACCGCAGCGCTCCCTTCGAGCCAAGCGCCAGCAGATTTTCCGTAGGCTCGCCATTGATCAAGAAGCGCGCCCCGCGCGGATTCGCCGCTGCCACTTTCGCGCCCGCGCTGTTCCGCTCTTCGCCAACCACAAAAAGCAAACCCAAATTGCGCACTCCGGCCTCGAGCAGCTTTTCCGCGGCAGCGATCATCGCGGCGATAATGCCCTTCGCGTCGCACGACCCGCGTCCCCAAATCGAATCCGCGTCTTCCAGCGACGGAAAAAATGGCGGCACCGTGTCCATGTGCGTCGAAAGCGTCACAACCGGCTCGCCCCAGCACGCGAAAATGTTGTCGCGATTCGCCTCAACCGCCATCCGCTCGAGCGTTCCGGAAGTGCGCGACGCAAGAAACGAAAGCTGCGCAAACAAAAAGTCGCCCACGTTTTTCTCGTGGTTGGTCGTCGACTCGATGTCAACCAGCGCGCGCGTCATTTCAAACGGATTCATTCAAAGAAATTTTCTGGAGGGAGCGAAACGAAAGGAAGGAACCGCGACGTAGATGCTCGGGGCTGCTGCCTCTCGATAGCGCTCCATCCGGCTTTAGCTCTGGCCGCACGCAAATGCAGCCATCTAATCGGATGACAGTGGGCAGGCCTTAGACCTGTTCCCCAACCGCGGCGGCAACAGCTACCGCTGCGATTTCGGCGGAGTCAAAACTTCTAAAGCCCCTTTTGCTCGGGTGTCCGAAGCTGATCGGAACGACGCACCCGGCTACTCATGGCCTCCGCACCTCTACCAAGAACAAAAATAGTGTATTGCAGGGCAAACGAAAAAGCGAACAAAAAATTGTAGGGGCGGGGCTTGCCCCGCCCTCTGGGCCGCCGCCGGGCTACGCCCCCCAGCCGCTACAGTTCCAGCGGTTTCAGCGGCACTTCCTGCGAAGCAACCAGCAGCTCCCCATGAAACGCGCATTCCGCGCTACGCCGCCCAAGCGCCTCTTCCGCGGAAATCCGCACGAGATAGGGATTGTTGTTTTCCTGCGAGACATGCGCCAGCACGAGATACCGCGCCACGGCGTCAAATCCGTCGGGGTCCGCAAGATATTCGCCCACCGCGTGATTGGAAAGATGGCCAGTGCGGCTCAACACGCGCTGCTTCACAACCCACGGATACGGCCCCACTTTCAACATATCGAGGTCGTGATTCGATTCCAGCAACAAGCAATCGGAATTCTTCAAATGCACTTTGACAAGCTCCGGCATGTAGCCGAGGTCCGTAACCAACGCCATCTTCGCCCCATTCGAGCGAAATGTGAACCCGATCGGGTCCGCCGCATCATGCGGAATCGCAAACGCGTGCACATCAATGTCGCCAATCGAAAAATGCTGCCCCGCGTGAATCGTTTCCACGCCTCGGAGCCGCTTACCAAAAGTTTCGGGAAGAGCGCGCTGCAACGCTCCCATGGTCGGCTCCGTCACATACAGCGGCGCCTTCCAAAGCCCCAGCATCTGCGGAAGCCCGTTGCAATGATCCGTATGTTCGTGAGTAATCAGGATGCCGTCGATGCGCTCGACGTTTTGTTCGATGGCCGCAAGCCGCGCCAGCGTTTCGCGCTTGCCAAGTCCGCAGTCCACAAGGAGTCGGGTCCGCTCCGTCTCGAGCAAAGTAATGTTGCCCGAGCTGCCAGACGCCAGTATGGATACCCGCAAGCCGATCGCTTTGCCCCCAATTGCAGTACAAAAATATCACACAAACGAATTTTCAGAATAATGGCACTTCAATTCCGCCGCGTCAACACGGAAAGAAAGCTTAGAATATCCACGCCGTGCAAATTGCCGACAAATCGGGGTCGTTGTTAAAGCGAGTCTCGGCAGAAGGATTCGCCATCGTTCCGGGCCTTCTGCCGGAAAAAGGAATCGCTGCCTTGCTGGTCGGGCTTGAGAAGTCAGACCTTCCACGCAGCAGAGCCGGCTTGCGTCATGCCATGCGAATCGAGAGTATCGCCACTCTTGCCCACGATGCCCGACTGATAGAGTTCGCGAAAGCTGTTCTAGGAAATGACGCGGTTCCCTTTCGCGCGACCCTCTTCGATAAATCGCCTGCTTCCAATTGGCTGGTTGTTTGGCACCAGGACACTGCGTTGCCGCTGCGCGAGAGCCGCGAAGTCGCGGGTTGGGGACCGTGGTCAGTCAAGGACGGCGTGAACTACGCACACGCTCCGGCCAGCGCCCTTGAACAGGTCCTTGCTATACGTCTGCATCTTGACGATTCGTCCGCCGATAATGGTCCGCTTCGCGTCCTGCCTCGTACCCACACTCTCGGCGTTCTCTCCGATGAACAGCTCCACGGTCTTTCGACGAAAATTGCCCCAGTGGATTGCCTGGTGGCCAAAGGCGGGATTGTCGCAATGAGACCGCTCATCGTCCACGCGTCTTCCAAATCACAATCAGAGAAGCCGCGCCGCGTCCTCCACATCGAGTACGCGGCCACTTTTCAGTTTGCGCCGGGCCTCGATTTGGCCGTCTCTTGAAGAGCTAAGAAGGATTTGGCTTACTGGGAATAGTGCGGGCAGCCTCGACGATGGCAGTGCCCCAGCCATCGTACTCGCAATCGAATTTGTCGGCGAACATGATGAATGTCGCGACGTTGTCCGTAGTGGTCATGAATGTGACTGTCGCTTCGATTGGACAAGTAACCAGCCAGCGCCGGTCCGTTCCAACAGGTACAGGAGGCCGAACGGCGTCGGGCGGCATTTCGTTCCGCCTGCATGCTTCCGCGAAGGTTTTGGCAGCCGTTTCGTTGGGCGCCCAGAAGCTCAGGTCAATCTTGCGCTTCTTGTTGAGGTCCACGCCGTAACTCAGGATCACCTCAACTTGCGCGCGGTTACGTGCTTCCAGCCGCTCAAGCTGTGAGCGAAGTTCCTCGTCTGTGCATCCCATGAAACGAGTTTAGAGTGGCTTGCACCTGCGAAGCGCCGCCGGATTCGCGGCTTGTGCCGGGGTCGTCAATTCAAAACTACCGGCCGCAACTTCAGCGGCCAGGCCCTAGCAGGACAAGCGGGAACGGTCCAATGTGAAACCATTGAGCGGGCCGAGGACGGTGACGGCGATTTGTTCTGGCTTGAAGAATTCGTGAGCCAGGGTTTGCACTTGGTCGAGTGTGACCAGCTCGATCGAAGCCAGGATTTCGTCGAGAGAGTAGAAGCGGCCGAAGTAAAGTTCCTGGCGCGCTAGATTGGACATGCGCGAGCTGGTGGATTCGAGCGAAAGCATCAGCGAGCCTTTTAGATGATTCTTGGCGCGGGTGAGCTCTTCATCGCTGACCGGCGATTCCTTCATGGCGCGAAATTCTTTGATGGTGAGGTCGATGACCTGGCCGACGGTTTCTTTCGCCGTGCCGGCATAGACCGTGAACATGCCGGCGTCGGAATACGGCGTGAGCTCGCTGAAAACGGCGTAAGCGAGGCCTTCTTTTTCGCGAATGTTTTGAAAGAGGCGCGAGGACATGCCTCCGCCGAGAAGATTATTGAGCACCGCGGCGGCGAAGCGCGCTTCGTGGCCGAGCGGCAGAGCTGGAACGCCGATGCAGAGATGAACTTGCTCAAGGTCGCGCTTGGTTTCGAGATGGATGGGCGCTTTTGTTGAAGGAGCGGTGTGATCTTCGAGCGTGCGCGCGGGGCGAAGATCGCCGAACTCGCGCTGCACCAGGTCCAATACCTTGTCGTGCATGACGTTTCCTGCGGCGGTAATCACCAGATGATCGGGCGCAAACCAGTCGCGGAAGCGTTCATTCAAATGTTCGCGGCTGAAACGACGCACCGTTTCCGGCGTTCCAAGAATCGGACGGCCTAACGGATGCTCCGGCCAGAAGCCGCGCGTGAAAATGTCGTGGAGCAGATACTCGGGATTGTCCATGTCCATCTTGATTTCTTCGAGGACGACGCCGCGTTCTTTCTTGACGTCTTCGGAATCGAACTTGGGACGAAGAACGAGATCGGCGATGACGCCGAACGCGATGGGCAGGTGGTCGTCGAGGACTTTGGCGTTGAAACAGATTTGTTCTTTGGAGGTGAACGCGTCCAGCATGCCGCCGACGGAATCCATTTCGCGGGCGATGGCTTCGGCGGAGCGGCGCTCCGTGCCCTTGAAAACCATGTGCTCGATGAAATGAGCGAGGCCGTTTTCATCGGCGATTTCACGGCGCGAGCCGTTGCGGACCCAGACGCCGACGGAGACGGAACGCACGTGGGACATCGTCTCGGTGATGACCACGAGTCCGTTGGACAGGACGTGCTTCTGGATGTCACGCGCTTCTGTGACCGTTGGCATAACTCAATTGTGACACAGCCATGCTCAACGGAGAAACAGAAGCCGTTTGTGCCGTCTAGCGATGATTGTCAGCGGCGGTCATCCTCAGAAGGATGACCCTACAACAGCTTTTCGTCGGGGTGGAGCTTGCCGTATTCGCTGGTGTAGTGGAGCGGGACGTCGCCGTACGTGCCCTTTTCTTTCGCGTAAACCTCACAGCTGTCAAAAGGCTTTGAGTAAACGTGGATGCTGACGGCGCGCTGGTTGAATTCCGGCAGATTCAAGACCTGATGAACCGGTTCCAGGGGATTCACATGGACGGGGTGCGTTCCGTCCATCTCGTAGATCTCTGTCGGAATAATTTTGCATTTGCCGCAGGCCGCGTCTTTTTCTTCGACGCGGAAATTCTGGATTTTCAGCCGGCCAATGGGAGCGGACATCCAGCAGTTCTGATCGCGATGGTTGTGGATGCGGCTGTGCTGGCCGACTTCCCAGCAGATGGTCATGCACTCGAAGAGATCATTTCTGAAAATGAGATTGCGTGTGTAATTGCCTTTGGAGAAAAACAGATACCTGTCGAGCGTTTCGGGGCGGACGCCGTGCTGCACGACGTAGTCCTGGACATTTTCGAGAGTGAACTCGCGCTCGTGGATGGCGGCGAGTCCTTTGACCCAATCGGCGATGGCGAGCTGTTCGATGGCGGTTTTTTGCGCCACAGTGTGCCTCCAATGAAGTGCGTGCGATCCGGGCGACAATGGGGATTGCTCATCAATTATAGCGCCGAACGGATGAAGTAAGGAGGTGAGGAAGTAAGGGGGTAAGGAAAAGAGGTAATCTGTAGAGAGCGGATGGGGTGTTAGCTTCGCTATGGAGTAAAAGACAAGGCTTATGGAATTGCTGGGTAAATCGAAAGAGGATTTGCGCGAATTCTGCGTGTCGATTGGCGAGTCGGCGTATCGCGGGGGGCAGATTTACCACGCACTGTATGCGGAGCGAAAGTTTGATTTTGCGCAGATGACCAATCTCCCGGGGGCTTTGCGCGAACGGCTGGCGAAGGAGGCGCGGATTGCTTTGCCGGTGGTGAAGCAGCGGTTTGCTTCTACCGATGGATCGGTGCGGTATTTGTTTACGCTCGGCGAGACCGGGGCATCAGATCGTGGGGATCTCAAGACAGAGTTCACAGAGGACGCGGAGAAGAAAAGAAACTTGCCACCGGCTTCCGTTGAGGCTGTGTTTATGCCTAGCGAGGGCAGGCAGACGATTTGTGTTTCTACGCAGGCGGGGTGTGCGGTGGATTGCCAGTTTTGTTTGACTGCGAAGCTTGGGTTGATCCGTAATTTGACGGCTGGCGAGATACTGGCGCAGGTGCTTTTGCCGCTCGAAGAGCACAAGGAGCGGCTTGCTCCGCAGACGAATATTGTTTTGATGGGACAGGGCGAGCCACTGCTAAATTTTGATGCGGTGATGACGGCGCTGCGGATTTTGCTTGATCCGGCGGCGGTGCGGATTGCGCCGAGGCATGCCACGCTTTCGACGAGCGGGATCGTGCCGGGAATCGAGCGGCTGGCGCGGGAAAAAGTGAGGCCGAAACTGGCGATTTCGTTGAACGCTTCGAGCGATGAACAGCGGAATGTGTTGATGCCCATCAATAAGAAATATCCGCTGGCGAAGCTGCTGGAAGCTTGCAAGAAATTCCCGAAGGGGACGCGAGAGTACATCACGTTTGAGTATGTGCTGCTCGGCGGAGTGAATGACACGCCGGAAGACGCGCGACGCGTCGCGAGGATGATGAGCGACCTGGGGCGCGTGAAGGTGAACATCATTCCGTGGAATCCGGGGGCGCTTCCGTTTGCGGAGCCGACCGAAGCGAGCGTTAAGGAGTTCCACCGGATCATGCTGGAAAAAGGCGTGCCTACGTTTACGAGGTACTCGCGCGGGCGCGACGTAATGGCGGCTTGCGGGCAGCTGGCGCTTACGCAGATTGAGACTGCGCCTGCTACTGCATAGAAGTGTCAGGGATGCTCCCGGTCCGTACCAACGATAATTACCCCCCTCTCCCTTAGTTTTACATAAGTGTTGATTCTAAAGATAGTTAAAGTCCTTTGTTTTCATACACTCTTGCAAGTGTTGATTCTAAAGAGCTTAGCTGCTTTTCGAGAATCGGCGGTTTCATGGTCCTCTCTGAGGGGCGAAGGCCACTCGGGAAGGCGCTCAGCGTTTGTGTGGGCGTTGGAGCTTCTGTAGTCGGGACCGGAAAAGGCAACAGGCAGGAGTGCCCTTCGCGGCTCAGGGTAAACCTGTGCTACCCAAAAGCAAAAACGCCAGCGGGACGCTGGCGCTACTCGGAACTGCCGACAATATTGCCTAGGTTTACTTATACGCTTTGGATAAGCTTTTTTCAAGGCGAACAAAAAGCAAAAAATGATAACTGGATAAGTCTCGCGGTGTATGCCGCGCGATAAAAGACGGAAGGACGGAAGGGCAAACCAAGCACGTTCAGAGGACTTAAGGAACTCTACAGGAAGGGGTTTTGGATGCGGACGGTGTCGAATTTTTGGCCGTGTTGCAGGTCTTCGGTGTAGAGGATGCGGCAGCCACCTTCGAGAGCAGCGGCGACGATCAATGAATCATACCAAGAGATGGAGTGGTGGCTGCTGAGTCCAAGAGCGCGCTGGTAGAGAGAGTATGACGAGTGCACCACCAGGAGCGGAGCAAAGGTGATAGCCAGCTTCCGCTGGGCTTCGGCATGTGCCATTGGCGGATGGAAGCGGCGGAAGGCGACGCTGAAGAACTCCTGCACGACCTGGAAGCTCACGATGCCATTGCCGGAAGCGAACGCGTCTTCGATGAGGCGAATGGCGACGGCCTGCTTGGCAGGGTCCGAAGGACTGTCCTCATAGATGAAGATGTTGGTGTCGAGAAAGAACTTACCGTTCATTCATTTCGTCGCGGGTAAAAGGACCGCCAGCATTAATGTGTTTGAGGCTGTCACGAAGAGCGCGATGGGCTGCGAGGTTGCGTTGGCGAACGTAGGATTGGAGCCATTCGCGGAAAGCGGCGTTGAGGGTGGTGTTTTCGGCTTTGGCGACCAGACGGGCCTTTTCGAGGAGGTCGGCGTCGGCGCTGAGGGTGATGTTCTTCATGCGGTTAGTGTACACGATGTCGTGCACACTGACAAGTGTACACCACAAAGCGCGGCGGGCCAACGTTGATATGTGAAGCGCAAGCCATTGTTGTTTGATGAGGTTTGAAAGCGGGAGTAAGGCTCCTGCACTCCACACGGGCTTATTGACGGATAGCGATTATGGACATTAGGCGGCCTGCGCTTGGGCCTTGTTTGCGGTAGGAGAAGAGGAGAGTGGGGTGGCAGGCGGTGCAGAGGTCGATGGTGTGGATGTTTTGGGGGCGGAGGCCTGCGGCCTCGAGTTGGGAGCGGTTGGCTTTGCGGAGGTCCAGGAGGACGCCTTTGGGCGGGGGTTGGTGGCCGGGGGGCATCATATTGAGCCACTGGATGGGGTTGGGCTCGTCGCCGGTGCGGAATTCGGCGAAGTAGGTGGGGGCGTCTGGGAATTGGGAGAGGAATTGGCTGGCGACTTCAGTGCCTACCTCGTAGCAGCAGGGGCCGATGCTGGGGCCTATTGCGGCTAGGAGGTCGCGGGGGTTGGTGGCGAAGTGCATTTGCATTTTACCGATGGTTTTGGTGACGATGCGGGCTAGAGTGCCGCGCCAGCCGGCGTGGATGGCGGCGATGGCGCGCTTTTTGGGGTCGACGAGGAGGATGGGGACACAATCGGCGGTT
>Ga0209447_10000583_pt1 | contig 10269 bp, 7 predicted proteins | sample BogFormECP04_OM3_FD_188243 | JGI IMG/M metagenome (GOLD analysis project Ga0209447, IMG submission 188243) | Bog forest soil microbial communities from Calvert Island, British Columbia, Canada - ECP04_OM3 (SPAdes) (version 2) | ecosystem: Environmental > Aquatic > Freshwater > Wetlands > Bog ... | reverse complement strand
ACATCCACGAAGTCGGCGTCGGCTATCAGGGCAAGATCGCGATGGCGCGGGCTTTCACGCTGGTCTGGTCCGGCAAAGGCATCGCTACCTTTACTGCTACGAGCGATCGTCCGGTGCAGGAACACGAACCCACGCTGGTCGAAATTTGGGTCTGCGCCGACGGCTACTGGACTGATCTCACCAAGAATATTTGCCCCGGAACACTCACTCCCGAATACAGTCGTCTGCTTGATTTGCTGCTGAAGATTTTCGGCGAGGCTGTGGGCATTGTTCGCGATGGCGCGCCGCTTGGCGAAATCGATCGCGTGATTCGCGCGCGCATTGATGAGGCAGGCTATACAGGCCAGCCGTCGCATCCTGTGGCGCACGGTGTCGGCGCGCGGGCTCACGAACCGCCGTATTCGCACAAGGCCGCGCCCGGGATGATGAAGCAGAATATGGTGCTGGCCATCGAACCTGGAATTTACTGGGAGGGCGGCGGCGGATTGCGGCTCGAAGATAATTTTCTGGTGACCGCGGACGGCAGCGAGAAACTTTGCACCGATCCGGATGATTTTCGAATTTAACGATTAGCTGAGATAGGCATCGCCAACAACCAGCGGAGGTCCTTTGCCGATCGACGCATCCTTAGCCAACAAAATCACTTCGCAGGTTCGCGAAGACGAAATCGTAGCAATGTGCTGCGACGTGGTGAATATTCCGAGCCCCACGGGCGAGGAACTCGCGATGGGCCAGTACATGCGCGGCGCGCTTAGCGAAGCGGGGCTGCAAGTCACCTGGCAGGAAGTAGAAGAGGGACGCGCGAATGTGATCGGACGCCTTGAGGGCGCGGGCACAGGGAAAAATCTGATGTTCAACGCGCACATGGATACGTCCAACACCGGCCGCGAAACTTATCTAACGGGCTTGGGCTACAAACCGAAAGCCGTTCTGAAAAACGGAATGATCTACGGCCTCGGCATTTACAACATGAAAGGCGCGCTGGTTTGCTATACGCAGGCGGTGAAAGCGGTGCAGCGCGCGGGAGTGAAGCTTGAGGGCGACGTTTTGATCGCGGCAGTTGTTGGCGAAATTGAAAAGACGCAGTGGAGCGACGAATTTGTCGGCAAGGAATATCGTGGCTATGGCGCCGGGACGCACTACATGGTGAATCACGGCGTGCTGCCGGACATGTGCATCCTCGGCGAGCCTACCGACATGCAAATTATTCTCGCGCATTTCGGCTCGGTTTGGGTGCGTATTGGCGTGCGCGGAAATTATGTGCACACGGCATTTGCGGCCGGCAGGCAGAAGGAAAGCTCGATTCGCCGCATGCACGAAGTGCTCGACTCGATCTACGAATGGATTCCGAGCTTCGAAGCGCGAGCCACTTATCAAGGGAAGACCGGCATTGTGAACATCGGATGCATTCGCGGCGGTTATCCGTGGCGCGCTAGCCGTACGCCGGATCGCACGGATGTGTTTCTTGATTTACGCGTGCCGCCGGATATGCCGTTGGCGACGGCTCGCCGCGCGGCGAAGCAGCTGTATCTCGATCTACAGAAGAAATTTCCGGGATACGGTCTCGACTTCGAAACCTATATTTCCGTTCCCGGCGCGCAGATTGATGCCAACCACGAACTGGTGAAGACCATCGACGCGGCGCATACGAAAATCATGGGTTCGGCACCGAAACGCGACACCGTGCTCTGGTGTTCCGACGCGTCTGTGATGACGCGCTTCGGAATCGAGACTGTGAATTACGGGCCGTCCAGCGGGCCGCGCGATGCTGAGGGCGAAAAAGTTGCCGTGGAAACATTTGTGAACATCACGAAGATTTTCGCGCTGGCAATTGCCGAAATTTGCGGACTGCGCGCCTAGCTTGGCACGATAGGAATCTTTCGTCCCTAGGAGCTTTCTTGGTTACCAAATCCGAAATCGATCGCCGCTTTAAGAATATTCGCGAGGCCATGGCGAAGGAGAATCTCGACGCCTTGGTTGTCTGCGGCAATGAATACACCGGCTTTGAAGGCGCCATCCGCTATGTTTCGGGATTCGAAATCGTGCATCGCTACGTTTACGCCGTGATTCCTCTCGCGGGCGACTCGACATTGGTCTTCCCTGCGGAAGCGCGCTGGATCGGCGACAAGAGCACACCATGGATTCGCGTGCATATTTGGGCGGATATTCCTGGCAAATGGATTCTCGATCACGCTACATCGAAAAATTGGAAGCGTCTCGGCGTTTACGGACTCGATGCAGTGATGGCCGTCCGCGATTATCGCGAATTGACCAAGGGCACTTTCGAGATCGTCAATTTCGATCGCGCTTTCGATATGGCGCGCGCAATCAAGAGCGAAGAAGAACTCGCCGGCATTCGTCACAGTATGAAGATTATCGAAGACGGCTTCTGGGCCATGCTCGCGAAATACACGCCAGGAAAAACAGAGGCAGAAGTGATGGCGCCGGCGGTCGACAAGTTCTTTGCCGGCGGTGCCGGATTGCAGATGATGAATATCGTCCTCTCCGGCTCCAATGGCTCGGCCGAAGCCATGTTCAAAGTTCCGCGCGACCGCAAAGTGAGTGCCGACGATCTGCTTCTCTATTCGCTCGAGATCGCGGGCCCCGAAGGCTACTGGGTGGAGTTTTCCCGCCCGCTTATCCAAGGGAAGATCAGCGCCATGACGAAAAAAATGGCTGACGTTTATCCCGAGGCTCTCGAAGCCTCGCGGGTGCTGATGCGCGAGGGCGAGCCGATTAAAAATGTCCACAAAGCTTCGGCCGATATTTTCGCCAAGCAGGGCTTCGCGCTTGGGCATCTTTCCGGACATTCCATTGGCATGACCATGATCGAGCATCCGGCCATCGGCGCGAAATCCGAGACGCTGTTGCGCGAGAACATGATTTTTTCTTTCCATCCGCAGGTCGTGGACCAGGACGGCAAAGTTTGTCTGTATACGCAGGACACTTATCGCGTGGGGAAAAAGGAAGGCGAGAATTTAGCCAACGTGGATTGGAAATTTTATTCCGGCGCGGAAAAGCGGGGATGAACACGCGATGAAGATCTGCATCGTCGGCACCGGCGCAATCGGCAGCATTTTCGGAGCGCATCTCGCCCGCGTCGAAGGCGTCGAGGTGTACGCCTACGACGTTTCGCAGGCCCACGTGGACGCCATCAATCGCAATGGCCTGCGGATCTCCGGTGCGGCGGATTTCACCGCCCGCTTGCACGCCACCACCAGCGCCAAAGAAATTCCGCCATGCGAATACGGCATCATTGCCACGAAAAGCACACACACGCGTCCGGCGATGGCTCAAACCGCGCATGTTTTCGCGAACGATGGAGCTGTTTGCTCGGTACAGAATGGCGTCGGAAACGAGGAAATCATCGCCGAGCACGTTAAGTTTGTGATTCGCGGCACTACGTTTCCTGCGGGCCACATCGTCGAGCCGGGTCATGTGGGATACGACATTAAAGGGGACACTTGGATTGGGCCGTTTGAGCCGACGAATACACCGATGGCGCGCGTGAACGAACTCGCCGAGGCACTGAATAAATCGGGTATGAACGTGATTCCCCTCGAAGATGCGCGCGGGGCTCAGTGGACGAAACTCATTTTCAACGCCTCGACGAATCCTGTCGGCGCCTTGACGCTGCTGCATCACGGCGCGGCTACGCGTCTTTCTCCGACCGGACAGCTTTTCAACGACTTGATTGCCGAGGGCGAGGCCGTTGCGAAGGCTATGGGCATCACGCTGCACGGCGATCCGCGCGCGATGGTGCAGAAAGGCGCGAACGCGCCGGGCAAGCATAACGCCAGCATGTTGCAGGACGTGCTCGCCAAGCGCGTTACGGAAGTGGATTTTATGAATGGCGCGATCGTGAAATGGGGCGAGCAAGTTGGCGTCCCGACGCCGCTGAATAAAACGATGTGGGCTTTGATCAAAGGCCTCGAGCATTCGTGGACGAATCCCTAGATTTCGATAAACCAGACCAAAGGAAAAAACCGGATGGCCGTTCCCTTTCGCATTGGCGTTTTGCAATTGAGCATGGAGCCTGTCGCGGAGACCGTGGCGATGGCGCAGGCGTGCGAGAGCGCGGGCTTTGACGCGTTCTGGCTCGCGGAAGCGTATCCCTGGTGGCGCAAACATTCTTACGAGGCACGATCGTCTACGGCGATCACGGCGATCGTTGCGCGGGAGACTAAGAAAATTCCTATCGGTTGGGGGATTATTTCGCCTTATACGCGCAATCCCGTGCAGATTGCTATGGAAGCGCGTGTTTTGCAGGATGTTGCTGGGCCCGGACGCTTTTTTCTGGGACTCGGCGCTTCGAAGATTTTCATGAAGGAAGTTGGCGAAGGTGAAGCCGGCAAGACTGCTGGTCCAGCTACCGTGATGAAGGAATCTATCGAAATCGTTCGTGGCGTGCTGGGCGGTCAGCAATTTGATTATGAAGGGCAAGTATTTGATGCGCACGTTCCGGCTTTGAAGGCGGACGCACATTCGCCGCGTGGTGTTCCGCCGATTTACATTGGCGCTACTGGGCCGGTGTTGCAGCGCATGGGTGGGAGCATGGCGGATGGTTTGTTGACTGCTAGCATCACGACTCCTGATTTCATTCGATATTCGCGGGCGATTATGGAGGAGGGTTGCCGCAAGGTTGGCAAAGATCCGGCTAACAACGATCTTGGCGGCGTGGTGGTTGGGAGCATTGGCAAAGATCCTAAGACCGCAAAAGAAGGCGCGCGGGAAATGGCTGCGATGTATTTGGCGAACAAAGTGCAGAACATTCGCGGGTCGGCTGATGTGTTGCTTCAAAAAGCGGGGCTCACGTTCGACGAGATTCGGCCGATTGCTGACGCTATGGAATCTGGCGGGCGTAAGGCTGCGGCGCGGGCTGTTACGGATTCGGTGCTTGAAAAAGTTTGCCCGATTGCTGGGACGCCGGATGAGTGCATTCACCGAATCGAGCAGTATCGCGATGCTGGTTGCACGCACATCTTGCTTGAAATTTGGGGCGACGACCGTCTCGAGCAGGCTAAGCTTTTCGGCGACGCGGTGATTCCGCATTTTCACAAGTAACGCGGCGGGTTCGACTGCCGGCTCGCTGGCGCTACTTTAGTTGCGCCACGATAGCGCGGAATTCTTCGTCGGTTAGAAGGCCTCTTTTTTCGATTCCTTTCTTTTTTACTGCGGCTAGGACTGCTGGGCGTTGGGACTCTGCAACATCTAAGCCTAGATCGCGGCTTTTGATGGCTATGCTATCGAGGCCGCTTTTTTTGCCCAGGACTATTTCGCGGCGGGCTTGCACTATTTCTGCGCTGAAGGGTTCGATGGCTTCGGGGATGTGGAATTGGCTGGCTACTGCGCCGCTTTCGCGCATGAAAAGATTTTCGCCGACCACCGGCTTCCACGGTTCGAGTTGGTAGCCGCTGGCGCGGCGGACGTGGCGGGAGACTTCGCGGATTTTATCTAGCTTCAGTTCGGTCGGGACGCCGTACACACCTTCTAGCGCCAGGGCTACTTCGCCTATGTCGGCGTTGCCGGCGCGTTCGCCCATTCCGTTGATTGTGCCTTGAATCCAGCTTGCTCCTGCGCGAACTGCGGCTATGGCGCAAGCTGTGGCAAGACCGAAATCGTTGTGGCCGTGGAAATGAACTGGGATTGAATCGCCTAGCCATTCGCGCACTTTGCTGATTAGAAATTCTACGGCTTCGGGGCCGCATGCGCCGATGGTGTCCACTACTACTACTTCGTCGGCGCCTGCTTCGATTGCGGCGCGATAAAGTTTTTCTAGATGCGGGAGTTCAGCTCGGGTGCCGTCCACTGGAAAGAACGCCACTTTCAGGCCGTGTTTTTTTGCATGCTTCACGGCTTCTACTGCTCGGCGGATGGATTCTTCGGCGGTGATGCCGTAGGCGCGGAGTTTGATTTCGCTTGAGGGAATTTCGATGACCGTCGCGTAGGCGCCTAGCTTGATCACTGCGTCCAGATCTTCTTGGACGGCGCGAGCGAAGCCCCAGATTTCGGCGCGCAGGCCTGCTTTGCAGACCAGGCCGAAGGCTTCGGCGTCGTCGGCGGAGACGCGCGGGAAGCCTGCTTCGATGCGGCTGATGCCGAGGGAATCTAGTTGACGGGCGATTTCTAGTTTTTGTTGCGGGTCGAGAGCTACGCCTACGGTTTGTTCGCCGTCGCGCAGCGTGGTGTCGTAGAAGCGGACCGGACCTTTGCGCGCGGCGTGTGGACCGATTTTTGAGGGATCATTTAGTTTGCTTACCCAGTATTTGTTGTCCCCGTTGTTTGTGGTCATTTCGTTTACGCTTTTGCGGCTTTTTTGCCGTAGAACTGCTCCCACGACATTACCGGATTTCTTAGGATGCCGATTTTTTCGATTTCACATTCGACGACGTCGCCGGCTTTCAGGTAGAGCGATTTAGGATCTTCGCTGAAGGCGGCTACTCCGGAGACTGTGCCTGTGGAGAGGACGTCGCCGGCGCTGTAGCCCATGGCGGAATAGTGGGAGATGATTTCGGGAATTTTCACCGACATTTTTTTGGAGTGCGATTGCTGGCGGATTTTGCCGTTTACGCGCAGCTCCATTGCTAGATTGTGGGGATCGGGAATTTCGTCGGCGGTTACGATCCAGGGGCCCAGCGGGCAGAAAGAATCGATTGCTTTGCAGAAGCTGAAGACGCCGGATTTCATTTCGTTGCGCTGGATGTCGCGGGCGGTCACGTCGTTGAAGATTACGTAGCCGCCGATATAATTCGCGGCGTCTTCGGTGGAGAAATATTTGCCGGCTTTTTTTAGGACTACGGCTAGTTCGAGTTCGTAGTCTAGCTCCTGGGTGAGTTGGTCAGGATAAATGATGGGCTCTTCGTGGCCGATTATGGCGTCCACATTTTGGAAGAAAACTATCCAGGGCATTACTGGATGGGAGAAGCCGGCTTTGACCGCTTCTTCGTGATGTTCGCGGAAATTGCCCGCGGTGTGAAAGAATTTTTTCGGGGCGATGGGGGCTTTTACTTTTATGTCGGAGGGCTCGTAGATTATTTTTTCGCCGGAGGGGCCTTTGGCTTCGGGGCCGCGCTCGGTGACGTATTTGAGGGCGGCGCGGGCGGCGTCGAGGCTTTTGTCGCCGCCTTCGAAGAGGGCGCGCATGTTTGGGGGGACTCGGGCGTCGGCTAGGGCGTAGAAGTTGGCTTCTTTTTCTACGTCGCGGAGGTAGAGGGCATAGGCTAGGTTCAGATCTACTAGGCGCAGGCCTGAGCCGTAGGCGCCTATGCGTTGGCGGTGCGGGGTGGGTTCAAAGGTTACTAATCGCATGTGGGTGGCTGGTCCTCTGTGGCGGCGCCTGGGCTTGCGGAGCTTTTCCGTGGCGCAGCCGCGGTCTTGGTGACGTTGTTTTTGGTGAAAATCGTGGAATTCTTAATCGAAACATGGTGCGATTAAAAACGTGCGTAAGTTGTTGAAAACAAAGGACAGGGCCACCTTTTAATCGAAACGTAACTGGGGTTGGCGGGGATGAGAACTGGGTTGTTTTGGGTTGGGTTTTTTCGCTCGTTACGCGCCTTAGGTAGGGGCGCGCTTTGTCTCGAATTTTGAGCTCCGGGTTCATTTTCCCTCTATAACGCTAGCACGAAGTTGCGGAAATTCAATGGGTGGATTTTGGGGAAATTGGAGCGCTGGAGGAGGCAGAAAAGTTCGAATCGGGTCGCGCGGGGGTGAATTGCGGGGGTTTCGGTAGGCGTCACACGGACGGGCGCAGCAAGCGGCGCCCCTACGGGAAATCTGCCGCGCTGCGTCGCGACTTGGACGGCTGTTGGCTGGGTTTGGGTTCGGGTACACTTGGCGCGCGTTGTTGGAGGAATTTGTGGATCGTGAGCGGGGGGACGGGCGGGCTGGGTTTGCGCTGGCGATTTTGTTTGCGATTAATTTGCTTAACTTTTTTGACCGGAATTTGTTTGGGGCTTTGGCTGAGCCTATTAAGCGGGAATGGTCGCTTTCGGATACGCGGGTTGGGTTGCTGTCGCTTGCGTTTACCTTGCTTTATGCGGTGGTGGGACTTCCGCTGGGGCGGATTTCGGACCGGCGGGCGCGGCCGCCGATTCTCGCTATCGGCGTTACTTTGTGGAGCTTGTTGACTGCGGCTTCTGGGTTGGCTTGGAATTATGCTTCGTTGTTCGTGATCCGGCTTGGCGTGGGGATTGGCGAGGCTTCTTGCGCGCCTGCTTCAAACGCCATGATCGCGGATTATTATCCGGCGAAGCGGCGGGCTTGGGCGCTGGGAATTTTCATGCTGGGCTTGCCGCTGGGGAATTTTCTTTCTTCTTATTTTGGGGGGCATTGGGCGGCGGCTTACGGTTGGCGGAAGGCTTGTTTTATTGCTTGCGTGCCGGGATTGCTTTTGGCTGCGTTTGCGCTGTTGATTAAAGACCCGCCGAGGGGAGCTGCTGAGGGTTCGCTACATGCCAGCCGCGCACATCAGGGCTCTGCGTATTGGTGCGTGCTGAAGATTCCTACTATGCGCTGGATGATTATGGCTGGGGCGCTGCACAACTTTATGATGTACACGATTGGGGTGTTTTTGCCGGGGTTGCTGGCGCGTTATCACGGGTTGCATTTGAAAGAGGCTAACGGGGTTACTTCGATTGTGTTTGGATTGGTGGGCATTCCTGGGTTGTTGATTGGCGGTTGGGCTGCGGACCGGGCAGGCCGGCGGCGGGCTAACGGGCGGTTGCTTGCTGGGGCTATTGCGCTTTTGTTTGCGGCGCCTTTTATGTGGTTGGCTAACTACTTGGCGGCTGGGAAGATTTTGTGGTTTGGGATTTTGATGGGGACTGGTTGTTTTTTCGTTTACTTCTACTACTCGGCGGTTTATGCGGCGATTCAGGATGTGGTGCAGCCTGGTTTGCGGGCTACGGCGGTGGCGATTTATTTTTGCGCTATGTATTTGTTGGGGGGGAGTTTTGGGCCGGTTGTGACGGGTAGATTGAGCGATCACTTCGCCGCGACCGCGATGTCCGCGGCTGGAACTGGCACGACGGCCGTCGCGTCGCGGGCTATTGGGTTGCATAACGCGATGTATGTGATTCCGATGTGCGCGTTGGGGGTGGCTGTCGTTTTGTTCGCGGCGGCCGTGACGGTTACGCGAGACATGGCTAAGTTGCAGGCTTGGATGGCGGGGCCGGATGAGGGCGGCGCGCCGGAGTGTGCGGTGGATGGTGCGGCGACGCCCGGGTCGGTTTGAAGGAATTTGCGACGGCGGTGGAAGGCAACGGCGGCGGAAATTTCAGATTTGAGATTTAAGATCGCGGGACGACGCACCAATAAATTCAATTTAATTGTTTACGCCGACCATTGTTGCGGCCTTGGCACAATTGCGGTCGTCGGCGCCGGCGGGACGCCCTTCGATAATTCTCAGGGTAAACCAGCGGTACGGGGGACGGGGGCGATCTTGCACTTGGGTTTAGTGTGGGTTGATTGTCACAAAAACGCCGGCTGGCAGCCTGCGCTACGGTTGGCGCGCCAGTCAGTTGGATCGATTTCGGCTGGGCTATAGAAAAGAGCCGGCAGGGACGCCCTTCGATAATTCTCAGGATAAACCAGCGGTACGAAGTCTACTCGTAGCGCAACGCTACTAGCGGATCTACTTTTGTGGCTCTTCTGGCTGGTAGCCAGCAGGCTACTGCGCCTGTTGCTAGAAGTAGGATTGCTACTGCGGCTAGCGTTGTTGGGTCGTGGGCTGAGACTCCCCATAGTTGGCTGGAGATTAGGCGGCCTATTGCCAGGCTTACTGCTACACCGATTGCGATTCCTGTCAGGACCAGGCGCAGGCCCATTTGCAGAATTAGCTTTAGTACGTCCGCGCTGCTTGCGCCTAGGGCCATGCGGATGCCGATTTCGTGGGTGCGGCGGCCGGCGGTGTAGGCCAGGACACTGTAGACACCGATGGTCACCAGAACCAGGCCGATGGCGGCGAAGATGGTCATTAGGAGGAAGCCGAAGCGCGGGCCTGCGTAACTGAATTGGTTCATGAAACCTTCGAGCGAGCCGGTGAGAGTGATCGCCACGCCACGATCAGTGGCCCAGATTTCGCGGGGGACCACGTTGGTCATTGCCAAGGGATCCTTGGCGGTGCGAATGACAATTCCGCGGAATGGATAGCCGCTTAGAGTGGACGGCACCCACATTTCCGGGGAGATGGGATCTCGTAGGCCTTCATTTTTTATGTCGCCGACGACGCCGATGATTTCGAACCAGGCGTCTTGCACGGGATCGGGCAAG
>Ga0209447_10000581_pt1 | contig 10280 bp, 5 predicted proteins | sample BogFormECP04_OM3_FD_188243 | JGI IMG/M metagenome (GOLD analysis project Ga0209447, IMG submission 188243) | Bog forest soil microbial communities from Calvert Island, British Columbia, Canada - ECP04_OM3 (SPAdes) (version 2) | ecosystem: Environmental > Aquatic > Freshwater > Wetlands > Bog ... | reverse complement strand
ATCGAGGACACCGGAGAAAGTTCGACCGCGCGTTCCAGCGCTTTCACAGCTTTTTCCGCTTGGTTTGCCTTGGCGTATGCGTGGCCAAGGTTCTCATTGATAGTGGCGTCGTCGGGCGTCGCCTGCACTGCAATCTCGAGTTCGGCTATTGCCTTCTCGTATTCGTTCGTTTGCAAGTAGAGGCGCCCCAGATTGGGGTGAACAAAACGGTCTTGCGGGTTGATCTCGAGTTGTTTCTTGAAGGCCGTCGTCGCTTCGTCGAACTTTTGCTGGCGCATCAAAGCCAGCCCCAAATTATTGAAGGCGTACGGCTCTTCGGGGTTGATCTCCGTTGCCTTGCGCAACGCGACGACGGCTTGCGGCAACTCATTCAACGACATGTATGCGCGTCCCAGATCGTTAAACGCCGAGCTGTTGTGCGGGTCGCGAGCCGTGGATGTTTCCAGTAATTCCACCGCTGCGTGGTAGTTGCGCGCTTTCAGCGCCTTCACGCCCGATGCGTACAATTGGCGCGCTGCTTCTTCATCCGTAGGTGATGACGGATCCGTAGAGGACGGCGACGCGGCAGAAGTCTCCGCAGCCGTGCCTGGCTTACTGCTCTTCATGCTCTTGATGAAATTATTCAACTTTTCCAGAACCTCGTCCCGGAAGTGAGCGTACTGTGCCACTTGCGTCCCCGAAATTTCCGACGCTCGAATATTAAGATCGAGGTCTATGGAAACGACGTGACCCTCCACCGATCCGCTCGCGTCGAACTGCGCAAAATCCGTAGTCACATGCGCCGGCTGAATCTTCGGGAGATCCTTCTCCTCGGGCATGTCCAATTTTACTTTGAACTCCATTTCCTTTGGCCCGTACAACGAGAGCGGTCCGGGTGATGACGGTGGTTCCGGCAGGAACAGTTTCAGCGCATCGTTCACGTCAGAGCTGCTGGACTTGGACGAAGAGGATTTAGACCCCTCCGAGGCCTCAGGCAACTCCATGCTGATGTGAACCTCTACGCGGAACGGCTTCGTGGTATCAAACGGGTCTCCCGCCTTCAGGTCAGTGAAGGAGACGTTGCTATCCGGCGAGGATTTTTTCGCGCCCATTGTCATGATCTGAGTGAGTTGGCCAATCGGTAGGCTCAGCATCGCCGCTCTCGCTACAACCTCCAGGTCTCCGCGTGTTTCAAAGGCGAGCTGCAGGTCAACTTTCCGTTTGCTCGCGCTGCCGTCAACATCCAGCCGGTAATATTTCGGGAATTGCAGGTCGGCCGGAGTTCTGCGCAATTCCGCACCGTGCTCCGAAAATACAATCAGGGCATCCTTGCCGCGGAGCTGTGGTAGCAGATATTCGAAGGGCGCCACCTGCGCGGTCGAATCCAGCCACATACCCTTGTCCCCGATCGATACGAATGAAATGGCGTGATCGAATTGCGAGGGCGCGGGAACATCCGGATCAAGATCGAACTTGCTGTTGATCAAGGCCGTCGCGCTCTGAATTCCTTCCGCGCCCAGCATCGCGTCGAGCAGCGTTGCTTTGTCCTTGCAATCGCCGTAACGGTTCGTCAGAACTTCCGCCGCGTAGTGCGGCTGATAACGCCCCACGCCGAACGAGAGGCTGACGTAGCGAATGTTGCGCGTCACCCACTGATACAGCGCTTGCGTCTTGGCAAGTTCAGATGTCGCATCTTTAGTGATTTCGTCCGCTTGTGCTTTCACTTCCGAGGATGGAGCGCGACGATCGCTTTCCAGTTGCGAATACCACAGTCCTACCTGTGTCCAGTTTTCGAACGTGCTGAACGAAATCTTACGGAAAGGCAGCGGCTCAGCGCCTCGCAGCAGTGCCGTAGGGTCGAAACCTTTCATATTTGCAAACCCTGGAAGGGGAGTTTCTGCAGCCTGGCCCGTGGTGGTCTTCCATACGTATATCTCGCGATCGCCTTCCGCGTGCGAAACAGGCGATACCTCCGCAGGACTTTTCATCTTAAGCTTCCGGTTCCGTGGGACGTTCAGTTCGACTTGCTCGTCAAGACACGGCGCGTCGTTGATGAACTTCCATGTCTGCCAGAATTGTCCGGGCGTCAAGGGTTTCACCGTGGTGTTGATGGTGTCGTACTCCACCGTATCCCCCACGGCAAGCCCCGCGACGGTAACGTGCTTTTGCCGCGCATCGCTGTACATCGGCGCCTGTAGCGCCACCGGCGCGCTCAAATCCTGCACCGCATCCGCCCCGCTGATTACCTTTCGACCGTCCGGCTTCGTCACTTCGATGCGCACGATGTCCAGCCGCTCATTCGCGCTGTTGTAATCGAAAACCAGTTGTCCAATTTTCTCGATACCCAGACCAGTCTGCACTTTGACGCGTGCCTTGATTTCCAGCGTGCCGGTGCCATCGTTTTCGTACCGCATTGCTCCGCGCACTTGCTCGTAAACGTACGGCTCCTGCGCGATGTCAAACGCCTTTGCCTCCTGCTTGTGTGCCGGCAGTTCCGCAGTTGGCGGCGGGGAAGAGGGAGAAGGCTGCGCCTTGTCCGTGGTCGCTTGCGGCGGAGTGCCACCCAGTTCGAAAACAACAGATACGGTAGTGTCCACCTCGACAGCTTCGCCATTCAGCAGAGTCGGCTTATAAACCCATTGGCGGACCGCATCCATCGCGGACTTCATTAACAGCGGCGGCCCGGATATGTATTCTAGCTGCTTCACCGAACCGTCTTTGGCGATGACGCAGTGGAGCACCACCGTGCCGCTGATGTGCGCTACCTTGGCGATCGGCGGATAGATCGGCACGACTTGATGCGCCAATCCCCGCGCCGCAACCTCCTGACCGACGCGAATTCTTTGCGGCTTTTCGGCAGGCGCTTGCGATCCCTGCTCTTGCTTCGGCGCGCTAGCGGGCTGCGCTGAATTAGTCGGTGTAGTTGACGGCGTCCCGGAATCCTGGGCCAGCGCGCCGGCGGCTGCCGCGAATATGGCCAGCGCGATTGCTCCTGCAGCGGTTCTCCATCTGACCATTCGTCGCCCCTTCGGCCACAGCGCGAATCCATCCAGATATACGAATTATTGTACGTGCCTGTATATCAAATCTCAGGCCGAAATCGCACTCCTTTCTAGCGGGCGGCAATATCCATCTGTTTCTAGTTGCATTACCGTAACTACTGTGCTATCATCAGTCGTGCGCTAATTTCATCACCACAAGGGGGATACATGGTCCACGCTGCTCGCGCTTCAGCACCCCGCGCGACCACCCCAACCTCCCCTCGCCATTTTCTAATCCCGCGCAACGGGATCAAAATCGCCCGCAACTCCCCTGAAAAGAACATGTTGCATTTTTCGAATCAGCCGAAAAGCGCATGTTCCGGCGCGCCTTTCGCGACGCACAACCCACCGCTAGCGGCTCAAAAAATCAACCATCATCAACTCATATCCGTACTTCCCAAAATCTCTAATCGACACAAGATGCAATTAGAATCGTCCGTAACTTCCAGAAAACAAACAACAGCACCCAATTCGAATCGACACAAGTTTTGCCCAAAATCCGCCCCCGCACTTCAAGCCCCTGCGATAACCACACAGCAGTCCCCAATCACGCCATTTCTATTCAATACAAATAAACCCCACAGAATCATCATCCTGATCAGACCACTGCAGAAAACAAAGGAGAAACAATTTTCTATTCGATACAAATGTGCCATCGGTAGCATAGGCGATCTCGCCTGTGCTCTTCGGTTTTGTATTGGGGCGCCGCGAAGTCGAGCAAACCAAATCAAATGCGCACAGGCAAGATTGCCTGCCTACCGCAGGCAGGCCTATGCCACTGGCGCTGCGCATCACGCATCACCAATTACTACTCACCAATCACCAATTACGAGTTTTTCCACAACATCACGACGCCGAAGTCGGCTTATGCAGCTTAACCTGCCGCTCATAGGGAAGAGCTTCGAGGATGAAGACCGCCGCAAGCGCGCCAGCAACCAGCAGCGCCGCGAGCGCGTAAACCTTAGTAGCGGAAAGATTTGGAACCGCCAGCGCCAGGCAACCAAGAATGATCGCGAGCGCGTAAAGCACCAGCACAGCGCCGCGTTGGCCCAGGCCCAGATTCGACAACCGATGCGCGGTGTGGTCCTTGCCGGGAGAGGTGAAGGGCAGCAGCCCCCGCCGCGCGCGCGAAATGGAAACGAGCGTGGTGTCAAAAATCGGCACGCCGAGAATCAGCACAGGCACGAGCCATGTATGCGGAAAAAGCGCCCCGTCGGGACGAATTTTCAGCCCGAGCGTGGCCATCAGAAAACCGAGCAGCATGGCGCCGCCGTCGCCCATAAAAATTTTCGCGGGATTGAAATTCCAGCGCAGAAAGCCGAGCGCGGCGCCCAATGTGGCGGCGGCCAAAGTGGAAACCATGGTCTGTCCGTTGGCGTACGCCGAAATCGTGAAGAAGCCGGCGGCCACCGCAGCGATCCCGGCGCAAAGGCCGTCCATGTGATCGAGAATGCTGAAAGCGGCGGTGATGCCGACAACCCACAGCACAGTGAGGCACCAATCCAGCAGTAGCCCCGCGACGCCGGGAATGTACTGCGAAAAAAGTTGCGCGCGAATGCCGGTAGCGATCAGAAAAACGGCGGCGAGCGGCATGCCGACAAAAAGTTTTACCTGGTGATGCAGCAGCCCGCCATCATCAAGAAACCCGACGATCGCCAGCAGCGTGGCCCCGGCCAGAATGCCGATGATTTGCTGCACCGGCGCGTCATGCCGCGTCAGCAGCACGGCAAGAATGAAGCCCAGGTAAATGGCGATGCCGCCAAGCAGCGGAATCGGACTGAGATGAACTTTGCGCGGCCCGGGTTTATCCACCATCCCGTAGCGCAGCGCCAGATGCCGGATGGGTACCGTGAGCCCCAGCGACGCCAGCAGCGCGATGGCGAAGGCGATCAGTTCAGCGTGTTGCGACATTGCGGTGGCGGCTCACTCATGGGGCTGGGCGTCGGCTACCGATTCTATGATGGCGACGAAGCGTTCAAGCTCATTAACTCTAGCATATTTGGCCGCCGTTTCCCGGGCGCCCCGCGCCATTGCCGCCAAGCGCTCAGGTTGCGCGCGCAATTCGCGGATCGCGGCAGCGACGGCCGCGGGATCGTCGGGATCCGCCGCAACACCGCAGCCGGATTCGACGACGATGCGCGCCGCGTCCGATTCCGGCGGCGCGACCACCAGCACAGGCCGCCCGGCCGCGAGAATCGAATAAAGTTTGCTGGGTACCACGACGCCTTCCAGCCCGCGCTTCACAGTAACGATGTGCACGTCGCCCGCCACCATCACCTGCGCGATTTGTTCCACCGGCCGGAACGGCGCAAATTTTACGTTCGGCAAATCGCGCGCCGCAGATTCCAAAGCCGCGCGGTTCGCTCCATCCCCTATGAACACGAATCCAGTGTTTTCGTTGCGCAGAATTTCGGCGGCGCGGAGAAGGGTGTCCCAAGCCCCGTAAAATCCCAGATTCCCCGCATGCAGCACCACAAACGGAAATCCGTGCCGAATTTCCCGCACGATAGCGTCGTCGCGCTCAGGCATCCGCGCGGCGGAAGCAATCACCGCGCCGTCGCGCACCACGACAACGCGTTCCGCCGCGACGCCCTTGGCCAGAATGCGATCGCGCATGTCGTCACCGAGCACGATCACGCGCGCCGCTTGCTTCAGCGCTCGCCGATGCAATGCTTCCCAGCGCGCAACCCATTTCCCCGCGCGCACGATGTCGCCGCCAAGGGCCATGTCTGGATACATGTCGCGGATGTTGTAAACGAACGCCCTGCCCGCGAGCCGTGCGATGAAAGCCCCGGCGATTCCCGCGACGGGAGGATCGGTCATCGCCAGAATAATATCGGGACGAAGCGCGAGAGCGCGCGGGACGGCGAGCGCGAGGTAGGAAAGATAATTGGAGACGCGGCCGCGCATTTGATGGCGCGAGTAGGCTGTGGAGCCGACACATTCGACCGTGACTTTGTTGCGTGTGTCGCGCCGCAGCAGGGCATACGGGTAGCGCGCGTCAGGATCGTAGGATGGACGCCCGGCCACGACGGTGACCCGGTGGCGCTGCGCCAACGCTTCCGCCACTTGCGCGGCCATTTTCGCGGTGGCCGAAGTGTCGGGCGGATAGTATTCGTTGAGGAGCAGGATGTGCATGCGGGCGATTTATTTTGCGCGCGTGGCGCCGCGCGCGGCGGATTCGCCATTGCCCGCGGTTACGGATTTTTTCTCCAGAACGAAATTGCCCATCACCAGCACGTCCATCTGCGTGCGCTGGAAACAATCGAGCGCTTCTTCGGGGCGGCAGACGATGGGCTCGTTGTCGTTGAACGAAGTGTTCAGCACCACCGGCACGCCGGTGAGATCTCCGAAGGCGCGAATCAGTTTCCAGTACAGCGGATTCGCGGTGCGGCTGACGGTTTGCAGGCGCGCGGTGCCGTCCACGTGAGTGGGGGCGGGGATGACGGCGCGTTTTTCCGGCCGCACGTTGTAGGCGAAAGTCATGAACGGCGACGGATGAGTTTTCTCAAAATATTCGCCGGTGGCTTCTTCAAGAATGGAAGGCGCGAAGGGACGAAAAGTTTCGCGATGCTTGATGCGGCGATTCAGAACGTCTTTCATTTCGGGTCGGCGCGGGTCGGCGAGAATGCTGCGCTGGCCCAGCGCGCGCGGGCCCCATTCGACGCGGCCTTGAAACCAGCCGAGAACTTTTCCGTCCGCGATGTGGCGCGCGGTGATGCGGAGCAGAACGGATTCGTCGAGATGCTCGGCGATTTGCAGGTCGTCTCCGTTCGCGGCGGCTTTTTCCACGGCGTCGCGAATTTCCAGCGGCGAAAATTGCGGGCCCCATCCAGCGTGGTCCATCACAAACTCGCGCGGACGGCCGAGGACTTGGTGATTCACGGCGAAGGCGGCGCCGACGGAAAGACCGGCGTCGCCCGCAGCCGGTTGGACATAAACGCGCTCGAACGGAGAGTGATCGAATATTTTCCCGTTGGCGACGCAATTGAACGCCACGCCGCCGGCAAGGCAGAGCGATTTTTCGCCGGTTTTCTCGGCGAGCGCGGTCCAATGCGCAGCGAGAACTTCTTCGAGTGCGGCTTGCATGCTGGCCGCGAGATTGTGATGGCGCTGCTCCAGCGGCTGATCGGGCTGGCGCGCGGGGCCGAGGCGTTTTTCCAGATACGTGGAAAAAAGACGGCCGAGAACGGGGGTGCTGTCCGAATCGCGCCAGGTCATGTCCGCGCCTTGCGATTGATGCGTGAAGTATTCCAGGCCCAGGCGGAAGGAAAGCGGCGCGTCCACGTACACAATACGGCGAAATTCATCAAGAAATTCCGGCTGGCCGTAGGCGGCGAGGCCCATCACTTTGTATTCGTCGCCAAATTTCCAGAAGCCGATGTATTGCGTGAGCGCGGTGTAATACATGCCGAGCGAATGCGGGAAAGTGATTTCGCCGAGCGGCTTCATGCGTGGACCTTCGCCCAGCGCCCACATGGAGCTGGCAAAATCGCCGAGGCCGTCGGCGGAAAGGATGGCGGAGCGTTCGAAGGGCGAGACGAAATAGGCGCTGGCCAGATGCGCGGTGTGATGCTCGATGCGATGAAATTGCGCGCGGATTTTTTCCGCCGGAGTTTCGAAGGCGGCGGCAAGATCTTCATGAATTCCGGCGAAGCGCTTCATCACGCGCGCGCGATCGAGCGCGAATTTGGGCATGCGCATCGCGAAACGCAGCTTGGTGCCCAGGCGCGCCCAGGGATTGCGCGGGATGGCGATGTGGTCCACTTCGGAAAGTTTTACGTTGGCCTGGTCCAGGCAATATTGAATCGCGCGCACGGGAAGACCGGCCGCATACTTCACGCGGTTCAGGCGCTCTTCTTCCACAGCCGCAAGCAACCGTCCGTCCACGATAATCGCGGCAGAGGCGTTGGCGTGATACGCGTTGATGCCCAGGATAACCATCATGAATATTGTGGCGGAAATTCGTCGCGCTGTCTCAGGAATAAATCGAAAAAGTATGCGAGGGCGGACGTGGCGCCGGTCGAAGGAATGATGACTACAGGATCGCGCGCACCACGCCGCCGTCCACGCGCAGCGCGGAGCCGGTGGTCGCCGAGGCGAGCGGACTGGCTAGATACACAATCATGTTCGCGACTTCTGCCACGGTTTCAAATCTCTTCAGCAGGGAAGTGGGGCGAATCGTCTTGAAAAACTCCGCTTCAAATGCCGCAGAGTCGCCGCCAGCTCCCATTTGCGCGATGAAAGTTTCCACTCCCTCGGAGCGGGTGGGCCCTACCAGAACGCTATTCACCGTGATTCCGGTCGCCGCGACGGATTCTGCAATACCTCGAGCAACGGCCACTTGGGCGGTCTTGGTCATACCGTAGTGAATCATTTCGGAGGGAATTTGCACGGCGGACTCGGAGGAAACGAACAGGATTCGTCCCCAGTTTTTCTCGCGCATGCCCGAAAGATAATGGCGCGAAAGCCGCACACCGCTCATCACATTGGCCTCGAAGAGGCGTAGCCAATCCTCGTCCGGAATCTGCTCGAATGGCTTTGGCTCAAAAATCCCCATGTTGTTGACCAGGACATCGATTTTGGGGAGCGCCTGGATGAGTTTCGCGCAACCGGCTGCGTTCGCAACGTCGCTCGCGACGCCCGACACATTCGCGCTGGGATGCGCTTTGCGAATTTTAGCGACGGCGGTGTCCACGCGCTCCTGCGTTCTGCCGTTCACGACCACCGATGCGCCTTCGGCCGCGAATGCGCTGGCCGCTGCGAAACCGATTCCGGCTGTGGAACCCGTCACCAATACTTTTTTGCCCGCGAGTTGCAGATCCATGAGCGCTTCCTTTCATCGGCAGCACGCAGCGTTCCCGCTACGATTTATCTTCAATTCCGCAGCTGCCCTGCTTCGCAAGATAGCACATCTGGGAATGGGATAAGGATGGGCCATTCGCCGCGTCTTGAGAAGAAGAACGAGCCACGCGCGGGGCCTCAAGGGGTTAAAATGAGCCGCCATTTGCTGGTTGTCGAGCACGACGTGGAACGAGAGAAAAATGACAAAAGGGCAGAAAGACGGAAAGCTACCAACTCTGCTTAAGTGGGTCGGGTACCTTACGGCCATCTTTTCGCTCTTTGCCACGGTGGCAGGATTCGCAAAATATCTTTATACCCGTAAGGAGATCGCGAAAACTACAAACGCCCTGCTCGCCACAGAGACTGAGGAAGCGAAAGCCGGTGACTACGGCGCGGGTTGGCAGACGCTCGAAAAAGCTAAACAGCTTGAGCCGAATTCGGCCCGGGTGCGCATGGCACAAAATGAACTGGCGATGGCGTGGCTGGAAGACGTACATCTGCAAGAGAGCCAGAAATTTTCCGACGTTACAGACAAGCTGGAACCCGTGCTGCTACGCGCAGTAGCCGCTGCGAAACCCGGACCAGAACAGGCTGACCTGCGCGCGCACGTTGGCTGGGCCTATTTTCTGGAAACGCGCGACGGAAGAGGGGACCTGGATCCGGCTAAAGCCTACCAAGAGGCCGTGGCGGAGGACGGCAATAACCCGTACGCGCAGGCGATGTGGGGCCACTGGATCTTGTGGCAACATTGCGACCAGATCTCAGAAGCTAAGCAGCATTTCACGGCAGCGGTCGCCGCGGCGCGCGAAGGCAAGTACGTGCGACGGCTGGAACTGAACGCGCTGCTGAACTGCCACAACCGAGAAGCCGACTTGGAAGTAATCCGGGTGGCCAACGACATGCGGAAGGAAGGCTACCGGCCGGATGATCGGGAACGAGGACATATTCTTGATATTTATCCTCAAGAATTTATGCCGAGAACCGCGGAGACGCTCGTGTTCGTGAATGCAGTTCCTCCCGCCGAGCATGTGGCAACGTTTCGGTGGCTGTTCGATGATCTGCCTGCGGATGAGAATGCCCGAGCGACTCGAATCTACTACCTAGCCGAACTGCAGGAAGCGGCCGGGCAACGGGAAGACGCCCTTTCCAATTACAAGATGGCCGTCGGCCAAATGTCTCGTTTCAGCACTTTCAAGGATGCGGCCGATGCTGGTGTAAAGCGCCTCTCCAATACTCACTGACGCTTCGCTTGGAGCCGAGTGCGCCACCCGCTTGACATGGTGCCTAGGTTTTGTTTCCAAGGATGTTCCCAGATTTTTCAGTCGGCGGGGACGGCGCGGGATTTGGCCCACTGTCTTATGGCTTGGATGTCTTCGGCGCGGGTGACGCTTAGGGGTTGGGTGTTGCGAACTTCGG